>Ga0209051_1001209_pt1 | contig 23275 bp, 20 predicted proteins | sample AraplaCvi_mMS_r2_2_FD_184286 | JGI IMG/M metagenome (GOLD analysis project Ga0209051, IMG submission 184286) | Arabidopsis root microbial communities from North Carolina, USA - plate scrape MF_Cvi_mMS_r2 (SPAdes) (version 2) | ecosystem: Host-associated > Plants > Roots > Endosphere | place...
CGCCGTGGGCGCCCACGACATCCCTTCCGCCACCCCCGCCTCCGCGGCCGGCCCTGCCGCCGCGCCGTAGAATCTCCGCTGCACTTCCGCAGCCAGACCGCCCGACAAGAACATGACCCACGTCGTCACCGAAGCCTGTATCCGTTGCAAGTACACCGACTGCGTGGACGTCTGTCCGGTCGACTGCTTCCGCGAAGGCCCGAACTTCCTGGCGATCGACCCCGACGAGTGCATCGACTGCGCCGTCTGCATCCCCGAGTGCCCGGTCAACGCGATCCTGCCCGAGGAAGACGTGCCCGGCGACCAGCTGGCCTTCATCAAGATCAACGCCGACCTCGCCAAGAACTGGCCCAGCATCACCAAGCGCAAGGCGGCGCTGCCCGATGCCGACGAGTGGAAGGACGTGAAGAACAAGCTCGACCAGCTGCAGCGCTGATCGATCCCGCCGCGCCCCGCCGCCTCGGCCGCGCGGCCCCGTCCCGATGACGTCCGCCCCCACCGCCCCGATCTCCACCGCCTGCCTCGTCATCGGCGCCGGGCCCGTGGGCCTGTTCCAGGTCTTCGAGCTCGGCCTGCGCGAGATCTCGGCGCACGTGGTCGATGCCCTGCCCTTCCCGGGCGGCCAGTGCGTGGAGCTCTACGGCGACAAGCCGATCTACGACATCCCCGCCGTGCCCGCCTGCACCGGCCGCGAGCTCACCGAGCGACTGCTGCAGCAGGTGAAACCCTTCGCGCCGACACTGCACCTCGACCAGCTGGTCAGCCAGGTCGCCCCGCGCGCGCAAGGGCGCTTCGACGTCCGCACGCGCGCCGGCCTGCACTTCGACTGCGGCGCCATCGTGCTGGCCGCCGGCGTCGGCGCCTTCGTGCCGCGCACGCTCAAGGTCGCGGGCCTCGAGGCCTTCGAGGGCCGGCAGGTGTTCCACCGCGCCGACGTGCCCGTCGAGGCGATCGCCGGCCGGCGCGTGCTCGTCGCCGGCGCCACCGAGGCCGCGCTCGGCTTCGCCAACCGTCTCTGCGAGGGCGCCTCCCGGGGCGAGCCGGGCGCGGCGTCCGACATCGTCCTGCTGCACCGCCGCGACGCCTTCGACGCGGCCGACGACACCGTGGCCGCCTTCCGCGCCGCCTGCGGCCGCGGCGCGCTGCGCTTCGTCGCCGGCCAGCCGGTCGGCCTCGAGCGCGACGGCGAGCGCCTCGCCGCGCTCTCCGTGCTCGACGCCACCGGCGCCACCGTCTCGCTGCCCGTCGACACCGTCGTCGTGCTGCAGGGACTCTCGCCCAAGCTCGGCCCGATCGCCGAGTGGGGGCTGGCGATGGAGCGCCGCCACGTCGCCGTCGACACGGCCACCTACCGCACCAGCGTGCCGGGCCTCTTCGCGGTCGGCGACGTGGTGCACTACCCGGGCAAGCAGCGCCTGATCCTCTCCGGCTTCCACGAGGCCACGCTGGCCGCCGCCGGCGTCGCGGAACACCTGCGGCCCGGCAGCGGCGGGCCGCTCGAGTACACGACGAGCAGTCCGCGCATCCACGCCCTGCTGGGCGTCTGAGGCGCCGGGCGCGCAGGGCCGTCCAGAGAGAGCGCCTTGACGCGGGTCATCGGGCCGCGCGGCCGCGCGCTGCCATAATCACGGTCCGCGCACCGTTGCGACACAAGCGGTGCGTTTCGCTAGGGGTGTTGGCCCGGCTTGCGCCGAGGTCGACTGAGAAAGTCCCTTTGAACCTGATTGAGGTAATCCTCGCGCAGGGAAGCGGTCGCACCCAAGGGACGAGTCCATCGTCTCGGGACTCTCGACTCCGCCCCCTGCCATCGCTTCGAAAGCGCCCGATGGCATCGCTCTCCCGTTCCCGCTCCGTTCCCCTCGCACGGTCCTCGCTCGCCCTGGCGACGCTGCTCGCGCTGGCCGCCACGCCCGTCCGCGCCCAGGAGGCGCAGACCGTGCAGGTCACCGGCCACGGCCCGTCCGAGGACGCCGGCGTCACCGGCTTTTCGCAGCCGCTCTCGCGCACGCCGATCCAGGCCGAGGTGATCGACGCGAAGACCCTGGCCGACATCGGCGCCACCTCGCTCTCCGACCTCTCGCGCATCGACGCCAGCGTGATCGACGCCTACAACGCCGTCGGCTACTGGACGACGTTCTCGCTGCGCGGCTTCCAGGTCGACAACCGCTACAACTTCCGCCGCGACGGGCTGCCCATCAACGCGGAGACGATGCTGCCGCTGGAGAACAAGTCCGGCGTCGAGATCCTCAAGGGCCTGAGCGGCATGCAGGCCGGCACCAGCGCGCCGGGCGGCCTCGTCAACCTCGTCGTCAAGCGCCCCGACGCCGACCTGCGCACCGCCTCGCTCGGCTGGCAGCAGGACGGCACGGTCTCGGCCGCGGTCGACCTCAGCCAGCGCTTCGGTGCCGCGCGCGACGTCGGCGTGCGCGTCAACGCGTCCGTCGCGAGGCTCGATCCGAACTACCGCGACGCCGAGGGCCACCGCAACACGGCCTCCATCGCCACCGACTGGCGCATCACGCGCGACAGCCTGCTCGAGTTCGAGTTCGAGCACAGCCTGCAATCGCAGCCCAGCGTGCCGGCCTTCAGCACCTTCGGCCGCGACGTGCCCGATCCGCATTCGATCGACCCGCACGTCAACCTCAACGACCAGCCGTGGTCGCAGCCGGTGGTGATGCAGGGCAACACGATGTCGCTGCGCTTCACGCAGACCCTCACGCCCGAGTGGCGCGTGCGCGTGCAGGCGCTGCAGCAGAAGCTCGTGAGCAACGACCATCTCGCGTTCGCGTTCGGCCTCTACGACCCCGTCACCTACGAGTGCGAGCCCTACTGCCACAGCTTCTCGAGCGACGGCCACTTCTCGATCTGGGACTTCCGCAGCGACGACGAGCGCCGCACCACGCGCGACCTCGACGCCTCGCTGAGCGGGGCCTTCTCCACGGGCCCGCTGCGCCATGCGTTCACGCTCGGCGCGCTCGAGACGATCTTCACCGCGCGCTTCCAGGACTCGGCCTACAACCTGGTCGGCGTCGGCTCGATCGACGGCAGCGCCGTCGTGCCCGCCGATCCCTCGCTCACCTCGCCCAACACCGACCGCACCGAGCGCAGCACCGAGCTCTACCTGCGCGACACGGTGAGCCTCGGCGACTGGAACGCCTGGCTGGGCCTGCGCCACACGCGCCTGCACCGCCAGTCGTCCGAGACCGCCACCGGCACGCCCGACGACGACACCGACTACCGCCAGTCCTTCACCACGCCGTGGCTCGCGCTGAGCCGCCAGTTCGGCGCCGACGACATGGCCTACGCGAGCTGGGGCAAGGGCATCGAGAGCGACGTCGCGCCGACCTTCGGCGTCACCGGCAACCGCGGCCAGGCGCTCGCCAGCACGCAGAGCCGGCAGTGGGAGCTCGGCTGGAAGCACGGCCGCGGCGCCGACCACTGGGGCGTCGACGTGTTCGACGTGCAGCAGGCCTTCGACGACGTGGTGGGCGATGCCTTCGTGCACGACGGCATCACGCATTCGCGCGGCGTCGAGGCCGAGGCGCAGGCGCGCGTGGCCGCGTGGACGCTGCGCGCGAGCGCCATGTGGCAGCGCGTGCGCCGCGAGGACGCGCTCGACCCGGCGAACGACGGCCTGCGTCCGACCAACGTGCCCGACAAGGCGATCAAGCTGCTCGCGAGCTACGCCGTCGCGCAGGTGCCGGGCCTGACGCTGCTCGGCAACGTCGCCTACGAAGGCGCGCGCGAGGTGTTCCCGGAGAACGACGCGCAGATCCCCGGCTGGACGCGCTACGACCTCGCGCTGCGCTACGCGCAGACTGTGCCGGGTGCGAGCCTGGTCTGGCGTGCCGGCGTCAACAACGTCTTCGACCGCCGCGCCTGGCGCGAGGCGCCCTACCAGTACGACCACGCCTACCTCTTCCCGCTAGAGCCGCGCACCTTTTTCGCCTCGGTCGAGGCGAGCTTTTGACGCCTCGAAAAACCACGCTATACTGAGAGGCTTCGCGATTCCCCGATAGCTCAGTTGGTAGAGCGCCGGACTGTTAATCCGTAGGTCCCTGGTTCGAGCCCAGGTCGGGGAGCCACCCTCCAAGGTGGTCACCGGAATCCGCGAAGCACCGAATTCTTCCCCGATAGCTCAGTCGGTAGAGCGCCGGACTGTTAATCCGTAGGTCCCTGGTTCGAGCCCAGGTCGGGGAGCCAGACCGAAGAAGGCTTGCACGCGAGTGCAAGCCTTTTTTCATGGGCGTGCGGGCGGCGTCAGGCCACGGCCGCGGCGGCCGCGCGCGGGCGCACCGCCATCAAGGCCACGTAGGCGCCGCCGCCGATCACCACGCCGAAGAACCAGCCGTAGGTGCCCCACCACGCCGGCAGCACCGACGTGAAGTTGGGCAGGATGGTCGAGAACATCGCGCCGACGGCCACCGCCACCAGCGCGTTCACGTTCCAGCCGCCCTGGTAGCGGTACTCGCCGAACTCCTGGTAGAGCGCCTCGACGTTCACCCGGCCGCGGGCGACGAGGTAGTAGTCGGCGAGGATGATGCCCAGCAGCGGCCCCATCGTCGAGCCGATCGCGTTCACGAAGTGCGCGGCGTTGCCCTCCCACGGCGCGAACGGGTAGAGCGCCAGCGCGATGGCCGCCGCGATGTAGCCGCCCTTGCGGAAGCTGATCGTGCGCGGGAACACGTTCGAGATGTCGAACGCCGCCGAGACGAAGTTCGCCACCACGTTGATGCCCAGCGTCGCGGCCGCGAAGCTGGCCGCCGCGACCAGCGCGAGCACCCAGCTGTCGAACTTGGCGGAGATCTGCTCGGGGTGCAGCAGCACCTCGCCGTAGACGCGGAACGCCGCGATGGTGGTGATGCCGGCGACCAGCGAGAAGGCGATCAGGTTGACCGGCAGGCCCCAGAGGTTGCCGACGCGCACGGCGTTGCGGTTGCGCGCATAGCGCGAGAAGTCGCAGAAGTTCAGGTAGAGGGCCGCGAAGTACGTGATCCAGGTCGCGCCGACGGCCATCAGCGCCCAGAACGACCCGGGCTTGCCGGCGATGCCCACGTCGCGCGTCTTGTCCAGCAGCACCTCCGTCGGGATGCCGTGCTCGAACGAGAAGCCGCCCGCCTTCACGCACAGCCCGATCGCGAGCACCAGCATGGCGACCCACACCGCGGGGCCGGCCCAGTCCTGGAACTTGCGCACCGTCTCCATGCCGCGCTGGATGATCAGCAGCTGCAGCGCCCAGACGATCACGTAGCAGATCACCTCGAGCGCGGAGTGGCCGAGCACGTGCACGTTCCTGTGGAACTCGAGCATGCCGTCGGCGCGGATCAGCAGCGCCACGATCGCCCCCGAGGCGGCCGCCGTCTGCGCGCCGTACCAGAAGCAGGCGACGACCGCGCGAACCATCGCGGCGAGGTTCGCGCCCCAGATCCCGAACGACGCGCGCGCCAGCACCGGATAGGGCACGCCCGTCTTCTCGCCGGCGTACCCGATCAGGTTCATCAGCAGGAAGACGACCAGCGAGCCCAGGCCGATCGCGATGATGAAGTTCAGGAAGCTGCCGCACAGCAGGAACAGGCTGGCCGCGAGGTAATACCCCCACAGGCTGTGCACGTCGGACGTCCAGACGTTGAAGATGCTGAAGGCGCCCCAGCTGCGCGAGGCGACCGGCGTGGGCGCGAGATCCTCGTTGTAGAGGCCGGGGCATGGGTTGCGGACATCCATGGCATCGTCTCCGGAGCAGTGAACGCACGAGCGCCGCAGGCACCATCGCATGCAACTTCGTACACATAAACTGTATACACATTGCCTGTTCGGGCACTTGCGTGTTTTCCCGGGGACGCAAGCGGCATGCCCATGGAGCCGCCCCGGACGCCCCCTTGACGCGGAACACGCATAGCTCTTACGATATGTCTTACGACACTATCGAAAGACATATCCATGCATCCGTTCCACCACTTCCTCCACCGCCATGGCGGCCCTTCCCACCCTCACCATGGCGCCCCCTGGCAGGGCGACGAGCATCGTTGCATGCGTCGCGGCCACCCCGACCATTCCCACCGCCATCACGGCGACCGCTCCGGCCGCGACCCGGGGCGCGACGAGTTCGAACGCGGCCGCAAGATCGGCTCCGACGAGCTCCAGCTGCTCATCCTCGCGCTGCTGGCCGAGCGCGAGCGCCACGGCTACGAGCTGATCAAGGAGATCGATCAGCGCTCGGGCGGCTGGTACGTGCCCAGCCCGGGCATGGTCTACCCCGCGCTCAGCTATCTCGAGGACGCGGGCTACGCGAGCGTCGAGGCCGCCGGCGCCAAGAAGCAATACACGATCAGCGTGGCCGGCCTCGCCTGGCTCGACGAGCACCGCGCGACGGTCGACGCGATCTGGGCCCAGCTCGCGCGCTTCGGCGAGCGCGTGAGCCGCGCGCGCGAGGAGGCCCGCTTCGCCGACGAGGTCTCGCCCGAAGGCCGCGCCCAGCTGCACGCCGCGCTCGACGAGCTCCGCGACGCCCTGCGTGCGCAGCGCGGCAGCACCCCGGAGCGGCTCGCGAAGCTGGTCGACATCGTGCGCCGCGCCGCGACGGCGGTGCGCGAGGCGCCGCAAGAATGAACGCGGGCGAGTCGGGACTAGACTCGTCCGGCCATGACCGTTGACGCCCCCCGCCCGCTCGACCTGCCCGCCTACCTCGCCCGCATCGGCCTCGCGGGCGCGCCGCCGCCGCCCACGCTCGAGACGCTCGCGCGACTGCAGCGCGCCCATGCGCACGCGATCGCCTTCGAGAACGTCGAGGTGCTCGCGCGCCGCGTGCCCGACCTGGCGCTCGACGCCCTCGAGCGCAAGATCGTGCAGGGCGGGCGCGGCGGCTACTGCTTCGAGCAGAACGGCCTGTTCCTCGGCGTGCTGCGCGCGCTCGGCTTCGCCGTGCGCGCGCTCGAGGGCCGCGTGCGCACCGGCGTGCCGGCCGACGTCGAGACCGGCCGCACCCACATGGCGCTGGCCGTCACGCTGGACGGCGAGGACTGGCTGGCCGACGTCGGCTTCGGCGGCCTGGCGCCCACCGCCCCGCTGCGCCTCGCGAGCCGTGCCGAGCAGCCGACGCCGCACGGCGCCTACCGCCTCGTCGAGTCGGGCCTCGACCTGCTGCTGCAGGCGCGCACCTTCGACGGCTGGGTCGACGGCTACCGCCTGGGCCCCGACCAGCCGCGCCCCGTCGACGCCCAGATCGGCAACTGGTTCGTCGCGACCTGGCCCGAGGCCTTCCTGCGCCGCAACCTGGTCGTCTCGCGCTCCACGCCCGCGGGCCGGCTGACGCTGTTCAACCGCGAGCTCGCCCTGCGCCAGGGCGACGCGGCCCCGACGAAGCGCCTGCTGGCGTCGAACGACGAGCTCGCGCGCGCGCTGCGCGAAGACATGGGCCTGCGCATCGGCGATGCCGACCTCGCGGCCGTCCTCGCGGTCCTCGACGCCCAGGCGCCGGCGCCCTGAGTCATGCGATACGACAGCGCCTGGAAGGAACGCACCCGCGCGCGGGTGCTCGACGAGGCCGCCAAGGCGATCCGCCAGGACGGCGTGCAGGGCATCGGCGTGGCCGCCGTCATGGCGCGCGCGGGGCTCACGCACTCATCGGAAGACTAGGGGGACTGGCCTCCGGCCTGTCCCCGTGTCCGGAGCGACCGGACTGCAGGAACACGAGGCCGCAGCCCAGTCCCCCGTCCTGCGACGCTCAGCCTCCGGCCGCCGCCGCGGCGCTATGCTTGCCCGCATGCCCGACGACGCCCTCATCGACCTGCGCGACCAGTTGCGCGCCTTCGCCGCCGCGCGCGACTGGGCGCCGTTCCACTCGCCGAAGAACCTCGCCTGCGCGCTCTCGGTCGAGGCCGCGGAGCTGCTGGAGCACTTCCAGTGGCTGGACGAGGACGCGTCGCGCGCGCTCGCCCCCGCACGCCGCGCCGAGGTGGCGCACGAGGCGGCCGACGTGCTGCTGTACCTGATCCAGCTGGCCGACAGCCTGGGGATCGACCTGGCCGCCGCGGCGCGCGAGAAGATCGTCCTCAACGCCGCCAGGTACCCGGTCGAGGCGAGCCGCGGCCACGCGCGCAGGCCGGTGCGCGGGAGCGCGCCGGACACGCCCGAAGCGTGATCTTTCGCACGCTCGTTCGGGCCTGAAGGGCGCACGCGCCGGCGTGCGCCGCAAACGGCGGTTCGCCCCGACACGCACCGCCGATGGGGCCTGTCGGCACCACGCCGGGGCATCGTTCGGGTTCGTTCCTATGTCGGTGCACGGTCGTGCTGGCTAACATTCCACTCATCAAATAGAACGGTCGTTCTATTTTTGAGCGCGCCCGCGGCGCACCGGAGTTCCACCGTGATCGTCGTCCCCCTGTCCCAGCTCAGCGCCTTCAAGGCCATGAAGGACGGCTTCGCGCAACGCGGGCTCGACCTGGACGCGATCCTCACCGAGGCGGGCCTGAACCCCGATCCGGGCGAGTCGGTCGACGCCGAGAGCCTGGCCGACCTGTTCAGCGTCGCCTGGTCCGCGGCCGTCGCGCGCACGGGCACCGAGGCCCTGGGGCTGCAGGTCTGCCCGCGCCAGCCGCTGATCGGCCTGGGCTCGCTGTCCAGCCTCGTCGTCTCGGCGGCCGACCTGCGCAGCGGCCTGCAGCGCTTCGCGCGCTACACGAGCCTGGTCTCGCCCACCACGTCCATCGGCGTCGACGCGCCCACCACGTCCCTCGGCATGGACGTCGACCACGACGGCTGCCGCATCACGCTGCGCATCGCCGCCGGCAAGCTGCCGGTGCCGCAGCAGCGCTACGACTTCATGGCGGTCACGTTCATGAAGGGCATCTTCTGGCTCACGGGCGAGAAGGTCACGCCGCTGCGCGTGCACCACCCCTACGCCGCGCCGGCCGACCCGACGCCCTGGGTCGAGGCCTTCGGCTGCCCGGTGTACTTCGGCGCCGCGGCCTTCGTGATCGAGCTGCCGCTGTCCGCGCTCGACCAGCCCTTCCCCACCGCCGACGCCACCGTCGGCGAGATGTGCGAGCGCATGGTCGCCCAGCTGGCCGCCGAGCAGGGCGGCTGCATCACGGCGCGCGTGCGCCAGGTGCTGATGCAGCTGATCTCCAAGGGCGACCCGCGCCGCGAGCTGGTCGCCGCCGCGCTGTGCCTGAGCGAGCGCACCCTGCAGCGCCGCCTCACCGAGGAAGGCACGAGCTTCATCGAGCTCGTCGACGACACGCGCCGCGAGCTCGCCCAGCGCTATTTCGTCAACGGCGCCTATACCCCGACGGAGATGAGCTTCGCCCTCGGATTCTCCGACCCGAGCAATTTCTACCGCGCCTGCAAACGCTGGTTCGGCCGCACCCCGAATACCCTTCGCTGCACGGCCTGAAAAGCATCGGGAAACCCTTCGCGAATCCGTCTCGGATACTCGGCGGACGATTTTCCTGGGGAGGCCTTCGGGCCTCTTTTTTTTAGCCCGCACATATCGCGCGCGCGGCGCCGGACTGGCTTTGCGAGCCACCCCCGGGCCCTCCCGCGCCACGCCCGCGCCCCTAGGGAATCCACCCTCCACCGCTGACCGCCCGGGACAAGGCCTTGGCTCCCCGGGTCAGTGTGGTGCGGAAACCTTTCACACATGATGGCGGCACGCGACGCAAAGGCATCGACCAGCGAAGCCGGGCGTAGCACCTGATACGTCGGGCGGCATCCGGGCAAAACCCGGTCACCGGGAAGGCGGGTGCGTCGCGCAGGGGTTTCCACCGTTCGTTTCAACGATTGAATAACTGGAGAAGACAAGCATGAACATGATCAAGCTGAGCGCCGCTGCCGCCCTGGTCGCCGCTTCCCTGTCGGCGTCCGCGATGACCACCATCGCCGACGACGAACTGAGCGCCGTCGCGGGCCAGGACGGCGTCTCGATCGCCGCCGACCTGAACATCAACATCGGTGCCTTCACGTACACCGACACCGACGCGACCGGCGGCTCCGTGTCGTTCAACAACATCACCGTGCGCGGCATGATGGCCATGACCATCGACGTCCTGAACGCCGCCGCGTTCGAAGGCGCCCTGGGCACGTCCATCGCCACCCTGAACCCGACGTTGTCGGCGACCCAGATCCAGGCCGTCGAAGGCGCCGTCGGCGCCTCGCTGGGCTACAACGTGGCCGCCGGCTCGGACGTCGTCCAGTTCGCCTTCCCGGCCTCGGGCAACGCGGACGCCCACTCGCTGACCCCGACGATCACCGTCGGCTCGATCACGACGGGCAACGGCGGCGCGTCCTTCGGCTCCATGCAGATCAAGAACCTCGACCTGCAAGGCACCAAGGTCTGGATGTTCGGCCACCCCTGAGCGGCGAAGACTCTCGCGCGCTCCCGACCCCACCGGAAGGGAGTGCGCGAAGCCTGTTGCACAGGCCTCGTGACGATGAGTCGCGGGGCCTTTTGACCTCCGCCGCGTCCGCCTCGGCGCGGATACCCCCCGTCCCCTCACCGCTCCTTGCCATGTCCCGAACGCCGCAAGCCGTCCTCCTCGTCGCCCTCGCGCTGGCCGCGGGCGCGGACGCGGCCCGCGCGCAAGGCCGGCCGCTGGACGACGGCGAGCTCTCGGCCACCTGGGGCCAGGCCCTGCTGGACCTGACCAACACGAGCCTCAACGGCTACGAGTTCTCGCGCATCACGCTCAATGCCGACATCAACCTGTCGACGACGATGACGGGCCTGAAGCTCGGCACCCATGGGGTCGATGGCGTCCCCGGCTCCGACATCGACATCGCGCGCCTGTCCTTCGGCCGCAGCGACGCCGGCGACGCCAAGCGCACCGTCCTGATCAACAACCCGTATTTCGAGTGGGTCTACACGGGCACGGCCGGGAGCGCCGACCGCCAGGTGGTCGGCATGCGGCTCGGCTTCCAGGGGCTCTCGGGCGACGTCGGCATGACGATGAACAGCGTGAGCGGCGCGCTCTCGATGGACACGGGCAACGGCATCGCCTCGCTCGACGGCAAGCGCCAGGACACGCTCACCTGCGCGTCCGGCTGCACCACCGTCGCCCTGCCCAGCGTCGGCGGCGTGACCACCACCGCCACGAGCACCGACTTCTTCCTGTCCGTCCTCAAGAGCGCCGTGACCTACCCCGCCGTCCTCCCCGGCGGCGCGACGGCCGCCCAGGCCCAGGCGGGCTTCTGGCTGAACTGGACGAACAACCTGAAGGCGCTCAACACCACCGGGCTGGTGCCGCCCAACATTCCGAAGACGGGCCCGTGATGCAGCGCGCGACCGGCCACCCTGGAAGTCTCGTGCAGGCCGCGTCGCCCCGCAGGATCCCACGAGCCCGTCGGCTGACCGCCTGGTGCACCGCCGCGCTCGCCGCGTCGTCCGGCGCGTTCGCCGCCGAGGGCCCGCACGGCATGGCGCCGCTGCGCGACGACGAGCTCGCCGCCGTGCGCGGCGCCGACGGCATCGCGTTCAACCTCGCCAACTTCTCGCTCACGAGCAGCGTCGACAACCCGCTGACGCTCACCTACCTGTCGCCCAACGGCAGCGCGCTCACGCTCTCGCGCCTCGACCTGAAGCGCACCGACGGGCCCGACCCCTTCGCCGACCCGTACCAGCTCGACATCGTCGCGCGCCCCGGCCTCGCCGACGCGATCGCCCTCACGTTCCCGCAGAACACCGCCGGCGCGCAGCTCTGGACGCTCACCACCGACTTCTCGCACTGCGGCGCGGTCTCGCTCGCCGACAACGCCTGCGTGGGCACGACGTTCGACGGCGGCACGCTGCAGGTCGCCGGCCTCGCGCTCAAGGGCGGCGGCCTGTTCCTCGCGCCGAGCGCGGTGCCCGGCACGCAGGGCATCGCCTTCGGCCTGGGCACGCGGCTGGACATCGGCAGCATCGGCATCTGGTCGCACGGCCGCGACGCCGCCGGCAACCTCGATCCCGGCGACTCCCTCGTGCTGTCCGACATCCACCTCGCCGACGCGGCCACCGGCGGCGCCTGGATGGTGGCCGACCTCGACCGCCAGCCCGGCCTGTTCAACGCCATCACCGTCCCCGATCCGGCGGACTCGACCCGCACCGTCTCCTACCTGCACCTGCAGATCGGCTGGCCCACGAGCCCGGCCACGCCCGTGCCGGCGGCGAGCCTGTCCATCGGCGACATCAGCTTCACGACGGCGCTCCCGGGCGGCGGCGCGCCCGTGGTCACGAGCCTGGGCAGCAGCAGCATCGCCTCGATGCAGATCAACTACCTCGACGTCCGCCTCAAGGGCGGCAAGTGAGCCTCGAGGCCCCATGACCCTGCGCCACCGGATCCTCCTCGCCGCACTCGCCGCGCTCGCCGCCGCGCCGGCGTGCGCCGACAAGGTGCCGCTCACCGACGGCGAGCTGCGCGACGTCGCCGGCCAGGGCGTCGCGATCGCGGTGCACCTGGAGCTCAACTCGGGCCTGCTCTCCGGCCGGAACATCGACAGCCGCCTCGCCGCCGGCTTCGACGTGGACGGCGTGACCACCTACGCCATCGCGCAGAACTTCGGCGGCGTGCTCGACCTCTTCGCGGTCACGCTCAACCCGAGTACGCGCGCGGGCGGCGGCGACTACCTCGCCATCGGCCTGCCCTACTACCTCGGCGCGCAGGAATTCGGCGTGCGCGCCTTCGGCATCCAGGGCGACGTCAACGCCCCCATCACCAACAGCCTGGGCTCCCTGCTTCTGAACGGCACGGCCACGATGACCGGGCAACTCAACGTCTGGCCCAAGTAACACCGGCGCAAGCCGGCCAAGCCCCGAGTCCCTTCGCATGTTGTTGATCCTCCTCGGCGTCGTCGCCGCCGCCATCATGGGCGGCGGCGTCCTCTCGCAGCACGAACCCCTGAACCGCCCCCCGCTCGACGTCGAGCTCGACGTGGGCCGCGCCGGCGGCGGCATCGCACCGGAATCGGTGCAGATGTACCCGTACCAGTACTACAAGTTCCAGCACGTGGTGCACCAGGCCTTCGACTACAGCTGCGGCTCCGCCGCGCTCACCACGGTGCTGCAGTACCACCTCGGCCTGGCCGTGACCGAGAAGGACGCGATGGAGGGCATGCTGGAGCACGGCGAGCGCGACAAGATCATCGCGCGCCGCGGCTTCTCGCTGCTGGACATGAAGCGCTACGTGGCGACGCTCGGCAGCGAGTCGGGCGGCTTCAAGGCCGACATCGACGACCTCGCCAAGCTCGACCAGCCCGCCATCGTGCCGATCGACTACGCCGGCTTCAAGCACTTCGTGGTCGTCAAGGGCATCCGCGCCGGCCGCGTCTTCATCGCCGACCCCTCGGCCGGCAACATCGCCTTCTCCGTCCCCGAGTTCGAGAAGCTCTGGGACAAGGGCACCCTGTTCGTCGTCTCCCCCTCGAAGTCCCGCCCGGTCGTCCAGTCCAGCCTCGCGCTGACCGACAAGGACCTCGGGATCATCGCGCCCGACCTGGTGCGCGAGGACGTGGCCCTGCGCCCCGCCGACAACCGCGACGCGCTCCAGCGCGCCGTCGAGAGCGGCCTCGGCCACCTGCAATTCAAGCGTCAGTGAGTCCCATGAAACCGGTCTTCCGCCCCATCCCGTCCGTCGCGCTCGTCCTCGCCGCCCTCGGCACCGCCGCCCACGCACAGCCCGATACCCAGCCCGCCACCCCCACCCCCGCGGCGCCCGACGCGCCCGCCGACGCGCGCGACGCGCTCAAGAAGCAGGCCGGCGACGTCGACCAGACGACGCTGCTCAAGGAGACGCTGACCAAGACCGACCGCCAGTACTCGCTGCTGCGCGCCGGCCGCATCGCCGCGAACTACGACCTCGGCTACAGCTACATCGGCCAGGAGGCGATCAACGTCAACCTGGACGACACCGGCAAGATCGACCTCTGGAAGATCGAGAACACGCGCGCCCACACGGTCACGAACTCGTTCTCGGTCGACTACGGCTTGCTGGACAACCTGACGGTGACGGGCACGATCCCGCTCGTCGCCAAGTACACGCAGTCGGACGACTTCAGCGGCCTGGAGACCGGCATCGGCGACGTCTCGTTCGGCGCGCGCTACCAGCCCTTCGCGCAGTCGCCGACCGGCCCGACCTACACCCTCACCACGACCGTCTCGCTGCCCACCGGCCGCAGCCCGTTCAAGACCATCCAGGGCCAGAACCTCTCCACCGGCGCCGGCTACGGCACGTTCTCGCTCGGCATCAACGCGTCGCAGGTGCTCGACCCGGTGGCCCTGTTCGGCTCCTTCAACATCGTGATCCCCACCACGGCCAGCAACCTGCACCAGGCGCAGGGCGACACCACGCTCACCAGCGTGAAGCCGGGCAAGGGCATCAACTGGGGCGCGGGCTTCACGTACGCCCTGTCGTACAACATCTCGACCTCGGTCTCGTTCCAGGAGTCGGTGACCAACCGCTCGCACATCACCTACCTGAAGGCCGACGGCACGGCGGCCGACCGCGACACCGCGATGCAGGTGGCCGGCATCCTGAGCTTCGGCCTCGGCGTGCGCCTGAATCCCAAGACGACGGTGAACCTGAGCGCGGGCATCGGCCTCACGACCGACACGCCCGACTTCACGCTCGGGCTGAACCTGCCCCTGACCTTCTCCTCGCTCTGACCCGATGCGCGCCCAGACGACGACGCTGCCGGCGCGCCGCCGGCCCCCGCACGTCCGCGCCCTGCTCGCCGCGGCGGCCGCGACCGTGCTGGCCGCCGGACCGGCACGCGCCGCGCTCACCGAGAACCTGGCGGTCAGCCCCGTCGCGATGTCGCTCGGCAACGCCGTGACCGCCGACCCGCCCGGCCTGGACTCGATCCACTTCAATCCGGCGGGCCTGTCGAAGATCCAGCGCAACACGCGCTCCGACACGATCTTCGGCGCCTCGCTGCGCGTCACCGCCGACTTCCACCAGCCGGCCGGCTTCGACGTCGGCGGCTGGACCGAAGACCCGCTCGCCGGCACGCGCTCCGAGCACAACAGGCAGGCCATCTTCATCCCCATCCTGGGCAAGCCGAGCCCGCGCCTGCCGATCGCCGTGGCGGCCGGCCTGGGCCTGGCGTGGCACAACGAGGGCTCGCCCTGGACCTTCGCGACCGCCACCTACGTGCCGCAGGCGGTCGGCATCGACCGCACCAAGAACCCGGACGACCCGGCGCGCTTCGACGGCCGCCAGGTGGTGATCCAGCGCCTGGTCTACCTCTCGCCCTCGGTCAGCTACAAGTTCAACGACCAGTTCAGCCTGGGCTTCGGCGTGCCCATCGCGCACCAGGGCTTCGCGCTCGACACCGACATGCGCTTCCCCAACGAGCTGCTGGGCATCATCGGCAAGCTGCAGGACGCCTGGTGCGGCGACAACGGCAACCCGCTGGACACCCTCGGCTTCGGCCTGTGCGGCACCGACGCGAGCGGCAAGCAGAGCGGCCGCCTGCGCCCCTTCGAGCGCGTGGGCAACATGAAGTTCGCCGCGACCTCGCCCGCCGACGTCACCTTCAACGTCGGCGCGCTGTGGCAGCCGATGGACGAGCTCGGCTTCGGCGCGGTCTACCAGTCGGGCTCGCGCACCGTGATGACGGGCCAGTACAACTTCCACGCCGACCCGATGCTGCCGGAGTTCGTGCGCCACATGTACGGCTCGCTGTTCGGCCCCATCGTGGCGGCGATGTTCGGCTTCCCGACCTCGATCCCGGAGAACCAGGGCGGCAACTTCACGCTGGTGCTGCCCTACCCGGCGCACTGGCAGTTCGGGCTCAGGGCCAAGCCCCTCGACGGCGTGCAGTTCAACGTGGACGCGAGCTGGACCGACTGGGCCAAGTGGGACCAGCTCACGTTCAAGTTCGACCAGCAGGTCAAGCTGCTCGAGATGGCGCGCCTGTTCGGCCAGCCCGACGCGAGCCAGCTCGTGATCCCGCGCGGCTACCGCAGCGTCTGGAACTACGGCTTCGGGCTGCAGCTCGAGGTCGCCGACGGCGTCAAGCTGCGCTTCGGCTACGAGCCGCGCAAGAGCTCGGTGCCCATCACCAAGCTCGACCTCATCGCGCCCATGCCCGAGCTGCCGGTCAAGAGCATCGGCGCGAGCTACGAGCTCAGGGACGGCATGAAGATCGACGCCGGCTTCAGCTTCGCCAAGGGCCGCTTCTACGTGCCCGCCAACACCGACTGCAACCTGAACTGCACGAACTTCTTCAACGTCATCTACAACCCGTACGCCGGCCTCGACGTGGGCGGCACGCTGGTGCTGCGCTACTTCGGCCTCAAGATCACGCAACCCTTCTGACCATGCACTTCCTGCCCCGCCCCCTCGCCCTCGCCGCCGCCCTGCTCGCGGCGTCCGCCGCCCATGCGCAGGCGATCGACCCCGCCAAGCAGAAGCTCATCGACGAGCTGCTGGCGGTCTTCCACCCCGAGGCGCCCGTCATCGCCAGCGCGCAGATGCCGGCCGCGCGCGCGATGGAGCAGTCGAAGATCGCGCTCGAGACCAGCCGCGTGCCCAAGGACCGCGCGGACAAGGCGCTGGCCGACATCGGCCGGGACGTGCAGAAGTACGTCGACGCCGTCACGCCCATCACCACCGCGAGCGCGACGAAGAACGTCGGCGCCGGCGATGCGCTGATCGCGCAGAGCTTCAGCGTGGACGAGCTCAGGGAGTTGATCGCGATCTACAAGTCCGACGCGCGCAAGCGCTTCGAGAAGCTCTCGCCGCAGGTCTCGAGCGCCATCGGCAAGAAGGTCGAGGCCGACGTCGGGCCGCAGGTGAACCAGGACGTGAAGGCGCTGCAGGAGTCCGTGGGCCTGAAGCTGCGCGCCGCCGCGACGGCCAACTGACGCGCCGCCATGTCCGCCGCGCCCCGCGTCCGCCTCCTCGCCGCCTTCGCCGCGGCCGCCGCGCTCGCCGCCTGCGGGGGCGGCGGCAGCCCCGGCAGCGCCGCGCCGACGCCGCCTCCGGCCAGCGCCGACGGCGCCACGCTCAGCGTCACGCTGGGCGGCGGCGCGAGCCCCGGCGTCGACCACCTCTGGGTGACCGTCTCCGGCCTCGCGCTGCACGCCGATCCGGACAAGGTCTACGGCGACGGCGACCCCGGCTGGGTGGTGCTGCCGCTGCCCACGCCCGTCACGGTCGACCTCGCCGCGCCCGGCCTGTCGCAGGGCCAGTCGATCGCGCTGCTCAAGACGCCGGTGCGGCAGCTCGGCACCTACGGCCAGCTGCGGCTGCTGGTGCTGCCCGCCGACACGGGCTCGCTCGCCCGCTCTGCGCAGGACGCCGGCCTCGCATGGAACGACCAGGTGCAGGTCACCGACGGCGCCGGCACGCGGCTCGCGCCGCTCGAGCTGGCCACGCTCACGGGCCTGCGCACCACGACCGCCTTCACGCTCAGCGCCGATACCACCACCCCCGTGGGCATCGAGTGGGGCGCGCACGCGAGCCTGCTGCGCCGCGCCTCGAGCTCGGGCGGCGCCGACCGCTTCATGCTCCGCGACGAGCTCGCGCTCTACAACCAGCAGCTGCTCACCGCGCTCGGGGGCGACACGCTGCAGATCCAGGGCAACCTGTTCGACGCGATCGCGGGCCGGCTGGCCACCGCGCAGTTCTGCACCGGCGCGGCGACGGCGGGTTGCATCCACGACGTGGTCGCGAGCGCCACCTCGCTCTCGGCCGACGGCCGCTTCCACCGCCCGGTGCGCAGCGTGAACGTGGGCGCGGACGGCTCCTTCGTGCTCTACCCGCTGCCCACCGACACGATCTACGACGTCGTGATCCACGGTGCCAACATGCGCACGATGGTGGTCCGCAACGTCTTCGTCGACCCGACCGGCCTGCTCGAGCCCTTCCCGAGTTCGCTCGGCTCGACGGCCACGCCAATGGTGCCGGTGCTCGACACCGGCGGCACCACGCTGGCGGTGCCGGCCGCGCTGGCGCCGTCGGCCAGCCGCGTGGTGGTCGGCTTCACCCTCCCCGGCAGCGGCACCGCCGCGGGCGGCGGCGACCTGCCCTACGTGCTCGACTTCGCCGCCGCCGACCCGGCCACGGGCCGCGTGCGCGATCCGATCGCGCTGCCCGGCGGCCCCGTGCTCGACGCGGTGCTGCCCACCGGCGCGCCCTCGCTCGGCACGGTGCCCGCGTTCACCCCGGTCACCCCCGCCGAAGGCCTGGGCGGCTTCACGGCCTGGACGGAAGGCACGCTGGCCGACGCCGCGAGCGACACCCTCGTCCTCGCGCCCGGCACGGCGAGCCTGGTCGCGCCGGCGCCGAAGCGGCGGGCCGGCTTCATCGACGGGACGCTCCAGGTCACGCTGGCGGGCGCGTCGAGCAGCGGCGCCGACCGCGCCGAGCTGGTCGTCGCCAACGACGGCGGCCCGGTCGCGATCGTCGACGCCACGGCGCAGATGGGCTCGCACGCCCCCATCGCCGTGACGCTGCCCGCCGGCCGCGCCGCCGCCGCACCGGGCGCCGCGGTCTACGGCCTCGCGCTGCGCACGTGGAAGTCCGCCGACGAGGTCGGCAGCGCCCGCTGGACGCGCCTGGCCGCGCCGGTGAGCCTGCAGGACAGCGCCGCGGCGACCGCCACCCTGAGCCTCCCCTGACGGGATGGGGACTGGCCTCCGGCCTGTCCCCGTGTTCCGACGGCGGGAAGACAAACACGGGGTCAGGCCGGAGGCCAGACCCCGCCGCCGCCCGGGTCGAGCGACAGCAAGGCGAAGCTGACCAGCCAATGCGTGGCGACGAAGTCGCCGCCGGTCACGTGTGGCCAGGCGGCCGCCCAGTGCGCCCGCGCGGCCCGGGCGAGCGCCTCGCCGGCCGCGGGCGCCAGCGCGCCCAGGCACCACGCGCGCGACAGGTTGAGCCCGTCGAGATGCACCAGCTGCCCGTCGAGCCGGTCGCTCACCACGGCGGGCGCCTGCCAGCGCGGCGGCAGTTCGGGCGCGAAGCCGTCCCACCAGGCGGCGAACCCGTCGCCGAGCACGCGCTGCATCAGCAGGGCCTCGCACAGGCCGCCGGAGAGGAAGTCCGTGCCGCTCGGCTCGTACGCCGCCGGGTAGGCGCGGTCGGCGCCGAACCAGTCGAGCGCCCGCGCATCGATGGCCCGGCGCAGGCCGTCGTCGCCCGCGGCCAGCGCGTAGTCGCGCGCCAGCACCATCGCGAAGGCCGAGTTCGCATGCGTGCCGGCGCGCACCGGGTAGTGCCCCTGCACCAGGAAGGCGGCGAGCCTGCGCGCGAGCTCCTGCGACAGGGGCCGCAGCGCCGCGGCCCAGCGCGAGGCGTCGTCCCGCCGGGCCGCCTGCGCGTCGAGCTCGCCCTGCAGCGTCAGCAGCCACGCCCAGCCGTAGGGCCGCTCGAAGCTCGCGCGCCCGGGCGTGCGCACGTAGGCGAGCTCGCGCTCGACCAGCGCGGGCGTGAAGCGCCCGTCGAAGCGCCGCGCGATCGCGTCGGCCTCGGCCAGCCCGGGCACGAGGGCGCGCAGGCGCAGCAGCGACCAGTGCATGTGCACGCTCGAGTGCCAGTCGAAGCAGCCGTCGAAGACCGGATGCAGCTCGACCGGCGCGAGCACGTCGCCGGCGTCGAGGATCAGGTGGTCGAGCTTGTGCGGGAAGCGGCGCTCCAGCACTTCGAGCGCGCAGCGCGCGAGTTCGCCCGCGCGCGCGCGGACGTCGACGTCGGGGGTGTCATCCATGGGCGGCATTCTGCGTCACTCCCCCCACGAGAAGGATGGCGCCGCCCCCCGGCCCTGCGCAGAATCCGCCGCATCCCGCGCCACCGACCGACCCGACCGAGATGACCCCGACCCTGCGCGACGCCGGCCCCGACGACCGGCCCTTCCTCCTCGCCCTGTTCGCCAGCACGCGCGAGCAGGAGCTCTCGCAGGTCCTGTGGCCGGCCGAGGTGCGCGAGGTCTTCCTGCGCCTGCAGTTCTCGGCGCAGGCGACCGACTACGCGCAGCGCCACCCCGACTCGCGCTGCCAGGTCATCGAGCACGATGGCCGGCCCGTCGGCCGCCTGTGGGTGGCGCGCGGCGCGCACGCCCTGCGCGTGCTCGACATCTCGCTGCTGCCCGAGGCCCGCGGCCGGGGCATCGGCACCGACTGCCTGCGCCGCGTGCTCGCCGACGCCGCGGCCACCGGCCGCGCGGTCGACCTGCAGCTCGCCGCCGCCAGCCCCGCGCGCCGTCTCTGCGAGCGCCTCGGCCTGCGCCCGGTCGGCCAGGGCCTCGTCTACCAGGCCATGCGCTGGACGCCCTTCGGGGCGCCGCATCTGGACGACTTCCTCGCGCTGCCCCACGAGCGCGCCTGACACCGCCCCGGCCGGCGATCGGGCCGGGGCCTCGTTCAGTCGCCCGGGGCCCAGCGCCAGCCGTCGCGGCCCTCGCGCTTGACCTCGTACAGCGCCACGTCGGCCGCCTTGTAGAGCTCCTCGCCGTCGCGCTCGCCCACGCAGGCGGCGACGCCGATGCTGGCCGTCGTGCGCAGTTCGCCGTCGCGGTGCGCGACGGGCTGGCGCAGCGCCTCCACGATGCGGCGGCAGATGGCGTCGACCACGCCGGCGTCGCCGCTCCTGGCGAGCAGCACCGCGAACTCGTCGCCGCCCAGGCGCGCCACGCGGTCGACCTCGCGCACCGAGACGGCGAGCCGCCGCGCCACCGCCACGAGCAGCGCGTCGCCCGCGTCGTGGCCCTGGCTGTCGTTGACCTCCTTGAAGCGGTCGAGGTCGATCAGCAACAGCGTGAAGGGCTCGCCGCGCTGGGCGAGCGCGAGCAGGCGCTTGAGGTCGTCGGCGAACAGGCGCCGGTTGGCGAGGCCGGTGAGGCCGTCGTAGTAGGCCATCTGCTCGAGGCGGCGCTCGCTCTCGCGCAGCTCGTCGCTGCGCTTCTCGAGCTCCGCCGTGCGCTGGGTGACCAGGGCCTGCAGCGCGATCTGGCGCCGCCGCAGCACCAGCGTGCGTCCCTGCACCAGGCCGAAGACGAGCAGCGCGGCCAGCAGCGCGAGCGTGCCGCGGAACCAGCCGGTCTCGTACCACGCGGGCAGCACGCGCACCGGCCAGCGCAGCGGCGGCGACCACAGGCCCTGCCGGTTGCTGCCGCGCAATTCCAGCGTGTAGTCGCCGGGCGGCAGGTTGGTGTAGCTCGCGAGGCGGCGCGAGGGATCGGTGGGCACCCAGTCGCGATCGAAGCCGTCGAGGCGGTAGGCGTAGTGCAGGGCCTCGGGCGCGGAGTAGTCGAGAGCGGCGAACTCCACCTGCATGTGGCGGCGCCGGGCATCGAGCTCGATCGGACCGTCGGCGGCCGCCACGGGCAGGCGCGCGCCCGGGTCGCGGCCGGCGCCGATGTCGAGTTCGGTGACGACCACGGGCGGGCGATAGGTCCACGCGGCGAGCCGGTCGGGGTGGACGACGGTGAGCCCGCCGTTGCCGCCGAACAGCAGCTCGCCCGTGGGCATGCGGCCGGCCGAGTTCGTCCAGTAGGTGGTGATGCCCACGCCGTCGGCGGCCTGCAGCGCGGTCACCGCCAGCGTCGTCGCGGAGATGCGCGCGATGCCGTCGTCGGTGCTGGCCCAGACGTCGCCGTGCGCGTCCAGCAGCAGGCTGTCGACGCTCTCGTCGGGCAGGCCCTCGCGCTTGCCGATGCGGCGCACCACGGGCCCGGCGCCGTCGCGCCCCTGCTCCACGACCCGGATGCCGCTGCCGAACGAGGCCACCCACACGCGCCCCTTGCCGTCGTCCAGGACGGTCGTGATGTAGCCCACGGGCAGGCCGACCTTGCCGGGCCCGTCCTGCGGCAGGCGCTCGACACGGCGGTTCGCCGGGTCGTAGGAGATCAGGCCCGCGCGCGTGCCGACCCACAGCTTGCCGCCGCCCGCGCTCGACAGCGAGGTGATGCGCGCGTCGCCGAACAGGCTCGCGTCGGTCGCGTCCAGCACCCGGACCGGCCCCGTGGGCGGCACCTGCACGGCGAGCAGGCCGTCCAGGCCGCCGATCCACAGCGTGTCGCCCTCGACCTGCAGCGCCCACACCGGCTCCTCCGGCTTGCGGTGCGGCACCTCCACGCGCACCACGCCGCGCCCGGCCGCGTCCGCGCGGTACAGGCCCTGCTGCGTGCCGAGGAAGATCGTGCCGTCGTGCGCGCGCGCCATCGTCAGCACGCGGCCCTTGGGCAGCGCGGTCAGGGGACGGTTCGCGTCGGCGACCAGCTGGCCGATGCGCCCGCGGTGCGGGTCGACGATGTCCACCCCGCCGTCGCCCAGGCCCAGCCAGACGCTGCCGTCGGGCTGGACCAGCAGGCGCTGGACGTAGGAGTGCGAGATGCCGTCGGGCCGGCCTTCGTAGCCGAGCCAGGTCGTGACGCCGCGGTCGGTCGGATCGGTGATGCACAGGCCGAGGTTGCTCGCGACCCAGACCAGGCCGCTGCGGTCGCGGAACAGCACGGTGACGTCGTCGTCGATCAGGCCGGCGGGCGCGTGGTCGTGGTGGCGCACGCGGCGGGTCGTCCAGTGGCGCGTGTCGACGCGCACCAGGCCGCCGCCGTCGGTGGACAGCCAGGTCTCGCCGTCGTCGATCTCGAGCGCGCCGAACACGCTGTCGCCCTGCAGGCCCTCGGCGCCGCCGCGCTCGGTGTCGAGCACCGGCGCGCCCGCGAAGGCCCCGGGCGGGACGACGAACGCCCCGCGTCCGCGGGTGCCGATCCAGACCCGGCCCGCGTGGTCCTCGGACAGCGCCGAGACCGCCGGCTGCTCGCCCGCCGCCAGGCCGAGCGGCACGGGCTGGAAGCGCCGGTGGCCCGCGGGCCGCACGAAGACGCCGAGGCTGCGCGTGCCGACCCACAGGCTGCCGTCGTGCGCGCGCAGCAGGCGCTCGACGGGCGCCGTCGGCAGGCCGTCCTGCAGCGGGCCGTCCTCGTGCTTGCGCACGCTGACGCCGTCCGCGGCGAGGTGGTCGAGGCCGGCGCCGGTGCCCAGCCAGAGCCCGTCCTCGCCGTCGTCGGCGATGGCGTACACGCCCACGTGGCTCAGCCCGTTCGGGCCGCGCGTGAGCGTGGTGAAGCGTTCGGTGCGCGGATCCATGCGCGCGAGGCCGCCGGCGCTGGTGCCGACCCACAGGCGCCCGCGCGTGTCGATGTGCACCGCCTGCAGGTAGCTGTCGGCCAGCGCGCCGGGCGTGTCGGGATCCGCGGACCAGGTCCGCAAGCGGTAGCCGTCCCAGCGCGCGAGGCCCGTCTGCGTGCCCATCCAGACGAAGCCGTCCGGCCCCTGCGCGAGCGAGGTCGCCTGCATCGA
>Ga0209051_1001211_pt1 | contig 23231 bp, 21 predicted proteins | sample AraplaCvi_mMS_r2_2_FD_184286 | JGI IMG/M metagenome (GOLD analysis project Ga0209051, IMG submission 184286) | Arabidopsis root microbial communities from North Carolina, USA - plate scrape MF_Cvi_mMS_r2 (SPAdes) (version 2) | ecosystem: Host-associated > Plants > Roots > Endosphere | place...
TCACCGAAATGGCATCAGCACCGCAGGAAGTGCACCGCTGTCGAACATCACTAGCCGGCGGTACCGACGCCCACGTGCGATCCTGGTCCGTTGGGCTCAAGTCACCGTACGTTGGGCGTCGCCGGCGAGCACTGTTCGGCTGACTACTGTCCTGCCAATCGACTGGTGCGCTTGACGATTGCACCAGATTGGGTGACCAAGTGCACCGACCGACCATCCGGATCACCCAGGACGCGTACATCACGAAGCGGGTCACCGTCCACGACGATCAGGTCGGCGACGAACCCCTCGGCTATGCGCCCAAGTCGGTCGTCGATGCGCAGGATCTCGGCGTTGACCGCCGTAGCCGACCGTAGGATTTCCCCGGGCGTGAAAATTTGTGACCGGAGCTCAAACTCCGTAGCCTGACGGTCCTGCTGGGGGCCGAGCACATCGGTGCCAAATCCTAGCCGCAGGCCATGGCGGCGCATCGTGCGTAGGCCCTGCAGTACGCCTTCGGCAAGGCTTTCCGCTTTCCCCTGACTGGCTGCGGGAAGCCCCTGGCGCTGGCCGTCTTCCAGGAGCGCCCAGACGGTGGCCATGGTGGGGACTACATACGCGCCGGCTTCCGCTACCGTTTGAGCCGCGTCGTCGTTCATGAAGGAGCCGTGCTCGATGGACCGCACACCCAACCGTGCGCACCGTTCGATCGACGACGCCGGGTGGCAGTGGGCCATGACGTAGGCTCCGCGCCGGTCGGCTTCCTCCACGGCGGCGCGTATTTCGGAGTCGCCGAACTGCATTCGATCCAAGGGGTCGGTGGGGCTGGCCACACCGCCGGACGCCATGAGCTTCACCTACCCCGCCCCCTTGCGCAGCTCCTCTCGGACCGCGCGAACCATCTCATCAGTTCCGTCGACGATCGCAGCGAAGCGCGCCGCACCATCTGCGGCGTGCCCGCAACCGCACGATGGCACGAAGCGTTCCGCGGTTCGCACGTCGAAATGCCCCCCGGTTTGGGAGATGATCCGCCCGGTGTGCAGCAGACGTGGACCACACACCAATCCGGCCTCGAGCGCGAGGGTGTAGCCCACGTCCATCCCCCTGCGTCCCGAACGGTGGTAAAACCCCGGTCCAACATTCGTCCCGGGGTCCTGAAGGCGAAGGCAGCCACATAGGGACTAGGGCGCTGCGTCGCCTGGGCCCGGTCGAGGTCGGCGAGCCACGGGTGGACGTGGCATCGATCAGGCCGGGCATCAACGTGCGCCCGGCGACGTCGATGACCTCGCACTCGGGCGGCGGCGCAATCGGCTGGCCACTGATCTGCGCAATACGTCCGTCTGCGACCAGGACGTTCATCGCAGGCCCCAAAGAGTCCGATCCGTCCAACACGGCGGCATCCGTGATCAGCACGGCGGCAGGGCTACTTGGGAGCGCACCGCTACCTGTTGGAGGCACGGCCGCCAGCCTTCATCGGTGGTGCCAAGCGCACGACGTCATCCTTCTCCTGGTTCGGTCGAGCGGTCCTCCCGGGTTGTTCACCATGCATCCCCAGTGGAATGCACGTCGCCGACCACGGGCACGGTAGAGGGGCGTGCTCGGATGCGGGCTTGGATCAGACGTCGCCGTTCGACCGGGGTGGTTGCGCCCCAAATGCCGTGCTTCTCGGCTGTATCGAGGGCATGCGCTCGGCAGGGGTCGACGACCGGGCACGACAGGCAGATCTGCTTGGCGGTGTCTTCGCGGCGCCACAGCCTGCGCCCACGCTCACCCTCGGGTGGGAAGAAGATCTCTTGTGGCAGCCCTGCGCACGCGGCGTGTAGTTGCCACGCTGACACTGCACGTTCGCTCTGCTCCTGCCTCGCGTGGCAGCTGTCGGGCGCCTGGTCGGTGCACGAGGGGGTCCGCCGGCCAGACGTAGTGATGTCGGTGGTGGCCCTGGATGTCGCGGGAGGGATAACCATGGGTGTGTGACCTTTTGTGTTCTGCGCTTCGTGGAGGGCCGCGCTCGCCGACGACTTCGTTGCGCGGCAGCGTCCAGGGAGTGCGACAGTGGATCGTCGATCGTGCTCAGGCGGACCGTTCGATCGCGCGGGCGGTGAAGTCGGCGGCCTGGTCGGCCATGCCGTTTGAGGCGTAGGAACCATGGGCACCGCGGTCATTGCCGGTCGGTGAGCAGACGGGGTCCTCGGCTGCGCACAGGTCGATGGTCTTGGCCGCATAGAGGTGCCCGATGTCGATCGGGGGGGCGTCGTGAACCAGGAAGTTCAGGAACCCGGCGGAGGGCTTGCCGAATAGCACTACGGCGGCTACGTGCCGGGCGACCTCGGGCGGCATCGGGCCGGTGATCCCCTCGGGGAGCGGGAAATTGGCGGGAACGGTGTCGGAGGTGACGTATCCGCTCACGGCCGCGCCTTGTGAGTACCCGCCCAGGACGATCTCGGTCTTCGGGCAGCGCGCGGCCGCGGCGGTCACCTGCCTGCCGGCGTCGGCGACACCCGCCCCGGCACCGTTGGCAAAGTCCAGGGACGCGGGATAGTCGACCGGGCTGACGTCGACGGTCTTGGGTCCGAGGCGGGCTTGCAGCGCGTCGACGAATGCTTGGCCGGTGACACCGGCGCCGGGAGGTTCGAAGGTGCCGCGGGCGAAGATCACGTCCACGTCGGGACAGGGTTCGGCCGCGGCGGACGCGACGCGGGTGCCGGGTGCGACGAGCATGGCGGCGGCGATGAGCATGGCCGCGGTCGGTGCCGCGACGGTCTTCACGGCGTGGCGTCGATGAGTTGATGGGTACATCACGCGAATTCCCTCTCAGGGCAGTAGGTCCGACCGAGCCGGTCTTTGTAGCGGTTCGCCGCACGGGGACCGCCGAGGGCGTGTCACGGACTCCCTCCTGTCGAGTACCCATCGCCGACCGGCCCGTCGAGCAGCGACACCCGACGCCGTTCGCATCCGTAGAAGCGATCAGGCAATGGACGTCGATCAGGGAATGCCGGCCCCGAGGCCGGGACAAGTGGCCAGGTGCGCCAAGGGGCCGCGCGGACATGCACGACCCCTCTTGCGCGTTCTTCTCGTGGCCATCAGTTGTCGGCGGAGTACCCGGGCTTGAGCACCACCGGCTTGCGGTGCTTGATCACCGGGAGCTGTTCGAACACCGACTGGTCGACGCCGAACACGGCGCCCAAGACGTCGGCGGGCACTGCGGAAATCGACTGTCCCAGTGAGACGTCGTCCTCTGGCTCGGTGGTTTCGGCGTTGAAGACGATGACGACGTAGAGATCTTCGGTGTCACTGGTGTTCTCGAAGTAGTGGAAGTGACCTTGAGGGGCGAAGACCAGGTCGCCGGCGCTAACGGTGAAGGTGTCCTGGGTCGAGTCGGGCCCCACGAAGGTCCACTTGGTGGTGCCGGAGATGATGAAGTTGGCCTCCCAGGCGCTGGGATGCCAATGGGGCTCGCGGACCCCTCCGGGTGCCAGGTGCACCAGGTAGACCGCCGCTTTCTGTCCGCGCAGGATGGGGAAGTTCTCGGCGTGCGCGCCCTGAAGGCTTCCACCCGGCATGAAATTGCCTGGTGCGCTTTGTAAGTGGAACACGTGCGGGTGATCCGGGTCCACGCCCGCATCCGGGTGGTAACCGGCGGCGGGCAGTCCCAGCCATGGTGAGCCGATGCCGGGTTTGATGGGGATGGGCGGAGGTGGAGGGAAGCCGGTCTCGGAGACGGTCGGCGTGGCGACATTACGTGCGTCGCTGGAGGGTTCGAGTCCGTGGGGGCGAGTTTCGGTCATGGCGATCCTATACGGGTAGGCGGACGCGGAATGCGATTGCGAAGCGAGGTACCTCTTGTCTGTCGACAAGAGTCGACTGTACAGTGCAGTGCACATCAAGTGAAGCCCCCACATGTTCACCTCGTGCATCGAACGGAGCACTGACATGGTCCCTGGCAAGCGCTCGAAACCCCCCACCACCACGCCGTCCGACCCAGGCGCCAGACCAGCTCCGGCCATCGTCGACGAGATGACCGATCGGGCTCGCGCATGGTTGAACACGTTGTCCGACAACCAACTTCCAAAAGCTCTGTTTCCCGCACCCTCCCAGCAGGACGCTGACCGCGAGCGTCGAAGGTTCTACTACGTGCCGACCGACCACGGCGGGCTCACCCTCGAGCAGCAGGATCCACACCAACGACAGCTGGCGATGATGCTGCTTGCCAGCGGTTTGAGCCGAGAGGGTTACGTCGCCACCGCAGCGATCGTCGGCTTGGAGAACATCCTGGACCTCTACGAAGACTTCAGCATTCAGTGGGACTTCCCGCGCGGCCGTGACACCGACCGCTACTATCTGCGAATCTTTGGAGACCCACGCGAAAGCGACACCTGGAGTTGGCGTTTCGGCGGCCACCACCTCTCCATCAACTTCGTGGTGATCGACGGCAAAGTCGCCGCGACCACCCCGTTCTTTCTTGGCGCCGATCCCGCCTCGGCACCCCTTCCCGGCGGGGCGCGCTACTCACCGCTCGGCGGCATCGAAGAGCTCGCGTTTCAATTCGCCGCCTCGTTGGACGGCACGCAGCGCTCGCAGATGCAACTGCTCGACCGGGCCGTCGGCGACATCGTCACCGGAAACCGAGACCGAATCGCCGACGGCGACCAGATGATGGTCACCCGAGATCTGTTCCGCGGCAACCTCGACGACCCCGCCTTGCTCAAGCTGGCCGACGGCATCTACGACGAAGGCGAGAAGCAATCGGGCTTCACCGAGGCCGACCACCGGCTGATGGCCTACACCGCCACACCCAAGGGCCTGGCCGCCTCCGACCTGTCCGCTGACCAGCGTCAGCTACTGCACGGGCTGATCGCCGCGGCGTCCTGCGGCGTTCACCTCGACCTGGCGCCGTCGGGAGCCGATCCGCTGGCGGGTCTGCACGTCGCCTGGGGCGGACCTATCGACCGCACCCCGGTCTACTTCCGCCTGCAAGCAGGAAACGAATTCCTCTACGAATACGACAACACTCAACGCAAGGGCAACCACGTTCACTCGGTGTTGCGAAACCCCGCCCGAGACTTCGGAATAGACCTGCTGCGCGAGCACTACGAGAACGTCTCGCACGGTTGAATCATGCAGTCAGCCGAGGCCCACGTCACGCTGCACCACTTCAGGTTTGGCGGCGGCGAGACACTGGCGGCAGTGAGGCAGAACTATCGGACGCTGGGCACGCCCCGACGCGGAACCGATGGGACCGTGGCCAACGCCGTGCTGTTGCTGCATGGGACGACGGGCGACGGCACCCAATTCCTGTCGCCCGAGACCGCTGAGCATCTGTTCGGACCAGGTCAGCCGTTGGCCCTAGACGAGTACTTCGTCATCCTGCCCGACGCCCTGGGCCATGGAGGGTCGAGCAAACCCAGCGACGGACTGGGCAGCCGGTTCCCGCAATACGGATACGCCGACATCGTCTCCGCCCAGCATCGACTGGTCACCGAGCACCTTGGCATCCGCACACTGCGACTGGTCGCCGGGACGTCGATGGGTGGGATGCAGACCTGGATGTGGGGCCAGATGTATCCGGACGCGATGAGGGCGTTGATGCCCATCGCGGCGTTGCCTCAGCCGGTGAGAGGGCGCAACCTGCTGTATCGGCGCCTGCTCATCGAGGCCATCCGCGCCGACCCCGCCTACGAGGACGGCGCCTACGACCGCCAGCCTCCCTCGGTCGGTATTGCCTTCAACATCCTCGGGCTGATGACGCACGGCGTCGCGGCGCTGGAGGCCACCGTCGACTCGATCCCAACTGCGGATGCGCGGCTGCGCCAGGGAGCCGACCACGCGGTGCAGCACCAGGATGCCAACGACGCCATCTGGGAGTTCGCGGCGTCCTTCGATTACGACCCCGGCCCGCGGCTTGGCGAGATCACCGCGCCGCTGCTGGCGGTCAACTTCGAAGACGACGAGGTCAACCCGAACCAACTGGGTCTCCTACAGCGCGCCATCAAGCACGTCGAACGGGGACGGGCCGTGGTGGTCCCGACCAGCCCGGAGTCAGACGGGCACCTATCACTCACACACGCCCGGCTGTGGGCGTCTCACGTGCAGGAAATTTTGGCGTGGACTGCTGACGGTCACACGGGATCGTCGTGACGTCCGGACGGGCACGCCCGGCGGACGACGCCTTGCCGGCTTGCCCACCGGGTACGGCATCGCTCCACTGGCCGATGACTCCCTGCCCCTTCGAAAGGACGATGAAATGACCTTGCCCACCGTGCGTTCCGCGCAGCGTGTCGTCGATGCGCTCGAGGCCTTCGGGGTGCGTTACATCTTCGGTGTCCCCGGGGCCAAGATCGACGCCGTGTACGACTGTCTCCTCGACGGCGGCCCGGAGTTGGTGGTCTGTCGCCACGAGCAGAACGCCGCATTCATGGCCGCGGCGGTAGGACGTCTCACCGGCATCCCCGGCGCCGTCTTGGTGACGTCGGGTCCCGGTACCAGTAACCTACCCACCGGCTTGCTCACCGCCAACACCGAGCAATACCCGGTGATCGCGATCTGCGGGGCGGTCGACCGTGCCGATCGGCTCAAACGAACCCACCAGTCGATGGACGCGGTGCAGGCACTCCGTCCGTACACCAAATACGTTGCCGAGGTGGATGACCCGGACAACGTGGGTGAAGCGGTGGCCAATGCCCTCCGAGCTGCCGTGAGCATCCCGCAGGGCGCCACCGCGGTGGTCGTACCGCAGGACGTCGCCGCGGCCGAAACCAGCAGCGTGGTCTCCCGTGTCGCGGCCCCCGGCCGGCTGGGGCCAGCACCGGCCGATGCCATCGCCTCAGCCGCCGACCGGATCAGGCAGGCGAAGTTCCCGGTGCTACTGGCCGGCATGCGGGCCGCCGAATCGGCCGCCTGCGGCGCGATCCGCGGACTACTGGAGGTCACGGCCCTACCCGTCGTCGAGACGTTCCAAGCCGCAGGAACAATCTCTCGCGCGCTGGAGTCGCACTACCTCGGACGTGTCGGGCTGTTCCGCAACCAGCCCGGCGACGTCGTCCTCAGTCATGCCGACGTGGTCATCGCGGTGGGTTACGACGCGGTGGAATACGATCCTCGGCTCTGGAACACCAATCCGAGCCGCCGCAGCGTCATCCACGTCGACTCCGCGCTACCCGCGTGGGACAACGACTACCAACCGGTCGAAGAACTGCGAGGCGACATCGCGGCCACCGTAGCGGCCATTGCCGCGTCGCTGAACGGCTTGCGTCTAGCCGCACCGGCATCGACGATCGTCGACGAACAGCGCACCGCGTTGCAGCGTCTCGACGACGTCCCGGACGCCCAGATGGCAGACACCACGGCGGTGAACCCGGTTGCCTTGGTGTTGGCCCTGCGGGACCTACTCGACGACGACGCTACTGTGGCCAGCGACATCGGTACGCACTACATCTACCTGGCCCGGCACTTCCGCACCTACCAGCCCGGCCATCTCCTGTTCTCAGACGGTCAGCAAACGCTGGGCGTGGCGCTGCCATGGGCCATGTCCGCATCGATGCTGCGGCCCGGAACCCAGATCGTCTCGGTGTCCGGCGACGGCGGCTTCCTGTTCAGCGCCCAGGAGTTGGAGACGGCCCACCGCCTGGGACTGAAGTTCACCCACGTCATCATGCGCGACAATTCCTATGACATGGTCAAGTTCGAGGCGGTCATGAAGTACGGACGGGCCAACGGCGTCGAACTGGGTGACTACGACATCGTCTCCTACGCAGAAGCCTTCGGCGCCAGGGGTGTTCGGGTGAGTACGCTCAGTGACTTTCGGACGGAATTACGCGAGTCGTTCGACCGCGAAGGAGTCACCGTGATCGACGTTGCCGTCGACTACAGCCGGACCGCCGATCTGAGTGCGGTACTGCATGACGACGCCTTCGAGTAGACGGCGCCCGGTCCGCCGAACGATCCACGAGCCGCACCCAGGCAGGCCCAATGACTCTGCGTGACGCCCACTTTGGTCAACATAGCCCGCATGCCTCGGTCAGATCGGTGCCCGGGACATGCTCGTAGGGGGCTGAAAGGCTCAACCGTGTTCAAATCCTCGGCCACCTGGTCCCAAGCCCGCGGCCAAGTATGGTTCAGCTGGGTACTCATGGGCATCGCAGGGGCCACCGACGCCGTCGGGTTCCTACTCTTCGCCGGGCTGTACGTGTCCTTCATGAGCGGGGACGCCACCCAGACCGGTGTTCAACTGGGCCAATGGAACTGGTCCCCTGTGCTCAAATTTCTTGGCGCACAGCTGCTCTTCGTATGCGGGGTAGCCGTGGGCCACGTAGTGCTGCATCGCGTGCATCGACTAAGCAGCGCGTACCTCTTGCTCGGTGAGGGCGCCCTACTCGCAGCGGCCGGATTGGCTGCCGTCGCTTTGCCGGCCGACCTGGGTCCGGTTGCCGTCTTCATCGCCTTCCTGTGCACCGTCCTGGCAATGGGTCTCCAGAACGCCGTGCTGCATCAGGCCGGGGGAACGCCTGTGGGCACGATGGTGACCGGCACACTGGTTCGGCTGGGACGAACCCTCGCCTCGAGGCTGGCCGGCGACCCCCTCGACGCCGTGTCCGATTTAGGGCAATGGCTCTTCTTCGTCAGCGGAGCCGCTCTCGGAGCGGTCGGCTTCTCCAAGGTCGGCGCGATCGCGTTCCTGCCGTCGGCCGCGGCGGCACTCGTCGTCGCGGTCACGCTGTTGCACATCCGGCCACATTGGCTCGAGTGCACCGACTGACTGACCAAGAATGGCCTCGCCTCATCACACGGATTCGCCTGCTGTGCAGCGGTTGTCGCCGATTGTCGTGTCCTCGGCGAGACACACGAGTGTGACTGCTGGCGGTGGCGAGGCGTCTACGCGTTAGGCGTAGCGGGTCTGCGCCGTAGACGGTGTCCGACGTCCCGGGATGGCGACATGCCGGTCGATTTGTGAGCGCAAGTAGGGCTAGCGGTAATCCGCCATGGAGGACAGCGGGAAAACGAAAACCCGAGGACCCGCAGGTCTTGTCCCCACATCGCACGCGACTGTACAGTGCAGTGCAGTCGACTGATTGACCCGCAGGCCCGTTCGCTCACGTCCCTCGACACATTGGTCTCAAGGAGAAATGCCATGAAGGTTGGTTTCAAGGACGATTCGTTCGCGTTCGAACTCGTCCGCAATCTGGGTTTCGTGTACTACGGCGGCTCCGACATCGGTGAGCTCTTCGCCACCGCGGAGAACATCACCGAAGGTGACTTCGACAGTTGGTACGAGGGTTGGCACGCCCGCGGCGAGCGCGTGCTCGGACGCGCGAAGGAATATCTGTCCGCCGGTCACCTGGTCAGCGCGCGCGAAGCCCTGCTGCGCGCGTCGACCTACTTCCGGATGGCGGAGTTCTACCTGCATGGCACCCCCGACGATCCGCGAATCATGGCCGACTCCAAGGCTTCCCAGCAGACCTACGCCAAGGCAGCGGAGTTGATGGGGCCGACCTGGGAGCCGGTCGAAATCCCCTACGAGGGAACGACGTTGCCGGGTTACTTCTACAAGCCCGACGAGTCCAACGAGCCGCGTCCCACGCTGATCTTTCACGGCGGTTACGACTCGAGCCTCGAAGAGCTCTACTACTACGCCGCTGCCGCCGCCGTCCGTCGGGGCTACAACTGCTTGACCTTCGACGGCCCGGGCCAGGGCATGCCGCTTCGTGAACAGCACCTGGTATTCCGGCACGACTGGGAGAAGGTCGTCACCCCGGCCGTGGACTACGTCTTGTCGCGGCCCGACGTCGACGGTGACCGATTGGCGCTCAAGGGTATGAGCCTGGGTGGGTATCTCGCCGCCCGCGCAGCCGCCTTCGAGCCGAGGTTCAAGGCGGTCATCCTCTTCGACGGGGTCTGGAGCTTCTACGACTGCATCGTGGGCATCTTGTCGCCCGAGGCGAAGAAGGCACTCGACGACGAGGACGCGGAGACCTTCGACGAGCTCGTCGGCAAGGCGATGGAAGCGAACACTCAGTTGCGGTGGACCTTCACCCAGGGCCTGTTCAGCTGTGGAGTGAAGTCCTACTACGACCTCACCGTCTTCAGCAGAGAGCTGTCGTTGGATCGCGATGTGGTCGAACGCATTACCAGCCCCACGTTGGTGATGAAAGCCGACGGTGATCTGTTCTTCAAGGGGCAGCCCGAGCACGTCTTCGAGACGCTGAAGGCTCCCAAGACGTTCGTGGCGTTCCACGAGGAGGACGGCGCCGAAAACCATTGCCAGTCAGGCGCCTTGGCCTACAAGGACGAAGTCGTCTTCAACTGGCTCGACGAGACGTTGAAGGCCTGAGCGGCGCCACGTCTCATTCCCAAAGGACACATCATGACCAACCAAGAATCGACGCTCGGCGGGCGATTGCCCCTGATTGATCCAAGTACGCTACGCGGTGACCAGAAGGACCTCTACGACACCATGCGCTCGACCCTCATCACCTGGGCCGACAGCAACGGTTTCCGGGGGATGACCGACGACGGGAAGCTCATCGGTCCCTTCAACCCGTATTTGTACAGCACCGGCATCACACCAGGCTTTCTGGCGTGGATGCACGCCGACTCGACGCACACCACCCTGGACAAGCAAACCCACGAGGTGGTGATCCTCACCGTCGGCGCCATCTGGAAATCACCCTACGAGATGTACGCCCATTCAGCCGTCGCACGAACCGTCGGTCTGCCCGAGGCCGCCATCGAGGGTCTCTGCCGCGGCGAAACCCCACCGGAGTTGACTCCTGGCCAACTGCTGGCGCACCAGTTCGCCCGCCAGCTGACCCGTGAGTACACGGTCGACGACGACCTGTACCGAGAGGCCGAAAAGCACTTTGGATCCGCGACATTGGTAGACCTCGTCTACCTGGTGGGGCTCTACCTGCTCACCTGCTCGCTGCTCAACGCCTTCCAAATCCCCACACCCGATCAGGCCTGAGCGGCTCAAGGAGAAACAATGGCACCCAAGATCGAGATCGAGCACACGTCATTCGGATTGATGGGTCCGCTGGCGCACACCGCGACAACGTCGATGTCCATCCACTGTGTGATCTTCCACATCGGTGACCGAGTAATTCTGCTCGATGCCGGGTTCGGCACCCAGGAGATGGACAACCCTCAAAAGCTGCTCGGGGCGGATGCACTGTTCAAGCTGGGCATCCTCATCGACCCGCGATTGACCGCGTTGCACCGCCTGCAGGCGCGTGGGATCGAACCCGCTCAGGTGACCGACATCGTGGTCACGCACCTGGACAACGATCACGTAGGGGGGCTGCACGACTTCCCCAACGCCGTCGTACACGTCGCCGCGGAGGAGCTGGCAGCGTACGACAGCACGCAGCAGAGGGGCCCCTATATGCCCTATCAGGTGTCTCATCAGACCAAGTTCAAGACCTACGGGCCCACTGATGAGCACTGGTTCGGACTGCCGGCCCGCTCGGTGGACCTTCCCGACGTGCTGGACGTGAAACTCGTTCCGCTGCACGGTCACACGGCGGGGCACTGCGGGGTTGCGTACCGTGAAGACGGCAAGTGGTCACTACACGCAGGCGACTCGTACTTCGATCACGAGATGAACTTCCTCGCCCACGCCCCGGGGTTGCCCCTGGAGATTGCGTTCCAGACTGACTACACGAATCGGGTGGCAACGCTCGCCAAGCTGCGCGAATTACGGTTGGCTCATTCCGACGAGATCCAGATGTTCTGCACGCACGATCAGAATGAGTACATCAGTTGGACCGAGGATCGCGGCAAGCCCGACTTGCTCATCCGCTACGCCGAATGATGCTTGGCGCTGGGGGATTCGGCACCGCCCGGCTCCCCCAGCGCCGTCGGACAAGCCGGTCACCGATCGCCGGGCCCTTAGCATGTAGCGGTAATGATGAACCCATGCTGAGCTGCATCGACGACGCAGCCGTGCCGCCGTGCGTGAACGCGCAACAGATACGATGTCGGCAGTCGTCGGAGAGGGGCTACATGGGATGGCGCCGACTAATGTGACTACCGCTTGCCGACGGTCGGGAATCTCGGAGCCCGGTTGAGACGTCATCGCCGACCGACGGTGTCTGTCGAACGTCCCGGGCACCTACGGCCCGCGAGTCCTGGGATCAACGGCTCTTCATCGGTCATCCCAGTGTTGCGACTACGCAAACGGCACTGCTGTGCCGTCGCGTTGCTCGTCATCGGCTCGGTGACCGGACTCGGTATCGTTCGCGGCGCACCTGCGACCCCCGTTGCGCATGCCGCCTGTTTTCAGCAGGGTGGCTACAACCCGCCGCCGTGCTCCTCTTCCACTCAGACGGCCGACACCAGTCAGACTCCGAGCAGCACCCCGGTTCCCCGTCCGAGCGGAAACCAAAATGCACCCGCCTCACCGCCGGCGAGCCAGTCGAACACCGGTCCGAGCGGAACCCAGGATGCACCCGGCTCATCATCGACGAGTCCGTCCAGCACCGATCAGGCCGCGAGCACCCCGCCGGACGCCGGAGTCACCGCCTGCCGAAATCAAAGCGCCATGGCCATTGCCATCGGCCTGCAACCCACCACGTGCTCGCCGACCAACGGCCCCAACACCCCACCAGACTCCGGAGTCACCGCCTGCCAAAACCAAAGCGCCATGGCCACTGCCATCGGCCTGCAACCCACCACGTGCTCGCCGACCAACGGCCCCAACACCCCACCAGACTCCGGAGTCACCGCCTGCCAAAACCAAAATGCCATGAGCAACGCGCTGGGTCTGCAACCCGCGGCCTGCCCGCCAAGCGCGCGGGGCTGACAACCGTGAAGGGACATCTAAGGCGCGCGGGCCGCCCACCACCCACGATGCGGCGCCGCCCCATCAGTCACCATCGAGACGAGGTGGCTACCAGCAAGATCCCGTCGATCCCCGCACACACGGACCGGCCGGACGTCAGACCCGGCGCGAAGGTCGCTGACGCTGACGAAGGCCGCCACGTGAGCCATTCATCGCACCGAGCGCGCGGATGTACGCGCGCCGCGAAGAGGCCATCCGAGTGGGAGACGAGTTGACGGATGTCGTTGCTGAAGAGACATATTCGAGTACGTGAACCGCGACGATCGTCGCTATCACCTTACCGAGACGATCGCGATTGCCCGACGGAAGGTGAAAGGCATCAAATGAGGAACGCTCGAACGCCTTTCGATTGACAGCTCCAGGTGACGAGGAGTTCTCGCATCGACGTGCACGCCGCCTTCCGGCCCACCGCGCATGCATGTGGCGCATGTCGACGACCCCATCTACGCACGCGAAAGTGACTGCCGAAGAGGACTATTCGGTGGACAATGAGATCCACTCTCAACGCGTGAGCCCACCTCGCGTCACGGCCATATTCGCGTTGCCAGCGTTCGGAGGAAAGAAGGGTTAGATGCGAGTTCCACTGGTCAAGAAGTCGGCGGTCTCTCCGGCGCAGCAGGAGCTGTATGACACCTTCGTGGAGCGGGTAGGCGACAACTACTCAAGTTTCACGACGATGACGTCCGACGGCGCGTTGTTGGGGCCGTGGGCGGTTTGGATGCAGGCCCCCGCGACGGGCCTGGCAATCGACCAGCTGCTCGAAGCCATCGGCGCCATGCCAGGACTCGAGCCGACGACAGTCCAGTCAGTCATCCTGTCGGTAGGCTCGCACTTCAACGCCGCATACATCATGTACGCCCACTCCGCGGTGGCAGCCCAAGCCGGGGTCTCGGAGCGCCACGTCGCCGCGCTGTGCGCCGGGGAATGTCCCGCCGACCTCGACTCCCAAGCCAAGGTGGCCGTGGGAGTCGCGAACAAGCTGCTGCGCGGAGGGCCACTTCCCGGTCCGGTATTCAAGCACGCCGTCGAGGAGTTCGGACGGGACGGCTTCGACCACCTCGTCTACCTCGTCAGCCAGTACTGCCTGGTTGCCATGGCGCTCAACGCGTACGACATCCCAGAAGAATACGACTGGACCGCTTTTCGTAACCAACCGTCCTAACTCCCGCAGTGCGGGATCTCTGCCTAGACAATGGGAGACCAACCAATGTCATTCACTGGACGCCGCGTCGTCACCGGGCACACGGCCGAGGGTAGATCGACGGTCATCTTCGACTCTGTGCTACCTCTGCTGGGCGGGGCCGAGGAATCCGGCAACGAGAACCGACACGGTTCAACCTCGCGGGTCATGTGGACCACAGCCGAGATGCCCGCCGACAACAACGGATCAACCGACAGAGCGACGCAGGACGTCCCGACCGCCGTCGAGTGGGGCAGCCTACTGCGGATCGTTCAATACGAGCCGGGGGTGACGCCCCGGCCACACCGCACGGCATCGATCGACTTCGTCGCCGTGCTGTCGGGTTCAATCGACTGCGAACTCGACGAGGAGACCGTCAGCCTTCACGAAGGCGACGTGATGATCCAGCGCGGCACCATCCACAACTGGATCAACAACACGACCGAGCCCTGCGTCATGTTCTTCGCCATGACCGGCTCACGGCCCATCGAGGCCGGCGATACGACCCTGTGGCCCACCGGATGACCCACCGTGTCGAGGTCCGCGACCTCGCCGGCGCCCCTGGCGGCGTCGAGGATCAATGCGCCGACCGTCTCACCTCCGACCCGACCAAGAGTCGCCCCCCGAACGACGTCCACCAGCGTCGTCACCCACCGAGTTTGGTCGCGTCCAGTGTCGTCGAACGCGATGGAGTCCGCGTAAGAGCCGAAATGCGCGGCGTCGCTGTGGTCATCACGATCACAGGCCGCCTCGCTGCCGCAAACGTCCATGCCATGGCGGGCCACCTCGCTCGGCTCACCTGCTTCGAAACCGTGTTGATCCTCGGCGTCCGCGGCGTGGAGGTCGTCACCGGGCAGGTCCCCCCCATCTGCTGTCTTTGTTCCGTGCTGAATGTTACTGGGGCGGTGTCGAATGGGTCTTGGTATCCGACCATGCTGACCTCTACCTTGATCGCCTCACGCCAGCTGAAGGGCACGACGCGGCGGAGGCTGCATCAGTCGGCCACGCGCTCGCATTCTGCGCCAGCACCATTCGCACCCGCCGAAGCCTTTCCCTGTTTGAGTAGGGCACCGACGACGCGTCAGCTTGAATTCCCCCTCGATCACATGCCGCGCCAACCTGACGAGATTCGACGGCCTGCGTTGGGTGTCAGGAGCCGAATCCGTTGACGCCGAATCTTCCCCGAGGACCGCACCGGACATCTTCGCCCAACGAGACGGACGTGGTCCACCGATGCAATCAAGCTTCGGCCCAGCCGAAACGGCATTGCTGTTTGCTCTTCTGATGGACGAACATCGTTGGGGTGTAGGTATATTGACGGCCGCGCCCGCTGTCGATGCGCATTCCTGACAGGAGCGCGTGTTCACGGCTGCGCTCACGCAACGGTGTTAAACTTCCAAAGTCGTTGGAAGGTCCAGCAGGTCACTATGCCGCACCGGTCGCCAGAGAACAGCTCGAGGCGGGGCGTCCAACGGAAGGTGAGTCTCCCAATGAGTGTCTCATTCCGCGCGCCTTCGGGTGCGTCTCGGTTTCCCATCAGCTTGTTCGCCCTCGCCGTAGCGGCGACCTTTTTCACCAACGGTGCATCGATGCCCTCGAATTCACCTGAGCAGTCATCGATAGCCCTCGCCGACTCAACTGTCACCCTGCCCGAACGCAGCGCCGGTTTCGACTACCAGTTGAGCGGCGCCTACGTCCCCCCGCCCGGGGTCACCGTCGTAGAGCGCGACCGCACCGACGCCCCGTCCGGTGCCGGGTACGACATCTGCTATGTCAACGGTTTTCAGACGCAACCCGATGCATCCAAGGCCTTCTTCGAGCAACACCCCGAGCTGATCGTCCAAGTCGGCGGCAAACCGTTGGTCGACCCGGGGTGGCCCGATGAGTACATCTTCGACACGTCGACGCCGGACAAGCGCGCCGCACTCGCAGCGACGGTGCAACCGTGGATCGCCGGATGCAAGACGGCCGGGTACTCGGCCGTCGAGATCGACAACCTGGATTCCTTTACACGTGCTGAGGACTTCCTTACCGCCGACGGAAACATCGCACTGGCCGCCGAGTACGCGAGAATCGCGCACGCAGAGGGTTTGGCCATTGCCCAAAAGAACACCGTCGAGCAAACGGCTCGACTCCGCAGCGCTGGGTATGATTTCGCCATCACCGAGTCCTGCTTCTACAACGAGGAATGTGACGGTTATACGGGCCAGTATCCCGTCGTCCTCGACGTGGAGTACACCAACGAACTCGGGCGGGGCGCCTTCGCCGCGGCGTGCAAAAGCGGCGATCGCCCCCCTGTCATGATCATGCGCGACGAATTTTTGGTCGCGAACGGCAGCCGAGGCTACTTTTATCAAGGCTGCAAGGCCTAGTCGACCGTAAAGTCCCGACCGTGCGGAAATAGAAAATCAGCGCCGCCACCAACCCCAGAATGTCTAGAACGGGCACCGCAGGACATTGGGTGTCGGCATACGAAACCCGCGCCGCCTCCGAGCTGAATCGGCTCTACGGACTCCTGCAACACATCCGGGCTAGGCCATGAATAGCACTGCTCTGCGATGCATTCGGCCGGATATCCTATCGTGCGGCAGTTCACCGCGAAAACGTGTTGCTACAGCGGATTCCACATTTCAAAGCTGCGTACCGATGCCGGAAAATCTGAATAGCGGAGCCATGACCGTCATCGCGACCGGGAGGCAATAGAGCCAACGTACCGTCCAGTCCACGCATCCTCGGACCGTAACTACATCAAACACACGACCCGTGGTCGTCGTGGGCCGTCGGTGAGCGCCTCCCCGGACGACCGATCCCGCGTCGTCGACGACCTCGGAGACCCGACGCCCTGCACGCACGACGGTAGGTACTGCTTGCTCTAGAGATCGCCCAACTGAGTCAGGTGACTGATGACAGTGCAATCGCATGGCGCAACCATGGATCGCAGCGATGCGCAGACCAACGATGGCGGCGGTTCTCGTTCACCCGGCGGCGACAACGCCCAGGCGTCGTCGGCCTGAGTATCTGCTCCCACGCCCACTAATGGGGTCCGCATGACCAAACGACCGACAACGCGAGGAGAAAGCTCATGACCGTAGCCGACACGCATGTACTCGACGATGCGGTAACCCGCGAATTCGCCGCAGCACTACCCCATCCCGACGCCGTCATCACCGACAACAGCGCCATGACCAAACACGGCCACGACTTTTGGGGCCTTGGCGGAGTCCCCGGCCTAGTCCTTCAGCCCCGCACCCGTGACGAGGTGGTCGCGATCGTCAACATCGCCGCGAAGCACGGTTTACCCCTGGTCACTCGCGGCGGTGCGTCGAACTGCGCCGGCGCGGTCATGCCGGACCCGAACCGGGTCATGATCGACCTGTCGGCCATGAACCAGATAGTCGCCGTCGACCCCGAAACCCGCACCGCGCGGATCCAACCCGGCATCGTCAACAACACTCTGCAGGAAGCCCTGGCTCCGCATGGACTGTGCTTCTCCCCCGATCCGGTGTCCTCACACCTGGCCACCGTGGGCGGCAACATCATCGAAAATGCCGGCGGCCCACACGCCCTCAAGTACGGCGTGACCTACCACCACGTCGTCGAAGCCGAGGCCGTGCTCGCCGATGGCACCGTGGTCAACCTGCGCTCCGACACCGACGGCGCCGACCTGCTTGGCATCCTCATCGGATCCGAGGGCACACTCGCCATTCTCACCGAGGCCACGGTGTCGCTGCGACCCATTCCCCCGGTCACCCGCAGCCTCATGGGCAGCTTCTCCAGTGCCCACGACGCCGCCGACACGGTCGCGGCGATCATCGAAACGGGCACGGTACCAGCGTGTGTGGAGTGGCTCGACCACACCGGCATCGTCGGCTTGCAGCAGTTCACCGACACGGGCTATCCGCAGGACGCCGCGGCCATCGTGCTCGTCGACGTCGACGGCACTCACGACGAAGTCGAGCGCGACGCGGCGATCGTCGACGAAGTGATGCGCCGCAAGGCCACCGAGGTGCGGCGCGCTGACACCGAAGAGGATCGACACAAGCTGTGGTTCGGCCGATTGCACGCACCGGATCTCGTCGTCGAGAGCGGCAAGGGCTTCTTCATCGGTGACGTGACCGTTCCCCGTCAGCACTTCCCCGAGATGCAGGACGCCATCCAGGCCGCAGCCGCGCGCCACACCGACGGACTGCTTTTCATCATGACCTGTGGTCACGCTGGCGACGGGGACCTGCACCCGTTCACCTTCTACGACCGCGACAATCCCAAGGCTCCGGCCGCACTGAAGGCCGCCAACAACGAAATCATCGACGCTGCACTGAGTCTGGGCGGTACCATCACCGGCGAGCACGGCGTGGGAACCGAGAAGCGTCCGTTCATGACCAAACGCTTCACCCCCGTCGAAATCGCCGCCCAACGTGCGATCAAACGCGTCTTCGACCCCACCTCCTCACTCAACCCAGGCATCATGCTGCCCGACGTGTCCGATGCCGAGCCCGACGTCAGCACCTTCGAAGCGGCTGTGCGCCACACCTTGCAGCCCTATCTCACTGGTGGCGCCACCACGGCACCGCAACCCGTCACGTCGTCTGCGTCGGCCGACCAGCACATAGTGGTCAACAAGCCCAATCTGAGCTTGGTCGTCGGTGCTGGCGTGACCATCGGCGAGCTCGCCCGTCACCTCGCCGACAGCGGCGTCACCTGCGGTGCAATCCCGGCAACCGGCACGGAACGCACCATTGGTGAACTGATCTCGAACGCCACCGGCGCCGACCGCGACGCCGTCCGACACGCTCTGCTAGGCCTGGACGTGGTCCTGCCCGACGGGAACGCCAGCGCCCGATTCGGCGGAGAGAGCATGAAGGACGTCGCCGGCTACGACACCAAACGCCTCTTCATCGGCAGCGGACACGCCTTCGGCACCATCACGAGTGCGGTATTCAAGATCAGCGTTGCGCGCGGCACCCCCACATCCTGACGCGGCGATACGCCAGGTTGGCCGACTCCACGGAGCCCTCGTCGCCAGGGCAGTCCCCTTTGGGCAACGGCTACCACCACTCCGCCTGATGCCCATCCGCGGGTGACTCTGGGCGACGAGGCCCCAGGGGTTGGCACCCGACAACTCGTCACACACGTTGCCGCTGATGGGCTTCGGCAACACCGCATCTGCGTGCACGAATGTGCGCGTCCTAGGAAAGGCGACCGCCATGACCCCCACGAACAGCCGACAAACTCACAGCGCCCACAAGGTCGTCGACGTCCTGCGCGCTCACGGGGTGCGCTACGTCTTCGGCGTTCCCGGCGCCAAGATCGACGCCGTCTACGACGCACTCCTCGACGGAGGGCCCGAGACCATCGTGTGCCGACACGAACAGAATGCCGCCTTCATGGCAGGCGCCATCGGACGCCTCACCGGCACACCAGGTGTCGTCGTCGTCACATCGGGACCCGGCACCACCAATCTCGCCACCGGCCTGCTCACCGCCAACACCGAGCAAGACCCCGTCGTCGCGCTCTGCGGAGCGGTGCCGCGTGCAGACCGACTCAAGCGCACCCACCAGTCGATGGACGCCGCCGCGTTCTTGGGGACCGTCACCAAGCACACCGGAGAGGTCACCGACGCCGACAACGTCATCGAGGCGACCCTCAACGCCTTTCGGCAGGCGGCCACCGAACCCAAGGGCGCGACCGCAGTCGTCCTTCCCGCCGACGTGCTGGCCACTCCCACTGACGTCGCGGTCACCGCGGCCATGCCGATCCCCGCGTTGGCCGGAGCCCCCGCGGAGGCAATAGACACCGCTGTTGACCTCGTGCGCAACGCGCAACGCCCTACCCTGCTCGTCGGCGCCCGGGGTGCGTCCCCCGAAAGCTGCCGCAGTGTGCGCGATTTCGTCACAGCCACGGGGATCCCGGTCGTGGAGACCTTTCAGGCGGCGGGGGTGGTCTCGCGAGAACTCGAACAGCACTACCTCGGTCGGGTTGGGCTGTTTCGCAATCAACCCGGTGACGTGCTCGTCGCCAAGGCCGATGTCCTGATCACCGTCGGATACGACACCGTGGAATACGATCCGGGCCTGTGGAATCTCGATCCCACTCGCACCGTCGTGCACGTCGACTGCCTCCCCGCCGACGTCGACGACCACTATCGACCCACCGTCGAACTGCGCGGCGACATCGCCCGCACCCTCGACGATCTAGCCCACGCATTGCCGGCTGTCAATCTCAGCGACGAGTTCAGCTCCGAAATCGATTCCCACAGGGCGGCATTGAATGACATCGACGCCACCGAAATCGCCACTCCCACTAAGGGGCCGGGTCTCAATCCCACCGCAGTTGTACTCGCGTTGCGCGAACACCTCGGTGACGAGGCAACCATCGCCTGCGACGTGGGCTCGGTCTACATCTACATGGCCCGGCACTTCCGCGTGTACGAACCACGACGATTGCTGTTCTCAAACGGACAGCAGACCCTCGGTGTCGCACTGCCGTGGGCCATGGCCGCTGCCCTGGTCCGACCCGGGACTCAAATCGTCTCCATCTCCGGAGACGGTGGGTTCCTCTTCTCGGCGCAGGAACTCGAGACGGCAACACGACTAGGACTGAAGTTCACCCACATCATCCTGCGGGACAACACCTACGACATGGTCGGATTCCAGGAGGTCCTCAAGTACGGGCGCAAGTCCGGCGTCCAGCTCGGCGACTACGACATCGTCGACTACGCAGCGGCATTCGGCGCTCGTGGATACCGGGTCAAGACACTGGACGAGTTCGCCACGGTCCTGGACCAGGCCCTCGAGGAGGATGGCCCTTCCCTGATCGACGTTCCCGTCGACTACAGCCGCAACACCGACCTCGCAGTCCATCTGCACGACGACGCATTCGAATAATCCGCCCGAGAGGACCACCCGTCATGCCCGGACGTCAGCACGCAGTCGAACACCTTGTCCGGTGGATCTCGACACTGGCAACTGCACATGCCAAAACCGCTGCGCCGGAGCACGATACGGCCGACATCTATCAAACGTCGACGATCAGCGCGCTCCTGGACGGTGTCTACGAGTCCGAGGTCACCATCGCCGACATCCTGGCGCACGGCGACTTCGGGCTTGGCACCTTCAATCGACTCGACGGCGAGATGGTGATCCTCGACGGCATTTGTCACCATCTACGCTCAGACGGCACCGTCGCCCCCGCGCTGCCAACCGATCGCACCCCGTTCGCCGCCGTCACCCGGTTTCAACCGCATCTGACATTGCCGATCGCGGAGCCCACCGCCCGCGAGGAGCTTCTGAGGACTATCGACGCCCACCTCGAGAGCACCAATCTGATGCACGCCGTCCGCGTCGAAGGTCGATTCTCGACCGTGCACACCCGAACCGTAGCCGCGCAACATCTCCCCTATCCTTCTCTCACCGAAGCCACACAAGGGCAGTCGGAGAACGTGTTCGAACACGTCACCGGCACGCTCGTCGGATTCCGCACACCGGACTTCGAACAGGGCATTGCCGTCGCCGGGTATCACATGCACTTCCTCGATACCGCCCGGCACCGAGGCGGTCACGCCTTGGACTTCACACTCGACAGCGGACAGCTTGCCATCAGCACCGCCTCCGAGCTGCACCTGAGCTTGCCCTCCACCGGCGCCTTCCTCAACGCCACACTCTCGGGAACCGACATGTCCGCCCAGATTCGCCAAGCCGAAGGCGGCGGCTAGCCACCAGAACCGCGTTCCCAAAGAGTTTCGATGACCAGACCCCAAGACACCACACGTCTCACCCGTACAGGACTTGGGTGGGCAGCCGCTGGAGCATGCTTGGCCGCGATCGTCGTCGCACGCGGCTCGACAGCCGAACAGACACCGTCACCCCCGACGACGGCGACGACTTCCACGGTCGAGCCCACACCGACCGAGAAGATCGGCCCGTCCGGGGGAAATCTGTTCATTTTCAACGTCATTGCGCCCGGGGTCGGCGGACAACCCACCGTGGCCCCGGGCGAACATCCCGGGCTCAACGGCGTACCCTGAGGAACCGGTTTTCCGCCATGAAGGCTCATCTCTCGGCGACACGGTCACGCCCAACGCTACTTCGCGACAGCAGGGTGGCGGCGGAGTGCATATTACGACGCAAAACCGCCTACACCCCAACGGTTCGTTGACCAATTGCGCGCCGGGTTCTTCGGCGACAACTACGGTTTGGAGTTCGCAACCGCTTGCGAGAAGCCGGCGGGCGGAGACAGTATGTCGGGCAAGCGCGTGCTCCCCCCACGATGGGAGAAGATGTCGGTGCTCTCCGGGGTTGCGATGAAAGCCGTTGCAATGCCTGACCCTTGGTGGATCGCGGGTGGTGGTCCAGCGTCAGTCGAGCGGGTTGCGGCGTGTGACGACCAGCGGGTCGGCGGGGGTGAAGGGGAACGTCGGAAGGTCGTCGAGGTGGGTGTTGAACGTGGCGGCGAGCACCTCACGTGAGTACGCGCTGGCGGAGGCCTTGTAGCCGATGTCGGCAGGGAACGGCTGGTCGAAGAAGATCAGGAAGTGCCAGGGGTCAGTGCCGATGTTCTCGATGTGATGCGGGTAGGCCCGCGGGATGAAGTACATGTCGCCGGTGGTCATGGTCCACGTGTCCAGTGTGCCATCGGGATTCATCACCGTCATGCGAGCGTCACCGTGGTGGACGTAGCCCATCTCCGCGGTGACCGGATGCCAGTGCGGCTCACGCATGCCGTCCTCGGTGACGCGCAGCGAGTACATAGAGATGTTCTTCAGCGCCGGCCAGAACTGGTCGCGCGCGAAGCGGGCGTTACCGCTGACGTAGTTCAGCCCGGGCTGCTGTGCCTCGACGTCGAACTTGTGCGGATCGTTGAAGTACGCACCGGCAGGCACGACCGGATCCCCGATGCGGGCCGCCAACTTGTGATCGGTGGTGCTACGGCGGATCTTGGCGAAGTCCGCCGAGGGCAGGTCGTAGGTGTTGCCCAGCACGGCGTCGGAGAACGCACCAAGGGTGGCGCCGAAGCCGAAGTCCTCGGGACGCTCGTGGCGGAACGCGATGACGAACTCCGCGACGTCCTCGCCGATGTTCTCGATGTGGTGCAGCGAGCCGGATTCGGCGTGGAACATCTGCCCCGCGGTGACCACGAAGCTGGAGAACGTGCTGCCGCTGTCGAGGATGGACACCAGGGCGGTGCCCGACACGCAGTAGGTGAGTTCGTCGGCGTTGGCGTGCCAGTGCGGCGTGCGCATCG
>Ga0209051_1001213_pt1 | contig 23197 bp, 12 predicted proteins | sample AraplaCvi_mMS_r2_2_FD_184286 | JGI IMG/M metagenome (GOLD analysis project Ga0209051, IMG submission 184286) | Arabidopsis root microbial communities from North Carolina, USA - plate scrape MF_Cvi_mMS_r2 (SPAdes) (version 2) | ecosystem: Host-associated > Plants > Roots > Endosphere | place...
GGTTGACGACGCCCGCGCCGACCAGCATCACCTCGCCCGGCGCACCGGCCACCGCCTTGGCGGCCGGCTCATGCCTCGGCCGGCACATGGATTCCGCAAGCACGAAGGCTTCGTACTCGGCGCGCTCCCAGTTCGATCCGGTCACGAAGGCGCAGCGCCCTTGGAGCGTCGATGGATCGATGGCGACCCGCGAGGCCGAGAGGCCGCAGAAGATGAAGCGGCAGCCGGGGGGGCCGGCCGCGATGGCCGAGACCGCCTCGTACTGCGCCTCGCGCGCGATCACCACGTCGGGCGCGAGCGCGGCGAGCTCCGCGGCGACCTGGTGCGGCGCCTTGGCCGCGAGATCGGGCCGCAGCACGATGTTGCGCGCGACGAAGACATCGACCGATGCCCGCGCGAGCCAGCACATGACGACGATCTTCATGCGCTGCCCGCCCGCTCGATCAGATGGCAGGCGACCCAATGATCGGTACCCACGCGCACGAGCGCCGGTATCTCCTCGGCGCAGCGTCGCGTCGCGCGCGGGCAGCGCGGATGGAAATGGCAGCCGCGCGGCGGATTCAGCGGCGAGGGGATCTCGCCCCGGATCGCCACGAAGGCCTTCTTGCGCACCTCGAGTTTCGGCGCCTCGGCCAGCAGGCCCTCGGTGTAGGGATGCAGCGGCTGTTCGAACAGCGCGTCGGCGCTCGCCGACTCGACCACGCGGCCGAGGTACATCACCACCACGCGGTCGCTGATGTGCCGCACCACGCCGAGGTCGTGGCTGATGAAGAGATAGGTGAGGGCGAGCTCCTCGCGCAGCGCCATGAACAGGTTGATCACCTGCGCCTGGATGGACACGTCGAGCGCGGCCACGGCTTCGTCGCAGATCAGCAGCCGGGGCCGCACGGCCAGCGCGCGGGCGATGCCGATGCGCGCGCGCTGGCCGCCCGAGAACTGGTGCGGAAAGCGGCGCATGAAGCCGGGGTCGAGGCCGACCTTCTGCATCAGCGCAGCCACGTGCGCCTCCTGGTCCCCGGCGTCGACCAGCCCGTGCGCCACGGGCGCCTCGCCGATGATCTGGCGCACCCGCATGCGCGGATTGAGGCTCGCATACGGGTCTTGGAAGATCATCTGGACGCCGAGCATGTCGCGCCGGTGCGCGCTCGCCGAAAGGCGACGCTTGCGCAGCTCGGCGTTCTCGCCCTGCCACCAGCGCTCGCCCTCGCTCAGCGACTGCAGCCCCGCGGCCATGCGCCCGAGCGTCGACTTGCCGCAGCCCGATTCGCCCACCAGCCCCACCACTTCGCCGGGGCGCACGGCGAGCGAGACGCCGTCGACGGCGTGGACGGTGCGCGACGGCACCGGGGCACCGAACAGGCGCGCGATCTTTGCCGCGGCATCGGGCTTGCGGACAAAACGCTTGGCGCTGGCGCGCAGTTCGAGCAACGGGGTGACGGTGTCCATGGTGTCAGTTCGCAATCGCACAGGGAGAGGGCAGGGGCGTCGGGTGGAAGCAGCGCAGCCTGCGGCCGTCGAGCGCCACCAGCGGCGGCTCGTTGCGGCAGACCACGTCCGCGCTGGCGCAGCGCGCCTGGAATGCGCAGCCTTGCGGCAGCGCGAGCAGCGAGGGCGTCATGCCCGGGATCTGCTGCAGCGGGCGCCCGCGCGGGTTGCGCGACGGCGCGCTCGCGATCAGCCCGCGCGTGTACGGGTGGCGCGGCCGGTCGAGCACCTCGGCCACGGGGCCCTGCTCGACGATGCGCCCGGCGTACATCACCGAGACCGTGTCGGCCAGCCCCGCCACCACCGACAGGTCGTGCGAGATCCAGATCAGCGCGGTGCCCGAGGCGCGGCACAGGCTCTGCATCTGCGCGAGGATCTGGCCCTGCACCGTGACGTCGAGCGCCGTTGTCGGCTCGTCCGCGATGATCACGTCGGGCTCGTTGAGCAGCGCGATCGCGATCGCCACCCGCTGGCGCATGCCGCCCGAGAACTGGTGCGGATAGGCCAGCAGCCGCTCGTGCGGCGACGGGATGCCGACCTTGGCGAGCGCCGCGGCGGCGCGTTCGCGCGCCACGCGCTCGCTGACCCGGTGGTGCGCGCGCACCGCCTCGATCATCTGCGTGTCGATGCGCAGCACCGGGTTCAGCGTCATCATCGGATCCTGGAAGATCATCGCGATGCGATTGCCGCGCACGCCCTGCAGCGCGCGAGGAGACAGGCGCCGCAGGTCGAGCACCTCGCCGTTGCGCGGCGCGAGGCGCAGCCGGCCCGCCACCACCTGGCCCGGCGGGTCGATCAGCCCTATGAGCGAGTAGCCCGTCATCGACTTGCCAGAGCCCGATTCGCCGACCAGGCCCATGATCTGGCCGCGCTCGATCGAGAACGACACGTCGTCCACGGCCTTGACGATGCCGGCGCGCGTGGCGAACTGCGTCTTCAGGCCCTCGACGAGCAGCACGGGTTGAGATGCGCTCGTCATTGCTTCTGCAGCCTCGGGTTCGACACGTCGCGCAGCTGATCGGCGACGAGATTGATGGCGAGGATCGTGAGAAGCAGCAGGACGCCGGGGTAGAGCGACATCCAGTACTTGCCCGCCAGCAGGTATTGCTGGCCGTTGGCGATCAGCAGGCCGAGCGAGGGCTCGGTGATCGGCACGCCCAGTCCCAGGAAGGACAGCGTGGCCTCCAGCGAGATCGCGTTGGCCACCTGCAGCGCGGCCACCACGATCACCGGCGGCAGGCAGTTGGGCAGCAGGTGCCGCAGGACGATGCGCGTATCGCTCAGCGCCAGGCCTTGCGCGGCTTCGATGTATTCCTTGCGGCGCTCGACGAGCGCCGCGGCACGCACCGTGCGTGCGTAGTAGGCCCATTGCACCGCCACCAGCGCGATGGCGACATTGCCGACGCCCGGCTTGAGCACGGTGACCAGCACCAGCGCGACCAGGATTGCGGGAAACGACAGCTGGATGTCCACGATGCGCATGAGCAGCGCATCGAGCCGGCCGCCGGCGTAGGCCGCGAGCAGGCCCAGCGTCGCGCCCAGCGAAAGCGCCGCGAGCGTTGCCACCACGCCGATGCCCAGCGAGATGCGCAGCCCGTAGAGCATGCCCGAGAGCATGTCGCGGCCCTGGTCGTCGGTGCCCAGCAGGTAGAGCTTGCCCTGGCCGGCGGCATCGTTGCCGCCGTGCGAACCCGGCGGCAGGCGCGAGTCGAGGATGTCGAGCTGCGCGAGGTCGTACGGGTTCTGCGGCGCGAGCAGGGGCGCGAACAGCGCGGCGAGCATCAGCGCCAGCAGCACGGCCGCGCCGAGCACGGCGAGCCTGGAGCGGGCGTACTGCCGCAGCAGGCGGCGCAGGGGGGATTCGTCTTCTTCGAACATGGTCGTCATGCGCTTTGTTCGTCGAGCCGCACGCGCGGGTCGAGGCTCGAGTACGCGATGTCCACGAGCAGGTTGAGCAGGGTGAACATCGACACCACCACCAGCAGGTAGGCGACGATGACCGGGCGGTCGAGCGAGCCGATCGACTCGATGATCAGCTTGCCCGCGCCGGGCCAGACGAAGATGGTCTCGGTCACGGCGGCGAACGCGACCAGCGCGCCGAATTCCAGCGCCACCACCGTCACGATCGGCACGAGGATGTTCTTGAGCACGTGCACGCCCACCACGCGCGCCGGCGAGAGGCCCTTGGCGCGGGCGTACTTGACGTAGTCCTGCGTCAGTGCCTCGTGCGTGCTGGCCCGGGTGAGTCGCGTCACCAGCGCCAGCTTGAAGAGCGCGAGGTTCACCGCCGGCAGCAGCAGATGCTTCCAGCCTTCGACGCTGAAGATCGACAGCGAAAGCCCCAGCACCTCGCGCGTCGGCCCGCGCCCGCCCGCGGGCAGCCAGGCCAGCTGCACCGCGAACACGACGATGAGCATCAGCCCGACCCAGAAGGTCGGCAGCGAGAAGCCCAGGATCGAGCCGGTCATGATGCTCCTGCCTATCCACGAATGAGGCCGCAGGCCGGCCCACAGCCCGAGCGGCACGCCCAGCGCGATGGCGATCAGCATCGCGACGCAGGCCAGCTCGAGCGTGGCGGGAAGCCGCTCGAACACCAGCGAGATCGCGGGCACGCCATGGACGAAGGAGTTGCCCAGGTCACCGCGCAGCGCGTGCTGCAGGAAGTTCCAGTACTGAAGCGGCAGGGCCTGGTCCAGGCCCATGGCCCGCACGAGCCGCGCGCGCTCGGCCTGATCGGCGTCCATGCTGATCAGGATGTCGGCGGGATTGCCGATCAGGTAGACGCTGGCGAACACCAGCATCGACATCGCAAGCAGCACGCCGACGCTCTGCGCCAGGCGGCGAATCACATAAACCAGCATGAAGGTGAAGGTCCTGTATCGAAGGTTGCGCGTGCGCCCTAGGGCGCGAGCACCGGCACGCGTTGCATGAGGTAGCCGAGGCAGTCCTGGCGGATGGCGCGCAGGTCGCGCGTGAACATGGCGGCGACCGCGTGCGTCGAAAGGCAGACGTCGGCTCCCTTGCGAACCAGCATGCCGGCGATCGCCTCGCCGTCGAGCCGGTAGGCGCGAAGCGGTTCCGTGTCGGGGTGAGACAGCGTGGTGGCGATCACGTGGCCGGGCTCGAGCGCGCGGAAATTGAAGGATTCGATCTCTGGCGGCAGCTGGAGGTCGGCGGCTTGGCCGTCGCAGCTCAGCGTGAGGCCCTCGGCGACCTTGAGCATCGCGAAGGCCTGGTAGATGTCGATCGCCTTCGCGTCGTCGTGCGCGGTGCCGTCCCCGAAGTCGTCGGCGAGGCAGCGTTCGATGAGCGTCGCGGCCTGTGCCACGCCCTCGGCGTTGCCGATTTCCCCGCATTCGCAGCACACCGTCGGGCAGATCGGCGTGAACGCGGCGCCCAGCGATTGCGGCGCCTGGATGAGCACCGCGAGCGGCGAGAACATGCGTGCGAGCCGCAGATGCTCCGCGCCGGTCGAACTCAGGCAGGAATAGAGCGGATTGCGCCCCGAGTTGTTGTGCAGGTCGATGGCCAGGAAGACCTCGCGCTCGCGCATCGCTTCCATCACCCGTGCCGCCATGCGCTGGTGCGGCGTGGCCGGTACGGCGATCGGCCAGATGCGGTTGTAGTCCGGCTGGTCTTCCAGCCGGCGCACGCCGGCGCGCGCGGCCTCCACGTTGCCGACGAAGATCGAGAGGGCGCGAGGCAGCGGCTGGTTTTCGAACTTCGCGAGCACCGATTGCAGCGCCAGCAGGCCCGCGTCTTCGTTGCCGTGCAGCAGCACCGAGACGAACACCGGCCGGGGCCGCACACCGGGCAGGTGGATCAGCGTCGGTGCCGGCAGCACCTCGTGCAGCGTGCGCGCCGACGCGCCCATGAACGCGGGCGGCAGGTGGTCGAGCACATGCGGCAGGTCGGACATGTCGCTCACTTGCGGTCCTCCGCCTCGGCATGGACCTGCTGGGCCTGCGTGAACTCGTCGACGCGCGGCACCATCGTGAGGCCCTTGCGCGCGGCCCAGGTCGAGACCTGGTGGTACAGCGGAATGATCGCGTAGTCCTTCTTCAGCGCGATCGCGGTGGCCTTTTGCAGCAGGGCTTCGCGCTTCGCGTCGTCGACGGTGTTGAGCGCTTCGTTCAGCAGCGCATCGAACTGCGGATTGCTGTAGCTGCTCCAGTTGGTCGCGCCCATGCCGCGCTCCTTGTCGGGCGTGGCGAGCAGGCCGCGCAGCGCGCCCGAGGGCTCGCCGCCGCCCACGCCCCAGCCGAGCAGGCCGAAGCCCAGTTCCTTCTTCGAGGCGCGCCCGACATAGGTCGCCATCGGTGAAACCTGCACCTTGGTCACGATGCCGCCGCGGGTGAGCATCTGGCCGATGGCCTGCGCGACCTGCTTGTCGTTGACGTAGCGGTCGTTCGGCCCGAACAGCGTGAGGCCGAAGCCCGCGGGATAACCTGCCTCGGCGAGCAGCTGCCGCGCGCCCTGCACGTCGACGCCATCGGGCTTGAGCTCGGGGTTGAAGCCGAACATGCCGCTCGCGGCCAGGTTGCCGGTGGGCACGCCGAGCTGGTCGAGCACGCGCTCGGCCAGCACGCCGCGATCGATCAGCTTGGAGATCGCCTGGCGCACGCGCGCGTCCTTCAGCGGATTGCGATCGAGCGGCTTGCCGTCCTTGTCGGTGACGAAGGGCGAGGTATCGCGATGGTCGGTGTAGAGGAACATCACCCGGCTCGACACCTTGGTGAATACGCTCAGGCTCTTGTTCTGGCGGAACTGGGAGACCAGGTTGGCCTGCACGTTCTCCACCAGGTCCACGTCGCCCGACAGCAGCGCCGACATGCGCGCCGATTCGGCCGGCAGGGCGCGCAGCGTGACGCCGGACCACGCCAGCTTCGAGCCCCAGTACCCGTCGAAGCGCGCGAACTGCACGCCGGTGCCGGGCGTGAACTTCACGAGCCTGAAGGGGCCGGTGCCGGCCTGCACCTTCGCCTGGTTGAAGTCGTCGCTGCTGGCCTTCTCGGCCGACTTGCGCGAGACGATGAAGATGCGCGTGAGGTCGTTCGGCAGCAGCGGCGCCGGCGTGGCGGTCGTCAGCTGCAGCGTGAGGCGGTCGACGATCTTCTTGCCCGTGATGGCACGCGTGTAGGCGGCGAACGAGCTCGGGCTGTTCACGATGGTCGCGGGACGCTCGAGCGAGAACACCACGTCCTGCGCGGTGAGCGGGCTGCCGTCGTGGAACTTCACGCCGTCGCGCAGCTTGAACTCCCAGGTGGTGTCGTCGATGGCGCGCCACGAGGTCGCGAGCGCGGGTGTCAGGCGTGCGTCGGCGTCGAGCGCGACGAGGGTTTCGTAGGCGTGGCTCACCACCGCGCTGATCGCATCGTTGTTCACGAAATGCGGATCGACCGATGAAGGATTGCTGCTCAGCCCGATACGCAGTTCCTGCGCATTGGAAAGACATGCAAGGCATGCGAGAAGCGCGCCGCACAGCAGCGCGCGCCAGTGACGCAGGGTCGGTCTCATGGGTTCTGTCTCCGTTGGAATTCCGGTTGTCGCAACGGTTCGGGATTCATAGAATCCAGCCCGCCATCGACACACATTCATGCGCTTGAATCGTTGGATCCGTGGGCGCAAATCGATGCCGGGACATTAGCAAGCGGCGGCTTCCCCGCCATGTAGATTCTTAGCTTCCATGGAACTTCTTGCATCTTCCTATTGGCGCGACAAAGAGTTGGCAGGCCTGCAGTTCACCGCCAACCGGTTCGTTCAACGAGAGATCCGGGCGCACCGGCATGGCGGCTACACGCTGTCGGTTTCCGATACCGAGTTGCATGTGAGAACGAGCGCCGGCGTCACCGTGGTGCCCCCTGGTGCGCTGCTGCGCATCGGTCCGCAGGTCTGGCATTCGATCAAGGCGCGAAGCACGCCGTGGCGCGAGGACGCGATGTACTGCAGCGTGGCGGTTGCGCGCTGCGTGAACCCGGTGCCCGAGGCGGACGACGGCATGCACGGGCCAGAGCCCGAACCGGTCTCGGTGTTCGCGTGCGAGCCCTGGGGGCGCGAGTTCGCGCAGTGCCACAGGCTGCTGCACGAGATCGCGGACACGGGCCGCGAGGACGCGGGCATCGCGGCGCGCGCACTGGTGCGCCGCCTGCTCGCGCAGTGGATCCCGATGCAAGCCGGCAAGACGACCGAGTCAGGCGAGGCGGACGATCGCCTGCGCCGCTCCTACGGCCTGATCGCCACCGGCTTCCAGCAACGCCTGACGCTCGACGACCTTGCCGAGGCGGTCAACTGGCATCCGATCCATCTGCACCGCCGCTTCAAGGACGCATGGGGCTTCACGCCGCACGAGCTGCTGGTGGGGCACCGCATCGAATACGCGCGAGACCTCATGGCCGGCGGCGCCCGCGTGACCTATGCGGCGCACGCGGCCGGCTTCAGCGACCAGAGCCACCTGCACAAGACCTTCATGAGCACCTACGCGGTGGCGCCGAGCGAGTACCGGCGGCTGTCGGCGCTCGATGCGCTGCAACCGCCGGCGGCGAGGAACGGCATCGTCGACTGACGCCGCGCGACCCCACGCGGCCCCGCACGGGTCGCGTCCAAGTCAGGCGAGCAGTACCTCCGCCGCCTTCGTGCGCTGGGAGTGGCCCGGATCGACGTTGAGGAAGCCCGACAGCGCCGGGTTGACGGGCTGCAGCGGGTCCTGCGCCGTACCCGCATCGAGCATCGCCTGGAGTTCGACGGCCGTGGGCTGCATCGTGTCGACGATGAAGCGCACGCCGCCGCGCTGGGGATGCGTCGGTGTCGGTGTCGGCGTTGGCGTCAGAGTTGGCTTCGGATTCGGTGTCGGGTTGGGCGTTGTCGTCGACTTGGGTATCGGTGTCGGAGTGAACGTCAGGGTAGGGGACGGAGTCGGCACCGGCGTGGTCGTCTGCGAAGGAGTGGGCGTCGGTGTGGGTGTAGGAGCCGGCTGCTGCGGCTTCTTGTTCTTCTCGTGCATCGACCATTCCTCGGCCGCCACCCGTGCGGCGACGGCCACGCCCAGCAGAACCAGCGGCGCCGCGCCGCGACGGATCCAGCCGTGCGAGGTCTCGGTCGGATTCGTCCTGGCCTCTCCGAGCGGGGCGTTGAAGTAGTTGGTCAGGCGCGAGTGGTAGACCATCGGTCCCATCTGCCGGTTCGAGCGGTATTCGTCGATGTAGTCCTTCTGCGTGCCGCGGAAGATGCCTATGTCGCTCGCCACCTTCATCAACTGCGGTGTCGCGAGGTCCCATTGGCCGGCGCGGATGTACATGTAGGCCTGGATGCTGTCGGAGATCGTCAGGCCGATCGTTCCGCTGGAGTCGCCCCACGACGAGAACTGCGCCAGGCGCTGCGTGAAGGTGCGCTTGACCATCGGGCCGCCGTCGGGTGCCACGCCGTCGTGCGTGACGGCCTTCGGGTTGCCCAGGCCGATGAGGGCGCGCCTGAACCACGAGTAGCCGTTGGTTGCCTTGTAGACCGGCAGCGGATTGCCGTCCTTGTCGAGCGGCGCCGTGGTGGCCTTGGGCGGCGGCGTCTCGCCGGCCTTGGGGGCCGGGGCCTCGGTCGATCCGCGCTCGCTCATGACGTGCCCGCCGCGCGCCTGCGCGATCGATGCATAGCGGTTCGCCACGCTGGCGCCGAGGCCGGTGGCGTTGCCCACCGCATAGTGCAGGCTGCCCTCGTTGCTGATCCACTGGCGCACGCCGTCGAGCGTGGTGATGTCCCAGGTCCACTGGTGGCTCGGCGCGTCGAAGAAGGGGTTCAGGTACAGCCGCGTGCCCGCCGAGTGGCTCAGCCCGAAGCTCAGCACGCGCGCGCCGAACAGCGCGCGGCCCACCGGCGAGTTTGGCGAGGTGAGCTTGCCGGGGCTCTGGTCCAGCACGGCGCGCGAGCGTTCGTCCGACGGGTTGGCGCGCAGCGTTTCCGTGGCCATCGCGATGGTCTGGCGGTCGGCCTTCGGAATGCCGCGGAATGCGCCGCGGGCGCCCGTGGTCTGGCGCGCGACGGTGTCGAGCGGAATGCCCTCCAGCGTCTTGAGCGCGGCGTTGACGTCACCGCTCTTGTTCGCCATGGTCTGCACAGCCTCGCGGTAGCGCGCGCGGTCCGCGCCCGGCACGTTGCGCAGCAGGCGCCCGCGCACGAATCCCGCATGCTGGGTGCCGCGTCCCACTTCCGGTGCGGTCATCAGCAGCGCCGCGGCCTGGGTGTCGCGGGGGTTTGCGTTGAATGCCTTCAGCGCCTGGGCGTAGTCGTTGCGAAGCGCCGGCGGTATCCGGTTCAGCCAGCCGCGCTTGCCGATCACCGGGCGAGCGCTGCGCTCGATCGCGCCCTTGTAGAGCGTGTCGAGGGCGGTTGTGCTGTCGGGGTTCCTCGACAGGATCCTGAGCGCCTTGGCATAGTCGTGGCGGCCCTCGATGCCGCGCCGCGCCGCGTGCCAGCTGTCGAGCTGGCTCTTGAGCTGGAACAGCGAGGCCTCGCGCTTGGCCGGATCGGCGATGTTGCCGATCAGCGCGAAGGTGTCCTGGTCCTTTGGGTTGAGGTACTTCTGCAGCCGGATCTTGCCGCCCTGCTTCAGGCCCGCGATGCTGCCGCGGTAGAAGAAGGCTTCGTAGGCGTAGCGAAGGAACACGGCGCGCGCACCGACGTAGCCGCCGAGCGAAGCGCCGGCGACGCCGAGCGCCGGGTTGGTCATGTGCAGGCCCAGTGCCGCGCCGCCGAAGCGCACGGCGCCATAGAAGGCCGCGCCGGTGCCGACCATGTAGCCGACGGACTTGAGGAAGATCTTCCTCTTCTGCGCCGGCGTCATCACCTGATCGTTCTGCTCCATCGTCTTGTGCGGATCGACGAAGACCTCGCCGGGCTTCGGCGCATGCGCGGCCTGGCGGTTGCTGATGCTGACGGGGTGTATCGCGCCGTCGGGGCGCACGCCCACGATGCCGTCGACCTGCGCCTGGGTGAAGCGTCCGGTGGCCGCGACCTGGGCCATCTCGGTTTTCGGGCCGATCAGCCGCACCACGCCCACGAGGCCGCTGCCTTCGGCGTTCGCATGCGCGGCCGCCGCCGCGCGCGCGGTCTCGAAGCTGGAGTACACGTGCGATCGGTCGAGCAGCGAGAAGGTGGCGTCGGGCGCGCCCTGGTTGAGGCCTGCCGCGTCCCGGGCCAGCACGTAGCGCCCGCCGACGTAGTCCGGCGCACCGATGAAGGAGGGCGCCTGGCCGCGTGCCCATTGCATGAAGCGCGTGCGCAGCGGAACGTCGCGCGCGGCATGGCCGTCAGGCGAGCCGGCGCTTGCGAGGTAGTGCGTCTGCTCGACGTCCTCGGGCGTGGCCGGGGCCTTGCTTGCCTGGAGTTCTCGCATCGTGGCCGGGCCCGCGTAGGCGGGGCGCGGCTTGGTGTAGTCGCTGCCCCCTTCGAGCAGCGCGTCCATGTCGGGCTCGACCATCGCGAGGCCGGTGGACTCGCCTGCCTGGTGATTGGCCGCCGCCGTGCTCGGTGCTGCCGGCGCGGTTGCGCCTTCGCGCCATGCGGCCGAGCGCACGTTCGGAATGCCGATGGGCATCGGCTTCCCGTTCGCACCGACGTGCACCGAACCCATGATCTCCTCGGGCGTCGCGCGGCCGCGCTTCGTCAGCGGCGCCATGGTGCCGTCGGGATGGATGCGGTACACCCACGCGCCGCCCTTCTGCTGCGCCGCGGCGGAGGCCTCGGCGAAGGTCCCGAAGGTGTTGTTGCGCTTGGCGCGCACGCCGGTGCCGCCGTACATGGTTTCGCCCGGCGCCATCGGATGGACGGCGAAGCGCACGTTCGAACCCGCGGCGGGGTCCTCGGTGATGCGGGCCGTCACCGCGGCCTCGTCGGGCGAGGGCTGCAGCGGCCGCAGCCCCGAGCCGGGCTCGCTCGCGCGCTGGTGGAACCCGACGAGCCTGTCGCCGCGCAGCGCGATCTGCAGCCAGCTGCGCCCGTTGCCGAGCGTGGTCGGCGGCAGGGGAGCGCCGTGCGCATCCACGCCGGTGGCGGCGGGGTCCCTTGGCTGGCCGGCCGTCTTGACGGAGGGCGTGTCGGTGTCGCCGCGGCCGGTGCCGGCGGTGCGCGGCAACTCGGGCGCGATCGGTCTTGTCGTGCGCGGGGGCTCCGGCATGGCGGATGCGGCGCGGGGCGCGGTGGGTTGCGCACCGGCCGGCTCGATCGACAGGCCCGGGCGAAAGCGCGCGTAGACCGGGGTGCCCTGCACCGCGATGTCGTCGTAGACGGTACGCCCGTTCTCGCGGATTCCGACGATGGGCAGCGACTGCAGCGGCTCGGCCTTGAGTGCGCCACCGTTGTAGGAGCTGCCTTCGTTGCTCAGGGAGATGCGCCGGGTGTAGAGGGAGCCCGGCGCGTTCGCGTCGCGGTTGTTCATCATGACCGACTCGGTTGCCGCGTACACGTCGTGGCCGAGCAGCGTGGCCAGGCGCTGCGCCATCGGCACCGCGCCGTCTCCGCTGAGGCACGACAGCATCAGCACCGGCTGGCCGTGATAGTTCTCGTGCGCGACGATGGCTCGCGCCAACCCCTCGGCCGTGAGCGGATTGCCGCTCGCGTCGTTCATCATGCCTTCGAGCCCGTGGCCGTTGACCGCGAAGTAGCCCTCGGGAATGGGGACCGCCTCGCTGCCCGGCTTGCCGTCGCTGCGTACGGCGCGCTCGCCCGGCGCGAAGATCTCGAGGTCGGCCACGCGGCGGCGGAAGGCGTTGATGCCCATCTCGCTGCGGCCGGACTGCGTGTTGAGCAGGTCGACGCGCTGGCCGTTGGCGCTGGTGTAGATCAGCGGCCGGCCCGGCGCATAGCCCTCGGGGTAGGCGATGCGCAGGGCGGGCCTGCCTGGATGGGCGGTGACCTGCATGGCCTTCGCGGGGCCGCCTTGGGTGGTTTCGACCTTCACGGTGGCCATCACGGCCGAGGGTGGGACGCTGCCGTCCGGCGCGATGCTTGCCGCGTGCACGATCGCGATCTCGTCGCCCAGCGCGACGAAGCCCTCTGGCTGCACCGTCGCGAGCGCTTCGTCGAGGGTGGTGTAGTGAGCGGGCAGGACGCCGGAGAAGTCGCCGCTGTTTTCGCCCTGTGCATGGGCGCTGGCGCGCTGCGCGGCGCTGGGGCTGTCCGTGCCGGCAGGCAATCCGTCGCGATGCGCGGCGAAGACGAAGCCGTTGTTGTCAACGGTGCGCGGATAGACGTAGTAGCGCACGCCCTCGGCTTCGCCGCCGGCGGCGAACACGGTGAGCAGCGAATCCGACCAGTTCGTCGGACCGAGACGGCTGGTTGCCGGCAGCGGATAGCTCGTGGGCCCGCCGAGCTCGGGGTCCTGTGCCGGCTTGTAGACAGCGAAGCTGCCCTCGTCGCCCTTGGCGGGCGATGCCGGCGTGGACTTCACGCTCACCAGGTCCTTGGTGCCTGCGTTCTGCTTCAGCCCGATGCGTTGCGCCGAGCGCACGAAGGGGGCGTTGGCGCGCGGTGCGTCTTCCGCGGTGTTCGAGCCTGGGGCCGCGCGTTTCTCCTGGGGACTGCGTGCGCCCGTCGGTGCGCGCGCGGCTCCCGGGGCATCGGCGGTATCGCCCGCGCGTCGCACCGAGGCCATGACCGGGTTGAACGAGACATCGGTCACGATGGACGGCAGCGCCGCCGGACCGGCCACGTCGGCGGGCACCGTACGCGGCGTTGTCGGCCATGCGACGCTCATGCGCGGCGGCTCGCGGAACGGCGTGAGCGCGTCGGGCTTTGTCGTTGCGTCCGCCGGCCTGGCGGCACCGGCCGTATCGGCGGCATCGACCGCATCGACAGGCTTGGGCGACGCGGATTGCGCCGGCCGCCCGGGCACGGCCGCGTCGGTGGGCGTCGTGTTCCGCGCCTCGTCGCCCACCGTGCCGGCCGGCCGGTTCACGACCGCGGGCCGCGCGGTGTTCGTGGATGGCGGCTTGATCGCGTTGTGCACGCGCACGTAGCCCTTGGCGAAGATAGGCGAGGCAAAGCCCGCGGCGTTGACGCTGAGCATCATGATCTGCTGCTCGCGCTCGGCCGGGCTCATCTGGTCCCAGTTCTTCACCAGCGAGTGCACGCCTTCCCCGGTGGCGTAGGCGCTGCCGAGGCCGAGCGGCTTGGAGGCCATCGCCGCGGGCTTGCCCCAGGCCTGGGCAGTCTTCGCGTAGCGCGCGAAGTCGGCCGCGCGTGCCTGTGCCGTCACGGCGTCGCCGGCGGCTTCGGCGGCCGTGGCCGCCTTGGCGGCCCGGCCTGCGCGCAGCGCGGCCATGGTGGCGCGCGTGGAGGCGCCCACCACCGGCACGCTGACCGTCGAGAGACCGAGGTTCAGCCAGTCCATGCGCGCCTGCTCGCTGTTCGCCGGATTGATGCTCTGGCCGTGCGCGCTGAGCTTGTTCAGGTCTTCGACCGAGGTCGCGACGCCGTAGCCGGCCGCGAGCACGGTGAACGCGCCGGCCGCCAGCATGACGCCAGGCGCCGCGAGCGTGCCGAAGGAGCCCACCGTCAGCGCCACGCCGGCCACCAGGCCCACGCCGGCGACCACCATGTCCAGGTGGGTCGCGCGCCGGAAGGTCTCCCATCCGGTCTCGGTGCGCGCGTCGCCGGCGAAGAGCTTGACGTTGCCGTTCTGGTCGAGCGAGTAGCTGGCGTCCTCGGGCGTGACGAGCTTCACGCCCTCTACCGGCAGGCTGTTGTTGGCGCGGTAGTCCGTGAGGTTCTTGTAGGTCCAGGCCTGTTCGTCGACGAGCTTGGTCTCGCCCGGCTTGTCCTTGCTCTCGACCTTGAAGATCGCCGTCTTGATGATGCCGCCGTCGTCGCTGTCGAGGGCGTAGACGACGGGCAGCACGGTCACGTGCGCGTGCTCGCCGCCGACTTCCACCACCTTGTCGACCATCTTCGAGAGCAGGTCCTTCTGCGCGTCGCCGAGGTTGCCGAAGAGGCGCTGGTTCTGCCGGATGCGCTCGCTGTCGGCCGGCGTCGCGGCATCGAGCGAGCGGCTGGGGTTCCAGCCGAGCGCAAGGCCGATCTCGTTCTCGAGCTGCGTGCGGCTCTTCATCTCGATCGGGCCGCCGCCGTACTGCACGAACTGGTCGTTCATGATGGCCTGTGCCATCACCTGCGGGTTCTTCTCGAAAAGCCGGTAGAGCGCGCGCTTGTCCTCGCGCTGGTTGAACGGCAGGTTCTGGATGGTGAATTCCTGCTGCTGCGCGTAGGCGTTGTCGCGTGCGCCGGCGGCCTGGTAGCGCACGGCCGTGTCCGACTGGGTCTGCGCCGCCTGCAGCTTCTTCCATGTGTCGCTGCCGGTCTCGGCCAGGCCAGGGTTGGCACTCTTCCATTTCTCGTGCGCCGACTTCGCGGCTGCGAGATCGCGCGCCGCAGTGTCGGTGTGGAACTTGTTGACCGAGCTGAGCCAGTCCTTGCGCGCGGCGTCGGCCTTGTCGCGCGCATCGTCGGCGGTCTGCTGCGGCGAGGTGGCGTAGCACAGCTGTGCGCGGCCCGCGCGCTTGTCGGCTTCGATGCGCTGGCGCGCGTGGTTGGCCTCCTGCCAGGCGATCGCGGCATCGACTGCGAGCTGTTCGTTCTGGGCGATGGTGACGCGCGTCTTGGCGTCGTCGAGGTCGTTGCCCAGCGCGGTGCGGTCGCCGGTGCCTGCGTCGTAGTCGGCCTGTGCCTTGTCGCGTGCCTTGATCGCATCCGTGAGGTTCTGGTCCACCGTCTTCTTGCGCGGCGCGAGGTCGTCGCCGAAGTTCAGCGTGGGCGCAGGCTTGCCGTCGGGCCCGGGCGCCGGCTGTGCGCCGGGCTGCGGCGGCGCATCGGCCGCGGCCTGCGCAAGGCGTTTCTCGACGTCGGCGCGCGCACCGCGCGCCTTCGCCAGGTCGCCGTCGCCGAACTCGGAGGTCTTCCACCGCGCGGCCGTGGCGGGGTTCATCTTGTAGGTGCCGGCGCGCACCGAGAAGTCGACCATCTTGCCCTGGTCGGACTGCTGCCAGCCGAAGACCTTCGAGTCCTTCTTGATCGTGACGTTGTAGCCGCCGTTGCAGTCCGAGTGCACCTCGATGTCGTCGGGCGAGAGGCCGCGCGGCAGGCCCTCGGCGCTGACCTTGCCGTCGTCGCCGCGCTTGATGTTCCAGGTCGGGTCGTAGTTCTTCGGGTAGACGTCGCCTGTGGTCGACTTGTCGCCGTTCATGAACATCGTCAGCTGCGGCTTGGCGAAGGTCGTGCGGTCGTACTGGTAGCGAGCGGCATACCAGGCGCGTTCGGCGTCGATCAGGCCGAGCTGGGTCTCGATGTCGCGCTTGGAGAGATCGAGCGCGTCGAGTTCGTCGAGCGCCTTCTGCTGCTCGGCCCCGGTGGCCTTGCTGCCGGGCGCGGTGAGCGTCGTCACCTCCGCGGCCTTCTTGTCGTAGGCCTCCTTCGCCGCGGGCAACTGCGTCTCGCGCATCTTCTTCTCGTCGTCGGCCGAGAGCTTCGGCTTCGCGCCGTCGGCCAGGCGCTGGGCCTCGCGCGCCGCCACGCGCAGGTCATCCAGCTTGCCGCCGTCCACGGTCTTGCCCGCGGCCTGGTCGCGCTCGGCCGCGCGCAGGTCCTGCATGGCCTTCAGCGCCTTGGCGTCGGCCTGCGCGGCGCGCTGCTGCTCGAGCGCCCGGCCCAGGTCCTGCGGCCTGGCGTTGGCGACGGCGTTGTTGGCGTCGGTCAGCCCCCGGTTGATCTTGTCCGCGCGATCGAGATAGCCGGCCTCGTCGAGCTTGGCGCGGCTGCCGTCGGCGCCGCCGAAGAGGTCGTCCTTGACGGCGTTCAGCGTGGTCGTGGTCTGGTCGCCGCGGGCCTTGGCGGCATCCTGTTTTTCGTTCGCGGCGTACAGCGCGGCGGTCAGCGGATCGAGCTCGGTCTTCTTGTCGCCGTCGACGTAGAAGTACTTGCCGTCGATGTTCTTGACCTTCTTGCCTTCCTCGCTGCCGGGCTTGGCCCAGAACGCGGGGTCGTAGCCGTCGGGATCGATGTTCCGCGTTGTGGTCTTGTCACCGTCGTGCTCGGTCACGGTGACGCGGGCGGGGCGCTGCAGCGATGCCGCGCTCCATGCGCTCTCGGCGTCGGTCTTGGCATTCTCGGCGTCGCTGGCCCCGAGCTTGGCGTCGAGGTCGTCGCTCAGCGCGTGCATGTAGCGCTGGCCCTGCTGCGCATCGCGCAGGGCGGCGTCGGCCTTCTGGATCTCCTTGGCATCGCCGCCGGCCACCGCCTGGTCGTACTTGAAGCTCAGCTCCTTGACCTCGGCGTCGGCGACGCGCGCGTTGTAGTCGGCATCGACCGTGCCGAGGGTGTTCGTCTTGGGGTTCTGCGGGTCCGACGGATCGGTGGTGCCGAAAGCCTTCTCGGCGCTCTGGAGTTCGGACTTGGCGCGGTTGGCCACGGCCCGCAGGCGCTCGGCTTCGGCCTTCGCGTTCTGCTGCGCGGTGATGATCGTGTCGTTGCCGCCGCCGCCGGTGCCGAAGCTGGCGGCGTATTTCTCGGCCTTGGTCGCGGCGGCGTCGGCGTCCTGTGCGCGGCTGCGCGCGTCGGCCACGTGCGCCTTGCCGGCCTGGCCGGCGTCGTATTGCTCGCCGCGCAACTGCCGCACCTCGGGCGAGTCCGCGCGCACGCCGTCGCGCGCCTTGTCGATGTACTCGCCGATGCTCTTCGGGTCGAACACGCCGCCCTTGTCGAGCGCGTCGTGGGCGTCGGCCGCCACCTTGTCGATCGCGTCGTTCGGGTCCTTGCCTTCGGCGATCGCCTTGAGGCTGGCCTTGCGCATGTCCTGCTCGGCGGCCTGCAGCCAGTCCGTCATGGCGGTGTCGACGGCGGCCTTCTGTTCCTTGGTGCCGTCGCCGCCGTTCGCCTGCGCCTTGAACACCGGCTTGGCAGCGGTCTGCGCCTTCTCGAGCAGGTCCTGCGTGCCCGGGCTGGTCGCGGGGGCCTGGCCCTTGGGCTGGTTGGCCGGCGGCTCGAAGATGGCGTTCATCTTCTGCGCCGCGTCGACCTCGCCCTGCGCGGCGCGCGTGGCTTCCGACGGATTGTTGTCCGCGCGGCGCTGCTGGATGTCGTCGAGCTTGGCATCGGCGAGCGTGGACTGCTTCTGCTTGAGGTTGCTCGCCGCTTCCTGCTTGAGCGCATCGCGCTCGGCCGCGTCGCTGGCACTGCGCGCCTTGGTGGCTTCCTGCTGGTCGGCCTCGGCCTTGCTTTTCTCGGCCTTGGCCTCGGCGGCTTCCGCGGCCTTGCGCGCTTCCTCCGCCTTGCGGCGTGCCGCTTCGGCTTGCTTGCGCGCTTCCTCGGCCTGCCGACGTGCCTCCTCGGCCGCGCGCTTCGCCGCGGCTTCCGCCTGGCGCCGCAGTTCTTCGGCAGCCCTGGCAGCCGCCAATGCCTCCATCGCTGCCTGTGCGGCGGATTGCGTTCCCGACCCATCGCTGCTGACTGCTAGAACCATAAGACCCCGGATGAAGTTGCAGATTGAAAGAAGGGCGCGCGGAACTGCCCGGCCGGCTCCGATGCCGCGCGAACTCTAAGTGGCATACCCGCGCGCGGGCAACAACGAGTTCTCGTAGACGGACGCGCGCCAATGCGTGGATTCGAGGGGCTGCGCGATGCGCGCGGCAGCCGAAGAGTCATGCGCCGTCGCGAGCTCATCGATACGACAGCACGAGCCCGTGCACCAGTCGCGTCCAGCCGTCGAGCATCACGAACAGGAGCAGCTTGAAGGGCAGGGAGATGGTGGTGGGCGAGATCATCGACATGCCCAGTGCCAGCAGCACCGTGGCGACGATCAGGTCGACCACCACGAACACCAGGTAGATGATGAAGCCGATCTGGAACGCTCGCGTGAGCTCGCTGAGCGTGAAGCTCGGCACCAGCACCATGAAGTCGTCGTCCTTCAGTTGCTCGGCGCGTGCCTTCGGCCAGATGTTGGCGGCCGACTTCAGGAAGAACTGCCGCTCGCGCTCGTGCGTGTGCTTCTGCAGGAACTCCTTGACCGGTGCCTTGGCCGCGTCGATGACGGCCATGATGTCGCCGAGTCCTTCGCCTTTGGCGCCGAAGCTGCGGCTGCGCAGCGTGTCGCCGATGTCCATGCCCACCGGCGCCATGATGTAGACCGACAGGATGATCGCGATGCCGTTGAGCACCATGTTGGGTGGTGTCTGCTGCAGGCCCAGCGCGGTGCGCAGGAGGCCGAACACGATGACCAGCTTGGTGTAGCTCGTCACCATCAGCGCCACGAACGGCGCGATGCCGAAGGCGACGATGAGCGCGACCAGCGTGAGGGGTTCGGGAAGTCCGCCTTGCATGGGTATGGACCGCTTGAGGGGCGGCCTCTCAGACTTCGCCCGGCGCGAATTCCGACACGCGCACGCCCAGTCGGTCGCCCACCGCGACCAGATAGCCCTTGCCCAGCACGTTGCCGTGCGCAAGGATGCGCACCGGGCTGCGATTGAGCGGCTGGCCCAGGTCGAAGACGTGGCCTGCGCGGATGCTCCGGAGTTCGCCCAGCGACACGGAGAGGTCGCCGACCTCGAAGCGCAGCGTGACCTCCAGCGCGTCGAGCCGGTCGATCGGCAGGTTGGCGTTGTCCGCGACGTCGGTCGCGAGGGCGGGTGTGTCTGGCTTCATGGCACTGTCTCTCGATTGCTGAACGGTGATGCGCGAGCCTTCGGCAAAGGCGGAAAGATGCCGACCCGCGGGGCCTCCGAGTTCCGCCGTGACCACGATGGCGGCTCCAGAAGAACTCCATTGCTCGATGCCGACGATGTCGCCGGGCCGGATGCTGCCCACCTCGCCCAGGCGGATCGGCGTGCTGCCGAGGCGAAAGCTCACGGGCAGGCGCAGCGCGTCGAAGGCATTGGCGGCGTGGGCGTTGTGGCGCGGGCCGGAGCCCGCGGGCACCAGCGCGTCGAGCGCGGATGAATCCTCGAACTGCACGAAGCCGTGCAGCACGGCGCTGCCTTCCAGCGGCATGGCGACGAAGAAGGCCGCGCGTTCCGGATCGCAGTGAAGCGGCACCGCCTGCGGGCTGCGCTCGCGGGCCTCGCGCGCTTCCGCTTCGGAAGGCTGCCATTCGAAATGAAGCCGCAGCGCCTTCTCGAGCGCATCGACCAGTGGATGCAGCGCATCGGCAAGCAGGATGTAGCGAAGGTCGCGCGGCAGCAGGTCGATGCGGCGTTCGCCCAGCAACGCCTGGAGGCTGGGCGCATCCATCGAGAGATGACCGATGTGCGCGCCGAGCCTGAAGCGGAAGCTCTCGCGCGCGGTGCGGCCGGAGGCCGGGTCGTGGTGCCAGCGGATGCGGTAGCGCGCGCCGCGCGCGGCCGCCATGTCGGGCAGCGGCGCGGCGCCGTAGAGGCGATAGAGCGCGCGCACATTGGCTGCATCGGCACGCGGCAATGCGCGGGCTTCGCCGAGCTCAGTCACTGCGTCGGCGCCTGCGTCAGGCATGCGTGCTTTCGGTCGGTATGCGGATGCTGGCGGCTGTGCTTCTTGTCACCTTCTTCATGCCTCGGAGCAACGCGAGACGGCTCGCATCGGGACCGGCAGCTTAGCCAGACGCATTGCGCGAAGGTAGTCCGCAAACACGTAGTGCCGTGCGCGCCACACGCGGCGAGCGTTTACGAAAACTCGTGGTTGCCGTGAATGGATGGCGGCGCATAGAGTCCGTCGCGACGCGAATCCCCGCGATCGACAACGAAGCGATGCAATGCAATCGGCATCGCACGGCACTTCGGAACACCCGCAAGAAGAAAAGACACCATGGCGAGTTCTCCGCGACCCTTCCCTGCCTACAGCGGCGGCGTGCGCGACCTGCTGGGCAATGCGGGCCGCTACAACGACCTGCTGCTCGCGGGACTGCTGGTGGTGATCGTCGCGCTGTTCGTGTTGCCGCTGCCCACGCCGTTGCTCGACCTGCTGATCGCGAGCAACCTCGCCGTCAGCCTGGTGCTGCTGATCGTGGCGATGTACGTGCCTTCGGCGCTTTCGCTTTCGACCTTTCCGTCGCTGCTGCTGTTCACCACGCTGTTCCGCCTCGCGCTGAACATCGCGTCGACCAAGCTGATCCTGCTGCATGCGCACGCGGGCCACATCATCGACACCTTCGGCAAGCTGATCGTCGGCAACAACGTGGTGGTCGGCGGCGTGGTGTTCCTGATCATCGCGATCGTGCAGTTCATCGTGATCGCGAAAGGCTCCGAGCGGGTGGCCGAGGTGGCCGCGCGGTTCGCGCTCGATGCGATGCCGGGCAAGCAGATGAGCATCGACGCCGACGTGCGCGCCGGCGTGCTGTCGTCCGCGCAGGCGCAGAAGCGCCGCCAGATGCTGGAGCAGGAGTGTCAGCTCCACGGAGCCATGGACGGCGCGATGAAGTTCGTCAAGGGCGACGCGATCGCGAGCATCGTGATCGCGCTGGTCAACATCCTCGCTGGCATCGCGATCGGCACGATGATGCACGAGATGAGCCTGGGCGGCGCGCTGCAGCGCTACGCGATCCTCACGGTGGGCGACGGCATGGTCTCGCAGATCCCGTCGCTGCTGGTGTCGATCGCGGCCGGCATCGTCATCACGCGCGTGAGCACCGGCGAGCGCCGCGACACGCAGCTCGCGAACCAGATCGGGCAGCAGCTGATGGCGCACCCGCGCGCGCTGATCATCGCGGGCCTCGCGGTCGCGAGCTTCCTGGTCGTGCCGGGTTTTCCGAAGTGGGTGTTCGGCCTGCTGGCAGCGGTGCTGCTGGGTCTGGGTTTCGCCGTGCGCATGCGGCGCCAGAAGAACCAGACGCCGGGCTGGATCTCGCACCGCGAGGGCGCCGACCAGGAGGACACCGACGGCGACCACGCGATCGCAGCGCCGCTGGCGGTGCGGCTGTCGAGCGGCCTGCGCGGCGGCATCGACCGTCATGCGCTCGACCTGCAACTGGCCCGGGTCAAGACTTCGGTCGAGTCCGATCTCGGTCCCGTGTTCCCGCGTTTGCAGCTCGCGTACGCGGACGGCCTTGCCGAGCACGGCTACCAGGTTCTGGTGCACGACGTCGCCGTGACCGAGGGCACGCTCCGGCCCGGGTGGCTGATGCTCGATCCGGCAGAAGCGGCCGCACCGCCGGCCGGTGCCGAGGTGGCCGAGCCTTTCGGTCCCTTCGCGCGGGTGGTCTGGGTGCCGGGCGAGGCTGCAGGCTTCAAGGCCTGGGACAACGAGGAGGTGGTGGGCCTGCATCTGGACCATGCGGTGCGCGGCAACGTTCGCGAGCTCATCGGCCTGCAGGAGGTGCAGCGCCTGCTGCATTCGGTGCAGCGCGATGCGCCCGAGCTCGCGGCCGAGGTGTCGCGCGTGGCCTCGAGCCAGCGCATCGCCGAGGTGCTGCGCCGGCTGCTGCAGGAAGGCATCCCGATCCGCAACCTGCATGCGATCTTCGAATGCCTCGCGACCTGGGCGCCGAAGGAGCAGGACGCCATCGCGCTGACCGAGCTGGTGCGCATCGACCTGGGGCGCTACATCACCAGCCGCTACGTGGGGCCTAACCGGCAGCTCGAGGCCATCCTTTTCGAGTCGAGCCTGCTGGAGCGCGTCCAGAACGCGATCGAGCGCTCGCCCCGCGGCAACCTGCTGCTGCTGAGCCCGGCGGTCACGCAGGACATCCGCGAGCAGGTGCGCCGCATCCTCGGGTCGGCCGCGACGCGCGTGGTGGCCATCGCCTCATCGGACGTGCGCCGCTACATCAAGACGCTGATCGAGCCGGTGGCCCCGCTGCTGCCGGTGCTGTCCTACCAGGAAGTCGACGAAGACGTGGCCCTGCAGCCGGTGGGCTGGGTCACCAATCCGCAAGCCCACTGATGAACTTTTCACAGCCTTCGAAGGCGCACCGCAAGAACAACGCAATGACTCCGCAGAACATCCTGGACATCACGCGCGAGGGCCTGCTCCTCGTGCTGTGGATCTCGCTGCCGGTGGTGGCTGTGGCGACGCTCACGGCCCTCGTGGTGGCGGTGCTGCAGGCCGTGACGCAGGTGCAGGACCAGAGCATCGGCCAGTCCATCCGGATGATCGCGGTGATGGTCGCGATCATCGCCACCGCGGGCTGGATGGGGCGCGACGTGATGCGCTTCGCCGAGCGCGCGATCCAGGCATTGAGTTCGCTGCCGTGAGGAACTTCTTCGACATGCCCGCACCGCGCCTGAAAACCTTCAGCCTGCGCAGCCTCGTGCTGTGGGGTTACGCCGCCCTCGCACTGCTGGCCGTGCAGCCGCCGGCGCGCGCGGCCGAGCTGCGCTGGAGCAACCGGCCGTTCCAGATCGTCGCCAACGAGAAGCCGCTGGCCGACTTCCTGCGCGAGCTGGCGTCTTCGCAGAACGTCACGGCGGTGATCGACACCAAGGTGGCCGGCGTCATCAGCGGCAAGTTCGCCGGCTCCGCGCTGGCCACGCTCAACAGCGTGTGCGCGGTCAACGGGCTGACCTGGTACTTCGACGGCGCCTTCCTGTTCATCGACCTGGCCGCCGACGCGAAGAGCGAGGTGCTGCCCATCGCGGCAGAGAACGCAGGGCGCATCGCCGAGACGCTGGTGCGCCTGCACATCTCCGACGAGCGCTATCCGCTGAGCATCAGCGAGCGCGACGCCAGCGTGTACGTGACCGGGCCGCGCCGCTACGTCGAGATGGTGCGCCAG
>Ga0209051_1001214_pt1 | contig 23176 bp, 26 predicted proteins | sample AraplaCvi_mMS_r2_2_FD_184286 | JGI IMG/M metagenome (GOLD analysis project Ga0209051, IMG submission 184286) | Arabidopsis root microbial communities from North Carolina, USA - plate scrape MF_Cvi_mMS_r2 (SPAdes) (version 2) | ecosystem: Host-associated > Plants > Roots > Endosphere | place...
GCCATCAAACGGGCGTCTTTCCGGCAAAATTTACCGGCTGTTAACGGTGTTGGTTAACAAGTCACGCGGTGAAACCCACAACAGACTGAGCTGCCCGTTGATCCACTTCGAGAATGTCGGTTTGCGCTATGGCATGGGCCCGGAAATCCTCCGGGACCTGACCTTCGACATTCCGAAGAAATCCTTTCAGTTCTTGACGGGCCCATCGGGCGCCGGCAAGACGTCGCTGCTGCGGCTGCTCTTCATGTCGCTGCAGCCGACGCGCGGCCTGATCCGCATGTTCGGGCGCGACATTTCCGAAATCCCCCGCCCCGAACTGCCACTGCTGCGCCGCCGCGTCGGCATCGTCTTCCAGGATTTCCGTCTGCTCGATCATCTCACCACCTATGAGAATGTGGCTTTGCCCTTACGCGTGCGCGGCAAGGATGAGAGTTCCTACAAGACCGACGTCCTGGAACTGTTGAAATGGGTGGGCCTCGGCGAACGCATCAACGTGCTGCCGCCGGTGCTCTCCGGCGGCGAGAAACAGCGCGCCGCAATCGCCCGGGCGCTGATGGACCGGCCGGAAGTGCTGCTTGCCGACGAACCCACAGGCAATGTCGACCCGCCGATGGCCAAGCGCCTGCTCAATCTTTTCCTTGAGCTGAACCGCCTCGGCACAGCCGTTGTGATCGCCACGCATGACCTGGCGCTGATGGAACAGGTGGAAGCCCGCCGTATGATCCTCTCGGGGGGGCATCTCGATATCTATGACTGAGCCTCCATCCAGAAACCCGGACAAGGCGCCGGCCAAGACTGAGCAGAAGCGGCCGGAAATGCGCGTGCGCCCGACGGCGCCGATCCTGCCGCCGTCCAACATCCAGGGCAGCGCCTTGATGGTGGTGATATCGATCATGGCCTTTCTCGCCTGCCTGACGCTCGGCGGCGTCAGCATGGTCCGCTCGACGGCGGCGAGCTGGGAGAGCCAGATCTCCCGCGAGATCACCATCCAGATCAAGCCGGACGACAATCTCGACATGGAAAAGGCGCTGACTCAGGCGCGTGACCTGGCGCTGACCTTCGTCGGCACCAAGAGCGGCCAGATCGTCGACGAGGCGGCCACCGCCCGCCTGCTCGAACCCTGGCTCGGCCCCGGTCTCGATCTCAAGGACCTGCCCGTTCCCCGCCTCGTCATCATCACCATCGACGAGAGCAATCCGCCGGATTTCGATTCCATGCGGGCGCTGCTGAAAGACAGTATTCCGCAGGCCACCCTCGACGATCACCGCACCTGGGTCGACCGGCTGGTGTCCATGGCCCATACGACCGTGATGATCGGCACCGGCATCCTGCTCCTGGTCTTCTCGGCGATGGTGCTGACCGTCGTCTTCGCCACGCGCGGCGCGCTGTCGGGCAACCGCCACATCGTCGAAGTTCTGCACTTCGTCGGCGCCGAAAGCTCCTTCGTCGCCACCGAATTTCAGAAGCATTTCCTGAAGATCAGCCTCAAGGGCTCGGCGATCGGCAGCGCCCTTGCCGCTCTCTTCTTCGCCACCGCCGGCTTTTGGCAGAGCCGCACGCTGGCCACCCCGGAAACCGATCAGGCGACGGCACTGTTCGGCACCTTCTCCGTCGGCGTGCTCGGTTATGCCGGCATCTTCGCAACGATGATCGTCATTGCCCTTCTGACGACCTTCACCGCGCGCCTGACCGTCATGCGGACGATCTATGAAATCGATACATTGCGCTCGGACCCGACACGCACCGACGGCATTGCGAGTTGATCGTGACCATGCCGTTTTGTGATGAAAGCGTCTGTTCCGCGCCGCAATCAGCGTATAGTCACGATTCATGACGATGGGAGATACGACACCCAACCCGATTCATCAGGACCCGGGGCTTGACCGCCCGGTGGCGTTGCCGCCGCGGCGCGGGCTGATCCGGCGCCTGTTGCGCTGGGGCGGTTTTGCCTGCGTGCTGGCGATCGCGCTGGTGTTCGGCGGTTTCCTGCGTTTTGCCGATTCGGTCACGACGCTGAAGCCGCCGGCCGAGCCGAAGGCCGATGCGATCGTCGTGCTGACGGGCGGCTACCAGCGCATCGACCAGGCCGTGGAACTGCTGCAGAAAGGCGCCGGCAAGCGCTTGCTCATCTCCGGCGTCCACCCGACGACGACCCCGGCGCAAATCCGCAAGATGACGCAGGGTTCGGCCGATCTTTTCTCCTGCTGTGTCGATATCGGCTACGATGCGATCGACACGATTGGCAATGCCGAAGAAGCTTCGAACTGGATCCACGCCAAGGGATATCGCAGCGTTCTGATCGTCACCAACAACTACCACATGCCGCGCAGCCTTGCAGAACTCTCCTATGTCGACCCCGATATCGAGTTCATCGCTTACCCTGTGGTCAATTCGGATTTGAAGAGCCGAAACTGGTTCACCGACCCGAATGCAATGCGCGTCATGCTGGCCGAATATGCCAAAGTGCTGTTGACCGGCGCCCGCAACATCACCGGCTTCGGCCGCCACACCGGATTACGCTCGGCCAGCGCGTCGGGCGAGAATTGACGCGTTTGCTGGAGCATGATGCCGAAAAGCATGAGCGGTTTTCTCGTGACGTCATACTCTAACTCTTTAATCCAGAACAGGATTCAGATTTCAGGCCGGGCTTAAAATCTGAATCCTGATCTGCAGCATCATCAAACGCTTTTTATGACGGGCAATATCGTGTAGGCCGGTCGCGTGAGCATGCCTCGGGAAAGTTTCATGATCGCCCTGCGTTCCGTCCTCTTCAACACGATCTTCTACGCCAACCTCATCATCAGGATGATCGTGCTCTCGCCCTATTATTTCCTGGCGCCGCGCCTGACCGCCTATGCGATCCCGAAAAACTGGGCGCGCTCCAACCATTGGCTGATGCGGGTGATCGTCGGCACCACCTTCGAGATCGAAGGCTTGGAGAACCTGCCGGAAGGCAGCTATATCCTGGCGCCGAAGCACCAGTCCTTCTGGGATACCTATGCCCTGCTGCCCTGGCTGAAAGACCCGGTCTACATTCTCAAGCGCGAACTGATGTGGATTCCGCTGTTCGGCTGGTATGCCAAGAAGCAGCGGGTAATCCCGGTCGATCGCGGAGCCCGCGGCAAGGTGATGGTGGAGGTGCTGAAGCGCACGAAGGAAGAGCTTTCGACCGGCCGCCAGCTGATCATCTATCCCGAGGGCACCCGCCGTCCGCCGGGCGCCGAGCCGGTCTATAAATACGGCATCGCTCGCATGTATCGCGATCTCGCCATCCCCGTGGTGCCGATCGTCATGCATCCCGGACTGTTCTGGCCGCGCCGGAGCATTCGTCGTTATCCCGGCCATTTCAAGGTGAGAATCCTGCCGCCGATCATGCCGGGAATGGATCCGGACGCGTTTTTCGCCCATCTGATCGAGGTATCGGAGCGGGCAAGCGACGAGCTTCTGCTCGAAACCGTCGAGGCTAACCCGCATGTGCCGCTGCCGCCGACTGCGGTCGAAAGGGTAGCGGAGCTTCGTAAGCTGAAGGCGGCGACCGCCTGAAGTCACACGGCGCGCAGCCGCTCCACTTCGCCGACGACCTGTTCAAGCCAATGGTCGCGAATGCCCATCTGCCGCAGATGCGCCAGCGTGTTGAAGACATAGGCGTCGTTGGGGCCTGACTGACCCTTGGCCTCGTTCACCACCCGCGCCGCCGCAAGCGCGTCGAGCGTGCCGGCATATTGCTCGTGGTCGCGATCAGCGATGTAAGTCACCGCCTCCATCCGGCGCCGGCCGGCAAGCTGCAGCTGCACCCGGCGCTCCAGGTAGACATTGGTCACCAGCTCGCGGGCGCGGAGATAATCGATCACCTCATCCCATTTTTCCGGGGAAATGCGGAACGCCATGCCGCGGCAGGCGCCGCCCCTGTCGAGGCCGAGAACCAGGCCCGGATTGTCGCGCGTGCCGCGATGGACGAAGGAGCGGACGCAGAGCGAGCGCCTGTAGCCGTAGATCAGAGCCTCTGCCCGCTCCGTGAATTCGAAGCCCGGATTCCACATCAGCGAACCGTAGCCAAATACCCAAAATTCGTCCATATCGCACGCCAGACCGGAATCACATTTGCGATTCACCATTGGAGAACATCATGGCAGCGTCAAGCCAATCCGGTAGCAGCCAATCCGGCAGCGGTAAGAAATTCTGGCTGCTGGGCGGCGGCATCCTCCTGGTGATCGCGCTTTATACCGGCGGCTGGTTCTATGCGGCCTCGGCGTTGAAGACCACGGTGCTGAAGGCGATCGCGCCGCGCGATCAGGCAGGCGTCAGCGGCGAATGCTCCGATATCGAATTCCGCGGCTATCCTTTCCGTATTGGGCTGTTCTGCTCGAAGATCGATGTCGACGACACTGCCAACGGCGTCTCCGCCACCTTTGGCGCGTTGCGTTCGGCAGCCCAGGTCTATGCGCCCGGCAATATCGTCTGGGAGCTCGATTCGCCGGCTGAAATCCGCACCAGCAACGGCCTTTCGATCTCGGCCCAATGGGCAAATCTGCAGGCGAGTCTGGCGACCAAACTGCAGGGCATCAATCGCAGCTCGACCGTGATCGAGGGCCTGAAGGCGACCGCGGTTTCCTCCTATACTGGCCAGACCATCAGCTTCGATGCGGCTCGCACCGAGATCCATCTGCGCCAGAACGGGGCCGATCTGGACGGCGCAATCTCCGTGCAGGATGCGAATACGGCGATCAAGGACTGGCCGCAGATCTTCCCGAAATTCTCTGCCAGCGTCGATCTGACCATCGCCGGCAAGGCCGGCCTGATCGACGGCAGCGACCCGAGCGGCCTCAATGGTGCCGCCGGCGAACTGCGCCGCATCGTCGCCGACATCGGCGACGGCAAGGTGATGACGCTTACCGGTCCCTTCTCCGTCGACGAGCACGGTCTCCTCTCGGGAAAATTCAAGCTGGAGATCGAACAGCTCGGCCCCTGGGGCGACAGCCTGAAACAGGCCTTCCCGGATATCGCCCCGACCGTCAAGACGGCGACGAAGCTACTGCAGTCGCTGGCCGGCGGCAAGGACAAGGTCTCCGTCGATCTCGTTGTCGATCGCGGCAACGCCACCGTCAGCGGCTTCATCCCGCTCGGCCGGATTCCGCCGATCTAATGCATGTCGCCCGGAAGCGTGCAGCGGTCCCGGACAACGACATGCAATACAAACGGCTAAAGCGCATCGCATGAATCAAATTTGATGCGACGCTCTTTAGTCAAGTTTCTTGAGGAAGAAGATTTCCGGCACCGTCTGGATACCGGGCAGCTCGATCGATCCGGTTTCGGAAAAACCGTTGCGGCGATGCCAGTCCTGTGGACGGCTTTCGTCGCATTCACTCGATGTCATCAGCAGACGCGCGCCGCTCTCACGCATCTCACCTTCCCAGGCGCGATAAAGCGCCGTACCGACACCGGACCGGCGATGGCCTTCCTGCACACGGATCATTTCCAGATAGGGAATCCTGCCCCAGAAGCGGGAAAACCGCAGGAAGCCGACAATCTCACCTTGTTCGCGGGCGACGAAGTATTCGCCGAGATCGATACAGCGCAAGACCCACTGTTTGCCCACATGATGGTCCTCGCGAAACAGCCAGTCCTTGTCGGTCAGGCCGGGCTTCGCGATTTCCACCATCGCTATTTCTTTTCCAGTGGATGCGGCCGGCCGAAATCGGGTGCATCCACATCCTGGCCTGCCTGAACGATCGAGCGACGGATGGCGCGGGTACGGGTGAAGAGTTCGAAAATCTTGTCGCCTTCGCCCCAGCGGATCGCGCGCTGCAAATAGGCGAGATCTTCCGAGAAACGCGCCAGCATTTCCAGGATCGCATCGCGATTGTGCAGGCAGACATCGCGCCACATGGTCGGGTCGGAGGCCGCAAGGCGGGTGAAATCGCGAAATCCGGACGCAGAATACTTGATGACTTCCGATTCCGTCACGGTCTCCAGATCGTCGGCCGTGCCGACGATATTGTAGGCTATGAGATGCGGCAGATGAGAGACGATCGCCAGCACCTTGTCGTGATGCTGCGCATCCATTTCATCGACTTTGGAGCCGAGCGTCTCCCAGAAGCCACGCAGCCGTTTCAGTGCTGTTTCATCGGTGCCTGCGACCGGCGTGAAGATGCACCAGCGGCTTTCGAAAAGACCGGGAAAGCCGGCATCCGGGCCGGATTTTTCGGTGCCGGCCAGTGGATGGCCGGGAATGAAATGCACACCGGCCGGAATATGCGGCTGCATCTGCGCGATGACCGAGGCCTTGGTGGAGCCGACATCGGTGACGATCGCTCCGGGCTTCAAGCTTGCCGCGATCTCTTTGGCCACACTTTCCGAAGCGCCGACCGGCACCGAGACAATCACCAGATCGGCACCCTCGACCGCATCCGCCGAAGAGGTCGTGTAGCGGTCACCGAGACCGAGCTCTTCGGCACGCTTCAGCGTCTCGGGGCTGCGAGTGGCGACGACGATCTCTCTGGCGAGGCCGAGCCGCCGGATATCGTGGGCAAGCGAAGAGCCGATCAGGCCGATGCCGATCAGCGCGATACGATCGAACTGCACGTTCATGCCTTGTGTCCCATGAATTCGGTGAGTGCGGCGATGACGCCGCGATTGGCCTCTTCGGGGCCGATGCTCATGCGCAGCGCATTGGAAAAGCCGTAGCTGCGCACGGCGCGCAGGATGTAACCGCGGCTAGTCAGCAGATCGTCGGCATCGGCGGCGCGCTTGCCTTCGATCTCGGGGAAATGAATGAGGACGAAATTGGCGACCGACGGCGTCACCTTCAGACCGATCGTTTCGAGTGCCTGGGTGAGCGTTTCCACCCACATCTGGTTGAAAGAGATGGCCTGCTGGACGAAGGCCTGGTCGCGGATGGCCGCGGCCCCGGCGGCGATTGCCGGCGCGTTCAGATTGAAGGGCCCGCGCACGCGGTTCACCGCGTCGACGATCTCGGCCGGCGCATACATCCAGCCGACGCGCAGCGCCGCCAGTCCGTAGGCCTTCGAGAAGGTGCGGGTCATCACCACGTTGGCATTGGAAGACACGACCTCGATGCCGGCTTCATAATCGTTGCGGCGCACATATTCGGCGTAAGCCGCATCGAGCACCAGGACGACATGTTTCGGCAGCCCGGCCTGCAGGCGGCGGATCTCGCTGACCGGAACATAGGTGCCTGTCGGATTGCCGGGATTGGCGATGAAGACGATCTTCGTCTTCCCCGTCACCGCGGCAAGGATCGCATCGACATCGACGGTGTGATCCTTTTCCCTGACGACGACAGGCGTGGCCCCGGCGCCCTGGATCTGGATCTTGTAGACGAGGAAACCGTGCTCGGTGATGATGCCCTCGTCGCCAGCGCCGAGATAGACATGGCAGAGCAGGCCGAGCAGCTCGTCGGAACCGTTGCCGCAGAGGATGTTTGCCGGGTTGAGGCCGTGCACGGCGGCGATCGCCTCGCGCAATTCCACCGCCTGCCCGTCGGGATAACGCCCCAGATGGTTGGCAGCCGCCTTGCAGGCTTCGATCGCCTTCGGGCTGGCGCCGAGCGGCGTTTCGTTGGACGAAAGCTTGTAGACCCGGGCAACTCCCGGCGCATGTTCCTTGCCCGGCACATAGGATGCGATATCGAGAATACCGGGACGCGGAACGGGCTTGCTCATCTCAACGCTCATGGGTCGACCTTGGAATTGCCGGAAATGACCACGTGGCATTAAAGCGGAATGCCGTTCTTGTCGAGAGCCGGGAGGGCGTCAGCGATTGCGTGTGGTCGGCACGCCATGGGGTGCCAGAACCGGCACGAAGACGCGGCGTGAGGCGCGTGCGGCAACCGGCAGCCCCTGATAGAGCCGCTTCTGCGCCTCGACGATGATGACGCCTGAAAAAGCTGGCCAGAGCGTTCGGCCGATGCGCTCGAAGGCGCGGCGAAGCCGCAGGATGGTCCTGAGCTTCGAGGGCGGGAAGAACAGCGCTTCGGCCGTCGCGCCGGGGGTGAAATTCGTCTCGCGCAGCAGAGCCGTCAGCTGCCCGCGGGAATAGGGCCGGCCCGAGCCGAACGGCGTATGTTCCATCCGCGCCCAGACGCCGCGCCGGTTCGGCACGACGATGACAAGCCGTCCGCCCGGCGCCAGCACCCGCCAGAGTTCCTTCAGCGTCTCGCGCGGGCTTTCGGCAAATTCCAGCGAATGCACCATCAGCACCCGGTCGATCGAGGAATCCGGCAGCGGCAATTCCTCGTCGAAGACCAGTGTTGTCGACGAGAGCGAGCCCATCGGCCAGTTTACCGCGCCCTGCCCGGCCGGCATGAAGGCGAAGGTCCGCTCGGTGTCGGCCTGGAAGCGGTCGAGGAAGGGCACGGCGTAGCCGAGGCCGACCAGCCGCTCCTGCGGCAGCCGCACCCAGAGCGACGACAACGCCATGGCGATCGACTGCTCGGCAAGACGCCCGAGCTCGGAGTGGTAGAACTGGCGTAGGTCGACGATATCGGCGTGCATTGCGACAAATGTTATCAGCGGGCGGTTGGACTTCAAGGCCGGACCCTCTACATTTCCGCGAGACTCGCATGACAAGGGACTATTGCACGATGAAACCTTTGGAATTGGACGTTTTTCTCTGCCGCACCGACAATTTCGGCGTTCTCGTCCACGACCCGGAAACAGGATTTACCGCAGCGATCGACGCGCCGGAGGAGGCGCCGATCCTGGAAGCGGCGACACGCCGCGGCTGGAAGATTACCCATATCTTCACCACCCACCACCACACCGACCATGTCGCCGCCAATCTGGCGCTGAAGGAGCAGTTCGGCTGCGAGATCATTGGCCCGATCAACGAGGCCGTTGCCATTCCGGGCCTCGATCGGACGATGGCCGATGGCGACAGCTTCCTTTTCGGGGATCACACGATCAACGTCATCGAGACACCTGGCCACACCGCCGGCCACATCTGCTATCACTTCGTCGACGACAAACTGCTCTTTGCCGCCGACACGCTGTTTGCCCTCGGCTGCGGTCGGCTGTTCGAACGTCCGGCCGCCGACATGTGGCACTCGCTGCAGAAGCTTGCCGTGCTGCCCGATGAGACCGCCATCTATTTCGGTCACGAATATACGCTCTCCAACGCCCGTTTCGCACTGACGGTCGATCCCGGCAACGAACGGCTGAAGGGCCGTGCCGCCGAGATCGAGGCCTTGCGCGCCGACGGCAAATTCACCATTCCGACGACGCTGGGGTTGGAAAAGGAAACCAACCCGTTCCTGCGCGCCGCCGATCCGGCGATCCGCCGCAATCTGCTGATGGAAGGCAAGACCAATGAGGAAGTCTTTGCCGAAATTCGCAAGCGCAAGGACAATTTCTGATGTCGCCTGACGACATCATCCGCGAACTCGGCATGCAGCCGCATCCGGAAGGCGGCTGGTACGCTGAGACCTTCCGCGATACGGCGGGCGGAGAACGCGGCCATTCGACGGCGATCTATTACCTCCTGACCGAAGGGCAGCGCTCGCACTGGCATCGCGTCCACGACGCGGTGGAGGTCTGGCATTATTACGCCGGCGCGCCGCTCTCGCTGCACCGCTCTGCAGACGGAACGACAAGCGAGAGCCTGACGCTCGGAACCGACCTGGCGGCCGGCGAACGGCCGCAGGCGATCGTTCCCGCTAATTGGTGGCAAGCGGCCGAAAGCCTCGGCGATTTTACCCTGGTGGGATGCACCGTCTCACCCGGCTTCGAATTTTCGAGCTTCGAGATGGCGCCAGCAGGCTGGACGCCCGGCGGCTGAGCTCATTCCGCCGCCGCAGGCTGCACTTGAGTTTTGCGGCGGAACATATCCCGAGCAGCCAGCGCCGCGCCGCCGGTGACGAGCAGGCAGGCAAGCGCGATGCGCCAGCTCGGCTCGGCAAAGCCGAACAGCGTCAGGATCAGCGTCGACAGCAGCGGTGCGGCATAACTGGCCGCGCCGAGGATCTGGATATCGCCGTTCTTGACGCCGTGGTCCCAGGCGTAGAAGGCGGCACCGACCGGTAGGAGCCCGAGCCCGGCGACGGCGAGCCATTCAAAAGGCGTGGCCGGCCAGACGGTCTTCTCCAGGCCGAGATGGCAGATGAGCGACAGGATCGAGGTTGCCAGGCAGAAGCCGGTGACGACATCGGTGGAGACGGCGTCGAAGCGCCGGGTCAGCAGCGAATAACCGGACCAGGTGAAGGCGCAGAGGAAAGCGGCGGCGTAACCGACGGAATAGGCGCCGTTGAAATCGATGCCGTTGCGGCCGACGATCAGGAAGGTGCCGCAAAGCCCGGCAAGGGCGCCGGCTACATGATACCAGCGCAGCCGCTCGCCCGGCAGCAGCGCCGAGCCGACGACGATCAGCAGCGGCCAGAGATAGGCGATCAGCCCCGCCTCCACCGCCGGTGCGTTCCTGAGCGCGGTGAAATAGAGGAAATGATAGCCGAACAACCCTGAGATGCCGATGATCCAGACCTTGGCCGGCTGCTTCAGCAGTGCCAGCCGCGCCGGGTTGGCGACAAGCACGGCGAGGCCGGGAAGGCTGCCGATCGCAAAGCAGACGGCCGAAAGCTGGAACGGCGGCATCTTGCCGGAAGCGGCCGTAAACAGCGCCAGGAACGACCACATCAGGATCGCGGTAAAACCGATCAATGTCGCGCGAAGTTTCACCCGTCCCCCTTTGACGGAGGCATGAACTCCGTCAGCTGCTGCCGTATTTGACGGCCGTGATCGTCACCATCCCATATTCGGTGGGAATGCGCACATAGACGGGAGCGTATACATTTGCCGCGTCCGACTTGGCAAACCAGATTTCCATCCGGTCGCTCTTGCTGAGATAGACGATGTCCTTGCGGCCCTTCTTGTAGCCCGAGCGCGGCACGAAGCGTACGCCGCAGACGACCGCCTTGCCCTTGAAGCCGTTGGTCGAAAAGTCCTCGTCGCCCTTCGGCGACAGCACCAGATCCATGCGCGTCTCGCCGTCGAAGATCGGCAGCGTCTGCGAGCAGACCTTGGTGTCGCCGGTGAAGACCAGGCCGGAGATCGGATCGAGCACCGAGCGCATATCGCGCGGCGTCACGTCGATCCAGTTCTTCGGACGCTTCGGCGGCGGTGTCGTCGTCGCCGAGACGATGTTGCCGTCGCGGTAGCTGACCTCGTAGACGCGGGCTTTTTTACCGCTCTTGTAGTAGAGCGAATAATTTTGCGCCTGCAGCCTGTCGTTGCGCACGACGCCGGTGACGCTGGTTTTGGCCGAAATCGTCGTTACCAGATCGGCAAGACCGGCCGAGTTGATGCTGCCGGCGATGTTATAGCTGTGATCGTCCTCGATCTTCGTCAGAAACGCGGCGCGCGCGATCGGCAGGCCGGCAAGCGTCACCCGGTATTCCGTCCGATGCTGGATTTCGGCCGCCGATGCCGGTATGGCAAGCAGCGCTGCGATGGCCGAAATGAAAATCCGTCTGCCCGAATGAGCCATGAGTGAAGCCTTGTCTTGCCGCGCGCCAGCAGCCTTTGCCAGAGCGCTCTATACTCCTGCCTTGATGGGAAGAAAACAGCAGCTTTTTGACAGAATTGCGGGAAAGCCCAAGGTTTGGCTTGACGCGGCCAGCCTGTCTGACTATAGAACCGCAACTTTCCAATCATGCCCGTTGGATTGCGCGCCTGGTTTTGCCGGGAATGGCAATTCGATGGCCCGAGAAAAACAAGAATAGGTGTTCCATGTCCCGCGTGTGCGAATTGACCGGCAAGGCCGTCCTGACTGGTAACAATGTCAGCCATGCCAACAACAAGACCAAGCGCCGGTTCCTGCCGAACCTGTGCCAGGTCACGCTGATTTCCGACGCTCTCAACCAGCGGTACCGTCTTCGCGTTTCGGCTGCTGCCCTTCGTTCGGTCGAGCATCGTGGCGGCCTCGATGCCTTCCTGCTGAAGGCCAGCGAAACCGAGCTGTCGATGCGCGCACGCCTGCTGCGCCGCCAGATCGTCAAGAAGACCGCCGAAGCGGCTGTTGCTGCCTAAGCTTCCGCCTTCTTTCATACGGCTTCGAAAGGCTTGCACGGATGACCTCCGCTCAAGCCTTTTGTTTTGCTGGTCCATCTCTCCAACTGGTGGCATCACCCAGGATAAAAAAATGCTGAAGACCCGCTATACCATCGCCTATGTCGCGCTGATGACGCTCGTCGTCGTCGCCTCCAACTTCCTCGTCCAGTTTCCGCTGAACGCCGAAGTCGCCGGCATCAACCTTGCCGATATCCTGACCTGGGGCGCCTTTTCCTATCCGGTCGCCTTCCTGATCACCGATCTGACCAACCGCCAGTTCGGCCCGCAAGCAGCCCGCAAGGTCGTCTTTGCCGGCTTCGTCGTCGGCGTGACGCTGTCCTTCTTCACCTCGGCGCCGCGTATCGCCATTGCCTCCGGTTCGGCCTATCTCGCCGGCCAGCTACTCGATATCGCCGTCTTCAACCGCCTCCGCCGCCAAGCCTGGTGGCGCGCGCCGCTCGTCGGCTCGCTGATCGGTTCGGCGCTCGATACGGTGATGTTCTTCTCGCTGTCCTTCGCCGCGTTTTTCGTCTTCCTCGGCCCGAACGAGCCCTTCGCGCTTGAGGCAGCTCCCGTCCTCGGCGTCTTCGCCACCGAAGCGCCGCGCTGGATCTCCTGGGCGATCGGCGATTTCGCCGTCAAGATGATCGTCGGCCTCGTCATGCTCCTGCCCTATGGCGCGCTGATGAACGTGCTGCGGCCGATGCAGGCTGCCCGCGCCAGCTGATTCAACTCACGAACGCCGCCGGACCGCTCCGGCGGCGATGGCCGGATGCAGAAGAACCTGCGCAGCCAGGTTGTCGACCTCATGCGATGAATCGAGCCGCAGCACCGGCGCCGTCTGCGTTTCCAGCCATTGCTCATGCGCGCAAAGACTGCGGCGTTCGGGCCCGGCCGTGTCGTAACTTGCCGCCCATTCGAGGAATTGCCCGCTTTTTACCTCCATGTCGCCGCCCGGCCCGATTCTGTCTCCGTACCGGGCGACCTCCCGGGCGCGAATCCGCGCCATCCGAAGCTCCGGCGCGATCCTGAGGAAGACGATCAGATCGTAGAGCGGCTCGAGCGGCACGCCCCATTTCAGCGCCGATCCGGAAAGCACCCAGCCACCCGGCCGGCCCGTCTCCTCAAGCAGCAGCCGGATGCGCTGGTCGGCATCCCTCGGCGTCGTGAACGGCGGATCGGTCGGCAGCCAGAAGAAATCGTCGGTGTCGAGATGGGCGATATCGAGCCTCTCGGCGAGCACAAGGCCGAGCGATGTCGTGCCGGAACCGGACGCGCCCATGACGTGAATATGCACCATGATTTCCTCCGCAAGCCAGCTCCGATGCCGCGGGCGGAATAGCCGAGACCTGTGACATCAGTTTGACGCTTTGTGTTCGGCCGGTTCGGAAAGCCGGAACTCCAGCATCAGATTGCGCTGCAGGATCGAATGATTGTCGTCCGACACCAGGATGATATGGGTCGTGCCGTCGGCGGCCTGGAAGGCGTCGAGCCCTTCCATATTGTCGATCTGCGAGTTGAAATTGCCTTCGAGCAAAAGTTCGCCGTCGACGACGGCCCCGGGCTTGATATCGGCGCCCTTGACGCGTCGAAGGCGCATGCCGATGCCTTCGGCCATGTTGAAGCGGCGCTCCAGCAGCAACAGGTCGCCGTTCGGCAGGAAGACACCATCGGTGACGTCGAAGCTGCCGTCGCGCGCGACCGCAAACCGCCCCTTCAGCGGCCCGCTCAGAATGGCCGCCAGCCGGTTGCCGTCGCTGTCGAGACCACGTTCGGAGACGATGACCACGCCGCCCTTGAGCGGGCTCGATGCCGGCGCTACCGTGATGGTCTCGATACCGCGGTTGTCGCTCAGCATCTTGCGCGGAATGAGAATCGGCAAAGTGGCGATTGCGCCGGATTGGGCAAAACCCGGATCGGGATAGACATCGACGCGGTGATCCTGTTCGAAGGAGACCAGGACCCTGCCGCCATCAAAGGCCAGGCCCTCGGCATCCATATGTCCCTTGCCCTCGAAGCTGCGCCCGGCGCTGTTTTTCATCGCGGTGATCTCGACATCGGCAAGGCCGGAAAGCCTACCCTTGATGTCGCGCTCGATGCTGCCCGTCAGCCATTGGCCGGTATCGAGGACCACGACGAAATGTTTCTGGTCCGGCCGGAAGCGGATGGAGGAGAGCGAGCCGAACAGCGCTTTGCTGGACACCATCTCCAGCCCGCCGAGAAATTCCAGCGGACCGAAGCGCGTCTCCGAAGAGCCGATCCTGAAATCGGAGATTTGCCGGCTAATGACCGGCACGTCACCCGCCCATGCGGGGTAAGCGCCTGCGGCGGCGATGCTGAGGACGATCGCCGCCAGGCGGCCGAGGCGCCTGGCGGTCATTCCGGGCGATTCCTTCCAGCGGCGTCAGCCGGCACGACGGAGCCGGCCGCCACGCGGCTGGGTGGATTGATCTTCGAACAGCGAGGCGAGCTGTTCGGTCATCGCGCCGGCAAGTTCGTCGGCATCGACGATCGTCACGGCGCGGCGATAGTAGCGCGTCACGTCGTGACCGATGCCGATGGCCAGCAATTCTACCGGCGAGCGTGTCTCGATCTGTTCGATGACGGCGCGCAGGTGCCGCTCAAGATAATTGCCCGGATTGACCGACAGCGTCGAATCGTCGACCGGCGCCCCGTCCGAGATCATCATCAGGATGCGGCGCTGTTCGCGGCGTGCGAGCAGGCGGTTATGCGCCCAGATCAACGCTTCACCGTCGATATTTTCCTTGAGCAGCCCCTCGCGCATCATCAGCCCGAGATTGGCGCGTGCCCGCCGCCACGGCGCATCGGCCGATTTGTAGATGATGTGGCGCAGGTCGTTGAGACGGCCTGGCGTCTGGGGTTTGCCGCCGGCAAGCCAGCTTTCCCGCGCCTGCCCGCCCTTCCAGGCCTTGGTGGTGAAGCCGAGGATCTCGACCTTGACGCCGCAGCGCTCCAGCGTGCGGGCGAGAATGTCGGCGCAGGTGGCGGCAACCGTGATCGGCCGGCCGCGCATCGAGCCGGAATTGTCGATCAGCAGGGTGACGACCGTGTCACGGAACTGGGTGTCGCGCTCCATCTTGAAGGACAGCGCCTGCATCGGATCGATGATGATGCGCTGCAGCCGGGCCGGATCGAGATAACCCTCTTCCAGGTCGAAATCCCAGGAGCGGTTCTGCTGCGCCATCAGGCGGCGCTGCAGCCGGTTGGCGAGACGGCCGACCGCGCCTTGCAGATGCGCCAGTTGCTTGTCGAGGAAGGCGCGCAGGCGCTCGAGTTCGGCGGCGTCGCAGAGTTCCTCGGCGGTGATGATCTCGTCGAACTCTTCGGTAAAGACGTGATAATCGACCTTCTCGTTGAAATCGGCAAAGGGCGTGTTCGGACGGCGGGTCTCGCCCGGCGTTTCCGAATCGTCCTCGCCCTCTTCCATCATGTCGTCGTCGGAGATTTCGGCGCCTTCGGTCTCGCCGTCTTCCATCTGCTCGTCGGCGACTTCGCTGTCTTCGACCGGGGCGGCATCGGTGCCGGCATCCTCGTCGACCTCGTCCTGATCCTGCTCGTCGCCGCTCGGCTGGTCTTCCTGATCCGACTGGTCGTCATTGTCGGCGTCTTTGTCATCGTCGCCGTATTCCTCGGCCATTTCCATGGCCGACAGCATGTTGCGGATGACCTTGGCGAAGGCCTGCTGGTCATTGATCGCGCCCGACAGATTGTCGAGTTCGGCCCCCGCCTTTTCCTCGATGAAGCCGCGCCAGAGGTCGAGCACCTTGCCGGCGGAGGCCGGCGGACGCTGGCCGGTCAGCTTCTCGCGCACCATCATCGCAACAGCTTCGCCGACCGGTGCGTCTTCCTGACGCTCGATGCCGGTGAAGTTCGCCTTGGAATATTTCTCTTCGGTCATGGAGCGCAGGTTGGTCGCCATGCCCTCCATGCGCAGCGCGCCGATCGATTCGACGCGCGCCTGCTCGACGACATCGAAGATCGCCCGGGCATCCGAGCCCTGCGGCGCCATCGTCGCATGCATCTTCTCGTCATGGCAGGCAAGGCGGAGCGCCATGGAATCGCCGAGCCCGCGGGTGACCGCCAGCTCATGCGCCGTCGGCCGCTTGGAAAGCTCCGGCAGCCGGATGCGCTCGCCGGTCATTCCAGGCCGTTCGTTGGCGAAGGTCACCTCGACATCGCCGTCGCCGGCGACCGAGCGCACGCAGCCGGATATCGCCCGGCGCAATGGCTCGACGTCGACGGGCGCGCCGGGCTTTGCTTTCGAATTGTCACCGCGAGCTGCCATGATCGGTCGGTCTCAGGCTCCGAGAACGATATTGGCGGCACTTTCCTTCAGCTCGACGCCGAAGGCCCGCTGATAGTGCTCGGCGACCAGAGGGCGCTCCAATTCGTCGCACTTGTTGAGGAAGGTGACGCGGAAGGCGAAGGCGAGATCGCCGAAGATCTCGGCATTCTCGGCCCAGGTGATGACGGTACGCGGGCTCATGACGGTGGAGAGATCACCGTTCATGAAGGCAGCGCGCGTCAGATCGGCGACACGAACCATCTTCGAAACGGTGTCGCGGCCTTCCCTGTCCTTGCCGAAGCTCTTCACCTTGGCGGCGACGATATTCACTTCGTGATCATGCGGCAGATAGTTCAGCGTCGTCACGATCGACCAGCGGTCCATCTGCGCCTGGTTGATCTGCTGCGTGCCGTGATAGAGGCCCGTGGTGTCGCCGAGACCGATCGTATTGGCGGTCGCAAACAGGCGGAAGGCCGGGTGCGGCCGGATGACGCGGCTCTGGTCGAGCAATGTCAGGCGGCCGGAGGATTCCAGCACGCGCTGGATAACGAACATCACATCGGGGCGGCCGGCATCATATTCGTCGAAGACCAGCGCCACATTGTGCTGATAGGCCCAAGGCAGGATGCCGTCCTTGAATTCGGTGACCTGCAGCCCATCCTTGACGACGATGGCATCCTTGCCGACGAGATCGATACGGCTGACATGGCTATCGAGGTTGATGCGCACGCAGGGCCAGTTGAGCCGCGCCGCGACCTGCTCGATATGCGAGGACTTGCCGGTGCCGTGATAGCCGGAGATCATCACGCGGCGGTTATGGGCGAAGCCTGCAAGAATGGCGAGCGTCGTGTCGCGGTCGAAGAGGTAATCGGTGTCGAGGTCCGGCACATAGGCGTCGCCCTTGCTGTAGGCGGGAACGCGGATGTCGGAATCGATGCCGAAGGCCTCGCGGACCGAAACGGTGGTATCGGGCAGTTCAGATATATCGAGGTCGATCTTGCTCATCATGTCTCCAAGGCGGGTGATGCCACCCGGCCATACTGTCTCAGGCCATGTCGCAACCGTGACGCCGCGATTTTATTCCGCGCCCGTCCAGGTCGGAACGTCGGCGATGCTTCTCCGGGACTGAAACGAAACCTCGGCGGGATAATGACCGCGTGCGAGCATTCTTGAAAGAGTCCCGGACAAGAAACGCCGCGTCCGGAAGGTCGGCGGAGGCGATGTCGGGAAAACGCACAAATATGAGCCGCGTTTGCCTGCGGCCTCAGCCGATTTGGACCATACCCGATTGAAGCCCAAGAGCAAGGACGGGAACTAACAAAAACCGTTCTGCTTCAACAATTGATAGGCCTGGATGACGGCGCGGAAACGCTCCTCCGAGCCGCGGTCGCCGCCATTGGCGTCAGGATGGTGCTTCTTGACCAGCTCCTTGTAGCGGCTCTTGATCTCCGCCGAGGTCGCATTGCCATCGAGACCCATCGTATCGAAGGCCTTGGTTTCCAGCGATTTCAGCTTGCGCGCCTGGGGAAACCGCGGCCCGCTGCCCTTGCCGCCTTCCTTGACGAAGCCGAAGGGATCGCGAACGCGGCTATAGGCGCCGGAGCGGACCTCCGAATGCAGCGGACTGTCCTTCGCCGACTTGTTGACGCCGACGGTCCAGGTCGGCCGGTGGCCGGTGATCGCTTCTTTCTGGTAGCGGGCGATCTCGCCGTCCGACAGACCGGAGAAATAATTGTAGCCCTTGTTGTAGTCCTTGACGTGCTCGAAGCAGAACAAAAAGAACTGGCCTTCCGCATTGCGTCCGACAGGAGCGCGATGCGAGCCTTTTTTGTCGCAGCCATCCCATTGACAGGTAGGCGGCGCCTGCTCTGTCTCCTGCTCGCGTTTGCGGCGTGTTCGGATGCGATCGAAATATTTGGAATCAAGTCTCATGGTGGTGCTAATTATGAGGCTGTCGCGAGGCGACAACAAGAATTGACAAACGGGTTTGTTGCTGGCTTGGTGGGAACCTTTTTCGCGAAGCAAGACCGGACGATGACCCTGCGAACCCGCATCGAAGAAAAACTAGTCGAAGCCTTCGCGCCGGAGCGCCTGAGCGTCGTCGACGAAAGCCATCTGCATGCCGGCCATCAGCCCGACATCACCGGCACCGGCGAAACCCATATGCGGGTGAGGATCGTCTCTGCCAAATTCGCCGGCATGTCGCGACTGGCGCGTCACCGGGCGATCACCGACCTCTTGAAACCGGAACTCGATGCCGGCCTGCATGCGCTGGCCGTCGAACCGGCAGCACCGAATGAGCCGACCCGCTGGTAACAAAGCCTACATGGAGACTGATCGCCGATAGTCCAAGCCGGGTCAGACCGGTTTTGCGCCGTCTTCCCCGGCGGGGCGGATGCGCAGCTTTGTGATGCGGTTCTTCTCACGCTTCATGACGATGAAACGCTTGCCGTAAAAGGTGAAGGCCTGGCGCTCTTCCGGAATGGTCATCGATTCATGGATGACCAGGCCGGCAATCGTCGTCGCCTCCTCGTCGGGCAGGTTCCAGTCGAGCGCGCGGTTCAAGTCGCGGATCGGCACGCCGCCGTCGACGACGACCGAACCGTCGGCCTCCTGGCGCACACCCTGGATCTCGATATCGTGCTCGTCGGAAATGTCACCGACGATTTCCTCGAGAATATCCTCGAGCGTGACGATGCCCTGCACCTCGCCATATTCGTCGACGACGACGGCGAAATGCTGCTTGCGGCGCAGGAAGGCGTTGAGCTGGTCTTCGAGGTTGGTGCTGTCGGGCACGAACCATGGCTTCTGCGCGATCTTCACGATATCGAGGTTCTGCGGTTCCATGTTCGGTTCGGCCAGCGCCCGCAGCAGATCCTTGGCATGAACGACGCCGATGATGTTGTCGATCGTGCCCCGCCACAAAGGCATGCGCGTATAGGGACTTTCGAGAATGGCGCGCACCACCGCCTCAGGCGGATCGTCGGCGTTGATCGCCCGCATCGCCGTGCGGTGGACCATGATGTCGGAGAGTTCGAGCTCGCCGAGATCGAGCACCCCGCCCAGCCGGTCGCGGTCGGCCTTCACCACCGATCCCTCGCGGTGCAGGAGGTCGACGGCACCGCGCAGCTCCTCATGCGCCGTCAGCATCGATACCTCCCGCGAGAGGTTGATGCCGAACAGCGCCAGGATCCGCCGGACGATCGCATTGACGAAGGAAGAGATCGGACCGACGACGAGAACGAAGAGCCTGGCCGGTACGGCGATGGCAAGCGCGAAACGGTCGGGTGTCGAAATCGCCCAGCTCTTCGGCAGCACTTCGGCGAAGATGACCAGGATGACGGTCATGGCGAGCGTCGCCAGCGCCACGCCGGAACTGCCGAACAGCCCGAGGAACAGGCTGGTGGCAATCGAGGAGGAGAGGATATTGGCGAGATTGTTGCCGATCAGCAGCGCGCCGATCAGCCGGTCGCGCCGCTCGATCAGCTGCCGGACGATGCCGGCGCGTTCGTCGCCGTTGACTTCAAGCGTATGGATACGGCTGCGCGAAACCGCGGTCAGCGCGGTTTCCGAGCCGGAAAAGAAGGCGGACATCAGCACGAGCGCCGTGATCGAAAGGATCTCCGGCCAATATGTCGCAAGAAATGCCAGAGCGCCTTCGACGGTCATTAGGGGTGTTTTTCCCTGAGAAAGTTGATCACCTCGGAGGCGGGAACGTCGTCGGCAACGAAGGATTGGCCGATGCCGCGCGTCAGGATGAAGGTGAGCCTGCCGCTCTTGACCTTCTTGTCCTGGGCGATCGCATCCATCAGCGTTTCGGCCGGCGGCAGCGCGCCCGGAATGTCGGACATCCGGGTCGGAAGGCCGACCTCTTGCAGATGCCGCTCGACGCGACGCGCATCGTCGGGGCTTGCAAGGTTCATCCGCGCGGAGAATTCATGCGCCAGCACCATGCCGATCGAGACGCCCTCGCCATGCACGAGACGGGAGCTGTCATAGGCGGTCGCCGCCTCCAGCGCATGGCCGAACGTATGGCCGAGATTGAGCAGCGCCCGCTGGCCGTTCTCGCGCTCGTCGGCAACGACGACATCGGCCTTCGCCTGGCAGCTGGCGGCAATCGCCTCGATACGGGCGGAGCCGCCTGCAAAAACCGCCTTCCAGTTGGCTTCCAGCCAAGCGAAGAAATCCGGCTTGTCGATCAGCCCGTATTTGGCGACCTCGGCGTAACCGGCGCGGAATTCGCGCTCGCTCAGCGTATTCAGCACATCGGTATCGGCCAGAACCAGATCCGGCTGATGAAAAACGCCGATCAGGTTCTTGCCGTGGCGGGAATTGATGCCGGTCTTGCCGCCGACGGAGGAATCGACCTGCGACAGCAGCGAGGTCGGCAGCTGCACGAAGCGCACGCCGCGCCTGATGATGCCGGCCGCAAATCCCGAGAGATCGCCGATGACGCCGCCACCGAGCGCGATGACGCAATCGTTGCGCTCGACGCGGGCTTCGAGCACCTTGTCGCAGGCGGTCATTAGATGCTCGAAGCTTTTGGTCTTCTCGCCGGCCGGCAGGACGACCGCAGCCGAGGCGATGCCCGCTTCATCGAGACTGGCGACGAGCGCCTTGAGATAGAGCGGCGCGACATTTTCGTCGGTGACGACAGCCGCCTTGCGGCCCTTGAGGCGAGAGGCGATCTCGGCGCCGGCCCGCGCGATCAGCCCCGGCCCGATCAGGATGTCGTAGGCGCGCTCGCCGAGCGGCACGTGCACCGTCTGGATGGCGGAGGCGGAGGGTATCGCATTCATGACGCTGCATTTTCCTTTTGAGCTTCGATCATCGCCTTCAGCACCTCGTCGGCCATGATTTCCTTGCGCACGTCGCGCGAGAGCACGGTGAGGTCGGCCTGCGCATAGATCGGGTAGCGCGCATTCATCAGGCCTTCGAGCGTCTGCTTGGGGTTTTCGGTCTTGAGCAGGGGACGGTTGTCGCGTTTATTGACCCGCTCCCAGAGCACGTCGAGATCGGCCTTCAGCCAGACGGAGACGCCACCTTTCATGATATGCCTGCGCGTCCGCTCGTTGATGAAGGCGCCGCCGCCGGTGGAGACGACCCGCGGCCCGCCCTTTAACAGCCGCTTCATCACCCGCGTTTCCAGCGCCCGGAATTCATCCTCGCCATAGGCTGCGAAAAGTTCGGGGATCGTCATGCGCGACACGCGCTCTATTTCGTGGTCGCTGTCGATGAAGGGAATGCCGAGCTGGCTGGCGACGATGCGGCCGACGGCGGATTTCCCCGCACCCATCAGCCCGACGAGGATCAGATTGCGTGAACCGAGCGCGGCGCGAGCTCTGCCTTTCAAGCTGTCAGCAACGGTCAGCAGTGGTTCACTCATCGGTCCATTCACACTTTGTTTGCAAACCGTATCGACAAATGCAGCTGGAGCGTCAAGTCGCGGACAAGGGAATCATGGCTTGAATAGCGCTTCTTGCACTTGCAGATACGCTTCTTATAACAGAAGCAGAGCATGAAGGAGTTGCCGGATGCCGACCCTGTTCCGTTTTCTGTTCGTCTGCGCGATCCTCGCCGGGACGGTCTACGGAGCGATGTGGGCGCTTGTGACCTTTGTCGAGCCCGAGCCGCGCGACGTGACCATCCGTATTCCGTCCGAGCGGGTCAATCCGCCAGCGACGGGCACGATCAACACGACCAGGAAGTGACCGGCATATGGTGGATCTGAGCCGCGTCCATGTGGAATCCTTCCTGGAGATGATGAGCGCCGAGCGCGGTGCTGCCGTCAACACGCTGCAATCCTATGAGCGCGACCTCGACGACGTCCACGCCTTCTTGAACGGCCGCAGCGTGCGGCTGACCGAAGCCGCTTCCGCCGATCTGGCCGCCTATCTCGCCTCGCTCGCCCGAAAGGGCTTCAAAGCCTCTTCCCAGGCGCGCCGGCTTGCCGCCATGCGGCAGTTCTACAAGTTCCTTTATGCCGAGGGGCTGAGGACCGACGACCCCACCGGCATTCTCGACGCGCCGAAGAAAGGCCGTCCGCTGCCGAAGACGATGGGTGTCGAGGAGGTCGGCAAGCTGCTTTCCCAAGCTGAGGCCGAGGCAGGCGATGCAGCGCCTGGCCAGTTGCAGCGCCTGCGCATGCTGGCGCTGCTGGAGCTGCTCTATGCCACCGGCATGCGCGTCAGTGAACTGGTTTCGCTTCCTGCCCGCGTGCTCGATCAGGAAGGGCGTTTCCTGATGATCCGCGGCAAGGGCAACAAGGAACGGCTGGTGCCGCTGTCGCAATCGGCGATATCGGCGCTGAAATCCTACGGCCGCCTGCTGGCGGTGGAAAATGCCGCGGCCAAGGATCCGCAGGAAAGCCCCTGGCTGTTTCCCGCCGCCTCGAGGGAGGGCTATCTGCCCCGCCAGGTTTTCGCCCGCGACCTGAAAAACCTGGCGATCCGCGCCGGCCTGACACCGTCGATGATCTCGCCACATGTGATGCGACACGCCTTTGCCAGCCACCTGCTTGCCAACGGCGCCGACCTGCGCGTCGTGCAGGAACTCCTCGGCCATTCGGACATTTCGACCACACAGATTTACACGCATGTCCTCGAAGAGAGGCTGCAGCAGCTCGTCCAGACGCATCACCCCCTTGCCAAACAGGCGAAAAAGCACGAATAGGACCGGCGACAAGGGGCGGAGCCAGGAAAACGCCCCGGGCACAAGGAACGGAAACGCACCTCATGCACAATTATCTCGACTTCGAAAAGCCGATCTCCGACCTCGAAGGCAAGATCATCGAGCTGAAGAAGCTCGCAAC
>Ga0209051_1001216_pt1 | contig 23170 bp, 21 predicted proteins | sample AraplaCvi_mMS_r2_2_FD_184286 | JGI IMG/M metagenome (GOLD analysis project Ga0209051, IMG submission 184286) | Arabidopsis root microbial communities from North Carolina, USA - plate scrape MF_Cvi_mMS_r2 (SPAdes) (version 2) | ecosystem: Host-associated > Plants > Roots > Endosphere | place...
TTGCGGCAGCGTCGGGATGGACAACTCGACGTCCGGGGCTCGGTCCGGCGGCTCAGCCGAGGTCGAGGCGCCACGCTCGCCGCCGAAGCCGCCCTCCCCGCGGGCGAAGATGGAGCGTCTCTGGGTCCACAACAGGTCGCCGCCGGGTGTGGTCACGGTCGTCTCGGACCAGATGACCGCCGCCTTGCCCTTGTCCCATATGTCGGTGAAGCGGGTGACGGCCCGTCCGGTTCCCGACGGCGGGATGGGACCGGGAACGGTGACGGTCTCGCTGGCGTGCAGGACCTTGGACAGCTCGACGTCGATGCCGGGGAACTTCACCGTCGGAGCCTCGGTCGCGTGGAACGTCTGCGCCACGCACCCGAACGTCGGGAGCACCTGGGGCGTGTCGTCGGCGAGGTAACGAAGCTCGCGGGCACTGAGTGGGTCCGCGCCGGCGCCGAGGCCGAGGTGGTAGAGCTGCACGTCGCTGCTGCTCCAGGAGAAGTCGACCGGCGGCAGTTCGGCCCCGATGGCCTCGTCGAGGTTGATCGGCACGTCAGGCCGGTCCGGAGGCGGTCGCGGCCAGATGCAGCGCGGCGAGGTACCCGAAGGTCATGGCGGGTCCGATGGTCCCACCGGGACCGGGGTAGGTGTGGCCCATGACCGGGGAGCTGACGTTGCCCGCGGCGTAGAGCCCGTCGATCACCGATCCGTCGTCGCGCAGCGCCCGGCCGTTGACGTCGGTTCGCACGCCCCCCTTGGTGCCCAGGTCGCCCGGCACCATCTTGGCGGCGTAGAACGGGCCGTGGCTGATCTCGCCGAGGTTGGGGTTGGGCTTGTTGGTGGGGTCGCCGTAGTAGCGGTCGTAGGCACTCTCGCCGCGGTGGAAGTCCTCGTCGACGCCCGCGCGGGCAAAGCCGTTGAATCGCTGGACGGTGTCGGTGAACTCGCCGAGCGGCAGACCGGTCTTCTCGGCCAGTTCCTCGAGCGTGTCGGCCTTGACGACCACTCCGGACTCCAACCAGCGCTTCGGAATGCGCTGTCCCGGTTGCAGACCCGCGAAGATGTAGCGGTCCCGGTACTGCTGGTCGAACACCAGCCAGGAGGGCACGTTCTCCCCGGGGCCCTCACCCTGACCGAATTCGCCGCCGTACATCCAGTGGCACGCCTCCACGTAGGGCATCGACTCGTTCATGAAGCGCTTGCCGCTGGTGTTGACGATGATCGAGCCGGGGGAGTTGCGCTCGGACAGTGCGAACCACGGCGCTCCGACGAGCGGCACGGTCGGGCCCCACCAGGCGTCCTCCATCAACTCCAGTGCGGCTCCCAGCTTCTCGGCGGCGATGATGCCGTCGCCGGTGTTGGCGACCGCGCCGACGGTCCACTCCGTGGTGATCGGCGCCCGTTGGTACTTCACCCGCATCTGCTCGTTGTGCTCGAACCCACCGCTGCCGAGGATGACGCCGCGGCGAACGCGAATCAGTCGGGGCTCGGCGCTCTCCGGTTCGGTCGTGTCACGCACGTACACCCCGCGGACGACGCCGTCCTCGACGTACAAATCGGTCAGGGCCGTGTTGAGTTCGACTGGCACGCCTGCCTTTTGAAGGCCGATCCGCATTGGGGCGATCAGGGCGCGGCCCATGCCGACGAGGTTCTTGCCGGTGGCCTTGGCCCAGGTCGCGCGGATGCCCACCTTGAGGCTGCGCAGCACCCCGCGCGGATGCCGCTTCAACTGGTTCAGCCGCACGTAGTCCTGCTGCATGACGACCATGTTCATCGGGACCTTGCCGTACGGCGGCTCGAGTCCGGACTCGTCCGGTCCGAGTTTCTTGGCGTCGAACGGCTTCGGCTCCACCGATCGACCGGTGGGCTTTCCGCCGGCGGCTTCGGGGTAGTAGTCGGAATACCCGGGCACCCAGCACAGCTTCAGCGGCGAGTGCTTCAGGACGAACGACAGCATCTCCGGGCCGCGGTCCAGATACGTGTCGATCTTCTCCGGTTCGACGGCGTCGCCGATGATCGTGTGCAGGTAGGTGCGAGCCGCGTCGGCGGTGTCCGTGACGCCGTCCCGCTTGAGCACTTCGTTGTTCGGAATCCAGACGCCACCACCCGATCGTGCGGTGGAACCGCCATAGTGCGGAGCCTTCTCGACGACTAATGTCGAGAGACCCTGGTGGGCGGCGGTGAGTGCGGCCACCATCCCGGCGGCGCCGCTTCCGACCACGACGACGTCATACTCCTGTTGGGTCATGTAGAACACGTTATAGAATTGCCCGGCCGACCCACAACTGTGCCGGTCGACGAAACGAGGGGACTTCACCGATGTTGTCGTCTGCAGTGCGTGCTGAATTGGCCGCGGAGCTGGCTGAGGCTGAGCGCGGCAAGGTGCCGTTGAAGCCGTTGACTGATCGGTTTGCCGAGATCGACGTGGTGGATGCCTATGAGATTCAGCTGCTCAACATTCGGGCGCGGGTGGCTGGGGGTGCTCGGGTGGTCGGGCACAAGGTGGGTCTGTCCTCGAAGGCGATGCAGCAGATGATGGGCGTCGACGAGCCGGATTACGGTCATTTGCTCGACGACATGGAGGTCTTCGAGGACCGGCCGGTCCCTGCGGGCACGTTTTTGTATCCGCGGGTGGAGGTGGAGGTCGGTTTCATCTTGGCCGATGACCTGCCGGGGGCGGGGTGCACCGAGGACGACGTGCTGGCGGCGACGGCGGCGTTCGCGCCGTCGATCGAGTTGATCGACACCCGGATCACCGACTGGAAGATCAAGTTGTGCGACACGATCGCCGACAACGCCTCCTCGGCGGGGTGGGTGTTGGGCGCTGATCGGGTGTCGCCGAAGGACCTTGACGTCAAGAACGTCGACGCGGTCTTGACGCGCAACGGTGAGGTGGTCGCCGAGGGCCGCAGCGATGCGGTGTTGGGCAATCCGGTGACCGCGGTGGCGTGGTTGGCCCGCAAGGTCGACCAGTTCGGGGTGCGGTTGCGGGCGGGGGACGTCGTGTTGCCCGGTTCGTGTACGCGGGCGATCGACGCCCGGCCCGGTGACGACTTCGTCGCCGACTTCCTGGGGCTGGGTTCAGTCCGTTTGTCCTTCGAGTGAGGAGTTCGTCGTCATGGGAAACAAGGCAACGGTCGCGATCGTGGGGTCGGGCAACATCAGTACCGACCTGTTGTACAAATTGTTGCGGTCGGACTGGCTGGAGCCGCGGTGGATGATTGGCATCGACCCGGACAGTGAGGGGTTGGCCCGCGCTCGCACGCTCGGACTGGAGACCTCCCACGAGGGCGTGGACTGGCTGCTGGCCCAGGACGAGAAACCGGATCTGGTGTTCGAGGCGACGAGTGCCTACGTGCACCGCGCCGCGGCGCCGCGGTACGCCGAGGCCGGCATCCGGGCGGTCGACCTGACGCCGGCCGCGGTCGGGCCGGGGGTGATCCCGCCGGCGAATTTGCGCGAGCACCTCGACGCTCCGAACGTGAACATGGTGACCTGTGGTGGGCAGGCCACGATACCGATGGTGCATGCGGTGTCCCGGGTGGTGGAGGTGCCGTATGCCGAGATCGTGGCGTCGGTGTCCTCGGCGTCGGCGGGGCCGGGTACGCGGGCCAACATCGACGAGTTCACCAAGACCACCAGCAGGGGCATCGAGGTCATCGGCGGCGCCACCCGGGGCAAGGCGATCATCATCCTCAACCCGGCCGAGCCGCCGATGATCATGCGCGACACCATCTTCTGCGCGATCCCCGAGGACGCCGACCAGGATGCGATCACCGCGTCGATCAAGGACGTCGCGGCGCAGGTGCAGACCTACGTGCCGGGGTACCGGTTGCTCAACGAACCGCAGTTCGACCCGCCCTCGATGCACTCGGGTGGACAGGCGTTGGTGACGGTGTTCGTGGAGGTCGAGGGGGCTGGTGACTACCTGCCGCCGTATGCCGGCAACTTGGACATCATGACTGCCGCGGCGACGAAGGTCGGCGAGGAGATTGCCCAGGAAGTGCTCGCCGCAACGACAGGGGGCCACGCATGAGCATCAGCGAGGACATCTACTTCGACGCCAGCTGGGACGTGCGGATGACCGACACGTCCCTGCGGGACGGGTCCCATCACAAGCGTCACCAGTTCACCGCCGAGGAAGTGCGCTCGATCGTGGCGGCGTTGGACGCCGCGGGCGTGCCGGTCATCGAGGTCACCCATGGTGACGGGCTGGGGGGGTCGAGCTTCAACTACGGGTTCTCCAAGACCCCGGAGCAGGAGCTGATCAAATTGGCCGCCCAGACGGCCACCGAATCCAAGATCGCGTTCCTGATGTTGCCGGGGTTGGGCACGAAGGACGACATCGCCGAGGCCCAGCAGAACGGCGGGTCGATCTGCCGGGTCGCCACGCACTGCACCGAGGCCGACGTGTCGGTCCAGCACTTCGGGTTCGCCCGCGACCGCGGCCTGGAGACCGTCGGCTTCCTGATGATGGCCCACACGATCCCGCCGGAGAAGCTCGCCGCCCAGGCCCGCATCATGGCCGATGCGGGCTGCCAGTGCGTGTACGTGGTGGATTCCGCCGGTGCCCTGGTGCTGGAGGGGGTCTCCGAGCGGGTGGAGGCGTTGGTCGCCGAGCTGGGATCGGATGCTCAGGTCGGTTTCCACGGTCACGAGAACTTGGGCCTTGGGGTGGCGAATTCGGTGGCGGCGGTGCGGGCGGGGGCCAAGCAGATCGACGGGTCCACCCGGCGTTTCGGTGCGGGTGCGGGTAATGCGCCGGTCGAGGCGATGATCGGGGTGTTCGACAAGATCGGGGTCAAGACCGGGATCGACTTCTTCGAGATCGCCGACGCCGCCGAGGACGTGGTGCGTCCGGCGATGCCCCAGGAGTGTCTGTTGGATCGCAACGCGTTGGTGATGGGGTATTCGGGGGTGTACTCCAGCTTCCTCAAGCACGCCATCCGCCAGGCCGACCGGTACGGGGTTCCTGCCCATCAGCTGCTGCACCGCGCCGGGCAACGCAAGCTCATCGGCGGCCAGGAAGACCAACTCATCGACATCGCCCTGGAAATCAAACACGAGCAAGACGCCGCGTCCACCGTGTAGGCGGAACCGTCTGACAGAAACGCCGGGCAGGATGGGGCGCGTGACTTCGGCCCCGCTCCAGAGTCGACGACGCGTCGGTTCGCTCGAGGTACTACTCATCGGCCTGATCGTGCTGGCGGTCTCCGCGGGCACCGTGAGCGCGTTCGTCGCCGGGGATCCCAATCTGGCGACGGCCGCGACGGTGTTCTGCGGGGTGTTCGTCCAGGCCCTCCCGTTCCTCGTGCTCGGTGTGGTCGTCAGCGGGTTGATCGCCGCGTTCGTCAGCGCGGAGCGGCTTCGACGTTGGCTGCCGCGTCGGCCCGCCCTGGCCGTTGCGGTGGCCGGCGTCGGCGGCGCCGCTCTGCCGGGTTGCGAATGCGGCTCGGTTCCGGTGGCCCGCCGACTCTTCGGACCGGGCACCAACGGCGCGGCCGCCCTGACGTTCATGTTGTCCGCGCCGGCGATCAACCCGGTCGTGCTCGTCGCGACGGCCGTGGCGTTCCCCGGCCAGCCGGCGATGGTGCTCGCGCGGTGCGTTGCCTCGCTGGCGACCGCCGTCGTCATGGGTCTGCTGTGGTCGCGATTCGGCAAGAACGAGTGGGTGACCCGCGACCTGCCCGAGGCCGCGCCGGACGGGTCGTCGCGCTGGACCGTGTTCACCGAGGCGGCACGACACGACTTCCTGCAGGCCGCGTCCTACCTGGTGCTCGGCGCCGCCGCCGCGGCGGCGCTCCACGTGCTGGTGCCGGCGTGGATGTTCGAACACCTGGCCGGCAACCTCCTCGTCGGGGTCGTCACGATGGCGCTGCTGGCAGTGGTCCTGGCGCTGTGCTCGGAGGCCGACGCCTTCGTCGTCGCGAGCCTGACGATGGTCCCGCTGGTGCCGCGACTCGTGTTCCTCGTCGTCGGTCCGGCGTTCGACGTGAAGTTGTCCGCGATGCAGGCGGGCATGTTCGGCCGCGCCTTCGCCCTCCGCTTCGGCCCGGCCACGTTGGTGGTGGCCAGTGTGGTCGCGACCGTCGTCGGCCTGGCGATCCTGGGCGGTGGCGCGTGAGCCGGGGCACCCAGAACCTGGTGCTGCTGCTGGTCGGACTGAGCACCGCGGTGATGCTGGTCAAGGGCACCTATCTGAACTACGTGAAGCCCGGGCTGCTGCCGTGGCTGGCCGCTTCGGCGGCTCTGCTGGTCACGCTTGGAGCGGTGTCCGTGGTGCGTGATCTACGGTCGGCGCGACACGAACACGACCATGGGGACGACGAGCACGGGCACCGGCACCAGCCGTGGCTTGGCTGGCTGCTGCTGATTCCCATCGCCATGGTCGCCTTCGTCGTACCTCCGGCGCTGGGCGCCCGCGGTGCCACGCCGGCCGCCGTCAGCGCCCCCACGCCGCGTGCCTTCCCGCCGCTGCCCGCGGGTGACGCGCCGACGGTCTCCCTGCCCGAAGTGGTGATGCGGGCAGCGGCCGACTCGACGAATTCCCTTGCCGGACGGTCGATCACGCTGACCGGTTTCACGCTGCACCACTCGGAGGGGGTTGACCTCGGGCGCGTCGTCATCGTGTGCTGCGCGGCCGACGCACAGCTCGCGCGGGTGCACCTGAGCGGGCCCGCGGCCACGTCCGCCGCCGACCATCCGGAGGACACCTGGCTTCGGATCGAGGGTCAGATCGTGCCAGGGTCGTCCCATGCAGACGACGGGTACATCCCCACCATGACGGTCACCAGCGTCACGCCAGTCGACAAACCCGCCAACACCTATGCCTACTGACATCGCGGGGTTCGCCGACGAGGGCTTCGGACCCGTCGCGGACGCATTCGCCGACAACTTCCGTCGCGGCCCGGAGATCGGCGCAGCGTGCGCGGTGCACCACGACGGGCGACTGGTGGTCGACCTGCACGGCGGGGTCGCGGACGCGACCACCGGAAGCCCTTGGACGGCAGACACTCTCACCGTCGGCTTCTCGGTGTCGAAGGGCCTGATGGCGCTGTGCGGCCATCTCGCGCATCAGCGCGGACTGCTCGACTTCGACGCCCCCGTCGCATCGGTGTGGCCGGAGTTCGCCGGTCGCGGCAAGCAGGACATCGTGATTCGTGACGTCTTCGCCCACCGTGCGGGCCTGATGGCGTTGGACACCGATCTCACCCTGGAAGACGTGCTGGCCTGGGATCCGGTCATCCGCGCCATCGAGGAGCAGCGTCCGCTCTGGAAGCCGGGCACCGCCTTCGCCTACCACGCGCTGACGTTTGGTTGGCTCACCGGCGAGATCCTGCGCCGTGCCACCGGCATGATGCCGGGCGCGCTGCTGGCGGCGTACTTCACCGACGAGCTCGGCGTCGACGCGTGGATCGGGTTGCCGGCCAACCTCGAGCACCGGGTAGCCAGGATGCACGCGCCGCGGTCGAGGCTGTTGAGGACCGGCTACCGGGCGATGCCGACGATCCTGCGCCGCATCGGGAAAGCGCCGGCGGTGCGCGCCGTCACCCTGGGTTCGGCGTTTCCGTTCTCACTGATCGACGGGTGCGCAGGCGACTTCAACACCACGGCCGTGCACCGCGCGCAAATCCCGGCCGCCAACGCGATCCTCGACGCCCGAGCGCTGGCGACGATCTACGCCTCTGCGGTGGCACCCCTGACCGGCGCGCCCCTGCTGTCCGAGGCGTCGATCGCCGACGCCGTCACCGTGCGCTCGGGGGGGAAGGGGTGGTCCGCGGCGCTCAGCCCGCCTGGGATCCGGTTCTCGACGGGATTCCTGGTCAACGGCATTCCGTTCCGTCCGCTGGTGTCGAACTCGTCGTTCGGGCACGACGGTGCCAGCGGCAGTCTCGGCTTCGCGGACGCCGACAGCAAGACCGGCTTCGGTTACGTCAACAACCTCATCGCTCCGCGTGATCACCGCGCGAACAACCTCACCGCAGCGCTTCGGCGCTGCCTCGGCCGGTAGGGCGTCGGACCGTACGGGCACCATGTAGGGCATGACGCCAACCCGCGAGCAGGCGCAGACGATCCTCGAGCAGTTGGCCGGACCGCAGGCGGTCCTGCGCGACGACCAGTGGACGGCGATCGAGGCGCTCGTCGTGCAGCGCCGCCGCGCTCTGGTCGTGCAACGCACCGGTTGGGGCAAGTCGGCGGTGTACTTCATCGCGGCCAAGTTGCTGCGGGCCGGTGGCCACGGTCCGACGGTCATCGTCTCGCCCCTGCTGGCGCTGATGCGCAACCAGGTCCAGGCGGCGGATCGCGCCGGTGTCCGGGCGGCCACCATCAACTCGAGCAACGTCACCGATTGGGCCGAGATCCACGAGCGGGTGCGGGGCGGTGACCTCGACGTCCTGCTGGTGAGCCCGGAACGGTTGAACAATCCGGACTTTCGCGATCAGGTGCTGCCCGCCCTGGCGCACGACGCCGGTCTGGTGGTCGTCGACGAGGCGCACTGCGTGTCGGACTGGGGCCACGACTTCCGACCGGACTACCGGCGCATTCGCACTTTGATCGCCGAGCTGGGCACCAACGTGCCGGTGCTGGCGACGACGGCGACGGCGAACGACCGCGTCGTCGACGACGTGGCGAGTCAACTCGGGGTGGGCGGCCAGGACACCCTGGTGCTCCGCGGTGGGTTGGACCGCGAATCGTTGCGGCTGTCGGTGGTCAAGGCCGGCAACCCGGCTCAGCGTGCGGCATGGCTTGCCGCGCACATCGATTCGCTGCCGGGGTCGGGCATCGTCTACACGCTGACCGTGGCGCAGGCCAACGACGTCGCGGCGTTGTTGCGCGAGCAGGGGCACACGGTGGCCTCCTACACCGGCGCCACCGAGACCTCGGAGCGCGAGCAACTCGAGGCCGACCTCTTGGGCAACCGCGTCAAGGCGCTGATCGCCACCTCCGCACTCGGCATGGGGTTCGACAAGCCCGACCTCGGGTTCGTCGTCCACCTGGGCGCGCCGTCCTCACCGATCGCCTACTACCAGCAGGTCGGTCGCGCGGGCCGGTCGACGGCGAGTGCCGAGGTGGTGCTGCTGCCTGGCCACGAGGACCAGGACGTCTGGCGCTACTTCTCGTCGGTGGCGTTTCCGTCGGAGGCCATGGTGCGCAACGTGATCGACGCCCTCGAGTCCGAGCGGCCGCAGTCGACGCCTGCGCTGGAGCCACTGGTGGATCTGGGGCGGACGCGGCTGGAGATGGTGCTGAAGGTGCTCGACGTCGACGGGGCGGTGCGGCGCGTGAAGGGCGGCTGGATCGGCACCGGGGTGCCGTGGGAGTACGACGAGGCGCGCTACCGAAAGCTCGACGAGGCCCGCAAGCGTGAGCAGCAGGCCATGTTGGACTATCAGGTCACCGAAGGCTGCCGGATGGCGTTCCTCCGGGGCCAGCTCGACGACCCGGAACTCGCCGAGGGTGAACGGTGCGGGCGCTGCGACAACTGCACCGGCAAGCAGTACGACGCCTCGGTCGACCCGTCCTCGGCCGAGGACACCCGCCAACGTCTGATGCGGCCGGGTGTCGAGATCGCCCCGCGCAAGCAGTGGCCGTCCGGCCTGGCGAAGCTGGGTGTCAGCCTGAGCGGAAAGATCGGCGACGGTCCCGCGCCGGGCCGGGTGATCGGCAGGTTGACCGATCTCGGTTGGGGGGCGCGGCTGCGGCGACTGCTCGACGAGCCGGATGCCGAGGTGCCCGCGGAGGTGGTCCAGGCAGCGGTGAAGGTCCTGGCGTCGTGGGATTGGTCGACGAGGCCCACCGCGGTGTTGGCGATGGACTCCGTCCGGCATCCCATGCTGATCGGTTCGCTCGCCCGTGAGCTGGCACGACTTGGACGGCTGAGCGATCTCGGCACGCTGCAATACGCGCCCGACCGCCGCCCGGTGGCGGCGGCGAACTCCGCGTACCGCGTCGCGGCACTCCACGACGGCTGGCTGGCGCCCGATCCGTCCGTGATCGCCGGCGCGGGCGGCCCGGTGCTGTTGGTCGACGACATGACCGACACCGGGTGGACGATGACGATGGCCGCGCGCGCCGTCAGAGCCGCAGGCGCGACCGAAGTGCTGCCCTTTGCCCTGGCCAGCACTAGCTAGTCTCCTCGAGTGCGTTGAGTTCGCGTTCGCGGTGGACGCGGTTGGCGCGGTCCTGTTCGCGGGTGGTCGTGCGCCGGGGCATGGTCAGGCCGGCGCTGTGCGACACGGGCATCCCGGTCGCGGTCACTGTTGCGGTGGGTTCGGACAACTCGGGGAAGAGCAGTCTGCTGCCCGGGGTGGTGGTGTGAGTGCGGTCGTCGGGTGCGGTCCACACGACGGTGCCGTCGTCGAATTGCTCATCCCGCCAACCGTTCTCGCCGCCCCAGAACGTCTTGAGCAAGTGATGTCGTCGGCATAGGCATTTCAGGTTGGACGCCGCCGTCGGCCCACAGGGCCACGGAATCGTATGATCCAGATCGCAATTCGTAGCCGGCACGCGGCAGCCCGGGAAGCGGCACGTCAGGTCGCGACACCGCACGAAGTCGGCCAGTTTCTTCGACGGCCGGTAGCGGAGTTCGGGTGGGGCTTGCCCGGGGTGGACGATCGGGGTGATCGTGGCCCCGATGGTGGCCCGGCAGGCGATCGCCCCGGGCAGGAACTGTCCGCCCATCATCGCCGCGGGCCGCAGGGTGGCCAGCCGCCCCGGTGCCGGGGCGAGAGCTTCGGTGAGGGTGAGTTCGCGCAGCGGCTTGGTGAACATGGGCGGGGGTTCGCCGTCGAGGGCGGTGCGCTCGTCGACGGGGGCGGGGAGGTTTTCGGGCGACTCGGATTGCGGCGCAGAATCGTTCGAGCGGTCGGGGTTCGCGGGAATATCGGTCGACTCCTGCTGGGCGGCATCCTCGTTGGCGGAGTCGCTGCCCTCGGTGTCGTCACTGGCGTCATCGCTGTCGGGGACCGCGTCAGGGCCACTGTCGGGCGTCGGCTCAGGCGCCGGTGGCGCCGGCTCCGGCGCGGGCCGCTCGTCCAGGGTCTCCGCACTGGCGATCACGTAGACCACCACCCCGGTCGCGGGTGGGTTCTGCGCGGCGGTGCAGTCCTCGGTCCCACACAGGCAGGCCAAGCGGTCGTTGCGATGGCACATGGCGCCGTAGGCGTCGGCGCGGCGTTGATCCAGGGTCCGCGGGTCAGCCGGGCACACGGTGCGGGCCAGGGCGTCCAACCGGGCGTCGAACGCCTTGGCGTCGGTCGCGAACAGCGTCGCGAAGACCGTCGCCATGCCACTGCCGTCGTCCTCCCCAACCTCCACCGACCGACCCCGGGCGCGGGTCTCGGTCCGGATCACCGCCTGCGGGTCGACCTGGGCGACGACCGCGTCGATCGTCTTCTCCAAGGTGGCCACCGACATGGGTTCGCGGTCACGCAACGCCTCGGCCAACAGTCGGTCGAGGTCGCGCAGGGCCGACGGGTCGACCACCAGCGCCCCGCGTTGCACCACCGTCCGGACCACCGCGTAGGTGATCAGCCCCTGGGCGAACACCGCGGCCACCTGGGGGAAGCGTTCGTGCAACGCCACGGCGACGAGGAGTTGATTCGACGCAGCGCCGGGGGTGATCCGCAAGACCGCCCCAAGGTGAGCGGCGACGGCGTCCCAGGTGTCGGTGCACCACAGATCCCGCTCATCGAACCCGTCGGCGGCGTGGGCGGCCTGAAACATGGCGGCCATCTCGGCGACCTTGCGGGCACACGCCGCGGACTCCGCCCGCGACCACGCCTCCACCCCGGCGGCACCCGAGGTGTCGACGGCGGTGATGGTCGCTGAATCGAACATGCATTCGACGATACCCGCGCCCACCGACGCGCAACAGACCCCGACGACAGCCTGTGGATAACTCCAAAGACGCCGTTGCGCAGCCTAATTCGACGAGTGCCCACCGAGTTGCGCGGTGAGTGCGCTGGCACTGACCATCAGGCTCCGAGCCCGCTTGGCGATCTCGGCGTCGGTGAGCGCCCGACCGATCTGCAACGACATCACCATCGCTTGCCGGCGGTGGTGGTCGAAGACGGGCGCGGAGATGACGCTGATGTCGTGACGCTTCTTGGATCTCGCCGTGCCGTCCGTCTCGCTGGCGAGGTAGACCCTCTCGCCGACGTCGGAGATCATCTCGCCGAGGAGCGCGCGTAGTTCCTGCGGCAACGTGCTCGACATGCCGGCCATCAAGGCGTAGAGCCGACGCCCACTCGGGGTCAGTCGCTCGACGAGGTACCCGTCGCGGCGACATTCGGCGACGACGCGCTCCAGGCGCTCGGAATCGGTGCGCAGGGGGATGGTGGGCTCCTTGGCCAGCCAGCTGCGTAGCGCCTCGTCATCCCACAGCACGAACATCAAACCCACCGGAGGAGCGAACGGGTAGCTCTGACCCACCCGCACCCCCACGTCCGCACTCTGTGGACCGACCAGCTCCAGCAGGGTGATGCGATCGTCGATCACCGCGGACAGCGCCGCCGTCGTGGCATAGGCCGCGGCCAGGCGGGCCAGTTCCTCGCGGGCGGTGGGGCTGACGCGCATCGACTCCTGTGCGGTGTGTCCGAGCGAAATGAGCCGCGGCCCAAGCCGATAGGTCTTGTCTCGCGCGTCGCGAATCAAGTAGTTCGACTCGGCGAGCGTGGTCAGGATGCCGAGGCACGTCGGCTTGCTCAGTTCCACGCGGCGGGCCAGATCGGATAGCCCGAACCGGTCGTGCGGGTGCCGGGCCAGGAAGTCCAGGATTGCCACGACGCGCTCGGTCGGTGGTGAGGCTCTGTCGGTCATGCCACTCCCCTCCGGCACGTTGACTCGAATTAGAACACGTTCTAGTGTCAGGTCGGTAAATGTACCAGTGCGGTCCAATATTGGACCAGTCTGGACACGGTTGGATCACCGGGAGGCCGCAGTCCGCATGTACTCACAGCCATTGGCCGACGCCATCGCAGAGGCCGAGAAACTGGTCGCCGCAGCACCGTTCATCGAATCCGAGGCCGACTTGCTCGAGGGCCTGCAGTATCTGGCGGGCTGTATCTCCGGCTGCACCCACGTCGCATTCGACTACGACCGTGACCACCCGTTCCTGCACAGCGGCACCGGCCCCTTCACCAAGATGGGCCTGGACAATCCCGACACCATGTACTTCGGCACGCGCGTTCAACCCGGGCACGAGTACGTCGTCACCGGCACGCGTGGCACCACGACCGACGTCAGCTTCCAGCTGCTCGGTGGCGAGTACACCGACGCCAACGTGCCCGACAGCGAGACCGCGTTCGACGACCGCAAGCTCGACATCGCCGAGGACGGCACGTTCGAGTGGCGTTTCACCCCGGCCACGCCCGCGCAGTTGGTGATTCGAGAGGTCTTCGACGACTGGTCCGCGAAGCGCGGCACCTTCGCGATCGCCCGCACCGACACCGAGGGCACGGCGCCACCGGCGTTGACCAAGGAACTGATCGAAAAGCGTTACGCCGTCGCGGGCAAGCAACTGGTGCAACGCGTCAAGACCTGGCTGCAGTTTCCGCAGTGGTTCTACACCGACGCCCCGGCCAACACGATGGTGTCACCACGGCTGACCCCCGGAGGTCTGGCTACGCAGTATTCCTCGGCCGGCCAGTTCGACCTGGCCGAGGACCAAGCGCTGGTCATCACCTTGCCCGTCACCGACGCGCCCTACCTCGGCTTTCAGCTGGGCAGCCTCTGGTACATCTCGCTGGACTACATCAACCACCAGACCTCACTGAACGGCACTCAGGCGCAGGCAGATCCGGATGGCAAGATCCGCATCGTCGTCTCCGACCGCAGCCCCGGGGTGACCAACTGGGTGGAGACGCTCGGCCATCGCAAGGGCTATCTGCAGTTCCGTTGGCAGCGGGTGTCCCGGGAATTGACCGAGGCGGACGGACCGACCGTCGAGCTGGTCGACGTCGCCGACGTCGCCGCCGCGCTGCCGTACTACGAGTCCAACAAGATCTCCGACGACGACTGGCGAGCACGCATTGCTCTCCGGCAGAAGCAAATTGGCGAAAGAATGGTGGGATGACAATGGCCGGACTTCTGGAGGGCAAGGTCGTCGTGATCAGCGGCGTCGGCCCGGCACTGGGAACGACGCTCGCCAGGCGGTGCGCCGAGCAGGGTGCCGACTTGGTGCTGGCCGCCCGTACCGTGGAGCGGCTCGACGACGTCGCCAAGCAGGTCACCGACCTGGGCCGTAGAGCCCTTTCGGTGGGCACCGACATCACCGACGAGACTCAGGTGCACAACCTCGTCGAGGAGTCCCTCAAGGCCTTCGGCAAGGTGGACGTGTTGGTCAACAACGCATTCCGGGTGCCCTCGATGAGGCCGCTTGCCGACACCACCTTCGAGCACATGCGGGACGCGATCGAGCTGACGGTGTTCGGCGCGCTGCGCATGATCCAGGGCTTCACGCCGGCGCTGGCCGAGGCAAACGGGTCGATCGTCAACGTGAACTCGATGGTGGTCCGGCACTCGCAGGCCAAGTACGGGGCGTACAAGATGGCCAAGTCGGCACTGCTGGCGATGTCGCAGTCACTGGCCACCGAGCTCGGCGAAGAAGGAATTCGCGTCAATTCGATTCTGCCCGGTTACATCTGGGGTGGAACGCTGAAGAGCTACTTCGAACACCAGGCGGGCAAGTACGGCACCTCCGTCGACGACATCTACAAGGCCGCTGCGGTCAACAGCGACCTCAAGCGGCTGCCCACCGAGGACGAGGTCGCCTCGGCCATCCTCTTCATGGCGAGCGATCTGTCCAGTGGCATCACCGGGCAGGCCCTCGACGTCAACTGCGGAGAGTACAAGGCATGAGGACCAACGTAGGAACCGTCGACGACCTGCATGCCTCGGCGACGAAGGCGTGTGGGCTCGACGACTTCGGCGTCGACGACGACAACTACCGCGAGGCCCTCGGGGTACTGCTCGACTCGTTCAGCCGGGATGCCGAGCTCACCGAGTTCGGTAGCAAGATGCAACGGTTCTTCGTCCGCAATGCGCTCGTCGCCCGGCTCGTCTCGGAAGCGGCCTTCAAGCAGTATCCGCAGCACGTGGACGTGCCAATCGAGCGGCCGATCTTCGTGACCGGCCTGCCGCGCACGGGTACCACCGCCATCCACCGGCTGCTCACCGCCGATCCGGCCCACCAGGGGCTAGAGCTGTGGCTGGCGGAATTCCCGCAGCCACGTCCGGCGCGCGACACCTGGTCACAGAACCCGGTCTTTCAGCGAATCGACGCGCAGTTCAGCAAGGCGCACGAGGAGAACCCCGACTACACCGGACTGCACTACATGACCGCCGACGAGGTGGAGGAGTGCTGGCAATTGCTGCGCCAGTCACTACATTCGGTGTCCTACGAGACGTTGGCGCACGTGCCGACCTACTCGCAGTGGCTCTCACAGCAGGACTGGACGAAACCCTATCGGCGGCACCGCAAGAACCTGCAGCTGATCGGGCTCAACGACGCCGAGAAGCGCTGGGTGCTCAAGAACCCCAGCCACCTGTTCGCTCTCGACGCGTTGTTCGCCACGTATCCCGACGCGCTGGTGGTGCAGTGCCACCGACCCGCCGAGACCATCATGGCGTCGATGTGTTCGCTGGCGCAGCACACCACGGAGGGCTGGTCGAACGTCTTCACCGGTGACGTCATCGGGCAGGACTCGCTGGAGACTTGGTCGCGCGGTCTCGAGTTGTTCAACGCCGAACGAGCGAAGCACGACCCGGCGCAGTTCTACGACCTGGACTACTTCGAGTTCATCAAGGACCCAATCCCGGTGGTCGAGAAGATCTACCAGCAGTTCGGCATCGAATACACCGACGCGGCGCGGGAATCCATGACGACGATGCACGCGGAGAGCCAAAAGGGGCCGCGGGCGCCCAAGCACACCTACTCCCTTGCCGACTACGGGCTGACCGACGAACAGGTCAAGGAGCGCTTCAAGGGGTTGTGAGGGGTCATTTCGTCATGTTGGCGAGTGCCTGGATGCGTTTCAGCGCGGCCTTGGCCAACGTGAGCGTGTCGTAGCCGCCGTTCTCCGAGCAGGCCGTGATCTCGACGGCTGCGTTGTGCGCGGAGATGAAGGCGTTCTCACAGTTCCAGGCGTCGCCGGGATCTGCCATGGACCAGAGTGCGATCTGGGGTGAGCCGGAGTCCATCGACGGTTGGAGACGAAATTCGTTGGCCGTGCCGTCGTCACCGGCCGCCTTCAATGGGCGGTCCCGGCAGTCGTCGACGGTGCGCCGTACGTCGTCCACCGCTGCCCTCGGGTCGTAGTCGTCGTGATAGACGCCGACCATTTCGATGATGTTGGCTCGGGGTCCTGCTTCGTCGAGCCAGTACCCGCCGCTATGGGCCACCGGCTTGGGATCGAAGATCAAGGGCGCCTGGCGTTCCTGAGCGAGGGCGGCGCATTCGGCGGGTTCGGCTGAAACGTACGGGCTGGGGAACTCAGTGGGATCGGCATTGGTGCTCAGCAGGTCCTCGACCTGGCTGGCGGCGATGGGAGCGACCGGACGCGCCCTCTGAGGTCGGGCGTCGTCGATGGTCCGCGTACACCCGCAGAGCAGCAACCCGACGACCAGGATCGCCCCCAAGCTCCGCACGCGCTAGCCGTCACCGGGTGACGGTGCGCTCGACTCCTCCTCGAGGCAACCCTCGGCGACGGCGTGCCGGATGCTGTCGGACAATCGGGGACAGGACTTGCTTCGGCTGCTGTCTCCGCCGTTGGCCCGAACTTCGGCGAATGTCGCGCAACGCTGGGTGGCGTCCGAACTCCATTGCACCGCAGTGTGTCCCGCGCCAAGCTTCTTGACGGCGACGGTGACGTGGCAGAACCGACAGTCGACCGGGGTCAGGCCCGCGGTCAGATAGCGCTCGCGGTCCCGCGCGGACGCCTCCTTGACCGCTGCCGCCCGCTCGGGGTCGGAGGCGAAGTCCGGTGCCTTGGACCACGTTCCGGAGGCCTCGCGCGTCGCGGCGGGATGCTCGTCGTCGTCGTGACCGAGGAGGGCCAGCATGGAGCGCGCCAGCCGGTCGGCATCTGGCGCGTCGGTCATGTCGCCGGCTGTTCCTCGGCGCGCTTGCGCAGATTCTCCTCGACCTCGACATGCCACTTCTCGTTGGCCGCGGTGGTGTCCACCTCGATCTCGAAGCGATCGGTCATGTCCGGGGTCACGTCGGCGACGTCGACGTAGAACTGCTGGTACCAACGGCGCATCTGGTAGACCGCGCCGTCCTCCTCCACCAGCAGTGGATTGTCGATCCGGGTCTTGTGCTTCCAGATCTCGACGTCCTGAAGGAATCCCTTGCTGACGCCCTCGGTGAACGCCTTGGAGAGCTTCTCGGTCATCTTCTCGTCCATGCCCTTGGGCTTTTCGACGATGACACCCCACTGCAGCACGAACGCATCCTGCGACACCGGGTAGTGGCAGTTGATCAGGATCGACTCGGCCTTGAACCCGCCGTAGTTGTTGTGGAGCCAGTTGATCATGAACGACGGTCCGAAGTACGACGCCTCCGAGTCGAGGTGCGCCTCACCGTAAGCGGTGCCGAGATCGTTGACGTCGGGCCTGCCCACGTTGTGCAGGTACTGCGACGCGACGTGGCCCTCGAATACGTTCTTGAAGTACGTCGGCAGGCCGAAGTGGATGTAGAAGAAGTGCGCCATGTCGGTGACGTTGTCGATGATCTCGCGGCAATTGGAGCCCTCGATCAGCATCGAATTCCATCGCCAGTCGGTCCAGTCGTCGCTGCCGTACTCGGGAAGCTCCGGGATGCGCAGCTCCGGCGACGGTGGGTTGCCCTCGTGGTCGTGCCACACGTACAGCAGGCCGTTGCGTACGTCGGTCTCCCATGCGCGGGTGCGAGCCAGCCGCGGGGTGCGCTTGGCATACGGCACCAGCTTGCACTTGCCGTCTCCGCCCCAGCGCCAATCGTGGAAGGGGCAGGCGACTTCGTCACCCTTGACGGTGCCCTGCGACAGATCGCCACCCATGTGCCGGCAGTAGCCGTCGAGGATCTTGAGGTCACCGTGCGAGTCGGCGAAGACCACCAGCTTGGTGCCGAAGATCTCCACCGAATGCGGCGTGCCGTCGTCGAAGTTCGCCACCGGTCCGAGGCAGTGCCAGCCCCTCGCATAGCGGTCCGGAAGTGCTCCGGTGTCGATCTCACGAATGTTCGCGGATACCGCGGTTGCTTCGGTGCTCACGGTCGGCCTCCCGTTCGATTACTCTCTAACTAGAACACGTTACAGTTTTTCCCGCACTGCGCGCAATGCGAGCCCGTCTAGCTGCGGTATATCTAGACGATGCCGCTGTATGCCTTCGAAGGCCGGTCCCCCGTCGTCGACCCGGGAGCGTTCGTCGCTCCCACTGCCACGCTGATCGGAGACGTGCACGTGGCGGCGGGCGCGTCGGTGTGGTTCAACGCCGTGCTGAGGGCCGACTTCGCGCCCATCATCGTTCGCGAGGGCGCGAACGTTCAGGACTGCAGTGTGTTGCATGCCCCGCCAGGGATACCGGTAGACATCGGACCCGGGGCCACGATCGCCCACGGCTGCATCATCCATGGTGTGCACGTCGGCCAGGAGGCGGTGATCGCCAACCACGCCACCGTGCTCGACGGAGCCGTCGTCGGCCGGCGCAGCCTCGTCGCCGCGCACTCACTGGTGACGGGCGGCACCAAGATCCCCGACGAGGTGTTCGTCACCGGGGCGCCGGCGAAGGTCCGGGGCCCGATCGCCGGCACGGGCGCGCAGATGTGGGTCGACGCCAACCCCGCCGCGTATCAGGACCTCGCACGCCGCTACCTGGCCGGCCTCGAACGGATCGGGGACTGACCGCCCCTACTGGGCATCCTCGAGTCCGACCCGCAATGCGATCTGTTGCATCTTCGCGACGTTGGCGACGAACTGATCAGTGGTGTTGTCTCCGACCGCACTCTGGAACTCCAGTCGGACCAGCGCCTTGCCCTCGGTGAAGAAGACCAGGGTGACCGCCTTGTCCTCGTCGGGGGCCGTGCCGGACACCTTCACCCCGTCGGTGCCGACGGGGAACGGCTGCGGCTGCCCGCCCGTCACCAGCGTCGGCAGGGTGCCGGCCGCCTGCTTCAGGGTGGCGGTGGCCGTCGCGGCGTCCGGATAGACCATGAACGTGTCGATGATCGCCCGACTGTCCTCGGAGTTGACGAAGAAGGCACTGGCACCCGGGCTGCCGTTGGGGTCCGACTCCCGGGACCGTTCGACGAAGGTGTCCTCGGCGTCGGTGAGGTCGGAGGCGGAGAGCAGCAGACTGCGGTAGTCGACGGCGGCCGGTGCCGCCGTCGTCGTCGTGGACGGCGCGTAGGGAACGGTCGGCAACGTCGGCACGCTGGTGCTCCGGGCAGTGGTCGCGTCGCCGCCCTCGGACGGTGTGCAACCGCTCATCCCGACCACGAGAAGGGTCGACACGGCGGCGACGAGGGTTTTGGGCACGCGGGAGTGGTGGTTGGAGATCGACATCCCCCTCCAAGCTACGCGTCACCGCTTGTCGGCCGACACCACCCACATCGAGTAGTACTGCGAGCCGCCGCCGTACGCGTGCCCCATCGCCTTGCGGGCCCCGTCGACCTGATGGTCACCTGCCTTGCCCATCACCTGGATCGCGGACTCGGCGAAGCGGATCATGCCCGACGCCCCGATCGGATTGCTCGAGAGCACGCCGCCGGACGGGTTGAAGGGGATCCGGCCGCCGATCGCGGTCTCGCCTGCCTCGGTGAGCTTCCAGCCCTCTCCCTCGGCGGCGAACCCGAGATTCTCCAACCACATCGGCTCGAACCACGAGAACGGGACGTAGACCTCCGCGACGTCGATCTCGTCGATGGGTGAGGTGATGCCGGCGTCGCGCCACAGGGCGGCGGACGCATCCCGGCCGGCTTGCGGGTTGACCTGGTCGCGACCGGAGTAGGCGAGCGGCTCGGTGCGCAACGCCGTGGCGTGGATCCATGCGACGGGGTGGCCGTCTGCGACGTGACGGTCCGCGGTCTCCTCGTCGCCGATGACGAGCGCACACGCGCCGTCCGAGGACGGGCAGGTCTCGTCGAAGCGGATCGGATCCCACAGCATCTGCGAGGCCATCACCTTCTCGAGCGTGATGTCGGGCTGATGCAGGTGCGCCAGCGGATTCTTGGCGCCGTTGAGCCGATCCTTCACCGCGACCATGGCGCCGATGTGGTTCGGGGCGCCCGAGCGCCGGATGTAGGACCGAATGTGCGGTGCGAAGTAGCCGCCAGCGCCCGCGCCGACCGGCTTGGTGAACGGCACCGGAATGCTCAACGCCCACATGGCGTTCGACTCCGACTGCTTCTCCCAGGCCATCGTCAGCACGCGCTTGTACTTGCCGGACTGCACCAGGCTGGCCGCCACGATGGCCGTCGACCCACCGACCGAACCGGCGGTGTGCACCCGGATCAGTGGCTTGCCGGTCGCTCCCACGGCGTCGGCCATGAACAGCTCGGGCATCATGACGCCCTCGAAGAAGTCGGGCGCCTTGCCGACCACGACGGCGTCGATGTCGTCGAAGGTCGAGCCGGAGTCCTCGAGTGCCTTGTCGATGGCCTCACGAACGAGGCCGTTCATCGAGACGTCCTTGCGCTTGGCCACGTACTTGGTCTGCCCGGTGCCGAGCACCGCGGCGAGATTGCCTGCCACTAGCTCTTCCCTTCCATGACTGCCACGAGATTCTGTTGCAGCGCAGCGCCACTCGTCGCGTGGGCGAGCACCCGTTGGGCACCGCCGTCGAAGATGTGCCGGGCGGCGAAGCCGATGCGTTCCAAGCCGGTCGAGAACATCGGGTTGGCGGCGAGCGCACCGCCCGACGGATTGACCTTCGTCGAGCCGTTCAGACCGATCGCCTCGGTGAGGATCAGCTGCTGATGGGTGAACGGGGCGTACAGCTCGGCGACGTCGATCGAGCCGAGGTCACCACCGGTGGCCGCCGCCGCGGACGCCGCGGTCGACGGGGAGGTGGTGAGGTCGCGGGCACCCAGGACTGGGGTTTCGATGCGGTGCTCGAAACCGGTTATCCAGGCCGGATTCTCGCGCAACTCGCGCGCCTTGTCGCCGGAGGCCAGCACGATCGCCGAGGCCCCGTCGGTGATGGGGGCGATGTCGTGGCGGCGCAGGGGATCTGCGAAGTACGGCCGGTCCAGCAACTCCTCGACGCTTCGGGCCGGCTCGACCGAATCGGTTCGGGGAGCGGCGGTCATGGCGTCCAGGGCGACCTGTGCCATCTGCTCGGCGGTCCACTTGCCGGAGTCCAGGCCGAGCCGGGCCTGCAAGCCTGCGGTCGAGACGGCGTCCGGCATCAGCGGAGCGACCGTGTACGGGTCGGTCTGCAGCGCCAGCACCCGGCGCAGCACGCCTGCCGACGACTTGCCGAAGCCGTAGACCAGGGCCGTTTCGACCGACCCGGTCAAGATTTTGATGTACGCCTCGTACAGCGCCCAGGCGGCGTCCATCTCCACGTGGGACTCGTTGATCGGCGGCACGGCACCGATCGAGTCGATCGCAGAGAGGAACGAGAATGCGCGTCCGGCAAGATAATCCGACGAACCCGAGCACCAGAACCCGATGTCGGTCTGCTTGATGCCCAGGTCGGCGTACAGCTCGGCGAAGCACGGCATGAGCATCTCGACGCCGTTGGTGGTGCCTTCGGTACGGCGCACATGCGGGGCATGCGCGAATCCGACCACTGCTACGTCAGTCATTGAATCGAGCCCGCCTTACTGGTGGTGCTTGTAGGTGTCGTACTCGGCGTCGGGCTCACCCGTCGGCCGGAAGTAATCGATGTTGTCGATGCCAAGTCCCCACTCCTCGCGGGGTTTCCACACCGCCTCCACGCGCATGCCCATTCGGACGTCGGCCGCGTCGATCTCGGTGACGAGGTGCAGGAAGGGGATGTCGGCACCGTCGAGCAACACGTAGGCGGCGACGTAGGGCGGCTTGATCCGCTGGCCGGCGAACGGAATGTTGATGATGGCGAACGTGGTCACCGTGCCCTTGTCGGGTAGCTCGACGTACTCGGTGAGTTGCTGACCGGTCGCCGGATCCGCCTCGCGCGCAGGGAAGTACACCTTGCCGCCGGCCGTCCTGGCGCCCACCAGCCTGCCCTCCTCGAGCGCCCGCAGAAACGTGCTCTCGGGATGGGACGCGGTGTGCTGAATCTCCATCGACGTCGGGACGACGATCATGGTGACCGGGTCCCGGTCGTCGGCGACGTCCTCGACCGGTTCCTCGGAGTCGCCGAGTTCGAAGTACGCGATGTCGGTGATCGCGCCGACGGGCTCGTCGGCCCAGTGCACGTGCACCCGCGCTCCGGTCTCGATGCCGGCGGAACCGGCCGCGCCCACGTCGACGGCGTGGATCAGCGGGGTGTCCGCGCCGTCCAGCTTCACCAGCGCCCACGCGAACGGGCGGTCCAGCGGTTGGCCGTCCAACGGTTCCGGCTGCCACGTCCACGACAGCACGGTTCCGACGCTTGCCACCGGTACGATCTCGGTCAGCCGCTCGTAGGTGACCGGGTCGAACTCGGCAGGCGGCACGAGCACTCGACCGTCCGAACCGCGCACGCCGACGACATGTCGTCCGCGCAGCTCGGTGAAGAACCGGCCGAGGACCGAACCTACTGAACGGGTGTAGTCGAATGAGAGTTTCAGAGGAGCTGAAAGAGGCGGCTCGTGCTCATCGATACTGGCCGGGCTACTTTGGCTGGCGGTCACGCATCGAGTAGAACAGGTTCTAACAATCGTCGCAAGAATGTCCCGAAAGGTGGCGTCGTGAAACTCGGACTCCAACTCGGTTACTGGGGCGCGAAGCCTCCGACCAACCACGCCGAACTCGTCGCCACGGCCGAGGAGTCGGGGTTCGACACCGTCTTCACCGCCGAGGCGTGGGGCTCGGACGCCTACACCCCGCTGGCGTGGTGGGGCCGCGAGACGACCCGGATGCGGCTGGGGACGTCGGTGATCCAGCTGTCGGCCCGCACGCCCACCGCGTGTGCGATGGCGGCGCTCACCCTCGACCATCTCTCCGGTGGGCGGCACATCCTCGGGCTCGGCGTCTCGGGTCCACAGGTGGTGGAGGGCTGGTACGGGGCCAAGTTC
>Ga0209051_1001220_pt1 | contig 23133 bp, 18 predicted proteins | sample AraplaCvi_mMS_r2_2_FD_184286 | JGI IMG/M metagenome (GOLD analysis project Ga0209051, IMG submission 184286) | Arabidopsis root microbial communities from North Carolina, USA - plate scrape MF_Cvi_mMS_r2 (SPAdes) (version 2) | ecosystem: Host-associated > Plants > Roots > Endosphere | place...
GAAACGATCTTGCCGATGACGTTCTTGGCAACTGCGTCGGGCTTGATGATGGAAAGGGTACGTTCGATAGCCATTGAAATGCTTCCTGGAGCTTTGATTTTGAAGTGTTTTGTCACAACTGCAACGCGCTTGTTGCATCACATGTCGACAAAGCCTCTGATTTTAACCGGCGCAGCCTTTCGGATTGGTGAAAACCCCGCGAAAGGCCGCGCGCCGACGGCTGGCTTTCAGCGCCCGCGGCGGCGCCCGCCACCTTGGCCGCCCTGGCCGCCGAAGCCGCCACCACCGCCGCCACCACGACGCGGGCCTCCGCGCTGCTCCTTGCGCTGGCGCGAGAAGCTGTCGGCGCCGATGTAGCCCAGCGAGGTCTTCATCGGATCGGGCTGGTTGGCGCCGCTCGGTTGACGGTCGTCGCCCTGCTGGCGATTGCCGCCGCCCTGGCGGTTGCCGCTGTTGCCGCGGCGTCCCTGCCCTTGAGGCGGGCCGCCGTTGCCACCGCCACGATTGGGACGGCCACCCCGGTCGCCGCGCGGCGGACGTCCGTCGCCCAGCGGACTCGGGATCGGCGCTTCGCGGCTGCCGTCGTCGCGAGCATCGCGCATGTCGCGCGGCTGCTGGCCGCCACCACCATTGCGATTGCCTCGGCGCTTCTTGTTGCGCCCGTTTCGGCCATTGCCGCCACCGCCCTCCTGCCCCGGGCCACGCTGCTGCGGGCCGGGCCGGGCAACCGCGCCGCCGGAGGCCTGGAACAGCGCGCGGATATCGCGCTCGTCGAGTTCCATCCAGGCGCCACGCTTCAGGCCGCGCGGCAGCACCATGGCGCCGTAGCGGATGCGGATCAGCCGGCTGACCGCATGGCCCACCGACTCGAACAGGCGGCGCACCTCGCGATTGCGGCCTTCGGAAATGGTCACGCGATACCAGCAGTTCGAGCCTTCGCCGCCGCCGTCCTCGATGGTGCCGAACTGCGCCATGCCGTCGTCGAGGCGCACCCCGTCGAGCAGCTTCTGCTTTTCTTCGCTGGTGAGCGCGCCCAGCACACGGACCGCGTACTCGCGCTCCAGGCCGAAGCGCGGATGCATCAGTTGGTTGGCCAGGTCGCCGGAGCTGCTGAACAGCAGCAGCCCTTCGGTGTTCAGGTCGAGCCGGCCGACCGACTGCCACTTGCCCTGCTGCAGGCGCGGCAGCTTGCGGAACACGGTCGGGCGGTTCTGCGGATCGTCATGCGTGACCACTTCGCCCACAGGCTTGTGGTACGCGATCACGCGCGGCGGCGGGGGTGCGATGCGGTAGCGGATCGGCTTGCCGTTGATCTTGACCTGGTCGCCGTACTGAATGCGCTGGCCGATGTGGGCCGGCTCGTTGTTGACGGAAATGCGGCCCTGGAGAATCAGCTGCTCCATCTCGAGCCGCGAGCCCAGGCCGGCCTGGGCCAGCACCTTGTGCAGCTTGGGCGAATCCGCCTCGGGCAGCAGCACGCGCTTGAGCGGCGGGACTTCGGGGCTTTCTTCGTCGGCGTCGAACTGGCCGGAGATGACGTCCGAGAAACGGATCGGCTCAGGCGGCGGCGCGTTGCGCTGTTCGCGCTCGGCGGCGCGGCGGGCGCGGTCGAGGTCGTCTTCTTCCTCGTCGGGTTCTTCTTCGTCTTCGTCTTCGTCCCGCTCTTCTTCGCCGTCATCGCTGCTGCGGCGATCGGCTTCGACCGGTGCGGGATCGCGGGTCTCTTCAGCGGCGACGGCGACAACCGGAGCTTCCTCGGCGGCAACGACCGCCGGCGCGATCGCCTCGGGCGGCTGCGCAACAGGCAAAGCCACCGCCTCATCCGCCACGGACGGCTCGACCGGCTTCTTCTTGCGGGGCGCTCTCGGTTTCTTGGGCGCCTCGGCCTCCACCGGTGCAGCGACTTCCCGCGCCGCTGCCTCCGGCGCTACCGATTCAATAGCATCACCTGCAGCCTTCCTGGACGGAGCCGCCCTTTTCTTCTTTTTGACTTCGGGCTCGGCCGGCAGCATCGCCGCGTCTTCGGTGTCGGTTGTGCTCATGAGGTTTTTCCGGGAGAGGGAGCGTGAGGGTCGGCCTCGTCCTGGGACGGGGCATCGGGTTCTGGCGACGGTGCCTGAGCGGGCTCGGGCTCGGGTATGGATTCGGGTTCTGGCGCGGGTTCGGGTTCGGGCTCGACGGGAGATTCGGCGCCTGCGGCGTTCTCGGCAAACTGCGCCTCGGCGGCTTCGGCGGCGGAAGACTCCAGCTCTGCCATCCCCGATGCATCCGCATCGCCCTCTGCCAGCGCTTCGATCTCGGGCGCGGCATCGATGGGCAACCCCTGCTGCTCACCGGACGCCTGCTCGAGTGCATCGACCAGCGCTGCCTGCTGCGCGGGCGTTTCGATCAGTGGCAACTGGTCGAGCGAGGCCAGGCCCAGGTCGTCGAGGAACTGGCGCGTGGTTGCGTACAGCGCCGGACGGCCGACCGTTTCGCGATGGCCGATGACCTCGACCCAGCCGCGGTCTTCCAGCTGCTTGAGGATCAGCGAGTTGATCGTCACGCCACGGATGTCTTCCATGTCGCCGCGCGTGGCCGGCTGCCGGTAGGCAATGATGGCCAACGTCTCGAGTGCGGCGCGGGTGTAGCGCGGCGGCTTCTCGGGGTGCAGGCGATCGAGGTGGTCGCGCATCTCGGGCCGGCTCTGGAAACGCCAGCCGCTGCCGACGCTCACCAGCTCCAGGCCGCGCTGCGCCCAGTCTTCCTGCAATTCAAGCAACAGCACCTTGATGGTGTCCACGCCCAGCTCGTCGTCGAACAGCACGCGCATATCGCGCACCGGCAACGGCTGGCTCGAACAGATCAAGGCGGTTTCGAGAATGCGCTTGGCATCCGCCGTATTCATGGTTCGCGTTATCCGGGAAAAGGCGCCTCGGGGCGCTAGTTCAGAAGGATGAAAGGAGTAGGCGCTGCAGGCACGCGGCAAATGCAAACGCAAGGCCGGCCTCGGGTGACCGGCGCGGCCCTCGGGCCGTCAGGCGCGATTGTAATCCAGCCCCCAGGACTGCAAAGCCTGGACGAGGTCGGCGGGCGGCGGCGAGCGGAACTCGAGCGCCGCTTGTGTGACGGGATGCACGAAGGTCAGCCTGAATGCATGCAGCGCCTGGCGCGACAGCCCGGCAGCCGGCGCGCCGCCGTAGAGCGCATCGCCCACCAGCGGATGGCCGATCGACGCCATGTGCACGCGGATCTGGTGGGTGCGCCCGGTTTCGAGGGTGCAGCGTACGGCGCAGCCTTCGGTGTTGCTGTCGAGCCGCTCGATCAGCGTGCGCGCCGTCTTGCCCGCATGCCGCTCGAGATCGACCACGGCCATGCGCAGCCGGTTGCGCGGATCGCGCCCGATGGGGGCGTCGACCTGCCGGCCCGCGGCGCCCTCCCACGGCTTGTGGCCGATGGCAAGGTACTGCCGCTTGACCTCGCGGGCAGCGATCAGCGCCACCATCGCATCCATGGCGGCCCGGGTGCGCGCCACCACCATCAGGCCGCTGGTGTCGCGGTCGAGCCGGTGCACGATGCCGGCACGCGGCAGCAGCACGGCCTTCGGGTCCAGCGCCAGCAAGCCATTGAGCAGCGTGCCGCTCCAGTGTCCCGGCGCCGGGTGCACGACCAGGCCGGCGGGCTTGTCGACGATGCGCAGGTGTTCGTCCTCGTACACGGTGACGATGTCCATCGGCTCGGGCCGGAAGGCCTGGCTCTGGGGTGTGGGACGAAGCTCGATGCGGCCGGTCTGCCCCGCCTTGACGGTGGCCGAGACCTTGGTCAGCGTGCGGCCCTGCAGTTCGACAGCGCCAGCCTCGATCAGCTGCTGCAGGTAACTGCGGGAAAACTCGGGCACCAGCGCGGCGAGCGCGCGGTCGAGCCGCTGGCCGTGCTGGGCCGGGTCGATGACGAAGGGCCGCTGCTCGCTGGGTTCGATTGGATCGGCCCCCTCCTCGAACTCGGGAACCTCCAGCGCCTCAGGGGTATTGCCCAAAGGGTCGGTCGATATAATTGAGGGCAACTGTTTCACGAAAGCCGTATGTGATGTTTCGCGCCAAATTATCGGTCCCCGCCTGGATCGCGCTCAGCGCCGCGGCTGTGCTGGCTGCTGGCTGCTCGTCGACCTCCGTCGACAAGACCGCCAACTGGAGCCCCAACCGTATCTATTCGGAAGCCAAGGACGAGGCCGGATCGGGCGCCTACGACAAGGCCGTGCCGCTGTACGAGAAGCTCGAAGGCCGCGCCGCCGGCACGCCGCTCGCGCAGCAGGCGCAGCTCGAAAAGGCCTACGCCCAGTACAAGTCGGGCGAAAAGGCGAACGCCATCGCCACCGTCGACCGCTTCATGAAGCTGCACCCGGCGAGCCCCGCCATCGACTATGCGCTCTACCTCAAGGGCGTGATCAACTTCAACGACGACCTCGGCATGTTCGCGTTCATGACGCGCCAGGACCTGTCCGAGCGCGACCAGAAGGCCGCCAAGGAATCTTTCGAGTCGTTCAAGGACCTCGTCACGCGCTTCCCCGAGTCGCGTTACACCCCTGACGCGCGCCAGCGCATGAACTACATCGTGAACTCGCTCGCGCAGTACGAAGTTCACGTGGCGCGCTACTACTATTCGCGCGGCGCCTACCTGGCGGCCATCAACCGCGCCCAGGTCGCGCTGTCCGACTACCGCGAAGTACCGGCGCTCGAAGAAGCCCTGTACATCATGGTGAAGTCGTACGACGCCCTCGGCATGAAGGACCTGCGCGACGACACCCAACGCGTGCTGACCACCAACTATCCGAAGAGCACCTACCTCGCGAACGGCTTCAAGGGCAAGGACGATCCCTGGTGGAAGGTCTGGTAGCCCCTAACTAAGTCTTGAGTGCGGCCAGCGCGGCCTCGAAATCCGATTCGTTTTCGAGCCGCCGCATCGGTGGCAGCGCCGCCAGCAACCGGCGGCCGTAGCCCATGGCCACCAGCCGCGTATCGCAGATCGCCAGTACGCCACTGTCGGTTTCGCGCCGGATCAGGCGCCCCGCCCCCTGCTTGAGCGCCACGGCCGCCTCGGGCAGCGAATAGTCGGCAAACGAACTGCGCCCCTGCGCTTCAAGGCGCTGTGAGCGCGCCTCGACCAGCGGATCGTTCGGCGGCGGGAACGGCAGCTTGTCGATCACCACCAGTTGCAGCACATCGCCTGGTGCGTCGAAGCCCTCCCAGAACGAGGCCGATGCCACCAGCACGCAGCCTACGCGTCCGGCGCTCGCGCCTTCGCGGAAGCGATCCATCAGCACGCGCTTGGGCAGTTCGCCCTGCACCAGCACCTCAGGCCGCGCCTCTGCGTCGAGCAGTTCGAATTGCTGCCTCATCGCGTCGCCGATGGTGCGCAGCGCGCGAAGCGTGGTCGTCAGCACCAGCGTGCGGCCGCCCAGCTCGGTCGCGCCGCGCGCGGCCAGTTGCGCGACGCGCTGGCTGTGCGACGGATCGTTGGGCTTGGGAAACGCACGCGGCACATAGAGCGCTGCCTGCGAGGCATAGTCGAACGGGCTTTGCACGCGCAGCACTTCCGCGTCCTGCAGGCCGCAGGGCTCGGTGAACCAGCGCAGCGTGGGCTCGTCGCCCAGCGTTGCGGAGGTGAAGACCCAGGCGCGGCCGCCATCGTGCTGCTCCGCCGTCTCGCGCGCCGGCCGCTCGCCATAGCCGTCGAGATCCTCGTCGTCGCCATCGGCCGCATCGGGGTCTGCCTCGGCGATCTTGAGCACCCGCTTGCGCATGGCGTCGGCGATGTCCAGCGGCGATTCGATGAGCCGCAGCTGCGAGCCCACATCGACCCAGCGCACCGAATCGATCTCGCATGGCAGGGCGAAGCGCGCGATGCGCTTCGCGAGTTGGCGGGCCCGCTCGTGCAGCCGCACGAAGTCGAGCGAGATTTCGCTGACGGTGGCGAGCCCCTCGGCCGACAGCTCGAACGCTTGCAGCAGGTCGTCCAGCGCGCGCTGCCACGCATCGGGATCGACGCCCTCGGGCGAGGCCCCCAGCCAGCGCAGCTTGGCGCCGGGCCATTGCTTGCCGACCACGAGCCGCAGTTCGCGCGCGGCGCGCTCGACCGCCGCGACCAGCTGCTGCCAGTCGACCAGGCCGCGCGCATGCTGCAGGCCGGCACCCAGCATGTCGCGCGCGAAGTCGAGCGCCTGCCCGCTGCCGAGCTGCGCGCCGAGAAACTGCACGCCGGTTTCGTTGAGCTGGTGCGCTTCGTCGAACACCACCACGCTCACGGTCGGCAGAAGCTCCGCCATGCCGGTCTCGCGCACCGCGAGGTCGGCAAAGAACAGATGGTGGTTGATGACCACGATGTCGGCCGCCAGCGCCTCGCGCCGTGCCAGGTTGACATGGCAGGGCTTGAACTGCGGGCATTGCGCGCCCAGGCAGTTCTCTCGCGTGGAGGTGATCAGCGGGATCAGCGGCGAGCGCTCGTCCAGCCCCGGTAGCTCGGCCAGGTCGCCGGTGCGCGTGGCCTTCGACCACTGCTCGATCTTGGCGAGCGTGCGCAAGCTGCCGCGTTCAGGCAACGAAGCATCGTGGCGCGCCAGGTCGAGCCGGTGCAGGCACAGATAGCTGCCGCGCCCCTTGAGCAGCGCGGTGCGCACCGGCAGGCCGAAGGCTTCGACGAGACGCGGCAGGTCGCGGCCGAACAGTTGGTCCTGCAGCGTCTTGGTGGCGGTCGAGAGCAGTACGCGCTCGCCGCTCAGCAGGGCCGGCACGAGGTACGAAAAAGTCTTGCCCACCCCGGTGCCCGCCTCGACCACCAGCACGCCGCCCTGGTCGATGGTGCGGGCCACGGCTATCGCCATCTCGGTCTGTCCCGAGCGCTCGCGGAACTGCTCGGCGGCACGCGACAGCGCGCCGTCCTGCGCGAAGGCGTCGCGCACCTGGTCTTCGAGCGCCCCCGTCACGCCGGCTCTTTCGGGTCGAGGTCGTTTTCGAGGCGCGCGATCTGGTCGCGCAGTGCGAGGCGGCGCTTTTTCAGGCGCCGCAGCAGCAGCTCGTCTTGCGGCGAGCCCTCGGCCAGCCGATCGATGGTGGCGTCGAGATCGGCATGCTCGATGCGCAATTCGATCAGCTGGCGGGAAAGGGAGTGAAGATTGGAGTCCAACGGTGGGGAGCGGCCGCGAGGTTTTCGCGGCGCGTGTTCATTCGATAATACGTCCTGACACGAATCTCCGAGAAGACAGAAACACGCGCTTCGGCGCATATGCCTCATGACCCAAGGCTTTCGACTCGCCGCGGCCACCGGACTCCACAAGGGAGACCGCCCGTACCAACAAGACCAGGTGCTGATGATGAGCCATCCGCGCGTGCCTGGCTGCGTGCTGGGCATCGTGGCCGACGGCATGGGCGGGCGCAGCGGCGGGCGCAAGGCCTCCGATCAGGTGCTGATGACGGCACGCCAGCTCTTCGCCCGCTACCAGCCCAGCCGCGACGACCCCGAAGCCGTGCTGAAGCAGATCCTCGAAGACTCGCACACGGTCATCAAGCTCACCGCCGTTTCCAGCGAACAGGAGCCGCACAGCACGCTCGCGGCCTTCCTCATGACTCCCAAGGGCGACTGCGCCTGGATCCATGCCGGCGACTCGCGCATCTATCACTTCCACGACGGGCAGCTCATCAAGCGCACGCGCGACCATTCGTACGTGCAGGTGCTGATCGACCGCGGCCAGATCACCGAAGCCCAGGCCAACGTCCATCCGCAAGGCAACATCCTGCTCGGCTGCCTGGGCATGACGACCACGCCGCCGCCCATCGACCCCTACTACATTCCGAAGATGGAACCGGGCGACCTGCTGATGGCCTGCAGTGACGGGCTGTGGCATTACTTCAGCCCCGAAGAGCTGGCGAGCGTGCTGTACGCGCAGCCGCCGCGCGATGCGGTTGAAATCCTGGTGGGTGAAGCGCGCCGCCGAGCCCGGGGCACGGGCGACAACATCTCGATTGTTGTACTGAAGTTCGATCCGCTGCCGGCTGCTGCCGCCTGAGCGGCGCCCTGCCTTCTTGCCCCGCTCAGGGGGCGGCCGGCGGCGGCAGCGGCGCCGCGCGCGGCTTGCTGCGATTGGCGTTCTGCCGCTCGCGGCTGGCCCTGTGCTCTTCGGCCCGCTTCTGTTTGTCTTCGAAACGCTTGACGGCAGCTGGCGCCTCGGCCTGACGCTGGGCGGCCTTGGCCTGCTCGTCGGAATGGGCCTGCTGCTTGGACCGAAACTGGCGTTCGCGCTCGGCCGCATCGGCGGCCGTGGCGGCGCGGCTGGCCGCATGGTCGGCCGCGCGCTGCTCGCGGTCTTTCTGGCCCTGGATCGACTCCTCCTGCTTCTCGCGGGTGTCTTGCGGGCGCTGGGTGCCGGCCTTCTGGTCGAGCTTTTGCAGCTCGGCCGCGCCGCTGCGCTGGCGCTGGATGTCGTTGATCGCTGTTTCCTGCCGCTTGATGTTGTCGGTTTCCTTGCGACGCCGGCCCCGGCTCTCGCGCAGGCAGTCTTCCACCGCGAACTTCTTGTAGCAGGCGGCCCGCTCTTCGACAAAACGCTTCTCGATAACCTCACGCTCGCTGGAGAGCCGACGCTTCTCGGCCTCGAGGTCGGCACTGCCCGTGGCGGCATTGGACTGTGCCCACAGCGGAAGGCTGGCCAACGTCATCAGCAGGGCAAGAGCGATTTTTTTCATGTGAGTCGGGTGTCGACGATGCGGCGTTCAAGGGCGAGAAACTCGCTCGATTGCATTTCGGTGAGCCGGGAAACCGTGCGCGGGAACTCATGCGACAGCGGCCCTTCCGTGTACAACGCCTCGGGCGGAACCTCAGCCGACATGATGAGCTTGCAGCGCCGGTCGTACAAGACGTCGACCAGCCATGTGAAACGGCGTGCTTCCGAGGCCATGCGCACCGGCATGTGCGGCACGTCGGACAGCAGCACGGTATGGAACTGGCTGGCGATCTCGAGGTAGTCGTTCTGCGAGCGCGGACCGCCGCACAGCGTCTTGAAATCGAACCAGACCACGCCGCCGGCCTTGCGCAGTGCGCGGATCTCGCGCTGCTCAATGTGCAGGATCGGGTTTTCGTCGGCCGTCTCGGCCAGCTTGTCGAAGGCCTTGCGCATCTCCTTCTCGGCGGCGCCATCGTTCGGCGTGAGGTACATGCGCAGCTGTTCGAGCGTGCGGCGCCGGTAGTCCGTACCGTTGTCGACGCTCAGCACTTCGAGCTTCTCGTTCAGCAGCGCAATGGCCGGCAGGATGCGGTCGCGGTGCAAGCCACCGGGATACAGATCGTCGGGCTTGAAGTTCGAGGTGGTGACAAAGCCCACGCCGTTCTCGAACAGCGACACCAGCAGCCGATGAAGAATCATCGCGTCGGTGATGTCCGCCACATGGAATTCATCGAAGCAGATCAGCTTGTAGCGCTTCGATATGCGCAGCCCGAGCTCGTCGAGCGGGTTCACCGTGCCCTGCAACTCGCGCAGCTCGCGGTGCACCTCGCGCATGAACTCGTGAAAGTGCAGGCGCGTCTTGCGCCGCAGCGGCACCGCATTGAAGAACAGGTCCATCAGGAAGCTCTTGCCCCGCCCGACGCCACCGTACATGTAGACGCCGCGCGGAAGCTCCGGCCGGTTGATGAACTTCTTCAGCGCGTTGGAACGCTGGGCCTTGTAGTCGGCCCATTCCCTGGCGCAGCGATCCAGTGCCTCCACGGCACGCAGCTGCGCTGGATCGCTGTGGAACCCGCGCGCGGCGAGTTCCGCCTCATAGGCCTCTTTGACGCTGGTCAATGGATCAGAAATTCAGCGTGCGCTTGTCCACGGCGAGTGCCGCTTCCTTCGTGGCTTCCGACAGCGACGGGTGCGCATGGCAGATGCGCGCGATGTCTTCGGCACTGGCCTTGAACTCCATCGCCACCACGGCTTCGGAGATCAGCTCGCTGGCCTGCGGGCCGACGATGTGAACGCCCAGGATCTCGTCGGTCGCTGCGTCGGCCAGGAACTTGACCATGCCGGTCGTGTCGCCCAGCGCGCGCGCGCGGCCGTTCGCGAGGAACGGGAAGGTGCCGGCCTTGTAGGCGCGGCCCGCGGCCTTGAGCTGCTGCTCGGTCTGGCCGACCCATGCGATCTCGGGGCTGGTGTAGATCACCCACGGAACCGTATTGAAGTTCACGTGGCCATGCTGGCCCGCGATGCGCTCCGCCACGGCAACGCCCTCTTCCTCGGCCTTGTGCGCCAGCATCGGGCCGCGCACCACGTCGCCGATGGCCCAGACGTTGGGCAGGTTGGTCTTGCAGTCGTCATCGACGTTGATGGCGCCACGCTCGTCGAGCTTCAGGCCCACGGCTTCGGCGTTCAGGCCGATGGTGTTGGGCACGCGGCCGATCGACACGATCAGCTTATCGACTTCCAGCGTCTGGGCTTCGCCCTTGGCGTTGGTCCAGGCGACGCTCACGCCCTTCTTCGACGACTTGATCTCGCCGACCTTGACGCCGAGCTCGATCTTGAGCTTCTGCTTGTCGAAAGCCTTCTTGGCTTCCTTGGCGATCTGCTCGTCCACCGCGCCGAGGAAGGTCGGCAGCGCTTCGAGCACCGTGACTTCGGCACCGAGGCGGCGCCACACCGAGCCCATTTCGAGGCCGATGACGCCCGACCCAATCAGGCCCAGCTTCTTCGGCACCGCGCCGATGCGCAGCGCGCCGTCGTTCGAGAGGATGTTCTCCTCGTCGAACGGCGTGCCCGGCAGCGCGCGGGCGTTGGAGCCCGTGGCCACGATGATGTGCTTGCCGCTGATCGACTCCTCGGCGGCGCCCGCCACCTTGATCTCATAGCCGGTTTCATCGGTCTTCACGAACGAGCCGCGGCCATGGAAGAAGCTGATCTTGTTCTTCTTGAACAGGTACAGGATGCCGTCGTTGTTCTGCTTCACGACCTGGTCCTTGCGGGCCAGCATCTTGTCGATGTCGAGGCCCAGGCCTTCGACCTTGATGCCATGGTCCGCGAAGTGGTGGCCGGCCTGCTCGAAGTGCTCCGACGATTGCAGCAGCGCCTTCGAGGGGATGCAGCCGACGTTGGTGCAGGTGCCGCCCGGTGCGGGGCCGCCCTTGCCGTTCTTCCATTCGTCGATACAGGCCACGTTGAAGCCGAGCTGCGCGGCGCGGATCGCCGCGATGTAGCCGCCGGGGCCGCCGCCGATGACGACGACGTCGAATTGCTTGTTTGCCATCTGGTTCTTTCTCCCGGATCAGATGTCGAACAAGAGGCGCGACGGGTCTTCCAGCGCTTCCTTCATGGCGACCAGGCCCAGCACGGCTTCACGGCCGTCGATGATGCGGTGGTCGTAGCTCATGGCGAGGTAGTTCATCGGGCGAACGACGATCTGGCCGTTCTCGACCACGGCGCGGTCCTTGGTGGCGTGCACGCCGAGGATGGCCGACTGGGGCGGGTTGATGATCGGGGTCGAGAGCATCGAGCCGAAGGTGCCGCCATTCGAGATGGAGAACGTGCCGCCGGTCATGTCTTCGATGCCCAGCTTGCCGTCTTGTGCCTTCTTGCCGAACTCGGCGATCTTCTTCTCGATGTCGGCAAAGCTCATCTGGTCGGCATTGCGCAGGATCGGCACCACCAGGCCGCGCGGCGAACCGACGGCGATACCGATGTCGAAGTAGCCGTGGTACAGGATGTCGTTGCCGTCGACCGAGGCGTTGATCACCGGGTACTTCTTCAGTGCGTGCACTGCGGCCTTCACGAAGAAGCTCATGAAGCCGAGCTTCACGCCGTGTTCCTTGGTGAAGCTGTCCTGGAAGCGCTTGCGCAGCTCCATGACGGGCGCCATGTTCACTTCATTGAAGGTCGTCAGGATGGCGTTGGTCGATTGCGACTGCAGCAGGCGCTCGGCGATGCGGGCGCGCAGGCGGCTCATCGGCACGCGCTGCTCGGGGCGCTCGCCCAGGTCGGGCGCGCTGGTGGGCGCGGCGACTTGCGGCAGTGCGGGCTTGGCGGCCGGTGCGGGGATGGTAGCCGCGGGCTTGGCGCCCGAAGCGACCGCGCCGAGCACGTCGCCCTTGGTGACACGGCCGTCCTTGCCGGTGCCGGCCACGTCGCTGGTCTTCAGGTTGTTGTCGGCCAGCAGCTTGGCGGCGGCAGGCATGGCCACGTCGGCCTTCGAACCGCCGGTGGCGGCGGCAGCAGCTGCTGGTGCAGGCGCGGCGGCAGCCGGCGCTGCAGCAGGCGCAGCCGCCGGTGCGGCGGCCGAAGCCTTGCCATCGGTGTCGATCTTGGCGATCAGCTGATCGGCCACCACGGTGGCGCCATCAGGCTGCACGATTTCGGCCAGCACGCCAGCCGAGGGCGCGGGCACTTCGAGCACGACCTTGTCGGTCTCGATCTCGATCAGGATTTCATCGATGGCGACGGCTTCGCCGGCCTTCTTCTTCCAGGTGAGCATGGTGGCTTCGGCCACCGATTCGGAAAGCTGGGGGACTTTGACTTCTACGATAGACATTTGGAGTGAGCTCCGATTTTTTCTTCAGGGTGTTCGTGTGAAAAGAGGCTTTTGATTACTTGGTCAGCACGAAGCCCTTGAGCTTGCCAAACGCGCCATCGACGAGCGCCTTCTGCTGTTCCTGGTGCAGGTGCGAGTAGCCCACCGCCGGCGATGCCGAGGCGGCACGGCCGGAGTAGCCGAGCTTCTGGCCGTCCTGCATGTTTTCGTGGATGTAGTGCTGCACGAAGAACCAGGCGCCCTGGTTCTGCGGCTCGTCCTGGCACCACACCACGTCGACGAGGTTCGGGTACTTCTTGATCTCGGCAGCGAAAGCCTTGTGCGGGAAGGGGTAGAGCTGCTCGACGCGGATGATCGCCACGTCTTCGGTGCCCTGCTCTTCGCGCTTCTTGGCCAGGTCGTAGTAGACCTTGCCGGAGCAGGCGATCAGGCGCTTGACCTTCTCGGCCTTCAGGCCCTTGCTGTCGGGAATGACGGTCTGGAAGCTGCCCTTGGTGAACTCGGACAGCGGCGAGGTCGCGTCCTTGTTGCGCAGCAGCGACTTGGGCGTCAGGATGATCAGCGGCTTGCGCAGGTTGCGCACCATCTGGCGGCGCAGCACGTGGAAGATCTGGCTGGCCGTGGTCGGCTGCACCACCTGCATGTTGGTGTCCGCGCTCAGCTGCATGAAGCGCTCCAGGCGAGCCGAGCTGTGCTCGGGGCCCTGGCCTTCGTAGCCGTGCGGCAGCATCATCGTGAGGCCGTTGACGCGGCCCCACTTCACTTCGCCGGAGGCGATGAACTGGTCGATCACCACCTGCGCGCCGTTCACGAAGTCGCCGAACTGGGCTTCCCAGATCACGAGCGTGTTCGGGTCGTTCGAGGCGTAGCCGTATTCGAACGCGAGCACGGCCTCTTCCGACAGGATCGAGTCGATCACGACGAACGGTGCCTGGTTGTCGGCCACGTTCTGCAGCGGCGTGTAGGTGCCGGTGTCGAACTTCTCGCGGTTCTGGTCGTGCAGCACGGCGTGGCGGTGCGTGAACGTGCCGCGGCCCGAGTCTTCACCCGACAGGCGGATCGGGTAGCCGCTGGCCACCAGCGATGCGAAGGCCATGTGCTCGCCCATGCCCCAGTCGACGTTCACGTCGCCGCGGCCCATGGCGGCGCGGTCGTCCAGCACCTTCTTCACGAGCGGGTGCACGGTGAAGCCCTCGGGCACGAAGGTGATCTTCTCGGCCAGGCGCTTCCATTCGCTCGAGGGAATGGCGGTATCGCCGGCGTCGGTCCACTTCTTGTTGAGGTACGGGCTCCAGTCGACGGCGTACTTGCTCTTGAAGTTGGTCAGCACCGGGTCGACCGTGTTCTTGCCTTCGTCGAAGGCGGCACGCTGCGCCTTGACCATGTCGTCGCCGAGCGTGTCGCCCAGGCCTTGCGCGGCCAGCTTGTCGGCGTACAGCTTGCGCGTGCCGGGGTGGACTGCGATCTTCTTGTACATGAGCGGCTGGGTGAGCGAGGGGGTGTCCTGCTCGTTGTGGCCCAGCTTGCGGAAGCAGATGATGTCCACGACCACGTCCTTCTGGAATTCCATGCGGAAGTCCAGCGCGATCTGGGTGGCGAGCACCACGGCTTCGGGGTCGTCGCCGTTCACGTGCAGCACCGGCGCTTCGATCATCTTGACGATGTCCGAGCAGTACAGCGTCGAGCGGCTGTCGCGCGGGTCGCTGGTGGTGAAGCCGATCTGGTTGTTGATGACGATGTGCACCGTGCCGCCGGTGGAGTAGCCGCGGGTCTCGGCCAGCGCCAGCGTTTCCATCACGACGCCCTGGCCCGCGAAGGCGGCGTCGCCGTGCACGATCACGGGCAGCACCTGCTTGCCCAGTGGGTCGCCGCGGCGGTCCATACGGGCGCGCACCGAGCCTTCGACCACGGGGTTCACGATCTCGAGGTGCGAGGGATTGAACGCCAGGCTCAGGTGCACCGGGCCGCCGGGGGTGGTCACGTCCGAGCTGAAGCCCTGGTGGTACTTGACGTCACCGCTGGGCAGGTCTTCGGGGGCGGTGTGGTCGAACTCGGCGAACAGGTCGGCCGGCATCTTGCCGAGCGAGTTGACCAGCACGTTCAGGCGGCCGCGGTGGGCCATGCCGATCACGATTTCCTGCACGCCCTTGGCGCCGGCCTGGTTGATCAGTTCGTCCATCGCGACGATGAAGCTCTCGCCGCCTTCGAGCGAGAAGCGCTTCTGGCCGACGTACTTGGTGTGCAGGAAGCGCTCCAAGCCCTCGGCCGCGGTCAGGCGGTTCAGCACGTGCTTCTTCTGCTCGGCACTCAACTTGGGGTTGGTGCGGGCGCTTTCGAGCCGCTGCTGCCACCAGCGCTTGTGGTTCTGGTCGGTGGTGTACATGTACTCGGCGCCCATCGTGCCGCAGTACGTTTCGCGCAAGGCGTTGAGCAGGTCGCGCAGCGACATGGTCTCCTTGCCGAAGAAGGTGTTGCTGGTGTTGAACACCGTCTCGAGGTCGGCGTCGGTGAAGCCGTAGAACGAGGGTTCGAGTTCCGGGATCGAGGGACGCTCGGCGCGCTTGAGCGGGTCGAGGTCGGCCCAGCGGGCACCGACGTTGCGGTAGGCGGCGATCAGCTGCTGGACCGAGGTACGCTTGCGGCCGAGCTCGGAGTCGGCACCGCTGGCCTGCACGACCTTGGTCGTGCCCTGCTTCGCACGTTCGGCGAAAGCATTGATGACCGGCAGGTGCGGAACGTCGCGGGTGTTGGTGCCATCGGCGGCGGGAACGTTCTGCAACGCGTCGAAATACGAACGCCAGTTGTCGGGCACGCTGCCGGGGTTGGCGAGGTAGTTCTCGTACATCTCTTCGACATAGGGCGCATTGCCACCGAAGAGGTAGGTGTTGCCTTGATAGGCTGTGTACGCCGTGGGCGTAGAAGAATCGCTCATGATCCGCTGACCTTCGCTTCCCTGAAGGAAGCACTAGCTGGTTAAGAAACCTTCCGCGACACGGCTGAACCGATTGGCGGATGCGACTGTGGCTGGGGAAGGGCCTGAGTACCTTGGCATTGTGCCACGTCAACCATATGACGGCCCAAAGGAGCTTCGCAACCCCTCTCCTGCTCATTCAGGCGGAAGAGAGTAACTGTTTGATTTGCTGCAGCGTGGCGGGGTCGTCGATGGTGGTCAGGTCGCCCGGGTCGCGCTGCTCGCACACGGCCTGGATGGCACGGCGCAGCAGCTTGCCGCTGCGCGTCTTGGGCAGGCCGCTCACGAAACGCACGCGCGCTGGCCGCGCCAGTGCGCCGAGCTGGTCGGCCACCATCTTCATGATCTCGCCTTCGAGCTTGAGTGCCGCATCGGCGTCGCCCACGGCCTTGCCGCCCTTGGGAACGACGAAGGCCATCGCGACCTGGCCCTTGAGCGCGTCGGCCACGCCCACCACGGCGACCTCGGCCACGTTGGCGTGGCCCGAGATGCTCTCCTCGATCTCGCGCGTGCCGAGGCGGTGGCCCGCCACATTGATCACGTCGTCGGTGCGCCCGAGGATGTAGAAATAGCCGTCTTCGTCGCGAATGCCCCAGTCGAAGGTCGAATAGACCATCTTGCCGGGCACGCTCTTCCAGTACGTGTTGACGAAGCGCGCATCGTCCTTCCATACGGTCTGCATGAAGCCGGGCGGCGTCGGGCCTTCGACCACCACCACGCCCTTCTCGTTCGGGGCGGTCAGTTCCTCGCCGGTCGATTCATGCAGGATCTTGATGCGGTAGCCGTACATCGGCACGCCCGGGCTACCGAACTTGCTGGGCTTGGCCTCGACGCCGTTGGCGATGGTGATCATCGGCCAGCCCGATTCGGTCTGCCAGTAGTTGTCGATGATCGGCACGCCCAGGCCTTCGCTGATCCAGCGTGCGGTGGGCTCGTCGAGCGGCTCGCCCGCCAAAAACAGCGCGCGCAGGCTCGACAGGTCGTACTTCTTCAACAGCGACGGGTCCTGCTTCTTGAGCACGCGCACCGCGGTGGGGGCGCTGAACATCACCGTCACCTTGTATTTCTCGACCAGGCGCCACCAGATGCCGCCGTCGGGCTGCCGGTCGATGCCTTGCGTGGGCAGGCCCTCGTACATGATCGTCGCCATGCCCGCGATGAGCGGGCCGTAGACGATGTAGCTGTGGCCCACCACCCAGCCGATGTCGCTGGTGGAGAAGTAGGTTTCGCCGGGCCGGCCGTCGAAGATGTGCTTCATGCTGGCGGCCAGCGCGACCGCGTAGCCGCCCACATCGCGCTGCACGCCCTTGGGCTTGCCGGTCGTGCCGCTGGTGTAGATGGTGTAGCTGATGTCGGTGGAGGCAAGCCATGTGCAGGGCACCCTGGCGTCGAGGTGCTTGCGCCTGAGTTCGGCGGCCAGATGGTCACGGCCGGCAGTCAGGTCCATGGATGCAAGGCCGCGGTCCGTGAGCAGCACCGCCGAAGGCTTGTGTTTCGACAGGCGGATCGCCTCGTCGAGCAAGGGCTTGTACGCAATGACCTTGCCGCCGCGCGAGCCCGCGTCGGCGCTCACGATCACCTTGGGCTCGGCGTCCTCGATGCGCGTGGCCAGCGAGCCGCTGGCGAATCCGCCGAACACCACGCAGTGGATGGCGCCGATGCGCGCGCAGGCCAGCATCGCGAAGGCGGCCTCGGGAATCATCGGCATGTAGATGAGCACACGATCGCCCTTGCCCACGCCAAGTTCGATCAGGCTGGCGGCGGTGCGCTGCACCTCGGCATGCAACTCGTTGAAGCTGTAGCTCTTCTCGACGCCGGTTTCGGTGGAGACGAAGACCAGCGCGGGCTGATCGCCCCGCGCGGCCAGATGCCGGTCGACCGCGTTGTGGCACAGGTTGGTCGTGCCGCCGACGAACCAGCGCGCAAAAGGCGGCTGGCTGGCGTCCAGGATCTGTTGCGCGGGGTTTTGCCAGTCGATCAGCTTCGCCTGCTCGGACCAGAAGGCCTCGGGCGTGTCGACGGATTGGCGATAGAACTCTTCGTAGCGGCTCATCTGGGTATGTCTCCTGTCATTCATTCGGGTCTGGTGGCACCACCAAAACTGAATTCATAATTATGGAGACCGATCTTGCAGCAAGCTGACGGCCGGAACAATCCGGCCGAGCCCTGCCTCCCGCCGCAGATGCGCTACCGGACGAGCGAAAGCAACTCAGGAAATGCGGGGTGTTCCGCCGTGCGCAGCCACTCGAAGCCGACCATCTCGGTCGTCACGAGTTCGGCACCGGCACCGGCCAGCCGGTCGAAGGCCGCGTCGCGGTTGCGCTCGGTGCGCGAACTGCAGGCGTCCGTCACGACCCAGACCTCGAACTCGTCTTCGAGCAGGTCGAGCGCGGTCTGCAGCAGGCAGACGTGGGCTTCGCAGCCGGCGATCACGATGCTGTTGCGCTCCTCGGCCGCGGCGGCGGGCTTTTGCAGATGCTTGGGCAGGCTGCGCGCATTGCCCTGCGGTGCCTTGGCCGGCACGCGCAGCCACTCGCCCAGGCCTTCCTCCACGCCGCTGAAATGCATCTTCGACAGGGTGCGCTGGCACAGCGCGCGGATGTCGGGCAGGTTTTCGCCAAGGCTGGACGGGTTGTGCTCGGTGCCGAACACCGGCACCTGGAACAGGTGCGCCATCTTGCCGAGGCGCACCGCGTTCTGCGCAACGGCCTCGCCCTCGAAGATCGCCGGCATCAGCCGCGCCTGGTAGTCGACCAGAACGAGTTGGGAGAGCGAGGCGTCGAGCAGCATGAGCGGTGTCTTTCAGGTATCGGTTGAATTGGGCTGAACCGTACCACCGAAAGGACCGCCTCGGGCTCTCTCGACGTACGCCCGCCGGCACGCGCGTCTGCCGGCATCGCGGCACGCCTAAACTGCGGCGCATGAAGCTGTTCTCCAAGCGGGCGTGCCTCGCGGCGCTGGGCCTCGGCGCCGCGCTGCTCGCCGTGGCCTGCGGCGGCGTGCGCAAGGCCGCGGTGCCGATGGCGACTTCGCTCGAAAAAAGCAGCTGCGCACGCGGCGAGGTCGACACGCTGCTGGTGATGCTTCCCGGCGCCTACTCGGCGCCCGGCGAGTTCGAGCGCGAGGGCTTCGTGCGCGCGGTCCGCGAGAACCGCATCGCGGCGGACGTGATGCTGGTCGACGCTCATCTCGGCTACTTCAACGACAAGAGCATCCTCGACCGCCTGAGCGCCGACGTGGTCGCGCCGGCGCGCGGCCAGGGCTACCGCCACATCTGGATCGTCGGCATTTCCCTCGGCGGTTTCGGCGGAATGCTCTATGCGCAGACGCACCCCGGCGAACTCGCGGGGCTGGTGACGCTCGCGCCCTATCTCGGCGAGCGCTCGCTCGGCACGGACATCGCCAACGCGGGCGGCCTCGCCAGGTGGAACGGGCCGCTGGTCGACCCGGCCGCGAGCCCCCCGCGAACGCCCAACGAGACGCAGCTCTGGCAATGGCTGCGCGGTTACGCGGGCTTCACGAACACGACAGGCGCGCGGCCGCCGCTCTATCTGGGCTACGGCGTGGACGACCGCTTTGCCTTCAGCAACCGGCTACTGGCGAACGTGCTGCCGCCCGAGCGCGTCTTCACGACAGAAGGCGGCCATGACTGGCCTGAGTGGAACCACCTCTGGCGCCGGATGCTGCCGACCTTGCCGCTGCCAGGTTGCCCCGGCTGAAAATCCGCTCCGAACTCAGTTCAGCCGCAGGCGCAGCAGCTTGCCGTCGGCTTCGTCGGTGAGCACGTAGAGCAATCCATCCGGCCCCTGCTTCACGTCGCGGATGCGGGCGCGGCCCTCGGCCAGCAGCTTGTGCTCGGCGACCACCTTGCCGCCTTTCAGCTCGATGCGGTCGAGATAGCCGAACTTGAGCGAGCCCACGAACAGGTTGCCCTTGCAGCCCGCGCCATAGCGGTCGCTGGTCAGGAACGCCATGCCGGACGGCGCGATCGACGGCACCCAATAGTGCAGCGGCTGCTCCATGCCCTCCTTGGCCGTAATGCCGTCGCCGATCTTGCCGCCGCCGTAGTTCTCGCCGTAGGTGATGACGGGCCAGCCGTAGTTGCGGCCGGCCTGCGGAATGTTGATTTCGTCGCCGCCCTGCGGCCCGTGCTCGGTCATCCAGAGGCGGCCGTCGGGCGCGAGCGTGGCGCCCTGCCCGTTGCGGTGGCCGTAGCTCCAGATCTCCGGCAGCGCGCCCGCCTTGCCGACGAAGGGGTTGTCCTTGGGCACCGTGCCGTCCTTGCCGATGCGCACGATCTTGCCCAGGTGGTTGTCGAGCTTCTGCGCGTCTTCCTTGCGGCTGAAGCGCTCGCCCAGCGTAAGGAACAGCGTGCCATCGCGCGCCTCTACGATGCGGCAGCCGAAGTGGTTGCGGCTCGCGACCTTGGGCTGCTGGCTGAAGATGATCTTCAGCTCCTCGAGCTTCGTGCCGTCGGCCGACAGATTGGCGCGGGCCAGCGCGGTGCTGTTGGCCGAACCGCCGGCATCGGGTTCGGAGAAGCAGAAGTACAGCGTGCGGTTTTTCTCGAAGTCGGAGTCGGCCAGCACGTCGAGCAAGCCGCCCTGCCCGCCCGCCGCGATGGAAGGCAAGCCCGCGATGGGCGCCGCGATCTTCCCGTCGGCACCGATCAGCCGGAGACGGCCGGGCCGCTCCGTCACCACGAAACGGCCGCCCGGAAGGAAGGCGACGCCCCACGGGTTTTCAAGACCGGTAGCCACCGTTTCAGGCCTCATCTGCGCCGCGGCGGTAGCGCAGAAACCGATTACCGTGACAAATGCCCAGAGACGAAGGGAAGCCAAAAGTGATAAGCACGGCAAATTCATGGCTTTTCCGTGAAGTTGATGCGATCTTGACGGGAAATAACGACTGAATCCAGCAAGAGCACCGATCAACCCGAGGTCCGAGGGCCCTTTCGCGGTCAACCGCTTATGGGCCATAAACGTTCGCCGTTACATTTTTTCTTTGACCGGATTGAAATTTTTTATGTAAATCAATGACTTACAGATGGATTCGCTAATTCTGTTTAAATTGACATAACCACGCGTCATCAATATCCTACGCGCCATGCGTTTTTTCGTCCTTCCCGCGTCCCTTCTATTTGCCGTCGCTGTTCATGCGGCCCCCCAACAAGACAAGACCGATGACGAGTTGGCACGAATGCTCGCCGACAAGGGCATCATCGGACAGCTCAAGCAGGTTCGCCAGACCGTCACCGAACGCACTTCAGATCTGGTGGTGACCGCCATCGGCTTCCTCGGCGTTCCATACCGCCGCGGCGGCAACACCGCCGAATCGGGTTTCGATTGCAGCGGCTTCGTTCGCGCCATGTACAACCAGACCGTGGGCCACATGCTCCCGCGCCGCGCCGAAGAGCAAGCCGCCGCCACCGAGAAGATCGATCGCAGCCAGCTCAAGCCCGGCGATCTCGTGTTCTTCAACACCATGCGCCGCGCCTTCAGCCATGTCGGCATCTACGTCGGCGAAGGCAAGTTCATCCACTCGCCCCGCTCCGGCGCCCAGGTTCGCGTGGAAGACATGAACGGAAGCTATTGGCAACACCGCTTCGACGGCGCCCGCCGCGTACCCGGCGCACCGACGGACGAAGTAAAGGCTGCGGCTCTCGCCAACACCGGCAACTGAGCCCTCCGCAAGTCAGGACGAAAAAATCCCGCTTCAGCGGGATTTTTTTATGGGCGCTCGATTGCGCCCTGGGTCATGCTGCCTTCTTCGCGGGCGGCAGGTCCGTGCAGGTGCCATGCGCCACTTCCGCCGCCATGCCGATGCTTTCGCCGAGCGTCGGGTGCGGGTGGATGGTCTTGCCGATATCGATCTCGTCCGCGCCCATCTCGATGGCCAGCGCGATCTCGCCGATCATGTCGCCGGCATGCGTGCCGACGATGCCGCCGCCGAGGATGCGGTGCGTTTCGGCATCGAACAGCAGCTTGGTGAAGCCCTCGTCGCGGCCGTTGGCAATGGCGCGGCCCGAGGCCGTCCAGGGGAAGTGCCCCTTCTTGACCTTGATGCCTTCGGCCTTCGCCTGGTCCTCGGTGAGGCCGACCCACGCCACTTCGGGGTCGGTGTAGGCGACGCTGGGGATCACGCGGGCATTGAAGGCGGCGCTGGACAACTCCTTGTCACCCTTCTGCTCGCCGGCAATGACTTCGGCCGCCACGTGCGCCTCGTGCACCGCCTTGTGCGCCAGCATGGGCTGGCCCACGATGTCGCCGATGGCGAAGATGTGTGGCACGTTGGTGCGCATCTGGATGTCGACGTTGATGAAACCGCGATCGGTCACAGCGACGCCGGCCTTCTCGGCGCCGATCTTCTTGCCGTTCGGGCTGCGGCCCACGGCCTGCAGCACGAGGTCGTAGACCTGCGGTTCCTTCGGCGCGTTCTCGCCCTCGAAGGTGATCTTGATGCCCTCCTTCGTGGCTTCGGCACCGACCGTCTTGGTCTTGAGCATGATGTTGTCGAAGCGCGGCGTGTTCATCTTCTGCCAGACCTTCACGAGGTCGCGGTCGGCGCCCTGCATCAGGCCGTCGAGCATCTCGACCACGTCCAGGCGCGCGCCGAGCGTGGAATACACCGTGCCCATTTCGAGGCCGATGATGCCGCCGCCCAGGATCAGCATGCGCTTGGGGTCGGTGGCCATCTCGAGCGCGCCGGTCGAATCGACCACGCGCGGATCCTTCGGCATGAACGGCAGGCTCACCGACTGCGAACCGGCCGCGATGATCGCGTTGCGGAACTTGACGGTCTGCTTCTTGCCGGTGGTGTCCCAGCTCGTGCCGGAGGTTTCTTCCACCTCGAGATGGTACGAATCGATGAAGTTGCCGACGCCGCGCAGCACCGTCACCTTGCGCATCTTGGCCATGGCCGTGAGGCCGCCGGTGAGCTTGCCCACCACCTTGTTCTTGTGGCCGAGCAGCTTGGCGCGGTCGACCGTGGGCGCAGCGAAGCTCACGCCGAGGTCGGCGAAATGCTTGACCTCGTCCATCACGGAAGCCACGTGCAGCAGCGCCTTCGACGGGATGCAGCCGACGTTCAGGCACACGCCGCCGAGGGTGGCGTAGCGCTCGATCAGCACGACCTTCAGGCCGAGGTCGGCGGCACGGAAGGCGGCCGAGTAACCGCCGGGGCCGGCGCCGAGCACGATCACGTCGCATTCGACATCAACCTTGCCGCCATAGCTCGACACCGCCACCGCAGCCGCTGCGGGGGCCTGCGCGGGAGCAGCAGCCTTCGCCGCAGGAGCGGCAGCTGCCGGGGCAGGAGCCGCCGCTGCGGGTGCGGGCGCCGCGGCACCGTCGACTTCCAGCGTCAGCACGACCGAGCCTTCCTTGACCTTGTCGCCCACCTTCACGGCCAGCGACTTCACCACGCCGGCAGCGGACGACGGAATCTCCATCGAGGCCTTGTCCGATTCGACCGTGATCAGCGACTGCTCGGCCTTGACCGTGTCTCCTACATTGACCAGCACCTCGATCACTGCCACTTCGTCGAAGTCGCCGATGTCGGGCACCTTGATTTGTTGTTCGCTCATTTGGACACTTTCAGTTTGAGTGTGAGAACGTCGACCGGTGGGGCCGAATTGCG
>Ga0209051_1001222_pt1 | contig 23105 bp, 22 predicted proteins | sample AraplaCvi_mMS_r2_2_FD_184286 | JGI IMG/M metagenome (GOLD analysis project Ga0209051, IMG submission 184286) | Arabidopsis root microbial communities from North Carolina, USA - plate scrape MF_Cvi_mMS_r2 (SPAdes) (version 2) | ecosystem: Host-associated > Plants > Roots > Endosphere | place...
CTCGTTGGCCGGGGTCAGCCCGGATTACTACACCCGCCTCGAGCAGGGACGCGAACGGCATCCCTCGGCCGAAGTGCTCGCCGCCCTCGCCGAGGCACTGCAGTTGACCGGGGATGCGCACGACCACCTGTTCCGGCTGGCAGGTGCCGCCGTCACCACGGTGGCCGCGTCGTCATCCGAGGTGGACCCGGCCCTCGTCGCGCTGATGGATGCGTGGCCGGACAATCCGGCGCTGATCTACGACCTCGCCTACGACGTGGTGGCGTCCAACGCCATGGCCGACGCCCTCTTCGGCGGGTGGCCCCACTCGCGCAACCTGCTGGACGTCGTGTTCGGCGATCCGGGGGCGCGAACGTTCTACGTGGACTGGGCCGAGGTCGCCGCCGACGCCGTCGCCGGCTTCCGGTTCAACCACGGCAGACACCCGGCAGATCCTCGGGTCCGCGCGGTCCTCGCCCGGATGCTTGCCGAGTCCGCGGAGTTCACCGACCTCTGGAACGGGCATGACGTGCGCGGAAAGACCCTGAGCCAGAAGCGCTTCCACCACCCCGACGTCGGCCGCATCACCCTGACCATGCAGGCATTCGACGTGCGCTCCCGGCCCGGCCAAGAGCTCGTCGTCTACCACGCCGAGGCCGGCTCGCCCAGTGCGGACGCCCTGAGCCTCCTCGGCTCGCTGACCGCGAGCGTCGGGGACTGACCGCCCCGCGAGCTTCATCAAATCTCCAAGGAACGTTCACGAGGTCTCCCGCGAGGACCGCAACCATGGGGACCATGACTGCAGAGGACGTTAGGCGCACCCCGGTGCGGCTCACCGGCTCGTTCGACGACGACGTGGCGGCACTGCGACCGGAGCTTCACCGGTACGCGACGAGATTGACGCGGCACCCCTCCGACGCCGAGGACCTGGTCCAAGAGACGATGCTGAGGGCCTTCAAGGCCTACGACAGGCTGCGCCCCGACACCTTCGTCACGGCCTGGTTGTTCACCATTGCGAGGAACACCTGGTTCAGCATGTGCCGTGCGTCGGCGCGCCGGCCCGAAGTGCTGCTGGCCGACATGGGCGACCACGCTTCGACGGCGACCGACGCCGGTGTCGGCGCGTCGGCAGAAGTCGAGGCCCTTCGCGACGACGTCGACCCCGACCTGGTCGCCGCTCTCGCCGGACTGTCGGAGGAGATGCGCACCACGGTGTTCCACGTCGTCGTCGGCGACATGCTCAGCCGCGACGCCGCCGACCTACTCGGCGTGTCGACGAACACGGTGCTGACCAGGATGCACCGCAGCAGGAAGGCCCTGCGTCGCGCGCTGAACGCCGCCGCCTGAGTCACGACCCCAGCGACAGTACGAAGCTCGCCGCGCCCGCGAGCACGAAGTACGCACCGACGGCGACGAGCCCCACGTGGTTGGCCAACCAGGACGCGACGATCGGTGAGGTGCCGATGACGACGACGTCAACCGCCTTTCGAACGGTCTCGAGGCGGGCGGTCTTGGGCGGGTCGCAGCTGTCCACGCCGACCAATCTGCCCGGCACACAACGTGATTGCTTGAAGATCTCGTGGAGATCGGCAGGAGGGCGCCCGGTCAGAACAGTGTCGGCTGCGCCTGCGCGACGACGGGCGGCCGCGGCGGCGACGAGCCCAGCCGAAACGAGCGGTGCTCCCCCGTCAGTCCGTGCCTGGCCAGCAACGGCGCCGCCCGCCTGCGCAGCTCGTCGCGATAGCTGGCCGGCAGGTAGGCACCCCGGCCGTACAGTTCGCGGTAGGGCCCGACGAGTTCGGGCCGCGACCGAGCCAGCCACTCCATGAACCAGGCGCGCGTGGACCCGCGCAGATGCAGCCCGAACACCGTGGCGCCGGTGGCGCCGGCGGCGGCCACCTTGGTCAGCAACCCGTCCAAATGCTCGACCGAATCGGTCAGAAGGGGCAGCACCGGCGCAATCATCACGTGACAGTTCAGTCCCGCGTCGGCGATGGCGCGAATCAGCTCGAGCCGGGCCCGTGGCGAGGGGGTGCCGGGCTCCACCTCGGCGTGCAGGTCGGGGTCACCGATTGCCAGCGACACCGCCACGCTGACGTCGACGGAGCCGGCGGCGTCCACGATGAGCGACAGGTCGCGCCGCAGCAGCGTGCCCTTGGTGAGGATCGAGAACGGTGTGCCCGAATCAGCCAGCGCGCCAATGATTCCCGGCATCAGCGCGTAGCGCCCCTCGGCGCGCTGATAGGGATCGGTGTTGGTGCCCAGCGCCACCGTCTGACGCGTCCAGGACGGGCGGGCCAGTTCGCGACGCAGCACGTCGACGACGTTGGTCTTGACCACCACCTGGGTGTCGAAGTCCGCGCCGCTGTCGAAGTCCAGATACTCGTGGGTGGGCCGGGCGAAGCAATACCGGCAGGCGTGGCTGCACCCCCGATAGCCGTTGACCGTGAACTCGAAGGGCAGCTGGCTGGCGTTGGGCACCTTGTTCAGCGCCGACTTGCACAGCACTTCGTGAAAGGTGATGCCCTCGAACTGCGGTGTGCGCACCGACCGGACGAATCCGATGCGCTGCAGGCCGGGCAACGCCCCGTCGTCGACGCCGACGCCTTGACCATCCCATCGCATTCATCAAGTCGAACACGTGTTCGATTGAAAAGTCAATCAGTGAATTGGCGTTCTTAAGTGAGATGCGCGAGCGTTTGTGCAGTAGACTTTCCAGCGGGTGTAAGACACATCCGTTCCTGATGAAAGAAGTAAAAGAGTATGGCACAGGGAACTGTGAAATGGTTCAACAGCGAAAAGGGCTTCGGCTTCATCGCCCCCGACGACGGCTCCCCGGATGTCTTCGTCCACTACTCTGAGATCCAAGGCGGCGGCTACCGCTCGCTGGAAGAGGCTCAGCGGGTTCAGTTCGACGTCGGACAAGGTGCGAAGGGCCCCCAGGCCACCGGAGTTACCGCGATCTAAGAACTTTACGTTCTATGGGCTGGCAAGGTTTTCACCTTGCCAGCCCATAGTTCTATCTAGGGTCGGTTAGCCGCCGGTCACCACTGGCCGAGCTGGCACTGCAAGTTGTACGGCGCATCCTGCTGCACGGCCACCTGGCCGTCAACGGCGATGTCGCAGTGCGGGTTTGGGGCGGCACGCATACCGTGGGTGGTGCTGCTGACCGTCAGGATCGCCCATTGCGGATCGGCGAGGGTGGTCTCGAACACCCACGGCACACCCGCCGCCAGGGTCACTTCTTCCTTCTTCAGGTAGGCGTAGGAATCGGCGTTGTAGGCCGCCTTGTCGGGCGGCTGATTCACCAGATAGAAGAGATCGAAGTCGGCGTCACCGGCGGACACGAGCGTGTAGCGGACCTGATGTCCTGCGGGCTCGGCATTCGACGTGGCCGGTGAGGCCAATCCTGCGGCGGCCACCAGCGCCGCCACGCCAACGGCTGCCCCGATCTTGCTTGTCGCTGTTCGCATGATCTTCACATCGCCGAACGGTACCGGACCGTTACAGCTCCAGCAGGACCGTCACCGGGCCGTCGTTGACCAGTTCCACTGCCATGTCGGCCCCGAAGACGCCGGTCTCCACGCGGGCACCGAGCTCGCGTAATGCCTCGTAGAAGGCCGTCACCAGCGGTTCGGCGACGTCGCGCGGTGCGGCCGCGTTCCACGACGGACGACGGCCCTTCACGGTGTTGGCGTAGAGCGTGAATTGACTCACGACCAGAATGGGCGCCCCGACGTCGGCGGCCGAGCGCTCCCCGTCGAGAATCCGCAGGCGCCACAGCTTGTCGGCCATGCGCGCGGCCACGTCCGCGTCGTCGTCGTGCGTGACACCGACCAACGCCAGCAGCCCTTGCCCGTCGGGGTCGATCTCGCCGACCACCGCGCCGTCGACCACCACCCGGGCCGACGTCACCCGCTGCAGCAGGACGCGCACGCTCAGGCCAGGCGGGTCAGCACGTCGGCGACGACCGCGTCGACGCCGACGTCGACCTGCTCCCCCGTCTGCAACGTCTTCAGCCCGACGGTGCCCGCCTCCACGTCACGGTCGCCGGCCACCAGCGCGATGCGGGCCCCGGAACGGTCGGCCGCCCGCATGGCACCCTTCAGCCCGCGGTCCCCGTAGGCGACGTCGACGCGGACACCGGCCGCCCGCAGGCGACCGGCGAGCGTGGTGAGCACCAGCTTCGCCGGCTCGCCCAGCGGGACGCAGAACACCTCGACGCGGGCGGTCTCCCCCACCGTCTTGCCCTCGGCCGCCAGCGCCAACACGGTGCGGTCGACACCGAGGCCGAATCCGATGCCCGAGAGATCTTGGCCGCCAAGCTGTTTCATCAATCCGTCGTAGCGGCCACCGCCGCCGATGCCCGACTGCGCCCCCAACCCGTCGTGGACGAACTCGAAGGTGGTCTTGGTGTAGTAGTCCAGGCCGCGCACCATTCGCGGGTTGATCACGTACTGAACGCCCAACGCGTCCAGGTGCCGCAGCACGGCGTCGAAGTGCTCCTTGGCGCCCTCGGAGAGGTGGTCGATCATCAACGGCGCCGCGGCGGTCATCTCCCGTACGTGCGGGCGCTTGTCGTCGAGCACCCGCAGCGGGTTGATCTCGGCACGTCGGCGGGTGTCCTCGTCGAGATCGAGACCAAAGAGGAAGTCCTGCAACAGTTCCCGGTACTGCGGCCGGCACGTGTCGTCGCCGAGGGAGGTCAGCTCCAGCCGGAAACCGTCCAGTCCCAGGGACCGAAAGCCCTCGTCGGCGACGGCGATCACCTCGGCGTCCAGCGCGGGATCGTCCACCCCGATCGCCTCGACCCCGACCTGCTGCAACTGGCGGTACCGTCCGGCCTGCGGCCGCTCGTAGCGAAAGAACGGCCCGGAGTAGCGCAGCTTGACCGGCAGTTGGCCGCGGTCGAGGTTGTGCTCGATGACCGCGCGCATCACACCGGCGGTGCCCTCGGGTCGCAGTGTCACCGACCGGTCGCCACGATCGGCGAAGGTGTACATCTCCTTGCTGACCACGTCGGTCGACTCGCCAACACCGCGGGCGAACAGCGCGGTGTCCTCGAAGATCGGCAGCTCGACGTGGCCGTATCCGGCCCGGCGGGCGGCGTCGAGCAGGCCGTCGCGCACCGCCACGAACTGCGCCGACTCCGGCGGCAGGTAGTCCGGGACGCCCTTGGGTGCTTGAAAGTCGCTCACGTGCGGCACATTTCAGTCAGATTCCTTCGAGGAACGGGTTGGTGCGACGCTCGGCGCCGATGGTGGACGTGGGGCCGTGCCCCGGCAATATCACGGTGTCGTCGTCGAGCACCAACAGCTTCGACACGATCGACGTCAGCAGGTCGCGCCCGCTGCCGCCGTAGAGATCGGTGCGTCCGATCGACTGCTTGAACAGCGTGTCACCGGTGAACGCCAACTCCTCTGGCCCCCGCGCGACCCGGAACACCACCGACCCCCGGGTGTGCCCCGGCGTGTGGTCGACGGTGACGGTGATGCCGCCGAGCTCCACCTCGACGCCGTCGCGGTCGAGTTCGACCACCTGACGCGGTTCGCGGAACATCGTCGACAATGCGAGCTGCGCGAGGCGGGGGCCCAGCCCCTTGATCGGGTCGGTGAGCATCTCCCGGTCCTCGGGGTGGATGAACACCGGGCAGCCGTAGGTGTCACCCACCTTCTGCGCCGACCACATGTGGTCGACGTGGCCGTGGGTGAGCAGGACCGCAGCGGGGGTCAGGCGATTGTCGTCGAGGATCTTGCGCAGTGGCGCCATCGCTCGCTGGCCTGGGTCCACCACGATCGCGTCGGCCCCCTGCGAGGAAGCCAGCACGTAGCAGTTGCATTGCAACATGCCGGCCGGAAACCCTGTGAGGAACACGGGCACCAGTTTCCCATCCACCCCACCCGTGGGTCGCAGCGCCTCTTCTCAGGCATTGCTGGCACACTCGGTGCCGATCACGAACACGAGGAGGACTTCGCGGTGCCGACTAACGAGCAGCGGCGGGAAACGGCCAAGCGCAAGCTGGAGCGGCAGCTCGAACGCCGTGCCGCCCAGGAGCGCAGGCGACGCCTCGTCACCATCGTCGCCTCGGTGGTGGGCGTGGTGCTCGTCATCGGCGCCGTCGTCGCCACGGTCGTGCTGACCGGCAAGGACTCCGACACCCAGGCCTCGGCCGACACCTCGACGTCGTCGAGCTCGGCGGCGGCCCCCGCGCCCAGCGGCGGCACCCTTCCGCCGTTCGTCGCCCCGGCCAACCTCGGCGCCGACTGCCAGTACCCCGCAACCCCCGGCGAGCCCGCCAGCAAGAAGAACAATCCGCCGCGGACCGGCAAGGTTCCCACCGAGCCGGCCCAGATCAGCGCGTCGATGACGACCACAGAGGGCAACCTCGGCCTGCAGCTCGACAACGCCAAGGCGCCCTGCACGGTCAACAGCTTCGCCAGCCTGGCCCAGCAGGGCTACTTCAACGACACCCCGTGCCACCGGTTGACCACGTCGCCGGGCCTGTCGGTGCTGCAGTGCGGCGACCCGACCGGCAAGGGCACCGGCGGTCCCGGATACGGCTTCGTCAACGAATACCCGACCGACCAGTACCGCCCCGACGATCCGGCGCTGCAGGCACCGGTGATCTACCCGCGCGGGACCCTGGCGATGGCCAACACCGGCGCTCCCGGCTCCAACGGAAGCCAGTTCTTCCTGGTCTACAAGGACTCGCAGCTGCCCCCGAACTACACCGCCTTCGGCACCATCGACGCGACGGGTCTGGCCACGTTGGACAAGATCGCCGCGGCGGGGGTGGTCCCCGGTGATCGTGGGGCCGACGACGGCGCTCCGAAGACGCCCGTGCAGATCAAGTCGATCCAGCTGGACTGACGCGGAGCCGGCGCCCGACGTGACATATCCGCCGCCCCCGCCCTACGGCGGATACCCGCCACCGCCACCGCCCCCGCGCACCAACGGCCTGGCGATCGCATCGCTGATCTGCGCGTTCGTGTTCTTCCCGCTGGGCATCCTGTTCGGCCACATGTCGCTGTCGCAGATCAAGAAGACCCGCGAGGGCGGCCACGGTCTCGCCGTCGCGGGCCTCGTCGTCAGCTACGTCGTCGCGGTGCTCACGGTGGTCGCCGTCGTCGCCACGGTGGTCCTGGCCGGCGTCTTCATCCGCTTCGCCGAGGACCTGAACGCCCAACGCTCGGGCGCGCCGACGGCGCCGGCAGCACCGGGGCAACCCCTGCCGCCCTTCAAGCCCTCGGCGACACTGGGCGCCAATTGCCAGTACCCGGCGACGACGACGCCGGCCAGCAAGCCCGTTCAACCGCCGCGGACGGGCCGCATTCCCACCGCCCCCGCGACCGTGCCCGCCACGGTCACCACCAACGTTGGCGCGATCGGCCTGGAATTGGCCAACGGCATGTCGCCGTGCACCGTCAACAACTTCGTCAGCCTGGCCCAGCAGGGCTTCTACGACGGCACGACGTGTCACCGGCTGACGGCGTCGACGGACTCGGGGCTGTTGCAGTGCGGCGATCCGGCCGGCGACGGCAGCGGCGGACCGGGGTACCGCTTCCCCAACGAATATCCGACCAACCAGTACCGCCTGGCCGATCCGGGCTTGCAGTCGCGGGTGGTCTACCCCCGAGGCACCCTGGCGATGGCCAATTCCGGCCCTGGCACCAACGGAAGTCAGTTCTTCGTCGTCTACCGGGACTCCGAGCTGCCCCCGACCTACACGGTGTTCGGCACGGTCGACGAGACCGGCCTGGCGGTCGTGGACCGCGTCGCGGCGGGCGGGGTGAAGGGCGGCGGCGGCGACGGCGCACCCGCGTCGCCCGTAACCGTGACGTCGATCAGGCTCGACTAGGACTCGCGCGCCACCTCGTCGTTGGCCTTGGCCACGACGGCGTCGAGCAGACCGGGCACCGCCGCGTCCACCTCCTCGACGCGGAGTCGCTGCACGACGTGTCCGTCGACGACGAGCCGCTCGATCAGGCCCGCGGCACGCAAGATCGTGAAGTGGTGCGACGCCGTGGACTTGTTGATGCCGTCGTAGAGGCGACCGCAGGGCATCGCAGCGCCGGCGTTCGTCAACCGCCGGACCATCTCCAGCCGCACCGGGTCGGCGAGCGCGCCGAGCAATTGCTGCACGCCGGCGACCGGACGGGTCGGGAACGGCGTGTCCTCGCTCACGACTGGTTCGACGCTCATCGAACCGAGCGTACCCTTGAACGGGTTCGACCACCGTCCAACCTCAGGAGGCTCATCCGTGACTTCGGTCGCCGCGGCACCCCGCGCCGAGGACGCCCAGCGCGGTGCCTACACCCTGCTGCTCGTCCTGAGCGGAATCGCCCTGGGAGTCTCGGGCCTGCCCGCACCGCTGTACGGCATGTACGAGGAGCAATGGCACCTCTCCCCGTTGTCGACCACGCTGGTCTTCGCGGTGTACGCAATCGCCGCACTCGGCGCGGTGCTCGTCGCGGGCAAGGTCTCCGACGTCGTCGGCCGCAAGCCCGTCCTGCTCGGCGCCCTGGTGGCGATGATCGCCGGACTCGGGATCTTCCTGCTGGCCGACGGCATGGCCATGCTGATGCTGGCCCGGGTGGTCCACGGCGCCGCCGTCGGTTCGATCGTCGTCGTCGGCGCGGCGGCACTGCTGGATCTGCGCCCCGACCACGGCGTGCGCACCGGCCAACTCAGCGGGGTGAGCTTCAACATCGGCATGACGGTCGCCATCGTCGGCTCAGCCGTGCTCGCCCAGTACGCTCCCCACCCCATGCGCACGCCGTATGCGATCGTCGCGGTCATCTGCACGGTCCTGGTCGTCGGCGTCGTCGCGCTCCGTGAGCCCCACCAGGCCCGCACCCGCGGACCCATCCGCATCGCCAAACCCGCGGTCCCACCCGAGATCCGCGGCGACTTCTGGTTCGCCGCGCTCGGGGCCACCGCGTCGTGGTCGGTGCTGGGCGTGCTGCTGTCGCTCTATCCCTCGCTGGCCGCCCAGCAGACGCACGTGCACAACCTGGTCTTCGGCGGCTCGGTCGTCGGCATCACGGCGTTCGCCGCCGCCATGGCGCAACTCTTCTCGACGCGACTGCCCGCCCGCTGGTCGGCCATCGTCGGTGACGTCGGCATGGCCGCGGCGCTGATCATCACCATTCCCGTCCTGGCGACGCATTCCTGGCCGCTGGTGCTCGTGGCGGCGGCCATCCTCGGCGCGACGTTCGGCCTCGGCTTCGGCGGCTCACTGCGGCATTTGTCGCACGTGGTGCCCGCCGACCGCCGCGGGGAGACCATGTCGGCGTTCTATCTGCTGGCCTACAGCGCGATGGCCGTGCCGACCATCGCGGCGAGCTGGGCTGCGACCCGCTGGTCGCTCGGCGAGGTGTTCCCGTGGTTCGCCGTCGCCGTCGCCGTGGCGTGCGTGGCCGCAGCCGCCGTCGGGGCCGTCAGCACCCGCCGCGCGGCCGCGCCGGCTCAGGCCGCCGAGGTCACCCGGTAGACGTCGTAGACGCCCTCGACGTTGCGGACCACGTTGAGCACGTGGCCCAGGTGCTTGGGGTCACCCATCTCGAAGGTGAACCGGCTGATCGCCACCCGGTCGTTGGACGTCGCCACCGACGCCGAGAGGATGTTCACCTTCTCGTCGGCGAGCACCCGCGTGACGTCGGACAGCAACCGGTGCCGATCGAGGGCCTCCACCTGGATGGCGACGAGGAACACCGAGGACGGCGACGGCGCCCACTTGACGTCGATGATGCGCTCGGACTGCTGCTCCAGTGACGTCGCGTTGGTGCAGTCGGTGCGGTGCACACTGACCCCACCGCCCCGGGTCACGAAGCCCAGGATGTTGTCACCGGGCACCGGGGTGCAGCACTTCGCGAGCTTGGTCAGCGTGCCCGGCGCACCGGGTACCGCCACCCCGACGTCCTCGCCGGTGCGCTGCCGCACCGGCATGGTCGCCGGTGTCGACCGCTCGGCGATCTCGTTCTCGGCCTCGTCGTCCCCACCGAGCTGAGCCAGAAGGCGCTGCACGACGTGGCGCGCCGAGACGTGCCCCTCGCCGACGGCGGTGTAGAGCGAGGACACGTCGACGTAGCGCAACTCCCGGGCCAGTGCCGCCATCGACTCGGCATTCAGCAAGCGCTGCAACGGAAGTCCGCCGCGGCGCACCTCCCGGGCGATCGAGTCCTTGCCCGACTCGAGGGCTTCCTCGCGGCGCTCCTTGGCGAACCACTGCCGGATCTTGGTCTTGGCCCGCGGGGACACCACGAAGGTCTGCCAGTCCCGCGACGGACCGGCGTTGACGGCCTTGGAGGTGAAGACCTCCACCACTTCGCCGTTCTCGAGCTTGCGCTCCAGCGCAACCAGTCGACCGTTGACGCGCGCACCGATGCAGCGGTGGCCAACCTCGGTGTGCACCGCGTAGGCGAAGTCCACCGGCGTCGACCCGGTCGGCAGCGTCACCACGTCGCCCTTGGGGGTGAAGACGAAGATCTCCTGCACGGCGAGGTCGTACCGCAGCGACTCGAGGAACTCACCGGGGTCGGCGGCCTCCCGCTGCCAGTCGAGGAGCTGACGCATCCAGGCCATGTCGTCGATCTCGGCGGCGGCGTTGTTCGCCGGAACTCCGTTGCGGCCCTTGGCTTCCTTGTACCGCCAGTGCGCGGCGATGCCGTACTCCGCGGTGCGGTGCATGTCGCGGGTGCGGATCTGCACCTCCAGCGGCTTGCCCTCCGGCCCGACCACGGTGGTGTGCAGCGACTGGTACACCCCGTAGCGCGGCTGGGCGATGTAGTCCTTGAACCGGCCCGCCATCGGCTGCCACAGCGAGTGCACCGCGCCGACCGCGGCATAGCAGTCCCGGATCTCGTCGCACAGGATCCGCACGCCCACCAGGTCGTGGATCTCGTCGAAGTCCCGGCCCTTGACGATCATCTTCTGATAGATCGACCAGTAGTGCTTGGGCCGCCCCTCGACGGTCGCGTTGATCTTCGAGGAGGTGACGGTGTTGGCGATCTCGGCGCGCACCTTGGCCAGGTAGGTGTCGCGCGACGGTGCCCGGTCGGCGACCAGCCGCACGATCTCGTCGTACTTCTTGGGGTGCAGGATCGCAAACGACAGATCCTCGAGCTCCCACTTGACCGTCGCCATGCCGAGTCGATGGGCAAGCGGGGCAATGACTTCCAGTGTCTCGCGGGCCTTGCGGGCCTGCTTCTCCGGCGGCAGGAAGCGCATTGTGCGCATGTTGTGCAGCCGGTCGGCGACCTTGATCACCAGCACCCGGGGGTCGCGGGCCATGGCGATGATCATCTTGCGGATCGTCTCGCCCTCGGCGGCATTGCCCAGGACCACCTTGTCGAGCTTGGTGACGCCGTCGACGAGGTGCCCGACCTCCACGCCGAAGTCGGCGGTCAACGCCTCCAGGGTGTAGCCGGTGTCCTCCACCGTGTCGTGCAGCAGCGCCGCGACGAGCGTGGTGGTGTCCATGCCCAGCTCGGCGAGAATGTTGGCCACCGCCAGCGGATGGGTGATGTACGGATCGCCGGAGCGGCGCAGCTGGTCGGCGTGCCGGGTCTCTGCGACCTCGTAGGCGCGTTGCAGCAGCGCCAGATCGGCCTTGGGATACACCTCGCGGTGCACGGCCACCAGCGGCTCGAGGACGGGGTTGACCGCACTGCGCTGCGAGGTCATCCGGCGGGCGAGCCGGGCCCGCACGCGCCGCGACGCGCTGGAGGACGTCTTCGAGTTCTCGGGGGCGACCTGATCGGGCGTGATGACCGGCATCGGCTGCGTCTGAGTCAGGGCGTGGTCGTCGGCCACCGTGCTCACCTCCTGACCCGTGCCGCTATTCGTCGAGGATAGACGCTAGACCACGTACAAACTCGTGACCGCCACGTCGGGCAGCTTCGCCCGTCCGCCGAGGGCAGCCAGCTCCAGCACCACCGCGCCTGCGGTCACCGTCGCCCCGCCTGCCTCCAGCAGCGTGACCCCGGCAGCCATCGTGCCGCCGGTGGCCAGCACGTCGTCCACCAGCAGAACGCGCAACCCGGTCAGTTGCATTCCGTCGGCGGGGATCTCGAGGGTCGCGCTGCCGTATTCCAGGTCGTAGGTCTCGCGGTGCACCGGCGGCGGCAGCTTGCCGCCCTTGCGGATCGCCAGGACGCCGGTGCCGAGACGGATCGCCACGGCGGCCCCCAGCAGGAAGCCCCGCGCGTCGATGCCGGCCACCAGGTCGACGTCCCCCGCGACGGCGGCCAGCGCGTCGGTGACCGTCGCCAGTCCCCTGGCGTCGGCCAGAACCGGGGTGAGGTCCTTGAACTGGATGCCGGGTTCGGGGAAGTCGGGCACCTCGCGCATCAGCGCGTCGATGACCTCCGCGACGTCGGCTCCGTTCGACCCGCTCATCGGCCGCTCGTTCATCTACTCAGCGCCCAACGGTCCATGTTCCACCCCGCACCCCATCGCGTCGGACTGCTGTTCACGGCGCTCATCTTCGACGACGTCAGCAGAGTTCGCTGCTGACGGTACAGCGGCAGGGTGGGCATGTCGTCCCACAGTACGGGCGCGCCCTCCCCCAGCAGCCGGGCGTACTCCTTGGGGTCGGCCGTCACCGCCAATGCGCCGATGACACCGTCGACCTGCTCGTTCGCGTACCCGGACAGATTGTTGCCGTTGCCGCTGAACAGGTCGTAGGCGTCCATCGCCGACGACCCGGTCGACCCGCTGCCTGCCGCGCCACCGGTACTCGCCATCAGGACGTCGATCTGGTTCTGCCGCAACGACTCCGGGCCGATCGAGTCCGACGCGGCATCGGTGACCGTGATGCCGGCGGGGGCACACGCCTTGGCGATCGCCCCCACGTTGGCCGCCAGTCGGGTGTTGGGACTCTGATAGCCGATGCGGACCGTCAGCGGGTTTCCGCCGAGCGCGTCCCGCGCCGCCACCGGGTTGGAGGTGCTGAACCGGCCGCCTTCGGCCACGTTCTCCGCGGCCGTCATCGAATCCTCCGTCGTCGGGTTCAACCTGCTGTTGGAGATCGGCACTTCCGCGTTCTTGGCGATCAGGTCGCGCGGCGTGCACAGGGCGAGCGCGCGGCGAGCCGCCGGATCCAGCAGCGGGCCGCTCGGTGCGAAGATCAGCTGCTCGATGCCGGCCGACGGGCTGTCGGTCCGCACGTAGTCCGACGGCAGGTTCAGCACCCCGGAGGATCCCGCGGAGACGTCGACGACGTCGTACTCACCGGAGTTCACCCGCTCCTGGATGTCCGCGCCGCGCGGCCACACCGTGATGGTCCCCGTGACGGGCTTGGTGCCCCACCACTTGTCGTTGGCGACCAGCACGACCGCGCCGTCGTCGCGGACCGAGCTCAGCTTGTAGGGCCCCGAGGAGGGAAAGTGCTTGAGGTCCACGCCGGGGCTCAGATTCCACACCGTGTTCCACAGCTGGGCGATGCGTTGAATCCTGGGCAGATCACCGGACTGGATGGCCGCGGTCACCGCGCCGTCACCACCACCGAGTTCGTCGGCGATGACGTGCGACGGCATCATCGTCGTCGCGGCGAACAGCTGGCCGTAGTCGACGAAGCCGCGGTCCTGGGCGAAGGACACCCGGGCCTTCTTCTGACCCGGAGCGCAGTCGACGCTGGCCACGTCGCCGTAGCCGGCCCGGCTGGCGGCGTCGAAGCCGGGGAAACGACCGGACTGCGCCGCCCACGCCAGCACCATGTCGTCGCAGGTGACGGGTTTGCCGTCGGAGTACACGGCGTCGTCGCCGATCACGTAGTCCAACACCAGCGGCGCCCGGCCCACGACTGAGATGGTGCCGAAGTCACGGTCGCCGACGACTTGGCCCTCCGGTCCGTGATAGTCGAACCCGGTGAGCACGCGCGCGAAGGCCTGTGGGCCCGCCGACGCCGCGCCCACCACCGTATTGGTGTTGTACGTGGTGAGGGTGCCGTCGACGGCGTAGTCGATCTCGTCGGCCGGACCGCTGGCACACGAGGACAGCCCGACACAGCCGACCAACGAGATCACGGCCGCCAGGATCGAGACCCGTCGGGGTGCGACCATCATCGAGGCTTACCGCCTGGCGTTCCGCTTACCCGACGGCCTACCGGTGGGACGGGTCGGCTTGGCACCAGGAACCGGTTTCTCGGGCGCGGGGGTGGCCGCGACGGACACCTTCTCGGCGTCGGCGTCGACGACCGACGTCGCCGCCGAGTCGGGCGAACCCGAACCCCTGCCCTTGCGTCGATTCATCACGCGGCGGGTGTGGGCCTTGACCAGATCGGTGCGCTCGCGCATGGCCACCAGCAACGGCGTGGCGAAGAAGATCGACGAGTAGGTGCCGACCACGACGCCGACGAGCTGCACCAGCGCCAGATCCTGCAGGGTGCCGACACCGAGCAACCACACCGCGACCACGATGAGCGCGAGGATCGGCAGCACCGAGATGAGGCTCGTGTTGATCGACCGCATGAACGTCTGGTTGATCGCCAGGTTCGCCTGCTCGGCGAACGTCCGCCGGGTGGTGTGCTCGAAACCGTGCACGTTCTCCTCGACCTTGTCGAACACGATCACCGTGTCGTAGAGCGAGAAGCCCAGGATGGTCAACAGACCGATGACCGTGGCGGGGGTGACCTCGAACCCGACCAGGGAGTACACCCCGGCCGTCACCGCGAGGTCGAACACCAGCGCCGCCAGTGACGCCGCCGCCATGTAGCGCTCGTACCGCACTGCGATGTAGGCCGCGACCAGCACCAGGAACACCACCAGCGCGATGAGCGCCTTCTTGGTGATCTGGTCACCCCAGGTCGACGACACGTCGGAGCTGCTGACCTCGTCCTTGCTCGGTTGGCCGTTGGCGGCCTTGGGCTGGAAGGCGTCGAACAGCGCCGTGCGGAGCTTCTCGTTGTCCGGGTTGCTGAGCTTCTCGGTGCGGATCTGGATGGTGGCCGAGGCCCCGTTGCCGACCTGCACCACCGACTCCGGCGCAGAGCCGAGCGTCTTGCTGAAGACGTCCTCGACCTGCTGCGTGGTCACCTGCCCCTGCGCGCCCGCCGCGGGCATCGACACCTTGGTGCCGCCTTCGAAGTCGATGCCGAAGGTGAACCCGCGAATCAGGATGCTGGCGAGGCAGATCAGGACGATCGCAGCGCTGACGCCGAACCACAGTTTGCGCTTGCCGACGACGTCGAAGGCACCGGTGCCGGTGTAGAGGCGGACGAAGAAGTTGTGCCGAGGCGCCCCGGACTGCTCGGCGCCCAGTTCGTCGGCAGCCGACGCGTCGTCGAGCTCGAGGGCTCCGCTCTGGTCTGTCACGTCGTCCTTGTTCTCGTGCTTGGCCATGTGGCTACCTCCCTCCCGCTGACGTGGCGGCGGCGCGGCGCTCGCGGGCGATCTGCTGCACCGCGCCGAGGCCGTTGTAGACCGGCTTGGCCAGCAACGCGGACTTGGACGCGAGGAACACCAGCGGCCAGGTCACCAGGAACACCACGACGACGTCGAGGATCGTGGTCAGGCCGAGGGTGAACGCGAAGCCCTTGACCTGCCCGACGGCCAACACGTAGAGCACGGCGGCCGCCAGGAAGCTGACCGCGTTGCCCGACAGGATGGTCTTGCGCGCGCGGGCCCAGCCTCGGGGCACCGCCGAGCGGAACGAGCGACCCTCGCGGATCTCGTCCTTGATGCGCTCGAAGAACACGACGAAGGAGTCGGCCGTGGTGCCGATGCCGATGATCAGACCGGCGATGCCCGCCAGGTCGAGCGTGTACCCGATGTACCTGCCCAGCAGCACCAGGATGGCGAAGACCATCGCACCCGAGGCGACCAACGACAGCGCGGTCAGCAGACCCAGCACGCGGTAGTACAGCAGGGAATACAGCAGCACCAGGCCCAGGCCGATCGCGCCGGCGATGAGGCCGGCCCGCAGCGAGGTCAATCCCAGTGTGGCCGAGACGGTTTCGGCCTCCGAGGACTCGAACGACAGCGGCAGCGAGCCGTACTTCAGCACGTTGGCCAGCTCACGGGCGGAGTCCTGGGTGAAGTTGCCGGTGATCTGAGTGCGGCCGCCGGGGATCGCCTCGTTGATCTGCGGGGCGCTGACCACCTGCGAGTCGAGGGTGAACGCGGTCTGCGTACCCACGTTGGCGGCGGTGTAGTTCGCCCAGATGTCGGCGCCCTTGCTCTTGAACTGCAGGTCGACGACGTACTCGCCGCGCTGCTGGTCCAGGCCCGAGGACGCGCTCTCGATCTCTTCGCCGCTGATGATCGACTTGTCCAGGAGGTAGACCTCCTTGTGGTCCTGCGAGCAGGTCACCAGGGGCAGGTTGGGATCGTCGTTGCCGGCCAGCACGTCCTCGTCGTTGCAGCGCGTCGCCTGAAACTGCAGGGCCAACAGCTGAATCTGCTGATCGGCGCTTTGGCGCAACGCCTTCTCGTCGGAGATGCGCTGGGCCAGGTTCGCGCCCTTGGGATTGGGATCGGGCTTGGCGGGTGCGCCCGGCGCGGGGGCGGGTGCACCCGGCGCGGGCGTGGGTGCCGGTGCGGGCGTGGGTGCCGGCTCCTCGGGGAACGGCCTCGGCTGGGGCGCCGGTTCAGCCGGTGCGGGGGCACCGGCCGGCGGCGCCGTCGCGCCCGGTCCGTCCTGGCTGGGCGGCACGACGGGTGCGCCCGGCTCGGCGGGTGAGATCAGCGGCGGCATTCCGGGTGGCATTCCCGGTGCGCCAGGCGCTCCCGGCAATCCGGGGATGCCGCCGGGCGCGCCCTGCGGCGCACCGGCCGGCGCCTGAGCCCCGGGCGGAGTCTGCCCCGATGCGGGGATGGCGTGGATGACCGGACGGATGTAGAGCCGCGCGGTCTGCCCGAGGTTGCGGGCCTCGTTGCCGTCGTTGCCCGGCACGGTGATGACCAGGTTGTCGCCGTCGACGACCACCTCGGACCCGGACACGCCGAGACCGTCGACGCGGGAGCTGATGATCTCCTGCGCCTGGGCCAGGGATTCACGGGTGGGAGGGGTGCCGTCCGGGGTGCGGGCGGTCAGGGTTACGCGGGTGCCGCCCTGCAGATCGATGCCCAGCTTGGGCTTCGCGTGCTTGTCTCCGGTCAGGAACACCAGCAGATATGCACCGATGAGCAGAACCAGAAAAAGCGTCAGATAACGGTAGGGATGCACCGGCGCCGAAGGCGATGCCACGTTCTTGGTTCTCCTCAGATCGGTACGTCAACCCGCAAAGAGTACGTGGTTGCGCTGTGTGCTCAGCCGACAGTCGTCAGGTGAGGCGGTCCGGGTCGGACTTCACCTCGGTGCCGGTGCCGGGCCGGTCGAGCTCGCGAGCCGTCGGCTGTTCGACCACCTCGGTGGCGTCGTCGGCGTGCACGTCCTCGTCGAAGTCGTCCTCGTCGACCGAGGTCTTCTCCTTCACCGCGAGCTTGAGCATGGTGACCACGACGCCCGGGGCGATCTCCAGGTCGACCTTGGTGTCGGAGACGGCGACGATGGTGCCGAACATGCCGGCCGTGGTCATGATCTCGTCGCCGGGGGTCAGCGAGTCGTGCAGGTTGATCGTCGCCTGCATGGCCTTCTTCTGCTTGCGCGAGGCGAAGAACATGAACGCGCCCATGACGAGGAGCAGCGGAACGAAGATGGCGAGATCCATGTCAACTCAAACTTTCGTATCGATTTCGGTCGAGACTCCCCGGAACGGATGCGAACACACGGGGGCCCAGTCACCGACCAGTGTGCCATCTACGCCCTCGCCAGCCGACCTCCCCCGTCGCGACGCGGCGGCGGTTAGTACCGCTAAACGTTGGTTTCGTCGTTGACGGTCGTCACCGCCACCGAATGCGTAGGGGAACCACCCAGCCGACGACGATCTCGTCCGTCAGGCCGCGCCCGAGCCGAGGTTTCCGTTCGCGTCGATCGCGCTGGCGATAGGCTTCGACGTGACTTTCACCGTCGCCCCCGAACCCCTCGCAGGAGTCATGCCGTGAGCACCATCGACCAGAGCCGCCACCTCGCCACCGCCATCCCCGGTCCCAAGTCCTCGGCCCTGATCGAGCGCAAGGCCGGGGCCGTCGCACGCGGTGTCGGCACCACCATGCCCGTCTACGCCACACGGGCCGGCGGCGGCATCGTCGAGGACGTCGACGGCAACCGCCTGATCGACCTGGGATCCGGCATCGCCGTCACGACCATCGGGAACGCCTCACCCCGGGTGGTCGAGGCCGTCGCCGCCCAGGCCGCCGACTTCACCCACACCTGTTTCATGGTCACCCCGTACGAGGGCTACGTCGCGGTGTGCGAACACCTCAACCGACTGACCCCCATTGCCGGTGACGCCCGGTCGGCCCTGTTCAACACCGGCTCCGAGGCGGTCGAGAACGCCGTCAAGATCGCCCGCACCTACACCAACAAGCAGGCCGTCGTCGCGTTCGACCACGCCTACCATGGTCGGACGAACCTCACGATGGCCCTGACCGCGAAGTCGATGCCCTACAAGCACGGCTTCGGCCCGTTCGCACCCGAGGTGTACCGGGCCCCCATGTCCTACCCCTACCGCGACGCCGAATTCGGCAAGGAGCTCGCCACCGACGGCGAGCTGGCCGCCAAGCGCGCGATCAACGTCATCGACAAGCAGGTGGGCGCCGCCAATCTCGCGGCGGTCATCATCGAGCCCGTCCAGGGCGAGGGCGGTTTCATCGTGCCCGCCGACGGCTTCCTGCCCACCCTGCTCGACTGGTGCCGAGAGAACGACGTCGTGTTCATCGCCGACGAAGTCCAGTCGGGCTTCGCCCGTACGGGCGCGATGTTCGCCTGCGAGCACGAGGGCATCGAGCCCGACCTCATCGTCACCGCCAAGGGCATCGCCGACGGGTTGCCGCTGGCGGCGGTGACCGGGCGCGCCGAGATCATGGACGCTCCCCACGTCGGCGGGCTGGGCGGGACCTACGGCGGCAACCCCATCTCGTGCGCGGCGGCCCTGGCGACCATCGAGACGATCGAGGCCGACGGGCTGGTGGCCCGCGCCCGAGAGATCGAGACGTTCATGAAGGAGCGTCTGGGCCGGATGCAGGCCGACGACGACCGCCTCGGCGACGTGCGCGGCCGCGGCGCGATGATCGCCGTCGAACTGGTCAAGTCCGGCACCACCGAACCCGACGCGGAGTTGACCAAGGCGCTGTGCGCCGGGGCGCACGCCGCCGGGGTGATCGTGCTGTCGTGCGGCACCTACGGCAACGTGCTGCGCTTCCTGCCGCCGCTGACGATCGGCGACGATCTGCTCGAGGAAGGTCTCGACGTCCTCGCCCTCGTCCTGAAGGACCTCTGAGCGCGACCACCGGCAACCGGCTGGCTACCTGCCGACGAGGGTGTCCCGATCGCCGCGGCGGCCCAGTCGCTCGCGCCAACCGCGCTTCGGACGCTCGGTCGGCGGTAGACCGGTGGAAGGCGCCGTCGGCGCCGGGCCCGGACGGTGCATGACGGTGGTGGGCTGCTCACCGTCGTCGAGGCGCTCGACGCGATCGGCGGTCGCCGTCCGCTGGGCATAGTCGACGTCGCGAACGCTGCGCACCGAAAGCCGCCCGAGACCCATCGCGCCGAGGAAGACGATCAGCGCTCCGAGGCCGTAGAAGTACGTGAGCTCCAGCCACGCCGCCTTGGTCTCGGTCTGCGCGACCGGGCCACCGATCTCGCCGATCGTCAGCGTCGTGGCCATCACCCGGCCGACCACGAACCAGGCGCCTGCCACGACGCTGAGCCAGCCGCCCAGCATCGCCGTGGCCCGGTTCCGCGACGTCAGCAGCAGGAAGCCGCCGACGACGGCGACGGCGCCCGGCAGCACCTCCAGCCATCCGCGCGCATTGGTCCACGACGATCCCAGGTCCGGGTCGTAGGCGAAGTCGAACATCGGTCCGACGAACGGCACCAGGGCTCCCCACAGTCCCGCCACCACGATCAGGAACCCGCTGGCGGCTCCGCGACTACGCGGAATGCGCATCCTGCCGCCCTGAACGTCCTCATTCGCTACGACCCGTGACATGTCCGCCTCCTCGTTCGCCCCGGGGTACCCATCGGGGCCGGCACCTCAAACCTCCGGCGGCCGTCGCCACGGCGACTCCAGCGAAGGTTGCCAGGAACGTCCGGTGGCCTCCTTTTCCCGGCTCGAAGCCCGGCCCCCGGCCGTACCGAGTGGTCGCCACGGTCGGGTCGGCAACGCCGACAACCATCGCTCACCACGGCAGATTCGGCGACGCCGACGATTCGGCACGCCCGCGCCCCGGTCATGAGCGCGGCACCAGACCCCGCGCGGCCGGCAAGATCTCACCGACCTCCGGCAAACTGTCGCCCGTTCTTGTACGATCCGCCTGGGGAGTCCGTCACTCGAGCTGAGACCACGCCCGTGACGGCGGAGGCACACGACTGGCAAGGGCGAATACACGACGTGGACTGGATCGGCCGCTGGTGGCGGCAGCCCGACCACTATCAATGGCTGTCCGCGTACCTGGCCGTCCGCAATCTCCAGAGATTCACCCGATACATGATGGCGGCCATCGTGCTGGCCCTCGGCGTGGTGCCCGGGCTGATGCTGTTGACCCCCGCGGGTCCGCAGGCCGTGGCCGCCCGAGTGGCCTGCGCCGTCATCGCGGCGGCCTGCGCGGTGATGGCCATCCTGTGGTCGACGCGGTGGCCCACCCGCAACCAGTCCACCGTGTTCGTCGTCGTGGCGAACCTCGCGGTCGCCGCGACGTGCCTGCTGGCCTTCCGGCCGGCCACCGGGATCCAGGGCGCCACCGCCTTCGCGTCGCTCGCCGGCTACGTCGCGTTCTTCCACACCGCCCGCTACCTGGCGCTGACCCTCGCCCTCGCCGTCGGCACCGCGATCGCCTGCGCCGCCCAGATCGCCGTCGCCGGTGACATGCCGCTGGCGGCGAGCAGTCTGCTGATCCTCGGGGTGAGCGTGCTGGCGGTGCCGTTCTGCATCCAGGTGCTGGTCCACACCTTGGGCATCGACGCCCTCAACTCCGACATCGACCCGCTGACCGACCTGCCCAACCGGCGCGCCTTCCAGCGGTCGGTCCGCATGCTGGCCGCCGAGTCGAGCCGCGACGGCAACGCCCATCTGACCGTGGTCATGGTCGACCTCGACGACTTCAAGCGCATCAACGACACCGCCGGGCACGCCGCCGGCGACCACACCCTGGTGATGGTCGGCGGGGTCCTGCGCAACATCCGGCGGGGCGACTCCATCGCGGCCCGCATCGGCGGCGAGGAATTCGTCGTCGCCGTGTCCGGGGACCGCAGGGACGCCGTCGGCTTGGCCGAACGAATTCGCCGCGAGATCGCGCACGCACCCATGCGGGTCACCGCCAGCATCGGGGTGGCGAGCGCCTCGCTCTACCGGGTGCCCTCACGCGACCTCGTCACCCACGTCGACTGCCTGGTCGAATCGGCCGACCGCGCGATGTACCGGGCCAAGCGCTCGGGCGGCAACCGCGTCCACGTGGTCGGCCACCCGCACGACAGCTACGTCGAGAAGCCGATGGCGAGCACCACGACGGCGACCAGCGGGAACGCCCCCTGGATGACCGCTGAACGCGCCTTGGCCGGAGCCGACGCCAGCAGCACCGCAGCGGCGGCCAGCATCGAACCGACGCCGGCGAAGAGCAAGGCGGCGCCGACCCGGGTGCCGCCGGAGATCGTGAACCCCACGCCCACGGCGGTCACCACCGCCAAGAAGAGATTGTAGAACCCCTGGTTGAACGCCATCAGCTTGGTGGTCTCGGCCTCCTCGGCCGTCGTACCGAAGGCCGCCCGGGTGCGTGGGGCGGTCCAGCGGAACGCCTCCAGAATCCAGATGTAGACGTGGAGAAGCGCAGCCAGCGCCGCGAAGATCAGTCCAGCCGTGATCATGGTGAGTCGTCCCGTTCGTCAGTCGTAGAGGGCTTGCTGCCCGAGGCCCATGACCCCGCTGGGTGGCGTCATGCCCAGATGCATCCAAGCCTGACTGGTCGCCACCCTGCCGCGCGGGGTCCGGGCGATCATGCCAGCGCGCACCAGGAACGGTTCACACACCTCCTCGACGGTCGTCGGCTCCTCGCCGACGGCCACCGCCAGCGTCGACACGCCGACGGGCCCGCCGCCAAAGCTGCGGGTCAGGGCGCCCAACACGGCGCGGTCGAGCCGATCGAGTCCGAGCTCGTCCACGTCGTAGACGGCCAGGGCGGCCTTCGCGACGTCACGGGTGATCACGCCGTCGGCGCGGACCTCGGCGTAGTCGCGCACCCGACGCAGCAGTCGGTTGGCGATGCGTGGGGTGCCGCGCGAGCGGCGGGCGATCTCGGCGGCGGCGTCGGTTCCGACCTCGATGCCGAGGATGCCGGCAGAGCGGATCAGCACCCGCTCCAGTTCGGCGGGCTCGTAGAAGTCCATGTGGGCGGTGAACCCGAACCGGTCGCGCAGCGGGCCGGTCAGCGCACCGGATCGGGTGGTGGCCCCGACCAGGGTGAACGGCGCGACCTCCAGCGGAATCGAGGTCGCCCCCGGTCCCTTGCCGACGACGACGTCGACGCGGAAGTCCTCCATGGCCAGGTAGAGCATCTCCTCGGCGGGCCGGGCGATGCGGTGGATCTCGTCGATGAACAGGACGTCGTGCTCGACGAGGTTGGACAACATCGCGGCGAGATCTCCGGCGCGTTCCAACGCCGGGCCGGAGGTCAACCGAAGCGACGTGCCGAGCTCGGCGGCGATGATCATTGCCAGCGACGTCTTGCCGAGACCGGGCGGACCCGAGAGCAGGATGTGGTCGGGTGTGCCCCCGCGGTTCTTGGCGCCCTCGAGCACCAGCTGAAGCTGTTCACGCACCCGGGGCTGTCCGATGAACTCTTTGAGCGAGCGTGGCCGCAGGCTGGCGTCGACGTCGCCCTCCCCGACCGTCAGCGCCGCGGAGACCTCGCGCTCGGTGGTGTCCTCGGGTTCGTCGTCGTCGAAGCGGCCCACGCGCTAATTCTTCCCCAGCATCGACAGCGCGGCGCGTAGCGCACTCGAGGTCGTGGCGTCGGCATCGGCGGCGAGGACCTTGTCGGTGGCCTCCTCGGCCTGCTTGACCGGGAAGCCGAGCCCGACGAGGGCGTCGA
>Ga0209051_1001226_pt1 | contig 23070 bp, 18 predicted proteins | sample AraplaCvi_mMS_r2_2_FD_184286 | JGI IMG/M metagenome (GOLD analysis project Ga0209051, IMG submission 184286) | Arabidopsis root microbial communities from North Carolina, USA - plate scrape MF_Cvi_mMS_r2 (SPAdes) (version 2) | ecosystem: Host-associated > Plants > Roots > Endosphere | place...
ACGTGCTCGCGGTCGGCGGCATCGAACCGCGCAAGGGCACGGTCGACCTGGTCGAGGCGTACCACCTGCTGCGCCAACGCGTTCCGGACGTCGGGTTGGTCATCGCCGGGGGAGAGACGCTCTTCGACTACCGCGGCTACCGTGTCGAATTCGAGCGGACCTGCGCCGAGTTGGGCGTCGAGCCGGTCATCCTGGGCGCGGTCGCCGACGACGAGCTGCCGAGCTTGGTCGCCGCGTCGACGGTGTTCGCGTTCCCGTCGACCAAGGAGGGTTTCGGGTTGGCCGCGATGGAGGCGCTCGCCGCCGGACGTCCCGTCGTCGCCCGGGATCTACCCGTGTTGCGCGAGGTGTTCGGCGACACCGTCGGCTACGGCGCCACCCCCGCCGACTTCGCGCGCCTGATGGCCGAGGCCACCGACGGCGGCATCGACCCTGGCCCGGGGCGGGCCCTTGCGGCGTCGCTGACATGGTCCGCAGCCGCGCAGAGCCACGTCGACTTCTACGCCGCGCACCCGATGCCGGACTAGCTGCGACCAATCAGGGCTGACGAAAGTTCCCACAGCCGTTCGGCATTGGCGGGATCCAGGGCATAGGGAGCGACGCCGCCGCGGCCGGGTCCGGTACGCCGGTACACCACCTCCGCCTCGTTGCAGTCCTCGAAGTAGCGGCCGCCGACGCCGTCGAGCAGCGGTGAGGCCGCCAGCAACGTCGAGGTGGCGGCACCCTGCTCCACGGTCTTGAAGTCCGTGCCCGCCGCCCGGAACGCCGTCAACGCCTGCTCGGCGTAATCGGCGGGAAGGTGGCGTTGCAGCGGGGTGGCGATGCCGCCGGGCATCAACGCGTTGGCGAGGATCCCGTCGGCGGCCCACCGCCGGGTGGCCTCCACTGCGAAGAGCACGTTGGCGGTCTTCGACTGTCCGTACGCGCCGAAGGGGTCGTAGTCGCGGAACGCGAAGTCGACGTCGTCGAACACCACCGGCGAGCGCAGGTGGCCGGACGAACTCACCGAGACGATCCGGGCGTTGCCGGACGCGGCGAGTGCGTCGTGCAGGCCCACGGCGAGCGCGAAGTGCCCGAGATGGTTTGTGGCGAACTGCATCTCGTGGCCACTGGCCGACATGGTCAGCTCCTGAATGGCCATCACCCCGGCGTTGTTGACCAGGACGTCCAGCGGACCGGTCCACGATGCGACGAAGGCGTCGACGCTGGCCACGTCGGAGAGGTCCAGCGCGGCCACGTCGACGGTGCCGCCGATGTCCGCAGCAGCGCGGTGACCCGCGGCCACGTCGCGGACGGCCAGTGTCACGTGAGCGCCGGCCCCGGCCAAGGCCCGTGCGGTCTCCACTCCGATGCCCGACGCGCCGCCGGTGACGATCGCGCGGCGGCCCACGAGGTCCACGCCGGCGATCACCTCGGCGGCGGTCGAGTCGAAGCCGAACGGCGTACGCAGCAGTGTGTCGGTCACGCCTGAGCCCAACCCGTCGCGGGGCGTCGCTGTTCCCGCCACCGCCGAGACCGTCAGGCCGGCACGGGTGCGGCGGCCGCCGACTTCTGGTGCCGGTGCTGGCGTTCGATCACCGCGAAGTAGAAGGCGTAGGCGAATGCGCAGCTGGTGAACAGGCTGGCGACGAAGAACAGCCACGGTCGCCGGATGCCCCGCCGCCGACCGTCGACGATCGTGAACAACGGCAGCAGGATGACGTTGACGATGGTGTAGTCCTGGCTGGCCGAGGCGGCAGCGGGGTTGACGTAGCCCAGTGCGATGAACTGCTGCCAGCTCCCGGGGCCCCAGAACGGATTGCCGCCGGGGACGGCGTACTGCTCGACGAACTGGTGGTTGAAGTAGTAGCCGAGCGCGATGGAGGCGACGCCGACGAGGTAGAACACCACCTCGAGCGCCGAGAACGCGGGTCCGTCCGCGGGACGGCCGAAGACGCAGTCGTTGGCCCGGACGATCCAGACGACGACGAGGACGCCCAGGATGGCGTGGACGATCAGGGAGACCATGCCCCGAGTATGAGACGCGGCCGCCGAAGTCTTGTCACTTTTGACATTCCGCCCGATGCGCGGGCTAGCCCCTCGCCAGGCCGTCGACCATCAAGGCCAGGGTGAAGTCGAATCTGTCGTGCCCCTCGCCGGAGGTGAGTTCGGCGGCGTACCGGCGGGTCTGGGGGAACGTCTCCGCGGGCAGGGCGCCGAACCGTCGCCGCAGCTCGGCGCGGTCGTGCACCCACTCGGCGTCGTCGTCGACGGCTCGTTGGCGGGCGATCGACGCCTCCAGGCAATACGCCGCCACGTACAGGAACAGGGCGTCGATGGCCCAGGCGGCGGTCTGGGGTTCGACGCCACCGGCGAGCAGGATGGCCAACATGCCCTCGTTGACCCGCACGATCTCGAGGTCGGTGGGTGCCATCGCCAAGGCGGCGCGCGAGATGCCGGGGTACTTCAGGTACTGGTCGCGCATGTCGGTGCAGACGTCGCGGATCTGATCCCGCCAAGTGTCCTCGTCCGGGGTGGGCAGGTCGAGTTTGGCGCAGAGCCGGCCCATCAGCAGTTCGTCGAGATCGGCCTTGTTGATCACGTGGGCGTAGAGCGACGCGGGGCCGGTGTCGAGGGCGTCCGCCAGCCGCCGCATCGTCAGCGCCTCGTAGCCCTCTGCCGCAACGACTTTCAAGGCGACATCGACGATGTGATCGGGCGTGAGCGGAGTCCGGCGCCGCCGGGGGCGGGCACCGTCGGGCGCACCGGCGTTCGACGGCTGGTGGCGCGCCGCGCGGCGCTCCCGGGGATTCACCCGTCCACCATAACTTGACACGAACATCGTTCGTTATTAGAACGGTGTTCGTGAAACATGCTGCCGAAGTGACCGTGGTCGGTGCCGGGCCCGTCGGGCTGATGCTCGCCGCGGAGCTGGCGCTTGCCGGCGCCGACGTCCAGGTCCTCGAACGACGGACCGAACCTGATCTCGACGCCAAGGCGCAGTCGATCAACGTGCCGACGGCCGAGGCGCTCGACCGTCGCGGTCTGTTGCCCGCCGCCACCGATCTCGACCAACGGTTCACCGGTCACTTCGCCGGACTGCCTCTCGACGCCGATCTCGTCGACTGGGCCGACGCCGAACTGGTCGCCCACACCGCCGCCGACCGGTGCCGCACGATGACGCAATCACGTCTGGAAGCGCTGCTGGCCGAACACCTCGACCGATTGGGCGTCCCGGTGCACCGCGGGGTCGACGTCGTCGCGGTCGACGACACCGCCACCGGTGTGCGCGTGGGCACCTCGGCCGGACCGATGCACACCACGTGGCTGGTGGGATGCGACGGTGGCCACAGCACGGTGCGCCGACTGTCCGGCATCGAATTCCCCGGCACCGCAGCCGAATTCGTCGGGTATCAGACGATCGCCGAGGTGGCCGACCCCGAGAAGCTCGGCACGGGGTGGGTGTGGTCCGAGCGTGGCGCATACCGCTGCGGACCCCAGCCGGGCCGCGTGGCCACCCTGGAATTCGACTCCGTCCGTGCGCGATCGGCGCGTGATGACCGCGCAACGCCGGTGACCCTCGACGAAGTACAGGCGAGTCTGCGCCGGGTCTCGGCCACCGACGTCACCGTGACGGCCCTGCGCGCGGCGCCGACGCGCTGGACCGACAACACCCGGCAGGCGGCGAGCTACCGCCGTGGGCATGTGTTGCTGGCCGGAGACGCGGCCCACGTGCACCCGCCGTTTGGCGGTCAGGGCCTCAACCTCGGCATCGGCGACGCGGTCAACCTCGGCTGGAAGCTGGGCGCCGTGGCGACCGGACGGGCCTCCGACGATCTGCTGGACACCTACGACGCCGAGCGCCGACCGGTCGGCGCGTGGGTGCTGGACTGGACGCGGGCGCAGACCGGTCTCATGCGGGGCGACCCCTCGTCCGCCGCCCTCCGAGTCGTCGTCGCCGACTTGCTGGGCACGTCCGCCGGCGCGACCTACGCCGTCAAGAAGATCTCCGGTGTCACCCAGCGCGTGGGACCGGTGGGTGACCACGACGTGGTCGGCACCCTGGTGCCCGACCTGTGGCTGCGCGACGGGTCCCGACTGGTCGACCACGGCCATGGCGGCGGATTCCTGCTGCTCGACCGCACCGTCGACGGTGCCTTCGCCCGACTCGCCGCACCCTGGGGCGACGTCGTCACCACCGTCGTCGACGACGAGGACGCCCCGCTCGTGGGTGCGCTGGTCCGGCCGGACGGCGTCATCGCCTGGGCCGCCGACACCGTCGACGCACCGGGTCTCGACGACGCGCTGCGACGCTGGGCCGGTGCGCGATGACCGAGACGACCACACTGCCGCTGCGCAGAGCGGTGCCCGTCCTGATCGTGGTGCTGATCGCCGACCTGATGGATCTGCTGGACGCCACGATCGCCAACCTCGCCGGCCCGTCGATCCGGGCCGACCTCGGCGGTGACGGGACGACCCTGCAGTGGGTGCTCGCCGCCTACACCACCACGCTTGCCATCGGATTGGTGACCTCGGGCCGCCTCGGAGACATCCTCGGTCGGCGACGACTGTTCCTCACCGGGATGGCCGGCTTCACCGTCGCATCGCTGGCGTGCGGGCTGGCACCTGGAGTGGGCTGGCTGATCGCTGCCCGCGCCGTACAGGGACTGGCCGGGGCGGTGATGATCCCGCAGGGATTCGCCCTCGTGAAGGTGGTCTTCCCGCCGGATCGGTTGCGGGCGGCGCTGATTCCCTTTGGACCGATCATGGGGCTGGGCACCGTGGCCGGTCCGATCCTGGCCGGCTGGCTGCTGCACCTCGACCTGTTCGGCAGCCAATGGCGAGCCATCTTCCTGGTGAACGTGCCGATCGGCCTCGTGACCGTCGTCCTCGGCTGGTTCCTCCTGCCGACGCGTGCGGGCGAGGATCCTCGCCTGCGCGTCGACCTGGTCGGGGTGGTGCTGTTGATCCTGGCCTCGTCGCTGCTGATCGTTCCGCTGGTCGAAGGTCGCGAATACGGTTGGCCTGCGTGGTCGTTCGCGATGATCGTCGCCGCACTCGTCGTGTTGGCGCTCTTCACGAGGTGGGAACGCCGCAGCCTGCATCCGGTGCTGCCGCCGTCGCTGTTCGCCCGGCGCAGCTTCACCGCCGGATTGGTCATCACCGGCTGCTTCTTCGCCTCCTTCACCGGCTTCCAGCTCGCGGTCAACCTCTTGCTTCAACTCGGGCTGGGGTGGACCCCGCTGAACACCGGCATCGCCCTCATTCCGTGGGCCGTCGGCACCGCCGTGGCCATCGCTCTCAGCGGCGCCGTGCTCGCCGAGAGGTTCGGCCGCGGGTCCATGCGGGCGGGCCTCGCCGTCGCGGCGGCCGGCCTGCTGGGCTTGTGGTGGATCCTCGACCACGCCGGCGAGCACCTCGGTGCGTGGACGATCGCACCAGCGCTGCTGGTCGTCGGCTTTGGTTCGGGACTGGTCTTCGTCCCCTCCTTCGACTACATCCTCGGTGACGCGACCGTCGACGAGGCGGGCGCCGGCTCGGGCATGCTCAACGCCGTTCAGCAGTTCGCCAACGCCATCGGCGTCGCCGCGCTCGGCACCGTCTTCTTCGCCCGCGCCGGCACGGGCGGGCCGACGGCCGTCGTCGCCGCGGCGCAACTGGTGGTCGTCGTCGCCGCCGCGCTCTACACGATCACCCTGCTACTGGTCGGGTTGCTGCCCAAGCACATTCGGTCCTCCGAGTCTGGGTAGGACGGGGACGTCACGTCCCGCTGACGAGCCCGTTCAGCGCAGTCGGAGCCCCCTCGGCGTCCTCGAGAATCCGCTCGCGGTCAGGGCGTCCTGCACGGCGGCGTGTTCCGGGCCGGCCGCCGGTTCCAGGACGGGCACGCCGTTGATCCGCTCCACCAGCAGTGACCGCAAACGGCCCGCGCCGACCAACTCCACTAGCGCCGTCGCCGCAGCGGCATGGGCCTCGGGGTCGGGGGAGAAGGCCAACAGAGAGCGGCCGCCGCGTTCGAGGAACCAGGTCAACTCTCCATCGACGAGGATCACCAGCGCCCCGGCCTTGCGCCCCGGGCGGTGTCCGACGTCGGCCTCTGCGGGCCACGGTAGCGCCGCCCCATAGGGATTCGCGGGGTCAGCGGCCGCGAGCACCACCGCGTGGTACTCGCGACGTTGGCGGTCCAGGTCGTCGAGGTAGGTGCGCAGGCGGTCGACCGTGGACGCCACCGCGAACTGAGCCCCGCCGAGCGACTCGACGAAGTACCCCCGCTGACAGCGACCCACGTCCTCGAGTGCGGTCAGCACCTTGTACAGCATGGCGAACCCGCCCGGGACTCCTTCGGAGGCACCCTTGGTCAGAACGCCGTACCGGTTGAGCAGGAGTTCGGCGGTGAAGTGCGCTCGGATGGTCGAATCGGGTTCCGGCTGCGGCAGGGCCGACCACCGGCCCGCGACGGTCGCGTCGGTGGTGCGCGTCTGCGCGTGTGCCACGCTGTAGCGACTCAACCGGGGCGGTCGTTGACGTTGGCGGTGGGCGCCGCCCCGCTTGCCCGTCCCCGCCAGCATGGCGCGCACGGGGGCGAATGTGTCACCGGTGATGCGGCCCGCCCAAATCAGTTCCCACAGAGCGTCCTTGACCGCCGAGGCCGGGTCACCCGCGGATGCCCCGGCGCTCAGCTGACGGAAGAAGTAGGCACCCCCGTGGTCGAGCGTGTCGAGGATCTCGCGGTGCACGTCGGTGAGGTCGAACTCGGCGGGCGGACTGAGGGTCAGCGGCGCGGTGTCGGCGCTGTGGAAGGCGATCCAGCCGTCACCACTGCCGATTGCCCCGGCTCCTGACCACGTCACCTCGCCTGCGGCGAGCAACTCGTCGAGCATCGCGGGTTGATAGTTGCGTACCCGCTGGCCGAACACCAGCGGTTCGATCGCCGACGCGGGGATGGGCACCCCCGACAACTGCTCGATCACCGACGCCAGACCGTCGACGCCCAGGCTCTTCTCGACCCCGACCTGTTGCCAGGCGGGCAGGAACCGGGCGTAGGCCGCGGTGCTCACCGGCTCGACCTGCGCGCGCAGCGCGGCCAGCGACCGTCGCCGGAGGATCTTCAAGACGTCGGCGTCACACCACTGCTCGGTGTCGGCGGGCGCGGCGGTGGTGAACTCGCCGCGCACCAGCCGCCGGTCGGCGGACATGCGCCCCAAGACGTCGGCGGTCACCCGCACGCCCAGCCCGAAGCGTTGGGCGGCGTCGGTGGTGGTGAACGGTCCGCGCGTGCGGGCGTAGCGACCGAGGAGCTCACCGAGGGGGTCGGCGACCGATTCGGTGAAGCTGGCGGGAATGCCCACCGGTACCGCGATGCCGACGCCGTCGCGCAGCAGGCCAATGTCCTCGACGGCGACCCACCACGTCTGACCGGCGAACGACACCGTCAGCGCCCGGCGGCTGGACCGCAGACCCTCCAGCCACCCGCCGACGTCGTCGACGGTCGAGCGGTCCGCTACCTCGGCCTCGGTCAGAGGTCCGAGCAGGCGCAGCAGATCGGCCGCGCCCTCCGCGTCGCGGATGCGTCGGTCCTCGGCGAGGTGCTGCAACTGCGCGACGGTGGACTCGATGACCTTCTGATCGAGGAGTTCGCGCAGTTCGACTCGTCCGAGGAGTTCGGCCAGCAGCGTGCTGTCGAGGGACAGGGCCGCCGCACGCCGCTCCGCCAGCGGGCTGTCGCCCTCGTACATGAACGCGCCGACGTAGCCGAACAGCAGTGACGCGGCGAACGGAGACGGCGTGACGGTCTCCACCTCGAGGATGCGGATGCGGCGCTGGGCCACGCGATTCATCAACTCGCGCAACGTCGGAACGTCGTATACGTCCTGCAGGCACTCCCGCACCGTCTCCAACACGATGGGGAAGTCCGGGTACTTGCGGGCGATGTCGAGCAGCTGTGCGGCGCGCTGGCGCTGATGCCACAGCGGCGACCGCTTGCCGGGATGGCGGCGCGGCAGCAGGAGTGCGCGTGCGGCGCATTCACGAAACCGCGACGCGAACAACGCGGAGCCGCCGACCTCGTCGGTGACGATGGGGTCGATCTCGTCGGCGTCGAAGACGAACAGCTCGGCACCCGGCGGGGTGTCCTCGGTGTCGGGCAGGCGCACGATGATGCCGTCGTCGGAGGCGGTTGGCTTCTCGTCGATGCCGTAGCGCTCCCGCAACCGTCGAGCCACCGCCAGCGCGAGCGGACCGTGCACCCGCAACCCGTAGGGCGAGTGCAGGATCACCCGCCAGTCGCCGAGCTCGTCGCGGAAGCGCTCGACGATGAAGGTCGAGTCGGTGGGGACGGTGCCGGTGGCTTCCTTCTGATCCGAGATCAGCTGCCACAGGTTGTTCGTGGCGAAGTCGTTGAAACCCATTGCCGCACAACGCGCATCGAATTCATCCCGGCCCGTTCCGGCGAGCTCGCCGGTGAACGCGCCGATGGCGGCGCCCAATTCGGCAGGTCGGCCCACGCCGTCGCCACGCCAGAAGGGCAGCCGAGCGGGCTGCCCGGGTGCCGGCAGCACCAGCACCCGGTCGTGGGTGATCTCGGTGATCCGCCAGCTGGTCGCGCCCAGGGAGATGACGTCGCCGGGCCGCGATTCGTAGACCATCTCCTCGTCGAGTTCACCGACCCGCGAGGGCTTGTCGGTATCGGCCGAGGATGCCAGGTACACCGTGAACAGACCGCGGTCGGGGATCGCGCCACCGGAGGTCACCGCCAGACGCTGGGCACCAGGGCGGGCGGTGAGGGTGCCGGCGTCACGGTCGTAGACCAAGCGGGGGCGAAGCTCCGCGAATTCGGTGGAGGGGTACTTGCCGCTCAGGAGGTCCAACGTCGCCTCGAAGGCGCTGCGCGGCAACGTGGCGAACGGTGCACTGCGGCGCACGGCGTCGAACCAGCGGTCGGCGTCGAGTGGTTCGAGTGCCGCCGCGGCGACGGTGTGCTGGGCCAGCACGTCGAGCGGATTCGTCGGCACTCGCATGGTCTCGATCTGTCCGGCGAGCATGCGTTGCACCGTCACCGCACAGTCGATCAGGTCGGTGCGGTGCTTCGGGAAGAGGACACCCTGGGAGACCTCGCCGACCTGGTGTCCGGCGCGGCCGATGCGCTGCAGGCCGCTGGCCACCGACGGGGGCGACTCGACCTGCACGACCAGGTCGACGGCGCCCATGTCGATGCCGAGCTCGAGGCTCGAGGTGGCCACCACGGCCTTGAGGCGGCCGGTCTTCAGGTCGTCCTCGACGATCGCGCGCTGTTCCTTGCTGATCGAGCCGTGGTGGGCCTTGGCCAGCAGCGGTTCGGCACCTAGGGCAACCCCGCTGCCCATCACCTGCGCCGGCGCGCCGCCGCCGACCTTCGGGTTGTGGGCCTGCTCCACCTCGCCGCCCAACCGTTCGGCGTGAATCTCGTTGAGTCGCGCGGTCAACCGCTCGGCGAGTCGGCGAGAGTTGGCGAACACGATCGACGAGCGATGCGACTCGATCAGGTCGACGATGCGCTCCTCGACGTCGGGCCAGATGCTGTTGTTCTCGAGGTTGGCCATGTCGGGCACCGGCACCTGGACCGACAGGTCGAAGGTCTTGGCGGCCATCGGCGCCACGATCGTGGTGGGGGCGTGGCCGGAGAGGAACCTGGCCACCTCCTCTGGTGGCCGGACGGTGGCCGACAGACCGATGCGCTGCGCCGGTCGGTCGGTGAGTTGGTCGAGACGCTCGAGGGACAGCGCCAGGTGGGCGCCGCGCTTGGTGGCCGCCACGGCGTGCACCTCGTCGACGATCACGGTCTCGACGTCGGTGAGCGTCTCGCGCGCGGCCGAGGTCAACATGAGGAACAGGGATTCGGGGGTGGTGATGAGGATGTCGGGTGGCCGGGCGATCATCTCGCGGCGCCGGCTGGGCGTCGTGTCGCCCGATCGGACGCCGACGCTGATGCTCGGGGCGACCTCGCCCCGGCGTTCGGCGACGCGTCCGATGCCGGTCAGCGGGGTGCTGAGGTTGCGTTCGACGTCGACCGCCAGCGCCTTGAGCGGTGACACGTACAGCACCCGGGTGCCGGTCGTGACCGTCGGGTCCTTGGGGGTCGACGCCAGTCGGTCGATGGCCCACAGAAAGGCGGCGAGCGTCTTGCCCGACCCCGTCGGGGCGATGACCAGCGTGTTGTCGCCGTTGGCGATCGCCTCCCACGCCTCGGTTTGCGCGGCCGTCGGCGCCGCGAAGGTACCGGTGAACCACTCCCGCGTCAGGTCGCTGAAGCGGGCCAGCGGGGGCGCCGGTGCGGCGGACGAGCGGGCCATCCCGCCATAGTGCCCGCACCCACCGACACGTAACCGGCGGTGGCGTGTCGCGACCCAGGGAAGACGGGTGCGCAGGATTGGATTGCCACCGTGACGAACGACGCGCCGGACCGAGATGCGGCACCCGACGGCACCGGCACGGGCGCTCCCGGCGACGCGGTCATGGTGGAGGCGGAGAGTTGGTTCCTGCGGCACGGCCTGCCGTCGGCCGTCCGCGGAGGACGTCGGTGGCGCGGCATTCTGGCCCGCTCCGCGCCGGCGCTGGTCGGGTGGGCGACCCTGATGGTCTCGAGCCTGCTGATCATGCTGCTCTCCGGTGATCAGGACGTCGACGTCGACGACGATCCGACGGCGTCGCAGTGGCTCGCGCTGGTGATCCTGGTCCTGCTGCCGGTGACGGTGCTCGGCAGCGGGTGGATCGCGCATCGGATTCGCCGTCCGTCGACCCGCCGGATCGTTGCGATCGCGGCCATCGTGATCGCCATGGCGTCGGACTGGTGGGACGACGACGCGGCCGAGATCCTGTCCGACGCGCTCGTCGACGGCACGCTGGTCGCGGCGATCCTCGTCGCCACGGGCACGGGAATCGGCTCGGTGCTGGGGTGGTCGGCGAAGACGACGCTGACGCATCTGCGTGCTGCGGGGCGGCTGATGGTGCGCGCGCTTCCGGTGGTGCTGCTGACCGTCCTGGCGTTCTTCAACACCTCGGTATGGCTCGTCGCCACCAATCTGGACGTCCCGCGGATGGTCCTGCTCGTCATGTTCCTGGCGCTGATCGCGGTGTCGTTCCTCACCGCCGGGACCAGGGACTCACTGGCCACGGTGACCTCGATGGAGGGATCGGGCGCCACCGAGGTTCCCGCACCGTTCACGGAGATGACGCACCCCGAGGCGCCGTCGGCGCTGACCGTCGGCGAGCGTCTCAACCTGCTCGTCGTGGTGGTCATCTCGCAGATCGTTCAGGTGCTCCTGCTGGCCGTCCTGACGGGCGCCGTCTTCTTCGTCATGGGACTGATCGTGTTGAATCCGGCCGTGCTGGCCAAGCTCACCAGCGGCGCCTCGTCACAAAGCGTGTGGTTCGGCTTCACGGTCCCGCTGTCTGCGGCGCACCTTCACGTGGTGGCCCTGTTGACGGCGTTGACGTTCATGTACGTGTGCGTCAAGGCCGTCGGTGACGGCGAGTACCGAAGGAACTTCCTCGACCCGCTGCTGGAGGACATGAGACGGGCGGTGGCGGCCCGCCATCGCTATCGGGCGTCGGTACGTTCTGCGAGTCGGCGGAGCGTGGAAACCGACGGTCGATGATCGACAGGGCATGCTCGGCCCAGCGAATGTTGTCCTGCTCGAACGTAATTCCTCGAAGCAAGGTGAGGTAGGGGCCCACCGCGTTCGTCGTCGCCAGATGGTGGTCTTCGGACTCGCCGCCGAGCATCCGGGCCCTGATGCGCTCGAGAAGCGCCAATTTGTCGGTGGCTCTGTCGATTTGGCGGGATACGGCATCACGTACCGCCGCCGTGTCACCTGCGTCGAGGGCCTGCACCATGACGAGCAGGTCGTCGCGGATGGCGGTCGGCTTCGGCGGCTGGCAGGTGAAGTCGCGGATCGCGTCCTCCCCGGTGCCGGTCAGGGTGAAGAGCCGCTTGGTGGGGCGGCGTTCCTGAGGGACCACGCGGGCTTCGATGAGTCCGTCGGCCGCCAGGCGGTCGAGTTCGCGGTAGAGCTGCTGGGGGGTGGCGGTCCAGAAATTGGCGACGGAGCGGTCGAAGCGCTTGGCCAAGTCGTAGCCGGATGCCTCGCCCTCGAGCAGCGCCGCCAACACCGCCTCGCGAAGCGCCATGCCCAGGACCCTACCTCTCGATAGTCAACGAAGTGATTAGTCCGATCTGGACATTCAGCGACAAACGGGGTTAGTGTCCAGAGCGATTATTCAATTCGATGAATAGGTAACGACATGCAGGAATTCCGCCGGGCGGTCGAGGCCCGTGACGAAGACGCGATCGCCGCGCTTCTCGCCGAGGACGTGGTCTTCACCAGCCCCGTCGCCTTCACGCCGTACCCGGGCAAGGCGATCACCGCAGCGATTCTGCGGGCGGTGATGCGGGTGTTCGAGGACTTTCACTACGTTCGCGAGATCACCGACGTCGGCGGCCGGGATTCGGCGTTGGTCTTTCAGGCGGTCGTGTCGGGTAAACAGGTCACCGGCTGCGACTTCCTCCACGTCGACGACGACGGCTTGATCGACGACTTCACCGTCATGGTCCGCCCACTGTCGGCCGCGCTCGCCTTGTCGGAGGCCATGGGCGCGCAATTCGACCGCATCCGGCGCGAAGCCGCCGCCGACACGTCGGCGTCCGTCGGCCGCGCCGAGAACTGAAGGACGCTGTCCGACCATGGGTGCCGGGACGGAACGGACTCGGTCCGAAGCTACGATGACCCCCGAGCGGAGGGATGCGGGATGCGCATAGGCCTGGGTATCAATTACGCCGGTGGGTTCAAGGAAGTCGCCGCCGAGGTGGCCGATCTCGAACGCGCCGGCCTGGACATCGTCTTCGTCCCCGAGGCCTACTCCTTCGACGCGGTCAGCGCGCTGGGGTATCTCGCGGCCAAGACCGATCGCATCCAGTTGGCGTCGGGGATCCTGCAGCTCTACACGCGCACTCCGACCCTGACGGCGATGACCGCCGCCGGGCTGGACTACGTCTCCGACGGCCGCTACATCCTCGGGTTGGGTGCGTCGGGACCTCAGGTGATCGAAGGGTTTCACGGGGTGCCGTACGACGCTCCGATCGGACGCACCAGGGAGGTCGTCGAGATCTGTCGGGCGGTGTGGCGCCGCGAGCGGTTGCAGTACGACGGCAAGCACTATCAAATTCCGTTGCCCGCCGAACGGGGCACGGGGCTGGGCAAGGCGCTCAAGCTCATCAATCACCCGGTGCGCGAACGCATTCCGGTGCTTCTCGCGGCGCTGGGACCCAAGAACGTCGAACTGGCCGCCGAGATCGCCGAAGGGTGGCAGCCCATCTTCTTCCTGCCGGAGAAGGCGTCTCAGGTGTGGGGTGAGCCGTTGGCCGCGGGCAAGGCCAAGCGTGATTCCGCGCTGGGCGACCTGGAGGTGTTCGCGGGGCCCGCGCTGGCCATCGGAGACGACGTCGACGGTCTGCGCGAATGGGTCAAGCCCCATCTCGCCCTCTACATCGGCGGAATGGGTGCCAAGGGCAAGAACTTCTATCACACGCTGGCCGTCAAGTACGGCTACGCCGCCGAGGCCGACCGCATCCAAGAGCTGTACCTGGCCGGCGAGAAGGAGCAGGCGGCCAAGGCCGTACCCGACGCCCTGGTGCGCGACGTGTCACTGATCGGTTCGGCGGGTTTCGTGAAGGAGCGCGTCGCGGCGTTTCGCGAGGCCGGGGTGACCGTCCTGAACGTCGTCCCCATGGCCGCCACGGTCGCCGAACGCGTGAAGCTGATCGAACAGCTGCGCTCGATCTGCTGACCGCGCGTCGCTCACAGCGCCAGGCCGCGGAGCACCTCGAGCGCGCGTTCCACGGCAGGCGGTGCCGCGTCCCCGAGGTGGGCGGCCACCAGGTCGACGCCCAACGTCGCTGGCTCCAGCGGTCGATAGGTGACGCCGGCGACGTCCAGATCGGCGGTCGGTGCCGGCACCACCGCGATGCCGAGGCCCGCGGCGACCAGCGTCACCAGGGTCGAGGTCTCCGAGACCTCCTGTCGGATGCGGGGAACGAATCCCGCGTCGGCGCACATCGCCGTCAGCAGGCGGCCCATCACCGACCGATCCTGACCAGGGTGGGCGACGAGGTCCTCGGCGCGCAGGTCGTCGACTCCCACGGTGTCGCGTTCGGCCAGTCGATGAGCCGACGGCACGGCGACCATCAGGCGGTCTCGACGAACATGCTCGGTCTGGACGTCGGGATCGTCGACGGGTGGTCGCAACAGGGCGATGTCGACGTCGCGGTTGCGTAGCGCGTCGAGCTGGGCGGGGGCGAGCATCTCGCCGCGAATGCTGATCTCCACCTGCGGCAGCTGTTCGCGCAGCGCGCGGACCAGACGGGGGAGCACGGAGTACGTCGCCGAACCCACGCACCCGATGGACAGGTGGCCCTCCACTCCCCGTGCCACGCGCCGCGCTTGGCGGCCGGCGTCGTCGACGGCGTCGAGCACCGCGATGGTCCGGCGCAGGTAGGCCTCGCCGGCTCGAGTCAGCTCCACCCGGCGCGTGCTGCGGGTCAGCAGGCTGACGCCGAGCTCGCGCTCCAGCTGACGAATTTGTTGCGACAGCGGGGGCTGGGCGATGTGCAGCCGTTCGGCGGCGCGTCCGAAGTGGAGTTCCTCGGCGACGGCGCGGAAGTAGCGTAGATGGCGCAGCTCCATGATTGAAACGTCCCGCCTATCAATGACCAGGATATGGGTATTTCAGAATACCTATCCGCCGGTCCTATGGTCGAAGGATGAGCCGTACGACCATCACTCCGATCCCGCCGACGCCGTCGCGGGCATCGCCGACGGCGCCACGATCCTGGTGGGCGGCTTCGGCATGGCGGGCATGCCCACCACCCTCGTCGACGCGCTGATCCACCAGGGGGCCACCGACCTCACCATCGTCAGCAACAACGCAGGCAACGGTGACACCGGCTTGGCCGCCCTGCTGGCCGCCGGGCGGGTGGCCAAGGTCGTCTGCTCGTTCCCCCGCCAAGCGGACTCCTACGTCTTCGACGAGCTGTACCGCGCCGGCAAGGTCGACCTCGAAGTGGTGCCGCAGGGCAATCTCGCCGAGCGGATGCGCGCCGCGGGGGCCGGTATCGGAGCGTTCTTCTGCCCGACCGCCGTCGGCACCCCGCTGGCCGAGGGGAAGGAGACCCGGACCATCGACGGCCGGGACTACGTGCTGGAGTACCCGATCCGTGGTGACGTCGCCTTGATCGGCGCCTGGAGGGCCGACACCGTCGGAAACCTGCTGTACCGCAAGACCGCTCGCAACTTCGGCCCCGTGATGGCCACCGCGGCCGCGTTGACGATCGTCGAGGTCGCCAGCGTCGTCGACGCCGGCGCGATCGATCCGGAGACGGTGGTGACTCCGGGCATCTACGTCGACCGGGTGCTGAACCTCTCCGCCATGTCGGACGCCACCAAGGAGGCCTCGTGACCACTGCAGTCGACGTCACCGTCGAACACCTCGACCGCGGGCCGCTGGACCGCGACGAACTCGCGGCCATGGTCGCCAGCGGTATTCCTCCCGGCTCCTACGTCAACCTGGGCATCGGTCAACCGACCACCGTGGCCGAGCACCTCGATCCCGACGCCGGCATCGTGCTGCACACCGAGAACGGCATGCTGGGCATGGGCGGGCAGGCCTTCGGCGACGCCGTCGACGCCGACCTGACCAACGCCGGCAAGATCCCCGTCACCGAGACGGCCGGCGCCTCCTACTTCCACCACGCCGACTCGTTCGCGATGATGCGCGGCGGCCACCTCGACGTCTGCGTGCTCGGCGCCTTCCAGGTCAGCCGACACGGCGATCTCGCCAACTGGCACACCGGGGCACCGGATGCCATCCCCGCCGTGGGAGGCGCCATGGATCTGGCGATCGGCGCCAAGCGCGTCTACGTGATGATGAACCTCTTCGCCAAGGACGGCAGCGCCAAGCTCGTCCCGCAGTGCACCTACCCGCTGACCGGGCTGCGCTGCGTCAGCCGGGTGTACACCGAGGTCGCCACCTTCGAGATCGACTCCGCCGCAGGCGAAGTCCACGTCCTGGCGACCTTCGGCATCGCCGTCTCGGAGTTGTCCGAACGCATTGGATTCGAGTTGGTGGCCCGCTGAGGGGTGCCTAGGACAGCGTGCCCTGGTAGCGCCGCATACCGGCGAGCCAGCGCTCGTAGTCGTCGCCCTTGCGCCGGTACATGGTCAGCACGTCGGCGTGCGGCAACACCAGGAAGCGGCCGTCGCGCACGGCGTCCACCGTCATGGCGGCCACTCGATCCGCGCCGATGACCTCACCGGCGGTGGCGACGGCGGCTCCCGCCATCCGGGCCAACGGGTCGGGGGAGGCCATGATGCCGCTCAGCAGTGGTGTGTCGACGCCCATCGGGCATACGCACGAGACGCCGACACCCTTGTCGCCGTAGGTAATCGACAGCCACTCGGCGAATCCCACCGCCGCGTGCTTGGTCACCGAGTATGCCGCCGCCCCCACCTGGGTCAGCAGACCCGCCGCCGACGCCACCGCGACGAAGTGCCCCTCGCCCCGCTGCACCCAGCCGGGCACCAACGCCTTGGCTGCCCGGACGTGGGCCCGCAGGTTCACGTCGACGACGGTGTCCCAAGCGGCCTCGTCGTCGCCGAGTCCTGGCGGACCCATGATGCCGGCGTTGGCGACGAAGACGTCGACCGGGCCGAAGGCCTCCGTCGCGCAGTCCAGGAGAGCGGCGACGCCGTCGACCGACGCCGCGTCGCCGACGACACCGGCGGCCGAACCGTCGGCCGCGGTGATCCGGTCGACGGTGTCCTGAACGCCGCCGGCGGCGAGGTCGCCGACCACCACCGAGGCCCCCGCGGCGGCGAACGCGACCGCGAGCTCGCGCCCGATGCCCGAACCGGCACCGGTGACGACGGCGACCCTGCCCTCGATCTGCATGGGGTCAGACCGTGCGCGCGAGCCGGTCGGCCAGGAGCGCCGCGAATCGGGCCGGATCGTCGAGGACCCCGCCCTCGGCGAGAAGTGCCGTGCCGTAGAGCAATTCGGCGGTCTCGGCCAAGCCCTCGGACTGCTCGGAGGCGGCCAGGGCGTCGCGCAGGCCCGTCACCAAGGGGTGATCCGGGTTGAGTTCGAGGATGCGCTTGCCGACCGGCACCTCCTGACCCGAGGCGCGGTACATCCGCGCCAACTGCGGGGTGATGCCGAACGTGTCGGTGATGAGGCAGGCCGGTGACGACGTCAACCGCGTCGAGAGCCTGACCTCCTTGACGTGCTCGGTCAGCGTTTCCTGCAGCCAGGTCAGCAGGGCGGCGAACTCGGCGTCCTTGGCGTCGTCGGACGCGTCGTCGTCGGAGGCGCCGAGATCCACCTCGCCCTTGGCCACCGACTGCAGCGCCTTGCCGTCGAACTCCGGCACCGAGTTCACCCACACCTCGTCGACCGGATCGGTCAACAGCAGCACCTCGTAGCCCTTGGCCTTGAACGCCTCGAGGTGTGGTGAGCGCTCGAGGAGCTGACGCGATTCGCCGGTGGCGTAGTAGATCTGGTCCTGGCCGTCCTTCATCCGGGAAACGTAGTCGGCGAACGTGGTGGGCTCGCTGTCGCTGAAGGTCGACGCGAACGACGACAGCCGCAACACGGCGTCGCGGTTGTCGGCATCGGAGATCAAGCCTTCCTTGACCACGCGGCCAAACTGCGTCCAGAAGGTCTGGTAGTCCTCGGGGCGGTTGGCTTGCATCTCCTTGATCGTCGAGAGGACCTTGCGGGTGAGGCTGCGACGGATCACCTTGATTTGGCGATCCTGCTGCAGGATCTCCCGAGACACGTTGAGCGACATGTCCTGTGCGTCGACGACGCCCTTGAGGAACCGCAGGTACTCCGGTACCAGCTCCTCGCAGTCGCCCATGATGAACACGCGCTTGACGTACAGCTGGACGCCGGTCTGCCCGTCGCGGTTGAACACGTCGAAGGGCGCCGTCGACGGAATGAACAGCAGCGCCTGGTATTCGAAGGTGCCCTCGGCCTTCATCGCGATGACCTCGAGCGGCTCGTCCCAGGCGTGGGCGATGTGCTTGTAGAACTGGGAGTACTCCTCGTCGGAGACCTCACTCTTGGGTTTGGCCCACAGTGCCGTTCGCGAGTTGATCGTCTCGGTCTCGACGGTGACCGTCGGCTCGCCCCCCTCTTCGGCTGGGGGCGTCGTCTTCTCGACCTCCATCCGGATGGGCCACGAGATGAAGTCGGAGTACTTCTTGACGAGTTCGCGGATCTTCCACGGCGAGGTGTAATCGTGCAGTTCGTCGTCGGCGTCGGCGGGCTTGAGGTGCAGCGTCACCGAGGTGCCCTGCGGCGCGTCGTCGACCTCGGCGATGGTGTAGGTGCCGTCACCGCTGGATTCCCAACGGGTGGCGGTTGTCTCGCCGGCCTTGCGGGTCAGCAACACGACGGAGTCGGCCACCATGAACGTGGAGTAGAAGCCGATGCCGAACTGTCCGATCAGCTGCTCGGCGTCGGTGGCCTTGTCGGCCTCCCCGAGCTTCTTGCGCAGCTCGCCCGTTCCGGACTTGGCCAGGGTGCCGATCAGGTCGACCACTTCGTCGCGCGTCATGCCGATGCCGTTGTCGCGGACGGTCAGCGTGCGCGCGTCGGCGTTCGGCTCGAGCTCCACGTGCAGATCCGAGACGTCGACCTCGAGATCCTTGTCGCGGAACGCCTCGAGCCGAAGCTTGTCCAGCGCGTCGGAGGCGTTGGAGATCAGCTCTCGCAGGAACGAGTCCTTGTTGGAGTAGATGGAGTGCACCATCAGTTGCAGCAGCTGACGGGCCTCGGCCTGGAATTCCCTCTGTTCGACGTGCTCGCTCACGCCGCGATGATAATCCCCGGCGTCTTCGGCGTGATCAGCGGCGGTGAGCGCCGCTGATCACGCCGAAATCGCTCAGCCGAAGTGCACCCCTTGGGCCAGCGGTAGCTCGGAGCTGTAGTTGACGGTGTTGGTGGCCCGCCGCATGTAGGCCTTCCACGAATCCGACCCGGACTCGCGGCCGCCGCCGGTCTGCTTCTCACCGCCGAACGCCCCGCCGATCTCAGCGCCCGAGGTGCCGATGTTGACGTTGGCGATGCCGCAGTCCGACCCGTCGGCAGCCATGAAGCGCTCGGCCTCGCGCATGTCGGTGGTGAAGATCGCCGACGAGAGACCTTGCGGGACGGCGTTGTTCAGCTCGATCGCCTCGTCGAGGGTGTCGTAGGTCAGCACGTAGAGGATCGGGGCGAACGTCTCGTCGTGCACCACGGCGGTCTGTGACGGCATCCGCACCACGGCGGGCTCGACGTAGAACGATCCCTCGCCCAGATCGCGGCGGGCGCCGCCGGTGACCACACCGCCGTCTGCGGTCGCCTTCTCCAGCGCGCCGACCATGTCACGGTAGGAGCGTTCGTGGATGAGCGGTCCGACCAGGGTGCCCTCGGAGGAGGGGTCGCCGATCGGGAGGCTGCGGTAGGCCGCGGTGATCCGGTCGACCAGCGCGTCGACGACGGAGGTGTGGGCGATCACGCGGCGCAGCGTGGTGCAGCGCTGACCCGCGGTGCCGGCTGCCGAGAAGACGATGCCCCGTACGGCGAGGTCCAGGTCGGCCGACGGCGTGACGACGGCCGCGTTGTTGCCGCCGAGTTCCAGCAGCGACTTGCCGAAGCGCTGGGCGACCCGGGGGCCGACCTGCTGGCCCATCCGCACCGACCCGGTCGCGCTGACCAGCGCGATCCGGGGATCGTCGACGAGCTGTTCGCCGATCTCCCTGCCGCCCTGGATCAGTCGCGCCACACTCGCCGGCGCCCCGACGTCGGCGGCGGCGCGCTCGATCAGCGCCTGGCAGGCGATCGCCGTCAAGGGGGTGAGCTCCGAGGGCTTCCACACGACCGTGTCACCGCACACCAGGGCGACCGCGGTGTTCCACGCCCACACCGCGACCGGGAAGTTGAAGGCGGTGATGACGCCGACCACGCCGAGCGGATGCCAGGTCTCCATCAGGCGGTGGCCCGGTCGCTCCGAGGCGATCGTGCGGCCGTAGAGCTGCCGGGACAGGCCGACGGCGAACTGGCAGATGTCGATCATCTCCTGCACTTCGCCAAGGGCTTCGGAGGTGATCTTGCCCGCCTCGATGGTCACCAGGGCGCCGACGTCGGCCTTGTGCTCGACGAGGAGTTCGCCGAGCCGGGCGACCAGGGCGCCGCGCACGGGAGCGGGTGTGACCCGCCACGCCGCGAAGGCTGCCGCCGCGTCGGCGATGGCGGCGTCGGTCTGCTGCCGGGTGGTCTCGGTGACGGTGAACAACACGTCGCCGGTCACCGGGGTACTGGCCTGCAGGCCGGGTCCGCCCGGCTCGCCGAGTTCGGCGGTGGAACCGACGGCCTTCAGTGCGGCGCGGGCCCGGTCACGGAGCGCATCGGCGGTGGGAAGGGCGGGGGTGGAGGTCACTCTGTGGCTGCTTTCTCGTAGAGGTCGTACGGGTCGTGAACGTGCTGGCCGATGGCACCGGCCAGCCAGGTGGCGTCGTAGGCGACGTCACCGGTGACGTCGAGCGGGCGCTGGCCTGCCGTGGGCTCGGCGTCGAGGTTGGATCGGAATATGCCCGCGGCCGAGACCGGCAGGAAGTCCTCGTAGACAACGGGTTTGGTGGGATCTCCGCCCCGGTAGTAGGCCAGGCCGGCGGCGGCCAACTCGGCGTGCGAGGACGGGAAGTGCTCGGCCCACGCCGACGCGGGATCGGCCTGGCTCATCGCGAGGTCGTAGCGTTCGCGGCCGGCGCGGGTCAGCGCGACGCCGCGCGCCTCCACCTCGCCGAAGCGGACCCGCAGGGTGCCCTCGGTGACGGCACCGTGGGCGTCGCGGAAGCGGCGTGGCTCGGCGAGCGCGCGGAAGGACGTCTGGCGCAACAGGACCGCAGGCCCGTCGGTACGGGGTGGACCCTGGATGGTGCGCGTCATGGCGACGCCCCTGGCGACCATGCGGCGGTACAGCTCGTCGATGTCGAGCACGCGGGGCGTCAGATGGTTGACGTGGGTGCTCCGCACACCGGCGATGTCGGCTGCCACGGGAGACACCTGAGACAGTTCGTCGTACCACCCCGCGTCGACGGGATCGCGGGACAGGGCGAACGCGGCGACTGCGCGTCCGACGAATTCGTCGGCCACCTCGGGTCGGCACCCTCCGTCGGCGCTGATGATCCTTGCCATGCCGATCAGCGCGGGGTCGAAGAGCTCGCGCGCGTCGACGAATCGGTCGACGCGTGCCCTCAACCCGGGCTCGAAGAAACTGTCGTCGGCGGTGGCGAGCATCGAGGTGAACACGCGAAAGGGGTTGTGCGCCAGCTCGTCGGCGTCGACTGGGCGAAACGCGGTGGACACCACGGGGATCGGGTGCGCCGCCTGACGCAGGTCGTAGAAGCCGACCGGGTGCATTCCGAAGGCGGCGAACAGATCTGCGACGTCGGCGAGTTCGCGTGGGCTGCCCACACGGATGGCGCCGTGGCGTTCGGCGGTGACGCGCTCGATCGAACCGAGGCCGTCGTCGCCTCGACGGTCGCGGTTGACCTCGGTGCTCACCTCGACCAACGTGGCGTAGGCGGGCACTTCGGCGCCGTACATCTCCGAGAGCCCCGCGGCGAAGCGGCTCCTCAGGTCGGCGGTGGTGACGTTCATCGGGCGGTATCCCTGGGATAGTCTCCGGCCATGGATGCGTCCGACGACCTCGACGACATCGACCGGACGTTGGTGCGCGAGCTGGTTGCCGACGGTCGCGCCACGCTCGCCCACCTCGCCGCGAGTGCGGGCCTGTCGGTGTCGGCGGTGCAGTCCCGCGTGCGGCGGCTCGAGACCCGTGGCGTCGTGACGGGGTACCACGCTCGGATCGATCCCGAGGCCGTCGGAAACATGCTGTCGGCGTTCGTGTCCATCACCCCAATCGACCCCTCTCAACCCGATGACGCGCCCGCGCGACTCGAACACATCGCGGCCGTCGAGTCGTGTCACTCGGTGGCCGGGGACGAAAGCTACGTCCTCCTGGTGCGTGTCCGGTCGGCGCGAGCGCTCGAAGACTTGCTGCAACAGATCCGCACGGCAGCCAACGTCCGCACCCGAAGCACCATCATCTTACAGACTTTTTACGAGGGTCGCGACGTCCTGCCGTAGAAAATCCTGTTTTGTGTCGCGCGAGCCGTAAAAGTTCCGTTAGGATGCCGGTATGACCGCTGTCCTGCCTTCCCGCGCCTCATCCGCCGTCGCCTCCCGCGCCGTGGCTCCCGACGACGTTCGCGAGGTGCTCAGCCGCAGCATCCTGGCCGACGGACTGGACTTCGTTCTCGACGTCGACCGATCGGCCGGATCCCATCTCGTCGACGCCCGCACCGGCGAGCACTTCCTGGACATGTTCACGTTCTTCGCGTCATCGGCTCTGGGCATGAACCACCCGTCGCTCGCCGACGATCCGTCGTTCCGCGCAGAACTCGCCGGCGCCGCGGTCAACAAACCCAGCAACTCCGACGTCTACAGCGTCCCGATGGCCCGCTTCGTCGAGACCTTCGCCCGGGTCCTGGGGGACCCGGCGCTGCCGCACTTGTTCTTCGTCGACGGCGGCGCACTCGCCGTCGAGAACGCCCTCAAGGTCGCCTTCGACTGGAAGAGCCGGCTCAACGAGGCCAAGGGTGTCGACCCCGCGCTGGGCACCAAGGTGCTCCACCTGCAGGGCGCCTTCCACGGGCGCAGTGGCTACACCCTGTCGCTGACCAACACCGACCCCAACAAGGTGGCCCGGTTCCCCAAGTTCGACTGGCCGCGCATCGACTCCCCGTACCTGCGACCCGGCGCGAAGGTTGAGGAACTCGAAGCGGAGTCCCTGCGGCAGGCCCGTGCGGCCTTCGAAGCCAACCCGCACGACGTGGCCTGTTTCATCGCCGAGCCCATCCAGGGGGAGGGCGGCGACCGTCACATCCGGCCCGAGTTCTTCGCCGCGATGCGCGACCTGTGCGACGAGTTCGACGCCCTGTTCATCTTCGACGA
>Ga0209051_1001227_pt1 | contig 23065 bp, 18 predicted proteins | sample AraplaCvi_mMS_r2_2_FD_184286 | JGI IMG/M metagenome (GOLD analysis project Ga0209051, IMG submission 184286) | Arabidopsis root microbial communities from North Carolina, USA - plate scrape MF_Cvi_mMS_r2 (SPAdes) (version 2) | ecosystem: Host-associated > Plants > Roots > Endosphere | place...
AGCCCTTGCCGGCGGTGACGGCCACGGCATCGATCGCCGAGTTGGTGGCGAACAGCTGGCTGCCGTTGATGGCGTCGGTCGAGGTCTGGGAGATCCGTCCCGCCGCCACGTTGGTGATGGTGCGCTCGGCGCCCGGAGCGCCCACGCTCACCGTCGAAGCCGGCGTGGTGCCCTGGAAGTTGTAGGTCGTGCCGTTGATCACGGTGCTGGCCGTGCCGGCCACCTTGCTCGTGGTGGAACCCGCGCCCAGCGCCACGTCGCCCGCGTTGGCGCTCGCGTTCGCGCCAGAGCCCAGTGCCACCCCGTTGACCGTGCTGACCGCGGCGTTGGTGCCCATGGCCACGCTGCCGGTGGCCGCCGCGGTGGTGCTGGCGCCCACGCCTGCGGCGATGGAGTTGATGCCCTGCGCCCCGTCGTTGTTGACGTTGCCGCCGGCCACCCCGTTGTCGTTCACGCTGTAGTACTTGGTCTTGTTGGCCGCCACTGTGTCGTTCAGCTGGTCCACGTTGACCGCATCGGTGGGTGCCACGCCGGTCGCCACGTTGGTGATGACCGTGTTGCCGGCATTGATGCCGGTGGTGGTGATGCTCGGGCCGCCGGTGATGGTGACGCCGTTGTTGTTCATCACCGTGCCGCCGGTGGTCACGCTGGTGAAGCTGGGCGTCGCGCTGGTGGCGATCTGCACCTCGGCGCCGTTCTGCGTGATGGCGATGTTGTTGCCGGCCGTGTAGGTGGCGGTGGCGCCCGGGGCGATGTTCTGCACGCTGGTGCCGATCACGGTGCCGGTGCCGGTCTGGGCCGTGGTCACGTTCCAGCCCTTGCCGGCGGTGACGCCCACGGCATCGATTGCCGAGTTGGTGGCGAACAGCTGGCTGCCGTTGATCGCATCGGTCGAGGTGCCGGAGATCCGGCCGGCCGCGACGTTGGTGATGGTGCGCTCGGCGCCCGGAGCGCCCACGCTCACCGTCGAAGCCGGCGTGGTGCCCTGGAAGTTGTAGGTCGTGCCGTTGATCACGGTGCTGGCCGTGCCGACGGCAGCGGCCGTCACCGAGCCCGAGCCCAGCGCCACATCGCCTGCATTGTTGGCCACGGCCGTGTCGCCGAGCGCCAGGGCCGAAGCTGCGAGCGCCTGCGCGCCGTTGCCGACCGCCGTGGCGCGCACCGCGGCGGCGGTCGCGCCCGGGCCGATGGCCGCCGCAGCCTCGCCGGACGCGTTGGCGAACTCGCCGACTGCCAGGCTGTTGGTGGCGCTGGCGGTGGAGAAGGCGCCCAGCGCCGTGGAGCCGCTGGCCCCCGATGCCGTGGCGTTGACGCCGATCGCGGTGCTGCTGACGGCCGAAGCCTTGGTGCCGGTGCCGATCGCAATCGCATCGCCGGCCGACGCGCTCGCCCCGAAGCCCTGCGCAACGGACTGATCGCCCGAGGCAGAGGCTGCCACGCCGCTCGCCAACGAGTTGACGCCTGTCGCACCGTTGTTGGTGTAGTTCGCCTGCTGCACGCCACCGTCGTTCACGCTGTAGTAGTGGGTGGGCGTGCTGGCCGCGATCGCCGCAACTGCCTGGTTGGTGGCGTAGAGCTGGCTACCGTTGATCGCGTCGGTCGAGTCGCCCGCGATCCGCCCCGCCGCCACGTTGGTGATGGTCCGTTCGGCGCCGAGGCTGCCGACGCTCACGGTGCTCGTCGGCGCGATGCCGGCGAAGTTGTACGTCGTGCCACCGATGGTGGTGCTGGCCGTGCCGACCGCCGCCGCCGTCACCGAACCCGAGCCCAGCGCCACGTCGTCTGCATTGTTGGCAATTGCCGTATCACCGAATGCCACCGCACCCGCCGCCAGCGCGCTGCTGGTGCTGCCGATCGCGACACTGCCCTGGCCCACCACCGTGTTGCGGTAGCCGATGCCGACCGCGCCCTGTGCTGCCGTGCCCGGCGTGCTGACCGCCTGCCCGCCGCCGCCCACCATGTTGGTATTGCCCATGGCCACGGAACCGTCGCCGGTGGCGGTGTTGTCCAGGCCCGAGGCGATCGCACCGTTGCCGGTGGCGGTGTTGGGGTCGCCGATGGCGACCGCGCCGTTGCCGTTGGCGACGTTGCCCGAGCCGATCGAAACCGCGCGACCGCCGGTGGCCCTGGCGCCGTGGCCGATCGCGACCGCGTCATCGGCATCGGCGACGGATTCACCGCCCATGGCGATGGCATTGGCGCCCGATGCGAGGGCGCCCAGGGTGGCATTGCCACCGATGGCGAGCGAACCGGCGCCGGTGGCGCGCACGGCTGTCGCCGCGCTGTTGCCGCCTGCGCCGAGTGCCGTCGCGTAGTTGGCGGCCGCAGTGGCCCATGTACCTGCCGCCAGTGAGTCCTGGCCGGTTGCCTGGCTTACGACACCCAACGCGACTGCGCGATCCTGCGAGGCCGTCACGTCCGTACCGATGGCGATGGCGCCCTGCGCCAGGGCGCCCGACCCTGCAAGCGTGCGTGCGCCCAGGTTGATGGAGTTGATCTCCGAGGCGATCGCCTGGAAGCCGATGGCGATGGCGTTGCGGCCGGCTGCGCTCGTGTTGGTACCTTGCGCGACGGCGTCCAGAGCGGACGCTTTTGCTTGAGAGCCGAAGGCGATCGCCCTGTCCGCGCTCGCATTCGCGCTCAGGCCGATCGACGTGGTTTCGCTGGCGGCGACGCCGATACCTGCGTTGGTGCCGATGGCGATGTTGTCGCTGCCGCTGACCAGGCTGCCTGCCGAAGCCTTCAGGGTGCCATCGTAGGCGACCGTGCCATCGCCCGAGCCGAAGGCGACGTTGCGCGTTCCCGTGACGCCCGAACCCGCGCCCCGCATCACGCTCGCAATGCCCCCGCCCATGGCAGTGTTCTGCGCACCGCTGACCAGCGTGCCGGCGGCGATGCCCACTGCGACCGAACCCGTGTTGGCGACCGTCGAGCCCGCGCCGGCCCCCTGGCCGACCGCAACCGTGCTGTCCCCGATGGCGAGTGCTTGCGCTCCGAGTGCAAGCGAACTGTTCCCTAGCGCCCGAGCAGTGTTCCCGACGGAGGTGGCTGCGTCGCTGGTTGCTTCTGCCTGATTGCCTATCGCGACGGTGCGCAATCCGGTTGCCTGGGCCAAAAAGCCTCCGGCGAACGCGAAGTTTGCACCTGCCACGGAGTTGACGCCGACGGCGGTGGAGTTCCCTCCCGTAGCTGTGGCAGCGGTGCCCAACGCGCTGGCGCCAGCTCCGGTGGCATTGGCGTTAACGCCCAGCGCGACCGTATTGATATTGTTCGAGACCGTGCTGCTACCGATCGCGACTGCGCCGCCCGGGCCTGACGCTGCTGCATTCAAGCCAATGGCCACCGAGTATTGTGTCGACGAGACGGACTGACCGCCGATGGCGATGGCATCGACGCCCGATGCAAGCGCGCCACTGGTGGCATTGCCACCGAGAGCCGTCGAACCGACGCCGGTGGCCCGTGTGGCTGTTGCTGGACTGACGCCACCGCCACCGAGTGCTGTCGCATAGTCGACAGCGGCATTGGCTTGCGCACCCAAGGCAACGCCCCTAGTTCCCATTGCTTTCGACTGCGCACCAACAGCGACCGCTGCCGCGCCGCCGGAGTTGACATCCGTACCGATAGCAATCGACGACTCCCCGGACGCTCCGACTCCACCGGTGCGCGCACCAACGTAAATGGCGTTGGTGGCTGAGGCAAGGGCTTGGTAGCCGAGAGTCGTGGCATTCAGCCCCGTACTCTGGGCGTTATAGCCTATGGCAGTGGCTCCGCCGAAAGTCGCTTGGGACAGATAACCCGCGCACGTCGCGCTGCCGCTGTAGAAGTTGTAAGGCGCCGCAGTGCAGTTCACCTGGGCTTGGACCGACGAGGCCCAACCCATTCCGCCCATCGCCGCCAGCGCGGCCACGATCCTGGCGAACTTGCCGTAGACCTTCGAGGTGCCCGCCGGCCGCGATGCCTCGGCATCCAGGCCGCTCGCCAGTGCGCGCGAAGAACCCTTTTTGCCCCGTGCCGATGCGAGCTCGGAGGCCGCCACCCAGGCGCCCAATGCCTCATTCCAGATGCTGCGGTACGACTTATTCATGCATTTCTCCTCGATTGTTCAAGACGCCAGAAGCCTTGCTCCACGGCAAGCGGTATCCACGGATGGCATTGCCCATAGAACCTTTAGAAGTAATTGCAAAACTATTCGATCAATTGCAATTAAGCGGAAACATTTTTTTTTGGCGAATCTTAAGAGGTTGTCGCGGAATGCAACTGGCGTGTGGCGAATTAACGTCAACGGCGCATTGCGGCAATTGGAGATTTTTATCGGACGGGCTTCTAGGTTAGTAATATGAATTTATTATTTATCATTAATGCATAGCATGATTTTCAATGAATTATTTTGGAAATTTCTATTAACTTAAGAATACAAATAGTAATACAAAGTTTTTAAATGTTCTATTCATCGCCACGGATTTCCGTAGCTTTCGATTAAAAATTTATATCAATTGTTTTATGGCGGTAGTACGCCGAATTGGCGCGTGCCCCTGATCGGATGGCACCAAATTGATGCGCGCTGAATAGCGCGGCGCCCGAATATCGGCTCGATGCCGTTTGCTGTGCGGAGGGTTGGCCGAGGCCGGGGAGGATGGCGCGCCGGACAGGCAGCGAACTGCGATCCGATCTGGCGCGCGCGCCGCCTCCGTGCGAGCTGCTGCCGATGGCTACGGCTCGCGCTCAGGAGGTGGTGCGGCGATCCGTCGAGCGCGGAAGGGGAGATTGCTGCTGCGAACGCCTGCCGCCATGGGGTATTCGCCTGGCCGATGCGCCGCGGGAGCCGCGGCGCATCCTAGGAGAGCGGCTTAGCGCAACACGTAGCCGCTCAGGCGCCACGTGCCGCTGGCGTCGAGGCGAAAACTCGTCATCTCGCGCACCACCCGGTTGCTCGCGTTGGCAAAGCGGGTTTCGTATTCGACGTTGATGTATTGGCCGGCCACATCGGGATCGTCGTTTGCAACCAACTGGCGATTCACCGAGACCCATGTGCGCTGCTGCGCCGCGCCGAGCGGCGACCGCGACGCCTCGACCTGGCGAACGAACTCGGGACGTGCGACCCGCTTTTTGGTGGCGGGGCCCGAGCCGTCCCAGAGTTCGCCGATCTTGCCCTGGTCCACCAATTGGATCGCTTGCAGGCCGCCGCGAACCATGTTCGTCGGATCGGCGTCCTGGGCCGAGGCTGTGCTCATCCAACCCGCCAGGAATGCGGCGCCGAGCAGCAGTTTGCTTTTTGAGGTCATGTCAGGTCCGGGAGTGATATGAATTTCAGTGTGTAACTACGTCGATATTGCATGCGGCACTTCCATGGTGCCATTCGTTTATAGCATTCGGGATTGATGTCGAGTGCGGATGCATCGCGCGATTGCAGCATGTCGGGCAATTCAAGGAATCGCGCCGATGTTTCCATTGCCATTGAAGCGCGAGTCGTCCATGTGCATGCAACACGCTCCGATGCCTGCGGCACTTGAAAGAAATGAAGAAGCAGCAATCGTTTTGCCGGGCGTTGCTTGCATTGAATTCGGATGCCGGGGGAATGGCGCCCCGCGCAGCGGTTGCGGATCGCGGCCTTACGCTGAGCCCGCCTGCGTCCATCGCAGCGACACGCGGGTGCCTTCGCCGCTGCGGCTGTCGATGCGCAGATGGGCGCCGATCGCGTCGGCCTGCTCCCGCAGTCCCACGAGCCCGTAGTGCCCCGCGGCGCCTGCACTCGGCTCGAAGCCGATGCCGTCGTCCGCGATCTCCAGTTCGATGCTGTCGCTCGCAGCCATGCGCTGCAGGCGGATCAGCAGCCGTGCCGCGCCCGCGTGCCGTTCGACGTTGCGCAGCACTTCCTCGCACATGTGGAACACGGTTTCAGCCGGCTCGGCCGCGAGCGCGGACAACACAGGGTCGATCCGGCAGTCGAGCTCGATGCCGGAGCGCTCGCTCAGGTTCTTGGCCAGCTCGGCCAGCGCTGCTCCCAGCCCGATGTCGCGCACCGGGTTGCTGCGCAGCTGGTCGATCGCGCGGCGCGCCTCGTCGAGGCCGTCGCGCGCCGCCCGTTCGGCCCGGACCAGCTCGTCCGGCAGCGCATCGGGCCGGTTCGATGCCAGGTGCTTGAGCACGCGGATCTCGGTGAGCATCGCCATCATGGAATGCGCCAGCGTGTCGTGCAGCCCGCGCGCCAGCCGAAGGCGCTCGCGCACCACCGCGGCATCGCGCGATTCCTGCGCGAGCCGATTGATCTCTTCGGTGCGCTGGCGCACGCGTTCGTCCAGCTCGGCATTGAGCCGGCGCAACTCGTCGCGTTCGCGCCGCAGCGTGTCCAGCAGGCGGTCGAGCGCGCTGCCCAGCCGCGCGGCTTCGTCGACGCCTTGCGGCACCTCGATGCGCGTGGCGCTGCCGGCCAGCACCGCGTCCGCGGAATGGGCGATCACGCTCACACGGCGCGTGAGGCGGCGCGCCATGACGATGCCCGCCACCGCGGCGGCCAGGCCCAGCAGGCTCAGCACGATCGAGATGCGCCATTCGATGGCAGTCGCAAACGCCGCGACCGATTCGACCGGCTGGATCACCACGGCCTGCCAGCCGAGGCGGCGCAGCGTGCCGTCACGCGCATTGGGCGGGGTCGCGATCAGGTAGGGCCGGTTGTCCAGCAGCCGCCTCGTGCGGATGCGCGTGGGCAGATCGGATCCGTCGTTCCCCAGGCCTGCGACCACGGGATCGAAGGGCGTGATCGGATCGCCGGCGTCCTGCCAGCGTTGCCCCAGAAGTGCGCCCGGCCCGTGGCGCACGATGCCGTCGCGGTCGATCAGCAGCCATTCGCCCGGCGAGGCGCGGATCTCGCCCATCATCTTCTGCACCCAGTTCCAGCGCAGGTTCGCGGCGACGACGCCGATGATTGCGCCGTCCGCGTTGCGCACCGGCGCAGTGAGCTTCAGGAAGCGCTCCTGCGGCGAGCGGCCTTCCTCGATCCATGCGGCGTCCAGGCCCTGCGAGATCCACGCGTGCTGATTGACGTTCTGGCCGACCACCTGCTCGTCGGTGGCGGCGACGATGAAGCCGTCGGCATCCGTCACCGCCAGCCAGATCAGGTCGGGCACGCCGCGGCGCACCGCCTCGAGCGAGCGCTTCAGGCGCGCGCCCTCGCTGTGCTGCACGTCCTCGGACAGCATGGCCGCCACCACGCTGACGGCCTGCAGGCGCAGCAGCAACGCGGTGTCGAGTTCGGCATTGACGTGCTCGGCCGCGGCTTCCAGGCGCTGGCCGTGCTGCTCGAGCAGCGTCGCCCGCACGAAGCTGCGCAGCCACAGGTTGGCCACGAGCGCCAGGCACAGGGTGAGCGCAATCAGCAGCCAGCCGATCGCGGCGGCCATGGAGCGCCGTGGGTCGATGCGGCGTGCGAGGTTCATTGGCTGCGGATTCTCGCAGCCGGTGGCCGTGACTTTCGGCATGGGTACTTCCCCGGAGTCCTCGGGGTTTGTCTCGATCCGCCGCGTGACTTCCGGCAGGCGCGCCGGCGGCGGTTTGCGGCAACAGTTGCACCCATCGCGATCCGTGCCCGCAGCGCGACTGAATCCCAACCCTCAACGTGCCGCGACGCGATCGGCGCGACAACGAATGGAGACCCAACGAATGAACCCCGCTTCCCTGACGCAGGCCGCATCCGGCGCGCCGCCGCGCCTGTTCGACAACCGCTGGCTGCAACTGGCCGTCGGCATCGTCTGCATGATTGCCACGGCCAACATCCAGTACGCATGGACCTTGTTCGTGCCGGAGATCCAGGGCAAGTTCGGCTGGGAGCGCGCATCGATCCAGATTGCCTTCACCATCTTCGTGCTGGTGCAGACCTGGCTCGCGCCGATCGAGGGCTATTTCATCGACAAGTTCGGCCCGCGCCTGATCGTGGCCTTCGGCGCGCTGTTCATCGGCGCGGCCTGGGCCATCAACTCGCAGGCCACGACGCTGATGGGCTTCTACATCGGCGCGGCCATCGGCGGCATCGGCGTCGGTTCGATCTATGCCACCTGCATCAACAACGCGCTCAAGTGGTTTCCCGACCGGCGCGGCCTGGCGGTGGGCCTGACCGCAGGCGGCTACGGCGCCGGCTCGGCCGCCACCATCCTGCCGATCGCCGCGATGATCGAGAGCTCCGGCTTTCAGCAGGCCTTCCTGTTCTTCGGCCTGCTGCAGGGCTCGCTGGCTTTCATTGCGGCCTGGTTCCTGCGCGCGCCCAAGGGCAACGAAGTGCGGGGCTCGACCAAGCTGGTGCAGAGCCGGCGCGACTACACGCTGGGCGAGGCGCTTCGCACGCCGCTGTTCTGGCTGATGATCCTGATGTTCTCCTGCGTGGTCACCGGCGGCATGATGGCCGTGGCGCAACTGGGTGTGATCGCGCAGGACCTGGGCGTGAAGAACTTCAAGGTGGACCTGTACTTCGTCACCATGGCCGCGCTGCCGCTCGCGCTGATGCTCGACCGTGTGATGAACGGCATCTCGCGCCCGCTGTTCGGCTGGATCTCCGACCACATCGGCCGCGAGAAGACGATGGTGATCGCCTTCACGCTGGAGGGCATCGGCATCATCGCGCTGGGCTACTTCGGCCACAACCCGTGGGCCTTCCTGATCCTGTCGGGCGTGGTCTTCCTGGCCTGGGGCGAGGTGTATTCGCTGTTCTCGGCGCTCGCGGGCGACGCCTTCGGCACCAAGCACATCGGCAAGATCTACGGCGTGCTGTACTGCGCCAAGGGCGTCGGCGCGCTGTTCGTGCCGCTCGGCAACCTGATGATGGAAGCCACCGGCACCTGGTCGACCGTGCTCTACACCGTCGCGGCGCTCGACCTGTTCGCCGCCTTCCTGGCCATCGTCGCGCTGCGGCCGATGCTGGCCCGGCACACCGCCAGCAATGCCGCCGCATCGCATGCGCCTTCGCCGGCAGCACCTGATCTCGCGATGCCCGGCGGCCTGTCGCCTGCAGGCCGCACGGCCTGACACCCCGCTGCCCATTCCAGTGCCCCCTTGGGGGGAGGCGCCGAAGGCGCTCCGGGGGCTTACTTCTTCAACACCAGCACCGCCAGTTCGGTGCGGGTGTTCGCGTGAAGCTTCTGCATGATCCGGCTCACGTGGTTCTTTGCCGTTCCCTCGGCCAGGTTGAGCGCGGTGGCGATCTGGCGATTGCCATAGCCCTTGGCGATCAGTTCGAGCACGGCGGCCTCGCGCTCGGTCAGGGGTTTGGTCGCCGCCGTCGAATCGGGCGGCGATGGCTCGCCGGGCGCGGCGGCCTGCGGTGCGGCGCGGGAATCCGGCGCGGGCGGGGAGGGCGGCTCCTGCGCGACGCGATCGGCCAATAGCCGGAACTGGTCCATCACCTTGCGCGCGATCTGCGGCGTCAGCCGCGACTCGCCGCGGTGCACGGCCCGCACGGTGTCCAGCACCTCTTCTTCCGAAGCGTCCTTGAGCAGGTAGGCCTGTGCGCCGGCACGCACCGCGTCGAAGACGAGGTCGTCGCGGTCGAAGGTGGTCAGCACCATCACGCGCGTGTGCGGCAAGGCAGCCGAGATCTCGCGCGTCGCGAGCACGCCGCCCTTGCGCGGCATGTGCAGATCCATCAGCACCACGTCTGGCAGCAGGCGGCGTGCCAGCTCCACGGCTTCCACGCCATCGGCCGCCTGGCCGAGCACCTCGATGTCCGGCGCAGCGTCCAAAAGCATGGCCATGCCGCGACGGATCAGTGCCTGGTCGTCGGCAATCAGCACGCGGATTTTCTGCGCGGCATGCGAAGAAGAGGATGACGGTTCGGCAATGGTGCTCATGGCAGGGACGATTGTGCCCCGAGGGCTCCGAGCCCGTCACAATTTGCTGAGTCGACCGCTACACAAAAGGAAATCCGATGTCACATGCCAACCAACTGCGCCCGTTTTCGTTCGTGCTCGCTGTTTGGACCTCGAGCGAAACACCGCCTATTTCAGGGACGCCCTGGGCTTCGAGGCGCAGTGGCCGGAAGGAACCGGATGGCAGCTTCTTTCGCGAGGAGATGTGCGCATCATGATGGGCCATTGTCCGGACGCCCTGCTGCCGTCTGCGACGGGCGACCACAGCTACTTCGGCTATCTGCATGTGGATGACGTCGATGCGCTCCATGAAGAATTCGTCCGGCGCGGCGCGTTGATAAAGCAGGCGCCGGCAGACAAGCCGCATGGCATGCGCGAGTTCTCGGTTGCGACGCCTGACGGACACCGGCTCATGATTGGCCAGGACCTTGCGTCGAGGGCGGGGAGCTGAACTGGCTTGCGGAAAAACGACCATGGAGAGTCCTCATTTGAAGAACTCTTGCCTGACCTCGCAAGATTCAACATCAGGACACGAGGCCAGTTGGTGGCGCTCATGACTCATCATCGAAAGCGGCTCCTGCGAATCGACAGTGAGCCGCTCGATGCATGGCATCCGCCGTCAGTACTGGTTCGCCTATCCCGCGCTGATTCGCATCGCGCTCGGACCTTTCGGCTCACTGCCTGTTGAATATCATGTGGCTCATGGCGATATCCGCGTTTGCTGTCAAAGTGCCCTCGGCCGAGCCGTGGGTCGGCGACCTTCGGCAGCGCTTCGACGCGACGACGGAGCTGGGCGTGCCAGCGCACATCACTGTGCTTGTGCCGTTCATGGACCCGCAGCAAATCACGCCTGCTGTACTGGACCGGGCGCAACACGCGTTGAATCGGGTCGCGGCCTTTTCCTTTTCGCTGGGCAGGGTGGCGCGCTTCCCGGCGACCGCGTATCTCGCGCCGGAACCGCCCGGGCCGTTCATCGCGATGACCAGGGCGCTCGTGGATGTCTTTCCAGATTTCCAGCCGTACGGCGGGGAGCACCAAGGAGTGGTTCCGCACCTGACCGTTGCCCATGGAAACCCATCCGAGGCCGATGCAGCCGCTGCTGAGTTGCAAAAGCGGCTGGATGCATTCGGCGGCATCCGAGCGGATTGCGCCTCGGTCGTGCTGATCGAAAATTCGACAGGCCGTTGGGAAGAGTTGCATGTCTTCCACTTGCCGTCGGCCGATACCCTGGACCGCGGCGATTGACGCCACTCGGTTCCGGATGCCAAACCACTACCTGGTCGTTCTCGCGTTCGCCTCGTGCCTGGCTGGCGCCTTTGTCTGCATCTGCCTCTGAGGCTTCTACACGATGAAGGTCATGACACCAGGCTCGACATTCGGGATCGGCATGCTGTGCGAGCCAACGAAGCGCCGCACGAGAGATCGGGTGCCTACGCGCCGTAGGCCGCCATGAAGACCCGCACGGCCTCGCGCAGAAGTGCCCTGTTTTCCCGGGAATCCGGCATCTCGAGCTTCAGCAGCCCGCGGATGTGCCCGGAGCCCAGGAACATCGACAGGAACAGGTCCGCTGCCTGAAGCGGGTTCCGCACCTTCAGCGTGCCCGCCGCGTCGGCACGGCGCAGGTATGCAGCCAGCTCGCCGTTCGCACGCTCCGGACCTTCCTTGTAGAACGCACGGCAGGCTTCCGGCTGCGCCCCCGCGACGCCGTAGACAGCGCGCAACGCGCCGAGGGCGTCCCCGCGCGCCAGTGCGAGAAACCGGGTGCCGACCGCCAGCAGCGCCTCCTCAGGGTGGTTCGGGTCCAGCGCCCCGGCGCCCGGGACGCCATCCACCACCGGCGCCGTCCTGTCGCGCACGACCGCCTGGAACAGCCCCTCCTTGGAGCCGAAGTTGCTGTACACGGTCATCTTGGACACACCGGCTTCCGCGGCAATGGCATCCACGCTGGCACGCTCCAGCCCATGCTCGTTGAAGTGCCTTTGCGCCGCTTCCAGGATACGCCGCACGCGCTCGGGATCGCGTGGCCGGCCGCGTTGGGGCTTGGGAGCAGGAACTGGGGAGCGGGCCATGGGCATATTTAGTGGACTTGACAGTTTACTATATCGACTCTACATTACTGTACTAGATAGTCCAATAATCAACCAGCCCACACGGAGCCCATCACCATGAATGACGTCATCATCGTCGGCGGCAGCTTTGCCGGCCTCGCCGCCGCCCTGCAACTCGGCCGTGCCCGCCGCAAGGTCACCGTTCTCGATACCGGCCGGCCGCGCAACCGCTTTGCCGGCCACTCGCATGGCCTGCTCGGCCACGATCACAAGCCGCCGCTGGACATCCTGGCCGAGGCGCGGCAGCAGCTGGCGCGCTATCCAACGGTCAGGCTGGTCAATGCCCGGGCCGAGAGCGTGTCTGGCGCCATCGACGATTTCTGCGTCGTCACTGACGATCACGAAAGCCTCGGGGCGCGCCGCGTGATCCTGAGCTACGGCGTTGCTGACCAGATGCCTGAGGTTCCAGGCTTTGCCGAAAGCTGGGGCACGTCCATCGTGCCCTGCCCCTATTGCGACGGCTTTGAAGTCGCCGACCGGCATTGGGGCCTCGTCTGGTCCGGCCCGCAATCGCACAATCAGGCCAGGCTGTTCCGCGATTGGACCGACAAGTTGACTGTCTTCGCCGATGGTCACGACATCCCGCCCGATATCCAGGCCGATCTGGCGCGCCGCAACATGCCTGTCATCGATGGCCGGATCGTCGAGATCGCCCATCACAAGGGCCATATCTCCACAGTCAATCTCGATACCGGCCGCAACGTCGCGGTCGACGTCCTGTTCGCCCATCCGCGCAACAAGCCGTCCGCAAGCCTGCATGAATCACTGGGCCTCGCCACGGTGGATACGCCCACCGGCATCGTCCTCAAGGTCGACGAGCGCCGCCAGACCAGCATGCCCGGCATCTACGCCGCCGGCGACCTGACCACGCCCTTCTTGCCCTCGGTCACCCAAGCATCGTCGCAGGGCGCGATGGCGGGAATCTTCGCCCAGCAATCGATGGTGGTTTGAGGGCATGGATTCCCTGCTCCGGTTGCCGCGGGCTTGATTCTGAAAGCTTGCGGGCCGGTGTCACGGAGAGCCGGCTGGCCGGCTGACCCCGCATTACACCCGGCGCCTGAGGACACGCGCCTGTCCAAACCAGGAACGCCGAAGCCAGCATCAGCATCTCTCGTCCGACCGCTCTTGGAGAAGCCCCACACATGGAGTTCGAACACGTCACTTTCGACCTGCCACACGGCACCTTTCATGCGTTGCAGGGGGGTGATCCCGATGGCCAACCGACCATCGTCTTGCACGGCTTCCCGGACCATCCGCCGACGGCGAAGCCCTTCCTTGCCGAGCTCGGTCGCCGTGGGCGTCACGTCGTCTCCCCCTGGCTTCGCGGTTACGCCCCGTCCCCGACTGCGGGGCCGTTCGACTTCGCTGCCCTCACCGGCGACGTGATCGCCCTGATCGACCGCTGGTCTCCGGGGCGGCCCGTGGAGTTGATTGGCCATGACTGGGGCGCCCTGGTCACCTACGATACCTGCGTCACCGCGCCGGAGCGGATCGAACGCGCGGTCACGCTCGCAATCCCTCATCCACTCACGTTCATGCGCCAGCTTGCGCGCCCCGCTCAGCTGCGCCGGAGCTGGTACATGGGGCTTTTTCAACTGCCGGGAAGCGGCTGGATGGCCACCGCCCGCGATCTCGCCCTCATCGATCACCTCTGGCGTCAGTGGTCGCCCGGCCTCTCGCTAGCTCCTGCTCTCCAGGCAGAGCTGCACGAACGCCTGCGGGCGAGCATGCCCGCGCCTCTCAAGTACTACCGGGCGATGCTGCGGCCCGGCATGCTTGGGGCGACGCGCCGCCTGTCTCGGCCGATCGCGGTGCCCCTGTTGCAGCTTCACGGTGCCGACGACGGCTGCATCCTCCCCCAGCAGGTCGACGACCGACATCGGTTCGCCGCTCCGCACGCGCTGGAAGTCATCCCCGGGGTCGGTCACTTCCTGCACATCGAGGCCCCCGAGGCGATCGCGAAACGGATCGCGGCATGGGCCGAGTAGCGTCATTTCCCCCTGCCTCGATAAAAGGGTAGCTAGTTAAGAACGAATCAGAACAAGGAGATAGCATGACAGAGAAAAATGCCTATCAGGTCGCCGACTGGAATGGCCAAAGCGGAGAGCGCTGGGTCGCCAACCAGGCCCGGCTCGACGCTATGGTGGCGGTGTTCGGCCAGGCCGCGATCGAAGCCGTCGCGCCTGCGACGGGCGAGCGCGTGCTGGACGTCGGCTGCGGCGCGGGCGCGTCGAGTCTGGCTCTGGCCGCCCGCGTTGGCCCGGGGGGCCAAGTGCTGGGAGTGGACATATCCGAAGCGCTGATCGACCGAGCGCGCGCGCTTGCGCCACAGGATACGCCGGCCCTGTTCCGGGTGGCCGACGCCAGCAGCGCCGAGCTGCCCGAGGGCGCGTTCGACATCCTGTTTTCGCGTTTCGGGGTGATGTTCTTCGACGATCCGACAGGGGCGTTCGCCCACTTGCGACGCGCGCTCCGGCCGGGCGGGCGGGTCGCTTTCGTCTGCTGGCGCGGCGTGGCCGAGAACGATTGGGTGCGCCTGCCGATTGGCGCGCTCAAGGGCATCGTCCCGCTGACCGCGCTGCCCGATCCCGAAGCGCCCGGCCCATTTTCGTTCGGCGACCAGGGACGAGTGGCGCGCATCCTGACGGCAGCCGGCTTCACCGATATCGCTATCGCGCCCTTCGATGCTTCCGTCCCGTTCGGCGAGGGCGGGACGCGGGACGCTGCGATCGACGACGCGGTGAAGATGGCGCTCGAGGTCGGCCCGCTTTCGCGCGCGCTCGCTGATCAGCCCGACGACATCCGCGCCCGCGCCTCGGCCGCGGTTCGTGCCGTCTTCGCAGGCCTCCCCGGCGAGCGTTCGGTGATGATCGACGGCGCAGCGTGGATCGTCATGGCACGCAATCCGATCAGACCTGCCTCCTTACACAACTGATCCTCCTCACTCCACTGCCTCTACACAACGGAACTGCCATGTCGAATTCCAAAGTTGTCCTCGTCACCGGCGTGTCGTCAGGCATCGGGTGCGCCGCCGCCACAAAGTTTGCCGAACAAGGCTGCCGGGTCTTCGGCACCGTGCGCAACACGGCAAAGGCCCAAGCCATACCTGGCGTCACGCTCATTGAGATGGACATCCGCGACGATGTTTCCGTTGATCGAGGCATTCAGGCCATCATCGCGCAGGCCAAGCGCATCGATGTGCTGGTCAACAATGCGGGTGTGACCCTGCTGGGCGCGACTGAAGAAACCTCGATTGCCGAAGCCCAGACGCTGTTCGAAACCAACCTTTTCGGCCTCTTGCGCGTGATCAAGGCCGTGCTGCCGCACATGCGTCAGCAGCGTTCCGGTCGTATCGTCAATGTCAGCTCGGTGGTGGGCTTTCTATGTTCGCCGTACATGGCCTTGTATGCGGCCTCCAAATACGCTGTTGAAGGGCTGTCCGAGTCACTGGATCATGAAGTACGCCAATTCGGCATCCGCGTGTCGCTGGTCGAACCCTCCTTCACCAAAACCAACCTTGATCTCAACGCGCCTCAGACTGCTGCCAGAATCCCGGACTACAGCAAAGAGCTTGCCATCGTCACCAAAGCCTTCCAGAACAACGTGCAAAAGGCGCCCACGCCTGAAGGCGTTGTGGCGACGATGGTCAGCGCGGCACTTGGTCCGTGGAAGATGCGCCACACGCCCAAGGGCGAAGCGTCCCTCCTGGCCAAGTTGCGCCGTTTCATGCCCGCTGGCCCGGTCGAAAAGGGCCTGCGCAAGACGTTCGGACTGGGCTGAAATCACAGCTGTGTTCACGGCCGGGTGCTAGACCTCATGGAGTGATATGAGCGTGCTTGAACTGAAGGTTCCTCCCCCCATCGTGGCGCTTGTCCTGGCGCTTCTTATGTGGCTGACACCAGCCCTCGCGGGGCTTGTGCAGATTCCCTATCCGGCCCGCGTGCTCTGCGCCGTCGTTTTGGTGTGCGTCGGCCAAGGCATCAGCATCGCCGGAATGCTTGCGTTTCGGCGCGCCAAGACCACCGTGAACCCGGTCAAGGCAAGCTCGGCCTCCTCGTTGGTCATCCGAGGCGTGTACCGCTACACGCGCAACCCCATGTATGTCGGGCTCTTGCTGACCCTGTTGGCGTGGGCAGTGTTTCTGGCGAATCCGCTCGCTGTCCTGTGGGTTGTCGTGTACGTGCTCTACATCACTCGGTTCCAGATCATTCCGGAAGAACGTGTGTTGGCGTCTCTGTTTGGGGCAGAGTACGAGGCTTACAAAAGCAGGGTACGCAGGTGGGTATGAGGCCTGACTGGTCTGCATCGTGCCCGGCACCCAACAAGTTGGGCCCATGGCCTGCGGCGGAATCCACCGACCACCGCTCTTCGCCGCGGACCCACCCGGCACACAGGCATCGCCCCATGGGCTTCAGCATCTACTACACCGCGAAGCAGGACACGCCACTGACCCCCGTCGAGTCGCAGCGCATCGATGCGATCGTGCAATCCTTCGACGTCATCGCCGACGTCGAGCGCTACGCGCACACGGGCAAGGGCCTCAACTGGGAGAGCTTCACGCGCTACGAGACATCGCGGCTGACCGGCGCAGAGGTGTTCTCGGGCGCGACGGCCCTGCCCGACAACACGCCCTTCGCCATGCACAAGGGCGCCCGCCATTGGATCGAGTGCCTCGACCGGATTCGCCGCGAAGTGCTTGCCGATGCGCAGTGGAGCGTGCAGATCGAAGACAACGCGCTGCTGTGGGACGACAAGCATGGCTGGCACGACAAGGCCTCCAACGGCCTTGTGTCGCTCTGGCTGGGCTGTCTGTTGAGCTCGCCGTTCCGGCTGTTCAGCCGGAGCGCCTGAGCCGTCGGCCGCGCCGGCGGGGTGTTTGCTTGCAACGGGCGGTGCCTAGCCCGCGAGCGTCGGATAGTCCGTGTAGCCCTTGGCACCGGGCGTGTAGAAGGTTTCCGGCGCAGGCGCGTTCAGCGGCGCGTCCTGGCGCATGCGGTCGACCAGGTCGGGATTGGCGATGAAAGCCCTGCCCATGGCCGTCAGGTCCGCGCGCCCTTCGCTCAGGGCCTGCAGTGCGCTGGCCTTGTCGAGTCCGCCGGCAAGGATGAAGGGGCCGTCGAACGCAGCCCTGAGATCGGTCTTCAGCTGGGCGGGGACGGGCGGGGTGCCCATGGCCGAATGGTCCAGCACATGGACGTACATGAGGCCGAGTGCGGAGAGCTGCTTCACCAGCGCCAGGTACTGTTCGTCCACGCCTTCGAACGCGCCGGTGCCATTGAGCACGCCGTGCGGCGACAGGCGGATGCCCACGCGCTCGGCGCCGATCTCCTTCACGGCCGCACGCGCGACCTCGAGCACCAGCCGGTTGCGCCCTTCGGCCGTGCCGCCGTAGCCGTCGGTGCGGCGGTTGACGTTGGCGTTCAGGAACTGCTCGAGGAGGTAGCCGTTGGCCGCGTGCAGTTCGATGCCGTCGAAGCCGGCCTCGATGGCAAGGCGCGCGGCTGTGGCGTATTCGCCGATCGCGGCCTGGATGTCGGCCTCGGCCATGGCGCGCGGCGGCGTGTGCGGCTGGTTGCCTTGTGTATCCGTCCACATCTGGCCGGGGCACGTCTCCGACGACGAGCTCAGCACTTCGGCACCGGCCGGCAGGTTGTCCGTGTGGGCCACGCGGCCGGTGTGCATGAGCTGCACGACGATCCTGCCGCCCTTGGCATGCACTGCGTCGGTCACGAGCTTCCAGCCTTGCACCTGCGCGTCATTGAACAGGCCGGGGATCCGGGCGTAGCCCAGGCCGTTGGGCGAGGGCGACGTGCCTTCGGTGATGATGAGTCCGGCGCCCGCGCGCTGGGCGTAGTACGTGGCCATCAGGCTGTTGGGCGTGTTGTTCTCGGCCGCGCGGCTGCGGGTGAGCGGCGACATCACGGCACGGTTCTTGAGCGGGGTGGCGCGCAGGGAGAAGGCGTCGAAAAGCATGGACTGTCCTGGAGAAGAAAAGGGGAGTGAGAAAAAAGAAGGGGGAATGGCCTCGGACTGCAGGAGCTCAGGCGACCCGGTAGCGCGGGGCCGGCGTTCCCACCTGGGTGGCGGCGAACAATGCGGAGCGCGCCGCTTCGTACTTCTCCCACAGCGTTGCATCGGCGACCGACGGCCACGTGACCGCTTCGCCCTGGTCCCATCCCGCGAGCGCCGCATCGACCATGTGCTCGGTGGTCATCAAGGCGTCCTTGTTGAGGGCCGCCAGCGGAATGCCCGACAGGTCCCAGATCTCGGTGGCCGTCGAGGCCGGCGGGACCAGCTGGACCTTCACGCCGGTGCCGGCCAGCTCTTCCTGCAGGCCCCGGCTGTATTGCAGTACGAAGGCCTTGGTGCCGCTGTAGACGGCGCTGACGGGCAGCGCATGGATGCCCAGCACCGAAGCGATGTTGATGATCACCCCGTCGTTTCTGGCGATGAAGGCCGGCACCACCGCCTGGGTCAGGCGCGTCAGCGCCGTGACGTTGAGGGCGATCTGCGACAGTGCGTCGCCTGCGGACCTCTGGGCCACCGGCCCCAGCCGCGCAATGCCGGCGTTGTTCACCAGGACGCGCAGGTCGGCGCGGGTGGACAGGATCGTCTCGATGCGCGCCAGGTCCTCGTCCCGGGTCAGGTCGGCGGTGACCGGCTCGGCCTGGATGCCGTGCGCCTTCGAAACCTGTGCGCAGAGGGCTTCGAGGCGGTCGGCGCGGCGGGCGACAAGAATAAGGTCGTAGCCGCGCGCAGCGAGGCGGTCCGCATAGACGGCGCCGATGCCGGAGGAAGCCCCGGTGACAAGAGCGACTTTCCTGGAGCTGGGATGTGTCATGGATGGCTTTCCAATAAAATTGAGGGCTCAACCAAAAAAGTTGAGGGCTCAAATGTAGAAGCGGTCCGACCCCGGCTGCCGTTGGTGCAGCACTCAACCATTTTCTGAACATGGGAATAAACACCAAAGCCGTCGACGCAAAGAACAGCCTGGCCAAGCCGCCCGCGGACGAGCCGGGCGTGTTGGGCGGGCGTGTCTGCACGAACACGGCACTGCGGCTTGCCGCCCGCCGGCTCGGCCAGCTGTATGACGAAGCGTTGGCGCCGTTGGACCTCAAGGCCACGCAGCTCGCGCTCATCGCGGAAATAGACAAGCTCACGGCGACCGCCCCGCAAGGACCGACGCTGCAGGACCTGGCGGCGCGGCTCGCGATCCAGCTGTCGGCGCTGACCCACGCGCTCAGGCCGCTGGTGCGCGACGGCTTCGTCGAGTTGCGTGCGGACGCCAAGGACCGGCGCACCAAGCACGGCGTGCTCACTCCGCTTGGCAAGGCTCGGCTGTCGGAAGCGGTGGTGCGCTGGGCCGCTGCGAACGACCGCGTGGAGGCCGTGCTGGGCCCTGCCTCGGCGGCGAGCCTCCGGGCCCTGGCCGATCAGGTGTCTTCCGACGCGTTCCTGGCGGCCTACAAGTCGCAGGATTGATCGGCGGCCGCGCAGGTCGAGCCCGGCCTCGGGATCTATGCGGCCACCAAGGCCGGCATCGCGCAGATGGTGAAGGGCTTCGCGTCGGAGGTGGGCAGACACGGCTGCCTCCTCGTCCTAAACTGCGGCCCGCACAACTTCCGTTCGGAGCACCGATGACGACCAATTACCAAGGCAGCTGTCACTGTGGCCGGATCGCCTTCGAAGTCGAGGGCGACATCCAGGGGGCGATGGCATGCAACTGCTCGATGTGCCAGCGCAGGGGATCGCTGTTGTGGTTCGTGCCGCACGACCGGCTCAGGCTGAAGACGCCGCCCGAGGACATCGGCACCTACATGTTCAACAAGCATGTGATCGCGCATCGCTTCTGCGCGGTCTGCGGCATTCATGTCTTTGGCGAGGGCACCGATCCCAAGGGCAACAGGATGGCGGCCATCAACATCCGCAGCCTCGAGGGCATCGACCTGGATGCGGTGCCGGTGCAGCATTTCGACGGGCGTTCGAAGTAGGCCCGGGGCAGCCACCCGCTTGCGCCGGCACGGCCAATCCCGTACGCTGGCCTGGCGTCCACGCGCAGCACCCGAGCCCCCGCAGGCCGCCGGGCCGGCCATGCGGGCGCGTAAGGAGTGCATGCCATGCCAAGCCGATCGAACGGCCTTGCGGCCGAAATGCAGGCCGTGCGAACGCTGGCGCTGGTGGGCGCGGCGGCCGCCGGCAAGAGCTCGCTGGCCGAGAACCTGCTGCACAAGGCGGGCGCCATCGCGGCGTGCGGCAGCATCGAACGCGGCAGCACCGTCAGCGACCATGACCCGCTCGAGCGCCGCATGCAGCACTCGCTCAATGCATCGGTGATGCACCTCACGCACGCCGGCACGCGCATCCACCTGATCGACACGCCCGGCGGGCCCGACTTCCTCGGCCAGAGCCTGCCGGCGCTGGAGGCGGTCGAGACCGCGGCGGTGGTCATCAATGCCGCCACCGGCATCGAGCCGATGACCGTGCGCATGATGGAGTACGCGGCCTCGCGCCACCTGGCGCGCATGATCATCGTCAACAAGATCGACTCGCAGGGCGTCTCGCTGGCGGGCCTGCTGGCCGATATCCAGGCCACCTTCGGCCGCGAATGCCTGCCGCTGAACCTGCCCGACGGGGTCGGCCGCCAGGTGGTGGACTGCTTCTTCAACCGCTTCGGGCAGTCCGACTTCGGCCCGGTCGAGGCGGCGCACCGCGCGCTGGTGGAGCAGGTGGTCGAGGTCGACGCGGCCTTCGTCGACCGCTACCTCGAGGAAGGCGACGTGGACCCGGCCGAGCTGCACGCGCCGCTCGAGCAGGCACTGCGCGAAGGCCACCTGATCCCGGTGTGCTTCGTCTCGTCGCGCAGCGGCGCCGGCGTGGCCGAGCTGCTGGACGTGATCGTCAAGCTGCTGCCCGACCCGACCGAGGCCAACCCGCCGGACTTCATCATCGGCGAGGGTGCGCAGGCCAAGCCCATGGAGGCCAGCCCCGACTCGTCGCTGCACGTGCTGGCGCATGTGTTCAAGGTCACGGTCGACCCCTATGTCGGCAAGATGGGCATCCTGCGCGTGCACCAGGGCACGATCACGCGCGACAGCCAGCTCTACATCGGCGACGGCCGCAAGCCCTTCAAGGTGGGGCACCTGTTCATGCTCCAGGGCAAGGACCATGTCGAGGTGTCGCACGCGGTGCCGGGCGACATCGTGGCGGTGGCCAAGGTCGAGGAGATCCATTTCGATGCCGTGCTGCACGATGCGGCGGAAGACGCCCACGTGCACCTCGCGCCGCTGCCTTTCCCGGTGCCGGTGCACGGCCTGGCCGTGGAGCCCAAGCGCCATGGCGACGAGCAGCGCGCCTGGGAGATCCTGGGCAAGCTCGCGGCCGAGGACCCGTGCCTGCGCATCGAGCACGTGGCCGCGACCAACGAGACGGTGCTCTACGGCCTGGGCGAGCTGCACCTGCGCATCGTGCTCGATCGCCTGCGCGAGGTGTACCGCTTCGAGGTCCAGACGCGGCCGCCGCGCATCGCCTACCGCGAGAGCGTGACCGCACCGGCCGAGGGCCACCACCGCCACAAGAAGCAGACCGGCGGCGCCGGCCAGTTCGCCGAGGTCTTCCTGCGCATCGAGCCGCTCGCGCGCGGCGCGGGTTTTCAGTTTGCCGACGAAGTCCGGGGCGGGGCGATCCCGGGCCAGTTCATTCCCGCGGTGGAGAAGGGCGTGCGCGAGGTGCTGGCGTACGGCGCGATCGCGGGCTATCCGGTGGTCGACGTGCGCGTGGTGGTGTACGACGGCAAGCACCACAGCGTCGACAGCAAGGACATCGCCTTCGCGACCGCCGGCCGCAAGGCCTTCATGGCCGCGATCCGCGAGGCCCGCCCGGTGGTGCTCGAACCGATCGTGCAGATCGAGATCGCCGTGCCCGAGCATGCCGTGGGCGACGTCACGAGCGACCTGTCGGCGCGCCGCGGCCTGGTCACCGGCACGTTGGGCCTGGGAGGCGGCACCGTGGCCATCGGCGGGCAGGTGCCCGAGGCCGAGCTGGCCAGCTACCAGTCGCGGCTCAATGCAATGACCAGCGGGCAGGGCCGCTACACCATTGCGCTGTCGCACTACGAGGCCGTGCCGCCGACGGTCCAGCAGACGCTGGTGAGCCAGTACCGGGTGCGCGACGAGGACTAGCATCGCCCGCCCGAGGCGGCCGGCGGCCCACGGCGCGCGGCGCGCGGCGCGCGGATGCGCTGCACGCTTTATGGAGACAATGGATCCCCTCCAAACCGACCATGAGGGGATCAAGATGTCAGCCGACGACTGGTGGAAGTGCGGAATCGTCTATCAGGTCTATCCGCGTTCGTTCCAGGACAGCAACGGCGATGGCATCGGAGACCTCGATGGAATCCGCGCCCGGCTGGATCATCTGGTCTCGCTCGGTGTCGATGCGGTCTGGATCTCGCCGATCTATCCCTCGCCGATGGCCGACTTCGGCTACGACATCTGCGATTTTTGCGGCATCGATCCGCGCTTCGGCACGCTGGAAGGCTTCGATGCGCTGGTGCAGGAGGCGCACGCGAGAGAGCTCAGGATCATCCTGGACTTCGTGCCCAACCACACCTCGGACCGCCATCCGTGGTTCGTGCAGAGCCGCAGCGCACGCGGCGATCCGCGGCGCGACTGGTACATCTGGCGCGACCCGGCGCCGGGCGGCGGGCCGCCCAACAACTGGCTCAGCAATTTCGGCGGCCCGGCCTGGGCCTTCGATGCGACCACCGGCCAGTACTACGGCCATTCGTTCCTGAAGGAGCAGCCCGACCTCAACTGGCGCAACCCCGAGGTGCGGGCCGCGATGTACGAGGCGCTGCGCTTCTGGCTCCGGCGCGGCGTCGACGGATTCCGCGTCGACGTGCTCTCGCAGATCATCAAGGACGCGCAGTTCCGCGACAACCCGCCGAACCCGGACTTCGTCGAAGGCCAAGACCCTTTTTTTCGCTGGCTGATGCTCTACAACACGGACCTGCCGGAGGTGCAGCCGATCGTGGCCGAGATGCGCCGCGTGGTCGACGAGTTCAGCGACGCACGCTCGTCGCGCGTGCTGATCGGCGAGCTCTACCTG
>Ga0209051_1001228_pt1 | contig 23035 bp, 23 predicted proteins | sample AraplaCvi_mMS_r2_2_FD_184286 | JGI IMG/M metagenome (GOLD analysis project Ga0209051, IMG submission 184286) | Arabidopsis root microbial communities from North Carolina, USA - plate scrape MF_Cvi_mMS_r2 (SPAdes) (version 2) | ecosystem: Host-associated > Plants > Roots > Endosphere | place...
CATGCCGAGATGCGCGACATCGACGGCATCCTCTACTGCAACGACGGCGACTGGGTCGAGAGCCTCACGGCGCTGGCCGAGCATGCCGACGGCACGCTGGAGATCATCGACTGGGCGCAGCACATGCCGGTGCCGGCCAAAGCGGGCGCGCAGAGCCAGCCTGTGGCGGCCTGAGCGGGCCTGCCAGTCCTTCAGCGCCGCATCGTGTCGAGCTGCGTCACGGGCGGGCTGTCATTGCCCCACGATCCGCGGATGAAGGTGAGCACCGCGGCCACGTCGGCCGCATCGAGCACTTGCCCGAACGGCGGCATGCCATAGGGCCGCGGATTGCCAGCGGTGGAGGGCAGGTAGCCGCCGTGGGCGATCACCTGGATCAGGTTGGTCGTCTGTGCCATGTTCACGGCGCGGTTGCCCGCCAGCGGCGGAAAGGCGCCCGGCGCGCCCTGGCCCTGGTCGCCGTGGCAGTAGGCGCATTGCTGGTCGTAGATTTTGGCGCCGCGGGCCATGGTGCCGGCATCGCGGCGCGTGGACGCGGCTGCCGTGCGCACGGGCGCCGCAGGTTGCGCCGGCACGCCGGGCAGGTCTTTCAGGTAGCTGGCCATCGCGGCCAGGTCGGCCTCGCTCAGGTACTGCGTGCTGCGAAAGACCACGTCGGCCATCGGCCCCATGACCGAGCCGCGCGGCGCAACGCCGTTCTTGAGCAGCGCGACCACGTCGCCCGTCGGCCAATCGGCCACGCCGGCCTGGTGCGGGTCGGCAAGCGATGGCGCATACCAGTTCTCCACCGCGATCAGCCCGCCTGAGAGGCCCAGCTTCGCCTGCGTTGCGCCGAGCGAATCGCGGCTGCCGTGGCAGGCGATGCAATGGCCCAGCCCGCCGACCAGGTAGGCGCCGCGGTTCCATTCGGCCGGCTTGCCCGCGTTGGCCACGAAAGCCTCGGGCTTGAAGGAGAGCGCCCGCCAGACCGCGAGTGCGGCCTGCGTGTCGTAGGGAAAGCGCAGCCGATGCGCCAGGTTGGGCACGGGCGCGGGCGGCACGTTGCGCAGGTAGGCGTAGATGGCATCCGAGTCTTCGCGCGTGACCTGCGTGAAGTTCGGATAGGGGAAGGCGGGGTACAGCAGGCGGCCGTCCTTGCTGCGGCCGTTGTGCATCGCGCGCCAGAAGTGCGCGCTGCTCCAGCTGCCGATGCCGTTCTGCGCGTCGGGCGTGAGATTGCTCGAATACACGGTGCCGAAGGGCGTCTCGATCGGCAGCCCGCCGGCATAGGGCTGGCCGCCGCGCGTGGTGTGGCAGCCGGCGCAATTGCCGGCCAGCGCAAGGTAGCGCCCGCGTTCGACCAGCTGCGGCGTGGCGTTGAAGGCTTCGGCCTGTTCGGGCAGCGGGTCTTCGCCGCGCAGGTTCAGCGCGACGATGCCGCCGGCCGCCGCACCCAGCAGCAGCACGAGAATCAACAGCGTCCAGCCGAGATGTCGCATCTTCATCGGCGCCTCACTTCGGCATGCCGCCGCAGCGCATCGGCAGTGCAGCGGGCAGCGAGGCAGCGGGCTTCGGATCGGCCGGCATCGGCTGCACCGCGAGCCAGCTGGCCACCGCATTGATGTCCGTGGTGGTCATGCGGCGGCCGATCTCGGCCATGCAGTCGGGCGCCAGCGCATGCCGCTCGCTGGTAAGCCAGGCGCCGAGCTGCGAGGACACGTAGAGGCGGGGCAGCCCCAGCAGCCCCGGAATGGCCGGCTGCACGCCGGTGAGCGCGGCGCCGTGGCATTGCACGCAGGCCGGAATTTGCCGCGCCGCATCGCCTTCGAGCGCCAGCTGGCGGCCGCGCGCCAACTGCGCGGGTGGCGCGTCGCTCACGGGCGAGACGGGCGGATAGGGCAGGTCCAGGCCCGCGAAGTATTCGGCCATTTCCATCAGGTAGGCATCGGAGAGGTGCTGCACCATGTAGCTCATGTCGGCGTTGAAGCGCCGGCCGTCGCGAAAGCTCCGCAGCTGGTTGAACAGGTAGCCCGCAGGCTTGCCCGAGAGGCGCGGAAAGTAGCCGGCGTTGGTGGTCGCGCCTTCGCGCCCGTGGCAGGCGATGCAGGCCGCCACGCGCTGTTCGATGCCGCTCGTGGAAGAGGCGGCCGGTGCGGCAGGCGTGGCCGCCATGGCGAAGATGCCGTGGCCGAGCAGCAGCGATGCAATGGCGGCGATGCGGCGGGCTGCGCTGTTCTTCTTCATGTGCCGGCCGCGAAGCGCGCCAGCGCCAGCACTCCCGCAATGAGCAGCAGCACCGTGACCAGCGCAACGCCGATCAGCGGCAAGAGCCCCACCTGTGCGGTGCGCCGGTCGGCATCCGCGCGGCGGCCGCCCAGCCCGATGAAACTCCAGAGAACCGCGCGTACCGCGCGCATGAGATTGGACATGCACCGACTGTGCCGCAAGCGCAGCCAAAAAAACAGATGCAGTTCCGAACCAAATCACCGGAGCAGATAAAGTCCCACCACCGAATGAAGACCGCCCCGCCATGAAGCGCTACGAAGCCCTTGCCGCCGACATCGAGGCGTCGATCCGCCGCGGCACGCTCAAGACCGGCGACCGGCTGCCCTCGGTGCGGCATACCGGCGAGAGCCGCGGCGTGAGCGCCTCCACCGTGTTCCAGGCGTACTACCTGCTGGAGGCGCGCGGCCTGGTGCGCGCGCGGGACCGCTCGGGCTACTACGTCACCGGCGGCGGGCTGCGCGATGCGCCGCCCGAGGCCAACCTCACGTCGCGCCCGGCCGAGGGCCCCAGGTCGCTCGACGTGAGCGACCACGTGTTCGACATCCTCGAGGCCAGCATGTCGCGCAAGGTGGTTCCCTTCGGCTCGGCGTTTCCGAGCCCGCTCTTGTTTCCGCTGGCGCGGCTGGGCCAGTTCATGGCCGCGGGCGCCAAGTCGCTCGATCCCTGGAGCACCGTGGACGACCTCACGCCCGGCAGCGCGGCCCTGCGCCGGCAGATCGCGCTGCGCTACCTGGGCGACGGCATGCAGGTGGCGGCCGACGAGATCGTCGTCACCAACGGCGCGCTGGAGGCGCTCAACCTGTGTCTTGCGGCGGTCACGCGCCCGGGCGATTCGGTGATCGTCGAATCGCCCACCTTCTATGCGGCCCTGCAGGCGCTGGAGCGCATGGGCCTGCGCGCGATCGAGGTGCCGACGCATCCGGGCGAAGGCATCGACCTGGCTGCGCTGGAGCTTGCCATTGCGGCGCACCGGCCCAAGGCCTGCTGGCTCATGACCACCTTCCAGAACCCGCTCGGCAGCCTGATGCCCGACGCCAAGAAGAAGGCGCTGGTCGAACTGCTCGCACGGCATGCGCTGCCGCTGATCGAGGACGACGTGTACGCCGAGCTCTACTTCGGCGACCGGCGCCCGCCGCCGGCCAAGGCCTTCGACACGCAGGGGCTCGTGCTGCATTGCTCGTCTTTCTCGAAATGCCTGGCACCGGGCTACCGCATCGGGTGGGCATCGGCCGGGCGCTTTGCGCGCAATGTGGCGCGGCTGAAGCTGACGACCACGCTCAGCACCTCGGTGCCCGCGCAGCTCGCACTCGCAAGCTACCTGGAAAAAGGCGGGCTCGACAAGCACCTGCGCAAGCTGCGCCAGGTCCTGGCCCTGCAGCAGGCGAGCTTCGCGCAGGCAGTGGGCCACTACTTTCCCGAGGGCACGCGTGCCACGCGGCCGCTGGGTGGCTACTTCATGTGGGTCGAGCTGCCGGCGCAGGTCGATGCGCTTGCCATCCACGCGCAGGCGCTGGAGCGCGGCATCAGCGTGGCGCCCGGGCCCATTTTTTCGGCCACGCGCGGCTTCGCGCACTGCCTGCGGCTGAACTACGGGCATGCCTGGGACGCGCAGAGCGAAAAGGCGATGCAGACCCTGGGGCGATTGGTGGCCGCGGCCGCGGCAGGCCGCCCGCCGCGCGAGAAAATCGTGCTGCCGTGACCTTCGATCTTTTCTCCGATGCCCTCGAAGATGCCGCATCGCCGCGCGGCAAGCAGTCGATCGGGCCCGGTGCGTTCGTCCTGCGCGGATTCGCGCTGCCTTGTGTCGACGAACTGCTGTCGGGCCTGCACGAGGTCGAGCATCGCGCCGCCTTCCGCCACCTGGTAACCCCCGGCGGCTTCACGATGTCGGTCGCCATGACCAACTGCGGCCGGCTCGGCTGGATCTCGGACCGGCGCGGCTACCGCTATGGCGAACACGATCCCGAAACAGGCCTGCCCTGGCCCGCGATGCCGGCCGCCTTTGCGCGCCTGGCCCAGGCCTCGGCCGCCGAGGCCGGGTTTGGGGGCTTCGAGCCCGACGCCTGCCTGGTGAACCGCTATGAGCCCGGCACGCGCCTGTCGCTGCACCAGGACAAGGACGAGCGCGACTACGGCGCGCCCATCGTCTCGGTATCGCTCGGCATGCCGGCCACCTTCCTCTTCGGCGGACTCGCCCGCAGCGACAAGGCCGCGCGCATTCCGCTGGTGCACGGCGACGTGGCGGTGTGGGGCGGGCCCGACCGGCTGCGCTACCACGGCGTGCTGCCGCTGGAAGACCGGCCGCACGCGCTGCTGGGCAGCCGGCGCATCAACCTGACTTTTCGCAAAGCGGGATGAAGCGGCCGCTCAAGTCAAATTGATGACTTGTTCCTTTTTTCTGTGCACAACTCTGTGGGTTGTCTGAGGACCAGGGTCGGCGGAGCCAGCATTGACGGGGGGTTGGCACTAGGTTGCCTGCGGAATGGGCAGGGGGTGGAGCGGTGGAAAAACGCGGGGCGCCTGGAACGGATGTCTCGAAAAATCGAGCCGAATTCGTGACATACATCACGCTTGGGCGAGAGGACGCGATTTCATGGGAGCCCCTCAAGGACCTGTCGGAAAGCACTGCGCGCCGCTTCCGTCCACCGCGGAAGAGACTACTTCGCAGGCGAGAAAGAGGTTGGCGCCAAGAACGAGTTGTCCATCTTTGCAACGATCGGTCCGGCTGCCTCGCTCGCCTTTCTGACCTCGACCCATTCGGGATCGACGACGAACTTGCCCCACTTGGCCTCACGATCGGCCAGGCTCTCCCAGACAAGCATGTAGGTCAGCGCGTTGCTGTCAGGTCCGACGGCAGTCGTCCAATATCCGAGCTGACGAATTCCCAGCCGATTCCAGATGCCCACGGTGTGGTCGCGAAATCTGGCAAGAACGTCGGGTAGGCGGCCAGGCATTGCGGTATAGACGCGCAGTTCGTAGATCATCGACCTCAGTCCTGAAAAGATGGTTGCGAGTTGACGGGGTGGCGGGCACGACCGCCCGCTCACATTGTGCTGCCAGAGGTCCATCCACCGTCAAAGGAGATGGTGCAGTGACTGCGCAATGCCTCGGAAGCACCCGGACTGATGCGGGAGCAAGCGCAATGAAAAAAGCCCCAAGTAGTTGATTTACTTGGGGCTTTTAAGCTTCAGCGAGCGATCGCGGAAGCAGTGTTGGTGGCTCTTCACGGACTCGAACCGCGGACCTGTGGATTATGATTCCATCGCTCTAACCGACTGAGCTAAAGAGCCGTTCGGCACAGTTTTGTGCCGAGCCCAAGATTATAGCGCAGGCTGCGGGTCCCGAATCAAGCCCGGCGCGAAGCACTCGGTGTCTTTTTTGCGATGGCCGACCCCGAAGCCGGCCGCCGCCCGTACAACCCCGGGTGAAAATCCGCCGATGTCTGCGCTGCCCCGCGCCCCTTCCGCCAAAGCCGCCTCCGAGCGCGACGCCATGCCCGACGACCAGTTGATGCTGGCCTACGCGCGCGGCGATGGCGCGGCGTTCGACGTGCTCTATGCGCGCCACGAGGGCGGGCTGTTCCGCTTCGTCAAGCGGCTGCTGGGCACCCGGCTGGCCGCGCAGGCAGACGAGGTGTTCCAGGACACCTGGGTGCGCATCATCTCGGCGCGCGACAGCTTCTCGCCGCAGGGCGCCGCCTGGCGCACCTGGGCCTTCACGATCGCGCACAACCTGGCGATGGACCGGCTGCGCGTGAGCGGGCGCGAAGTGGCGCTCGATGCGCATCCGGACGATGGCGACGACGCTGCCCTTCCCGCGCTCGACCGCGGCGTGCGCGGCGCGATGGATGCCGCGGCGCATCCGTCTGCCGAAGAACTCGCGTTCTGGCGCGCCGCCGGCCGGCGCCTGCTGGCCTGTCTGGACGAATTGCCGCCCGAGCAGCGCGCCGCGTTCCTGTTGCACCATGAAGACGGATTGACCGTCGAAGCGCTCGCGGCCAGCCTGGAGATCGGCTTCGAGACCGTGCGAAGCCGCTTGCGCTATGGGCTGCAGAAACTGCGCGCCTGCATGGAACGCTACCTGTCGGTGCTGGAGCAGCGCGCATGAACACCGGCGGCGGCAACGGCACCCCCGGCTTTGAAGATGGCGCCGAGGACGCGGCGCTGCGCGATCCCGCACTGCGCCGCGCGCTCGACCACGCGCCCGACAGCGATGCATTGCCCGATCCGCGCACCCGCGACGCAATCCGGAAGATGGCGCACAACCTCGCGCCCATTCCCGCGGCGGCGCCGGCGGCCGAAGACAAGGGTGCCGCGCCTTGGTGGCGCCGGCTGTTCGGCGGTGGCGGAGGGTCGCATGCCCGCATGCCGTGGAACGCGGCCTTTGCGACCGTGCTGCTGGCCACCTTCGTGACCGTGCTCTGGCACCGCGAACCGGTGCCCGATGCGCGGCTGGATGGAGAGGCGGGCGTTGCCTCGGCGCCTGCGACCGCTCCGGAGGCGGCGCCGTCTGCGGCTGCAGTTCCGGGCCCAACCGCGGCTCAGGCGCCAGCGCCAGCTCAAGCACCGGCACCGGCACCAGCTGCGGTACCAGCGCCGGCTCCGGCGCAGCCCGAAGCGGCGCGAGACGCGGTGGGCGAAGAGTCAATGCGAAGCAGGGATATCGCAGTGCGCCGATCGGCGCCGCCCTCCGGCAAGAAGGAGGCTGCTGCACCGGCGCCCGAGCCCCAGACCCGCCCGGCCGCGCCAGAGCCGCCGCCCCTGCCAGCGCCGCCTCCCGCACCGGCTTCGCCGGCAGCAGCGATGGCACCGCCGCCGCCTCCTGCCGCCATGGCTCCCGCAGCGCCGCCCGTCACCCGCGAGGCGGTCAGCGGCGACGTTGCTGCTTCCTCTCCAGCCCTGTCGGCGCCGCAGCGCAGCCCCAGTGCCGAGGCCTCCAGCATGTTGCGCTCGGCCCCCGCGCCGCGCGCGGCTGTGGTGGCTGGCAAGGCCGCGGCGAGCCCGGCGGAGGGCGCCGCTGCGTTCTCGGCGCTCGACCAATGGACCTCGCTGAACGCGACACGCGCCGGGCAGGGCGTGCGCCACGCGCGCGGCGACACCGAGGGGCTGGCCGCGCTGGTCAACACGCTGGCCCGTTCGGCCACCACCGCGCCGGGCGCCGAGCTGGCCGCGCCGGTCGAGGCGCGGCTGGAGCTCTACCGCGGCGGCACCTTGCTCGCGGTACTCGAGATCGCGGGCGACCAGGTGCGCTGGACGCCGCAGGGGGCGGGAGCTGGCGCCTCGGTCGGCACGCCGCCGGCGCCGGCGCTGGCCGAATTGAGGGCGCTGCTCGCGCGCCAGTAGTGCGGGGGGCGGCGAGGGGCGCGGCCCCGCGCGCTGTCGCTCAGGCGTTCTTGAAGTCCGGCTGGCGCTTGGCGAGGAAGGCGTCCATGCCTTCCTTCTGGTCGGCCGTGGCAAACAGCGCATGGAACAGCCGGCGCTCGAACATCACGCCGTCGGAGAGGCCGCTCTCGAAGGCGCGGTTGACCGACTCCTTGGCCGCCATCACCGCGATCTGCGAATAGCCCGCAATGACCAGCGCGGCACCGAGCGCCTCGTCGGCCAGCTTTTCATAAGGCACCACGCGGCTCACGAGACCCGCGCGTTCGGCTTCGGCGGCGTCCATCATGCGGGCGGTGAGCGCCATGTCCATGGCCTTGCTCTTGCCCACCGCGCGCGGCAGGCGCTGCGTGCCGCCGGCGCCGGGGATCACGCCGATCTTGATTTCGGGCTGGCCGAACTTGGCGTTGTCGGCCGCAATGATGAAGTCGCACATCATCGCAAGCTCGCAGCCGCCGCCCAGCGCGAAGCCGCTCACGGCCGCGATCACGGGCTTGCGGATCGAGCGGATGGTTTCCCAGTTGCGCGTGATGTAGTCGCCCTTGTAGGTGTCGATGAAGCTGTACTTGGCCATGGCGGCGATGTCGGCGCCGGCCGCAAAGGCGCGTTCACTGCCCGTCAGGATGATGCAGCCGATGGCGTCGTCGGCGTCGAAGGCCTTGAGCGCGGTGCCCAGCTCGGTCATGAGCGCGTCGTTGAGCGCGTTGAGCGCCTTGGGCCGGTTGAGGGTGATGATGCCGACCTTGCCTGCTTCGGTCCGCACTTCGATGTTTTCGTAGCTCATGGTGTCTCCGGGAGAAGGAAAAAACGCGCTTCACTATACCCAGCATCCGGCGCAGGCGCGCTGGCGGCGGTTGGTGCGCACAGCCGCTTGCCACCGCCGAGTCCACTTCGTCTTCGGGGCCCAGTTGAGAATTGATCTCATCTAGAATGCCCGCCATGGAGTTCCCGATGCAAGAACATGCCGTGCTGCTGCGGGCCTATGCCCGGGTCCAGGAACGCTGCTCGCAAGTGATGGCCGAGCAGGTCGCGCGCATCGCGCAACTCGAGGCGCAGGTCGTGCGGCTGCGCGGCGCGCTGGTGGCGCGCGATTCCGCCGTTGCGATCGTGCGCGAAGAACTCGCGGCGCGCGCCGCCGCGGGCCGTGCGCTGCCGAAGCGCCTCGATGCGCTGCTGGCACCGGCGGCAAGCCGCCGCCGCGCCATGCCGCGGCCCCGTGACGCGGCCCCGGCCGACCTGCGCGAAAAGGCGGTGCTGTGCGTCGGCCGCGAGGACGATGCGCCATCGCTCGCGCGGCAGCTGGTGGAGATTGCCGGCGGCCGCTACCTGCACCACGACGGCGGCGACGATGCCGACGAGCTGGCACTCGAAGCCGGGCTGCGCGCCGCCGACCTTGTCATCTGCCAGACCGGCTGCGTGAGCCACGGCGCCTACTGGCGCGTGCAGGACCATTGCCGGCGGACCGGCAAGCCCTGCGTGCTGGTGGGCGAGCCGCAGCCGATCCAGTTCGTGCGGCAGCCGCCGGCCGCCGCTGCCGCGGAAAGCGAACGCTAGCGGGTTCTCAGCGCCGCGCGCCCGGCGCGAGCCAGGCCGCGATCTTTGCCGCGTCGTGCGAGAACAGCCGCCAGGTGGTTGCGCCTTCCGGCGGCACCAGCGGCAGCCTCAGCAGCTTGCGGTCGCGCGCCACCAGCGCGGTGCAGCGCGTGGCGTCGCCGAGGTACAGCGCCAGGTCGTCGAGCTTGGCGATGCGCCAGGCCTGCGCGGGGCGCTGCTGGCCCTTGCGGCCGATGGCGGGCAGTTCGATGCCGATCCACTCGTCGTTGGCCGAGAAGCCGGCCTTTTCGGCGGCGCCGCCGCGCAGCACCACCTTGACCTGGACGCTGCCGTTGGCCTCGGCCACGCGCAGGCCCAGCGCCTGCGCCTGCTGCGAGGGGTCTTCGAGCGCGGCCACGCCGTGCGAGCGCAGCAGTTCGGCCAGCGGCAGTTCGTCGGTCGAGTGGATCCACTGCGCGATTTCTGCCGCATAGGAGCGGCCGCCCACGGCCTCGAGCGCCGCGGCCACGTCGACTTCGCTGATCGGGCCGCCATCGCCTTGCGTCCACAGGTGGCGCATCACGTCGTCGAGCGTGCCCTTGCCTTCGCGGCGCAGCGTGAGGTCGAAGCACAGCGCCACCAGCGCGCCCTTGGTGTAGTAGCTGACGGTACCGTTGGGCGTCTGCTCGTCCTGCCGGTAGTACTTGACCCAGGCGTCGAAGCTCGCCTCGGCCACCGACTGCACGAGCCGGCCCGGCGTCTGCAGCACCTGGTTCACGGTCTTGTTGAGCAGTCGCAGGTAGCCGGCGTCGTCGATGCGGCCGGCGCGGCGCAGCAGCAGGTCGTCGTAGTAGCTGGTGAAGCCCTCGAAGAACCACAGCATCTGCGTGTAGTTCTCGCGGCCGTAGTCGTAGTGCGCGAATTCGGCCGGCCGCATGCGCTTGACGTTCCAGGTGTGGAAGTACTCGTGGCTGATGAGGCCCATCAGCGTGGTGTAGCCCTCGGGCTGCTTCTTCGCGCCGCGCTGCGGCAGGTCGCGCCGGTTGCAGATCAGGGCGGTGGAGTGCCGGTGCTCGAGCCCGCCGTAGCCGTCGTCCACGGCATTGAGCATGAACACGTAGCGGTCGATCGGCGGCTTGGGGCCGCCGCGCTTGCCGGCCTTGTCGCCGTGCCAGAAGCGGATCTCGGCTTCGCAGATGGCCTGCGTGTCGGCGATCAGGCGTTCGCCGTCGAACGAGGCGGCGGCACCGGCGATGACGAAGCGGTGCGGCACGCCGCAGGCCTCGAACTCGGCGCTCCAGAAGGGGCCCATCTCGACCGGGCTGTCGGCCAGCTCGTCGTAGCCGGCGGCCAGATAGCGGCCGAAGCCGTGCTTGTCGATCTTCGCGGGCACGAGCGCGGTGGCGCACGACCAGCGCGCATCGTCCCCGGGCGGCAAAGCGGGCGCGCTGATTTCCAGCACATGCGGCGCATCGGCCTGGCCCTCGACGCGCAGGCACAGGCTGGTGCCGTTGAAGAAGCCGCGGCCGGCATCGAGCCAGGCGGTGCGCACCGAGTTGTCGTAGGCGCAGACCTGGTAGTGCAGCACCAGCGGCTGGCCCGGCACGCAGTCGACCTGCCAGCTGCACTTGTCGAGCTGCGTCAGCGCGGGCTTGCGGCGTCCTTGCGTGGCGCGCAGGCCCTGCAGGTTCTTGGCGAACTCGCGCACCAGGTAGCTGCCTGGAATCCACACCGGCAGCGCCACGCGCTGCTGCGCGGCGGGGGCCTCGATGGTCAGGGTGACGGCGAACAGGTGCGCATGGAGGTCGGCGCACTCGATGCGGTAGTGCACTGCGGCGGCCGGCGCAGCCGCTCGCGCGCGCCGGGAAACGGTTGGCGCGGCCATCAGTTGATGGAGGCGGCGAGTTGCTTCTCGACCTGGTCCGCGGGAATGGCGCCCGGCGCGCGGGTGCCGTCGCTGAAGATCAGCGTGGGCGTGCCGGTGATGTTGTACTTGCGGCCGAACTCGACGTTGCGCTGCAGCGCCGTGACGTCGCAGCTGGTTGCCGCGGTGGCGGGCTTGACGCTGGTTTCCATCCAGTCGCCCCAGGCCTTGCCCTTGTCCTTGCTGCACCAGATGTCGCGCGACTTGACGGCCGAATCGGGGCCGAGCACCGGGTAAAGGAACAGGTAGACGGTGACGTTGTCGACGGTCTTCATGTCTTTCTCGAAGCGCTTGCAGTAGCCGCAGTTCGGGTCTTCGAACACCGCGAGCTTGCGCTTGCCGCTGCCGCGCACGATCTTGATGGCGTCTTTCACGGGCAGCTTGTCGAACGACACCTGGCTGAGCTTCTCGATGCGCTCCTCGGTCAGGTTCTTGCGCGCATTCACGTCGATCAGGTTGCCCTGCAGCAGGTAGTTGCCCTGCTCGTCGGTGTAGTAGATCTGGAAGCCGTTCACGCGCACTTCGTAGAGGCCCGGCAGCGGCGACTTGGTGACTTCGTCGATGGCGGGGAACTGCGGAATGCGTGCCGGAAGGTTCTTGCGGATCTCGGCCTCACCGGCCAGGGCCGTGGCGGCCGCAGCCAGCGTGCAGGCGGCGAGAAGAAGGTTGCGTGCGAGTTTCATTGGAAGTCCGGTCGATGGATTCATGCCTTCAAGCCCATCGCCTGGTTGGCGATCCAGTGCTTGAGGAGGCGCGTGCGGTCGAAGCCGCGCATGCCCCAGTTGCGCAGCGCGGGCAGGGGCCCCACGCTGTGCGAGAACAGCTGCTGCAGGCCGTCGGTGGCCAGGCTCATCTGCAGCACGTCGGCGCGGCGCGCGCGCTCGTAGCGGCGCAGCAGGCGCGGATCGCCCACGCTGCGCCAGTACTCGCGCTGGCGGATCACGTCGGCCAGCATGGCCGCATCGGCCAGGCCCAGGTTGAGGCCCTGGCCTGCGAGCGGATGCACCGTATGGGCCGCATCGCCGGCCAATGCCCACGACTGCGCAGCCGTACCCTGCGCCTGCGGCATGGTGCCGGTCCAGCGATCGGCAATGGCGCGCGCGAGCGGCCAGGCGGCGCGCTCGCTCGTGAGCCGAAGCGGGCCGAGCGCGCCATGGCTGGCTTCGCTCACCGCGGCGTTGAATTCCTCGTCGCCTTGCGCCAGCAGCGCGGGCGCGCGGAGCTGGTCGACCGACCACACCAGCGCCAGCGAACGGCCCTGCACGCCGCCCATCGGCAGCAGCGCCAGCACCTCGCCCGTGTCGTTGAACCACTGGCGCGCCACGCCGTCGTGCGGCTGCGCCGCTTCGAGCCGCGCCGCAATCGCATGCTGCGGATAGCGCGTGACGGCATAGCTCACGCCAAGCGCGTCGCGCGTGGCGCTGGCCTTGCCTTCGCACACCACGGTAAGCGGCGCGGGCACGGGTGCGGCCACGACCTCCACCTGGGGCTGGAAGCGCACCGCATCGGCCAGCTGCTGTTCGAGCGCCGGCACGTCGACGATCCAGGCCAGCGCATCGACCTTCTGCCGCACGGCGCTGAACTGCACGCGCCCGCCTTCGTCGCCGTGCACGAGCATTTCGCGCACCGGCGTGGCATGCGCGGCGTCCGGCCAGGCGCGCAGCGATTCGAGCAGGGTGCGGGAGGCGGTGTTGAGCGCATAGGCCCGGATGTCCTGCTTGCCGGCCGCGGCGGGCGGAACCACCAGCGCGACGCGCACGCGCTCGCGTGCGAGCAGCAGGGCCAGCGTGCGGCCCACGATGCCGGCGCCGCGAATGCAAACTTCAGGAGGGAGGGCCATCCGGCCATTGTAAGAACAAGCCCAATCCCGGGCTGCGCCCTGGCGGGCCGATGCGGGACAATCGCGGCCCAATTCCAAGGAATCCAAGGAACCCCACGTGCCACAGCCCGCCTTCGACATTGAAGCCACCATTGCGCGCCTGTTCGTCTACCCCGTGAAATCGTGCGCGGGGGTCGAACTTCCCGAGGCGTTGCTGACCGAAACCGGCCTGGAATTCGACCGCGCCTGGATGGTGGTCGACGCCCAGGGCGAATTCGTGACCCAGCGGCAATTGCCGCGCATGGCGCTGATCCGTCCGCAGATGAAGCACATGGAAGTGGTGCTGCGCGCGCCGGGCATGCTGGCCCTGCATCTCGCATTCGACCGGGTCGAGAAGCCGGTGCGCGTGCGCGTCTGGAAAGACGAGGTGGCCGCCTACGACATGGGTGACATCGCCGCCCAGTGGTTCAGCGACTTTCTCTCCGAACCGGGCCGGCCGCAGGCGCTGCGCCTGGTGCGCTTCGACCCCGAGCACAAGCGCCTGTCGAGCCTGCAGTGGACCGGCGGGGTCGAGGCGACGAACCAGTTCGCCGACGGCTTTCCGCTGCTGGTGGCCAGCGAGGGGTCGCTGGCCGAACTCAACGAGCGCCTGGCCGCTGCGGGCCACGACGCGGTCGGCATCGAGCGCTTCCGGCCGAACATCGTGCTGGCCGGCATCGAGTCGCATGACGAGGACCGGGTCGACGCGCTGCACATCACCACCGGCGAGGGCGAGGCCGAGCTCAAGCCCGTCAAGCCCTGCACCCGCTGCCCGATTCCCGACATCGATCCGGCCACCGCCACGAGCAGCCCCGAGGTCGGCGACATGCTGCGCACCTACCGCGCCGATCCACGTGTCGACGGACGCATCACCTTCGGCATGAACTGCATCGTGCTGCAGGGCGTGGAGCACATGCTCAAGGTGGGGCAGCCGGTAGGCGCGAACTACCGCTTCGACTAGGCCCTGGCCGGCTCTAGAAGGTCACGCCGGCGTACAGGACGATGTTGGCGTAGGGCGTGCATTCGCCCGTGCGGATCACCGCCCTGGCGCGTGCGCTCAGGCGCTTGAGTTCCTCGTGCGACACCGTCTCCGGCAGGGCGGCCAGCTGGCCTTCGCACCATGCCGGCAGCTGTCCCGCCGGCAGCTGCCCGATGGCTTCGCGCGCGATCAGCGCGCGCTCCACCTGCATCTCCGAAAGCACGACCTTGAGCACGTCCGCGACCCGCGGAATCCCCGGCGTGAGCGCCAGGTCGATGCGCCGGGGGCCGTCGGGAATCGGCAGGCCGGCATCGCCGATCACCAGCATGTCGCCATGGCCGAGCGCGGCAATCACTTGCGAGAGTTCGGCATGCAGCAGGGCGGTACGTTTCACAGCGCGGTCCAGTCGGGAGGCATGGGGCTTTGCAGCACGGCGTCGCGCTGCGGAATGGAAGGCTGGGCGCCGGGCCGCTGGATGCACAGCGCGGCGGCGCGGATGCCCAGGCGCACGGCTTCGTCGAAGGACTGGCCCTCGCCCAGTGCCACGGCCAATGCGCCCAGGAAGGTGTCGCCGGCGGCCGTGGTGTCGACCGCCTGCACCCTGGGCGCGGGATGGTGGCGCGCGCCATCGGCATCGATGGCCACGGCGCCGCGCGCGCCCAGCGTGACGACCACGCGCGCGACGCCCTTGGCGCGCAAGGCCTGGCCGGCCAATGCGGCTTCCTGCGGGCTGTCGGCGGCCTGGCCGCACAGCGCCTCGGCCTCGATCTCGTTGACGACCAGCGTGTCGATGCGCGGCCACAGCGGCTCGGCGATCGGCTGCACCGGCGACGGGTTGAGCAGCACCCTGCAGCCGGCCTCGTGCGCCACCGAAATGGCGCGCGCGACCTGGTCCATCGGTATCTCGAACTGTGTCACCAAGAAGGCCGCGCCCTGCAGCTGCTGCCGCAGCGCCGCCGCGTCGATCTCGGTCTGCGCGTTGGCGCCGGGGATCATCACGATGCGGTTCTGGCCGCCGTCTTCCACCAGGATCAGCGCGGTGCCCGTGGGCTCGGTGCTGCTGGCGCGCAGCGCGGCGGTGTCGATGCCGTCGCACATGAGGGCGCCGCGCAGCGCCTGGCCGTGCGCGTCGGCGCCCACGCAGCCGATCATGGCCACCCGGGCGCCTTCGCGCGCGCAGCTCACGGCCTGGTTGGCGCCCTTGCCGCCCGGGATGTGGGCGATCGAATGGCCCAGCAGGGTTTCGCCCGCGGCCGGTGCATGCGGCACGCGCAGCACGATGTCCATGTTCAGGCTGCCGAGCACCACGATGCGCGGCGGCTGGGCGGCGCTGGAAGAGGAAGAAGGCTTCGAACTCACGGGGTGCGGGACTTTCGGCTTGGCGCGGCTGCCGCTTCGGACGCGGGGGCGGAAGAGGACGAGGAAGAAGAAGACGGTGCAGCGGCCTCGCGGAAGCTCGCATGCCGCGCGGTCGAGGCGCGCACGCGCAGCTCGGGCTGCAGCACCACCTTGCGCGCATCGCGCCGCTTGCCGCCCACGCGCTCCAGCAGCATGTCGACAGCCAGCGCGCCGATGCGCTCCTTGGGCTGCGCCACGGTGGTGAGCGGCGGGCTGGTGTAGGCCGAGAGTTCGATGTCGTCGAAGCCCACGATCGAGAGCTCGTCGGGCACGTGCACGCCGCTTTCATGCGCGGCGCGCAGGGCGCCGATGGCCATCAGGTCGTTGCAGACGAAGACGGCCGAGGGCGCCTCTTCGGTGCGCAAGATGGCGTGCATCGCCTCGTAGCCGCCCTGGCTTGTGAAGCCGCCGCGCCACAGCAGGGCGTCGGCATTCGGCGCGGTGCCGTTCTCGGCCAGCGCCATGCGCCAGCCCTCGATGCGCTGCTCGCTCGGCATCACGCCCACCGGCCCGCCGATGCAGGCAATGCGCTTGTGGCCGAGCGACAGCAGGTGCCGCACCGCAAGCAGGCCGCCCTGCATGTGGGCTGTTTCCACCAGGTCGCAGGCCGGGTCGGCAATCTCGCGGTCGACCAGCACCGTGGGAATGCGCAGGCCGTGCAGCTGCGTGACGAGCGAGTCGTCGTCGCCGGCGCCGGTCGACACCACGATCAGCCCGTCGATGCGGCGCTCGGCCAGCACCTGCAGGTAGACGCTCTGGCGGCGCGGCTCGTCGTCGGTGTTGCACAGCACCAGCGTGTAGCCGGCGCCGAAGCAGCGGTCTTCGACGATGCGCACGATCTCGGCAAAGTAGGGGTTCGAGCTGTTCGGAATCAGCATGCCGAGCGTCGAGGTGGTGTTGCTCTTGAGGCTGCGCGCCATCGCATTGGGCACGTAGCCCAGCTCGCGGATGGCCTGTTCCACGCGCTCGCGGCCCTTGGCGCTCACATGGCGCGTGTCGTTGACCACGTGCGAGACGGTGGTGACCGAAACTCCCGCGCGCAGCGCGACGTCCTTGATGGTGGCCATGGTGGCTTCCCCTTTTGTTGCAGCGTCAGGCCAGGCGGCGATCGGCCCGGCGCTGGCGCAGGGTGTCGATGATCACCGCAACCACGATGACCGCGCCGGTGATGATGCGTTTGCTCGGCTCGCTGGCGCCCACCTGCGCGAGTCCGGCCTCGAGCACCGCGATGATCAGCACGCCGAAGAAGGTGTTGACCACCGAGCCGCGCCCGCCCATGAGGCTGGTGCCGCCGATCACCACGGCCGCAATCACCTGCAGCTCGATGCCGACGCCGGCGTTGGGGTCGGCCGCTTCGAGGCGGGCCGACTGCATCAGGCCCGCGAGCCCGGCCAGCAGGCCGGTGGCCGCGAACACGATGATGCGGATCGGCCGCGGATCGATGCCCGCGAGCCGCATCGCTTCTTCGTTGGTGCCGATGCCCACCACGTGCCGGCCGAACACCGTGCGCGTGAGCACCAGCTGGCCGGCGGCCACCAGCACCACCGCGAGCACGAAGGCCGCGGAGATGCCGCCGAGCCACGGCGCGGCCAGGCCCGAGATGGCATCGCCCACGTACTGGGTGCGCGAATCGGTCACCAGGTAGGCGCCGCCGCGCACCGCCTCCAGCATGCCGAGCGAGACGATGAAGCTCGGCAGCCGCCATGCGACCGACACCGCGCCCGTCACGCTGCCGCACACCAGGCCGGTGGCCAGGCCCAGCGCCGCGGCCACCGGCACCGAGAGTTTCCACTGGAGGATGGCGGCGGCCGTGACCGCCGCGCTCAGCGCGAGCACCGAGCCCACCGACAGGTCGATGCCCGCGATGATCAGCACGAAGGTCATGCCGACCGCCATCACCGCGAGCGCGGGAATCTCGTTGGCAATGGAGATGAAGGTTTCGCGTGTGAGGAAATATTCGCTCAGCGTGCCAAAGAGCGCGACCATGCCCACGAGCACGACGGTCAGGCCCACGTAGGTGCCCAGCTGGCCCTTCAGGGCGGAGGGCGGAGCGGAGGTGGCGGCGGCTGCGGTCATGGTGTGTCGGCGGTGGCCGGTTGGCCCGGATTCGAATCGGAAATGGCGGAGCCCGCCGTGGGGGTTGCTGCGGTGGCGGCGCGGCCTGCCGCATCGCTGAAGGCGGCGGCCAGCAGCGATTGCTCGCTCCACTGGCCGCGCTCGAACACCGCGACCAGCCGGCCGGCGCTCATCACGCCGATGCGGTCGCACATGGCCATGAGTTCGCGCAGGTCGCTCGACACCATCAGGAGCGCCTTGCCGGCGTCGGTCATGCGGTCGAGCTCGGCGTACAGGTCGGCACGCGCGCCAACGTCCACGCCGCGCGTGGGCTCGTCGAGCAGCAGCACCTTGCATTCGCGGTGCAGCCAGCGGGCGAACACCACCTTCTGCTGGTTGCCGCCGCTCAGGGTGGCCACCGGCTGCTCGATGCTGCGCGAGCGGATGCGCAGCAGCTCCACCAGCCTCCTGGCAATGCCGCGCTCCTTGGCGCGCTGCAGCCAGCCGGCGTGCGAGATGGCGCCCAGGTCGCTCAGCGTGACGTTGACGCGGATCGGCTGCGGGAGCAGCAGTCCCTGCGACTTGCGGTCTTCGGTCACCAGGCCGATGCCGGCGCGGATGGCCTGCATCGGCGAGCGCCAGCCCTTGCGCACGCGCAGCACCGGCTGCGTGGCGGCGATGCCGTCGTAGAGAAGAATTTCGCCGCGGTCGGCGCGGTCGGCGCCGAACAGCAGGCGCACGAGTTCGGTCCGGCCCGAGCCGACCAGGCCCGCCAGGCCCATGACTTCGCCCGCGTGCAGGTCGATGTCGACGTCCTTCACGGCCTCGGCCCGGCCGATGCCGCGCGCGCTCAACAGCACCGGCCCGGCCACGCGGCGGTCGCGGCCTTCGTGCTCGTGCACCGCGCGGCCCACCATGCGCTGCACCAGCTCGGCTTCGCGCACGCCGGCCATCGCGCGCACGTCCACCAGCCGGCCGTCGCGCAGCACCGCCACGCGGTCGGCAATGCGCTGCAGCTCTTCGAGCCGGTGCGACACGTAGACGATGGCCACGCCGCGCGCCTTCAGCAATTCGATCTGCTCGAACAGGTGCGAGGTCTCGCGCGGCGTGAGCATGGCGGTGGGCTCGTCGAGCACCAGCACGCGCGTGTCGTCCTGCAGGTTGCGCGCAATCTCGACCATCTGCTGCTGGCCGATGCCCAGCCGCGCCACGGGCGTGGCCGGGTCGATATGTTCCATGCCGATCTTCGCGAGCTGGCGCGCGGCCATCTCGTGCAGCTTGCCGCGGCGGATCCAGCCGGTCTGGTTGGGCAGCCGGTCGAGCAGCAGGTTCTCGGCCACCGACAGCGTGGTGACCAGCCCCAGCTCCTGCATGACCATGCGCACGCCCAGGCGCTCGGCGTCGCGGCGGGAAGCAGGCTGGAACGCCGCGCCGCCCAGCAGCATCCGGCCGCGCGTGGGCTGCACCAGGCCGCAGACGATCTTCGAGAGCGTGCTCTTGCCGGCGCCGTTCTCGCCCGTGAGCGCGAGCACCTCGCCGGCGTTCAGCACCAGCGAGACGTCGTCGAGCACCGGCGCCGCATAGTCCTTGCCGAGCGCGCTCAGCGAGAGCACGGGCACGGCAAGGCCGATATTCATGGCGGCGGCGGTTGCGTTCAACGTCGGCTCTTTTTCTTCTGGGCTTACTTCGCGGAGGACTTGGTGACCAGCACCACGTCGGTCTTCACTTCGGCCGGCATGGCCGATTGCGGCTTCTTCTCGGCCAGCGCCTTGAGCGCGGTCTCGATGCCGAACACGGCCTGCTTGGCCGCGAACTGGTCGGCGGTGGCAAGCACGCGGCCGTCCTTCAGCATCGGCTTGATGGCGCCGATGTTGTCGTAGCCCACCACCAGCACCTTGCCGGTCTTGCCCGCGGCCTTGACGGCAGCGACCGCGCCCAGCGCCATGCTGTCGTTGCCCGCGAGCAGCGCCTTCAGGTCGGGGTGCTCGCGCATCATGCCGGCGGCCACCGTGTTGCCCTTGTCGATTTCCCACTGGCCCGACTGCACGCCCACCACCGTGGCACTGGCGGCCTTCATGGCGTCCTGGTAGCCGAGAGTGCGCTGCTGCGCATTGAAGGTGGTCGACACGCCTTCGATGATGCCGACCTTGTCGCCGGCCTTCAGGCTCTTGGCGAGCTCGTCGCCCACCAGCTTGGCGCCGGCGCGGTTGTCGGGGCCCACGAAAGGCACCTGGATGCCCTTTTCCTTCAGCGCGGCGGCGTCGAACTGGTTGTCGATGTTGACCACCAGGATGCCGCGGTCGATGGCCGCCTTGACCACCGGCACCAGCGCCTTCGAATCGGCCGGCGCGATGACCAGCGCATTGATCTTCTGCGCCATCATCTGCTCGACCATCTTGATCTGGGCGGCCGTGTCGGTCTCGTCCTTGATGCCGTTGGCCACCAGCGTGTATTCCGAGGCATGTGCCTTCTGGTGCGCCTTGGCGCCGTCTTCCATGGTGCGGAAGAATTCATTGGCCAGCGACTTCATGACCAGCGCGACCTTGGGCTTGTCCTGGGCCAGGGCGGGCGAGGCGGCGAAGGCGCCCAGCAGCGCCAGGGCGGCTGCGCTTTGCAGCGTGCGGCGGGTGAACTTCATGGGTGATGTCTCCTGAGGTGGTTGAGCGGTTCGCCGGTCTGTGGCCGGGGCACCGATGTTAACCAACGAAAACGTTTGCGCAAACGTTTGCTAATCCGGTTTAACCCTGATTTTTCTGAGCACCTTCCAGGGCGAGCGAAGCGGCCTGAAGTACGCACGGCCGAGGGAAAACCTGGACAGCCTAAAATCCCCGGTTACCCAAGAGGACCCCCCATGAGTTTGCAATGCGGCATCGTCGGCCTGCCCAACGTCGGTAAATCCACCCTTTTCAATGCGTTGACCAAGGCCGGCATCGCGGCGGAAAACTATCCGTTCTGCACCATCGAGCCCAACGTGGGCGTGGTGGAAGTGCCCGATCCGCGGCTCGCGCAACTGAGCGAAATCGTCAAGCCCGAGCGCGTGGTGCCCGCGATCGTCGAGTTCGTCGACATTGCCGGCCTGGTGGCCGGCGCCAGCACGGGCGAGGGCCTGGGCAACAAGTTCCTCGCGCACATCCGCGAAACCGACGCCACCGTGAACGTGGTGCGCTGCTTCGACGACGAGAACGTGATCCACGTGGCCGGCAAGGTCGATCCGATCTCCGACATCGAGGTGATCCAGACCGAACTCTGCCTGGCCGACCTCGCCACCGTCGAGAAGGCGCTGCATCGCCACACCAAGGTGGCGCGCTCCGGCGACAAGGATGCGCAGAAGCTGGTCGGCCTGCTCGAACGCTGCCAGGCCGCGCTGAACGAGAACACGCCGGTGCGCGCGCTCGAGTTCACGAAGGAAGAGCAGCCGCTGGTCAAGTCGTTCACGCTGATCACCGCCAAGCCCGCGATGTTCGTCGGCAACGTGGCCGAAGACGGCTTCGAGAACAACCCGTACCTCGACCGCCTGCGCGAATACGCGGCCAAGCAGGGCGCGCCCGTGGTCGCCATCTGCGCCAAGATCGAAGCCGAACTGGCCGAGATGGACGACGAGGACAAGAAGATGTTCCTCGCCGAAATCGGCCAGGACGAACCGGGCCTGAATCGCCTGATCCGCGCGGCCTACAAGCTGCTGGGCCTGCAGACGTATTTCACCGCCGGCGTGAAGGAAGTGCGCGCCTGGACCATCCACATCGGCGACACCGGCCCCCAGGCCGCCGGCGTGATCCATGGCGACTTCGAGAAGGGCTACATCCGCGCCCAGACCATTTCGTTCGAGGACTACATCGCCTACAAGGGCGAGCAGGGCGCGAAGGACGCGGGCAAGATGCGCTCGGAAGGCAAGGAATACGTGGTCAAGGACGGCGACGTGATGAACTTCCTGTTCAGTTCGTAGAGCCGCGTCATGCTCACCGTCCATCACCTCAACAACTCGCGCTCGCAGCGCGTGCTCTGGCTGCTCGAAGAACTTGGCCTGCCCTACGAGATCGTCCACTACCAGCGCGACCCGCAGACCATGTTGGCGCCCGCTTCGCTGCGGGCCGTGCATCCGCTGGGCAAGTCGCCGGTGGTGACCACGGACGACGGGCTGGTGCTGGCGGAGTCGGGTGCGGTCATCGAAACGCTGATCGAGCGCCATGGCAGCGGCCGCTTGGCGCCCGCGGCGGGCACGCCGGAGGCGGTGCGCTATCGCTACTGGCTGCATTTCGCGGAAGGCTCGGCGATGTCGCCGCTGCTGCTCAAGCTGGTGTTCGACAGGATCGAGAACGGCAGGATGCCCTTCTTCGCGAAGCCGATCGCGAAGATGATCTCCGGCAAGGCCAAGGCGGCCATCGTCACGCCCAATATTGAAAGCCACCTGGATTTCATGGAAGCCGAGCTCGGCAAGAGCGAGTGGTTTGCCGGCAGCGAATTCACGGGTGCCGACATCCAGATGAGTTTCCCGGTCGAAGCCGCGCAGGCGCGCGGCGGCCTCGATGCGAAGCGGCCCAGGCTGATGGCGTACCTGGAGCGCATCCATGCGCGGCCCGCCTACCAGCGCGCGCTCGAACGCGGCGGCCCCTACGGCCTCCTGAGCTGAAGCGTTTGCTTCACGACGGGAACACGTAGAGCAGCGCGACCGTCATGCAGACATAGCGCAGGAACTTCCCGATGGCCATGTAGCCCAGGCATGGCCAGAACGGCAGCTTGAGCCAGCCCGCCACCGCGCACAGCGGATCGCCCACCAGCGGCAGCCAGCTCAGCAGGCAGGCCTTGGGCCCGAGCCGCTCCAGCCAGCCCAAGACCCGCACATGGTGTTTCGAGTGCGAATATTTGTCGGCCACCTTGTGCGCGCCGTAGCCCATCCACCAGTCGACCGCGCCGCCCAGTGTGTTGCCCACCGTCGCGACCAGGATCGCCGGCCAGAACATGTCGGGGTTGAGCTTGAGCAAGCCGAAAAGAATGGGCTCCGAGCCCACCGGCAGCAGCGTGGCCGAGACGAAGGCCGCGATGAACAGCGTGGAGAGTCCGTATTGCGGAAGCGCAAGGAGCGCCAGGAGTGCGTCGAGCCAGGCTTGCATAAGGTGAAATGAGTCGACGCAGTATAGGCAGCGAACCTTCTGCGGCAGGTCGGAGAAAACGCCGGATGCAACCGGTGCTTGCGGTGTACCGCGCGCGCAAATCGTTTCAGCGCATGGAATCGCGCGTGGCTACAATCGTGCCTCATTTTTCAGCAGCCGCTCTCGCGACGCTTTCCATTTCATGACCTTGCAGATCGGCACCCACACGCTGGAAAACCGCCTGTTCGTTGCGCCCATGGCCGGCGTGACGGACCGGCCGTTCCGCATGCTGTGCCGCGAACTCGGCGCGGGCTACGCGGTCAGCGAGATGGTCACCTCGCGCAAGGAACTCTGGAACACGCTCAAGACCTCGCGCCGCGCCAACCACGACGGCGAACCCGGTCCCATCGCGGTGCAGATTGCCGGCACCGATGCGGCCATGATGGCCGAGGCTGCGGTCTACAACATCGAGCGCGGCGCGCAGATCATCGACATCAACATGGGCTGCCCGGCCAAGAAGGTCTGCAACAAGTGGGCCGGTTCGGCGCTGATGCGCGACGA
>Ga0209051_1001230_pt1 | contig 23021 bp, 26 predicted proteins | sample AraplaCvi_mMS_r2_2_FD_184286 | JGI IMG/M metagenome (GOLD analysis project Ga0209051, IMG submission 184286) | Arabidopsis root microbial communities from North Carolina, USA - plate scrape MF_Cvi_mMS_r2 (SPAdes) (version 2) | ecosystem: Host-associated > Plants > Roots > Endosphere | place...
CTGGTCGACGGCCAGGATCGGACGTTGACGGTGCAGCAGTGGGACACGTTCCTCAACGGTGTGTTCCCGCTTGACCGCAACCGGCTGACCCGTGAGTGGTTCCACTCGGGCCGGGCGAAGTACAACTGCGCCGGCAAGGGCTGCGACCAGTTCGGTGGCACGTTGGAGCTGGGTTACCAGATCGGTTTCCCGTGGTCGCTGGGTGTGGGCATCAACTTCAGCTACACCACGCCGAACATCCTGCTGGATGACTTCAACCCGGCGACGCTCGCCGGCACCGGCGGTGGCGGCATCATCACGCCGAACCTGTTCCCGGGTGTGTCGATCTCGGCGGACCTGGGCAACGGCCCGGGTATCCAGGAGGTCGCGACGTTCTCGGTGGACGTGTCGGGCCCGGCGGGCTCGGTGGCCGTCTCGAACGCGCATGGCACGGTGACCGGCGCGGCCGGTGGCGTGCTGTTGCGTCCCTTCGCTCGCCTGATCGCCAAGACCGGTGACTCGGTGACCACGTACGGCGAACCCTGGAATATGAACTAGGCCAGATCGCCAGCGCCTAGGCCTTATGCTTGGCGCCGACGACGCATTCGGGGCGGCGTCGACAGACCAGACCTACTGGTTCTGTCGACGCCGCCCTGCGTCTTTTGTCAGGACGATCGAGCCCAGAAAGTGGGAATCATGAAGGCATTCAGTCGGGTGCTGGTAGCGACGGTTGCGGCGGTCTCGTCGCTGTTTTTCGGGGCGGGTACGTCCCATGCGGGTCTGGACAATGAGCTGAGTCTGGTCGACGGCCAGGATCGGACGTTGACGGTGCAGCAGTGGGACACGTTCCTCAACGGTGTGTTCCCGCTTGACCGCAACCGGCTGACCCGTGAGTGGTTCCATTCGGGGCGGGCGAAGTACAACTGCGCCGGCAAGGGTTGCGACGAGTTCGGTGGCACGTTGGAGCTGGGTTACCAGATCGGTTTCCCGTGGTCGCTGGGTGTGGGCATCAACTTCAGCTACACGACGCCGAACATCCTGCTGGATGATTTCAACCCGGCGACGCTCGCCGGTACCGGTGGTGGCGGCATCATCACGCCGAACCTGTTCCCGGGTGTGTCGATCTCGGCGGACTTGGGCAACGGCCCGGGTATCCAGGAAGTTGCGACGTTCTCGGTGGACGTGTCGGGCCCGGCGGGCTCGGTGGCCGTCTCGAACGCGCACGGCACTGTGACTGGTGCGGCTGGTGGTGTTCTCCTTCGTCCATTCGCCCGCCTGATCGCCAAGACCGGTGATAGCGTCACGACCTACGGAGAACCCTGGAATATGAACTAGGTGAGAGCAAATCGCGCCTAGGCCTTATGCTAGGCGCCGACGACGCATTCGGGGCGGCGTCGACAGGCCAGACCTATCTGGTCTCGTCGGCGCCGCCCTGCGTATGCAGCGAACTTCATATGGAACAACATCAAGCCCAGAAAGTGGGGACCATGAAGGCATTCAGTCGGGTGCTGGTAGCGACGGTAGCGGCGGCTTCGTCGCTGTTCTTCGGCGCGGGTACATCCCATGCGGGGCTCGATAATGAGCTGAGTCTGGTCGACGGCCAGGATCGGACGCTGACGGTGCAGCAGTGGGACACGTTCCTCAACGGTGTGTTCCCGCTTGACCGCAACCGGCTGACCCGTGAGTGGTTCCACTCGGGGCGGGCCAAGTACAACTGCGCGGGCAAGGGTTGCGACGAGTTCGGTGGCACGCTCGAGCTGGGTTACCAGATCGGTTTCCCGTGGTCGCTGGGTGTGGGTATCAACTTCAGCTACACGACGCCGAACATCCTGCTGGATGACGTCAACCCGACCACGTTTGTCGGCGGTGGTGGCGGCATCATCACGCCGAACCTGTTCCCGGGTGTGTCGATCTCGGCGGACCTGGGCAACGGCCCGGGTATCCAGGAGGTTGCGACGTTCTCGGTGGACGTGTCGGGCCCGGCGGGCTCGGTGGCCGTCTCGAACGCGCATGGCACGGTGACCGGCGCGGCCGGTGGCGTGCTGTTGCGCCCCTTCGCTCGCCTGATCGCCAAGACTGGTGACTCGGTGACCACGTACGGCGAACCCTGGAATATGAACTAAGCCTGAAAAGGGTATGAGTAGGAGCGCGCAGCCCCTCTGCTGAGTGCCAACGACGTACTTTGGGCGGCGTTGACAGACCGAATCGGTCCGTCAACGCCGCCCCGTCGTTTTGCCGGGCGTTGACACTGAATAGCAGCCCCGGGAGTGGAGAATTGACGGCGTTCGGTCGTGTGTTGGTGGCGGTGCTGGTCGTGGTCTCGTCGTTGTTCCTGGCAACGGGCACATCTCAGGCTGGTGTGGACAACGAGCTGAGCCTGGTCGATGGCCAGGATCGGACGCTGACGGTGCAGCAGTGCGACACGTTTCTCAACGGGGTGTTCCCGCTGGACCGCAACCGGCTGACGCGGGAGTGGTTCCACTCGGGCCGGGCCCGATACAACTGCAACGGCGCCGGCTGTGATGAGTTCACCGGGGCGTTGGAGCTGGGGTACCAGATCGGTTTCCCGTGGTCGCTGGGTGTGGGTATCAATTTCAGCTACCAGACGCCGAATATCTTGCTGGACGACGTGACGCCGGCGACGCTGACGGGCCAGGGCTTTGGTGGCATCATCACGCCCAATCTGTTCCCGGGAGCGACGATCTCGGCGGACCTGGGCAACGGCCCGGGTATCCAGGAAGTCGCGACGTTCTCGGTGGACGTGTCGGGCCCCGCGGGCTCGGTCGCCGTCTCGAACGCCCACGGCACCGTGACCGGCGCGGCCGGCGGCGTCATGCTGCGGCCCTTCGCGCGGCTGGTCTCCGCGACCGGCGATTCGGTGACGACCTACGGCGAACCCTGGAACATGAACTGATCCGGGCGGTTCGCAGCGGGGTACGACGCACCCGGCCATCGGCCGGGGCGCCGACGTTGAACTACTGGTTGCTGCCGGTGTCCTTGCTGCTGGTGAGCAGATCACGAATTTCGGTCAGCAGCTCGACTTCCTTCTTTACCGCTTCTTCAGTGACGGTGCGGAACCGGCTGTACGGCAGCACGATCACGAAGTAGATGACGGCCGCGACCAGGACGAAGTTGATGGTCGCGCTCAGGACGGCGTTCAGGTCCATGTAGTTGTCGCCGAGCAGATGGATGCGCAGCACACCGTACGAGTGGTCGCCGCCGGCGCCGATGCTGGAGATCAGCGGCTGGATCACCTGGTCGGTGAACGACTTCACCAGTGTGGTGAACGCGGCGCCGATGACCACCGCGACCGCCAGGTCGACGATGTTCCCCTGCATGAGAAACGCCTTGAAGCCCTTGAACATGACTGCCCTCCCTGTGATACGTCCTGTACCCACGAACGGTAAGACTGACCTGGGCGTTGCGCAGCAGTCGGCGGCCCGACGATCGCAACAGATGCGATCCGGTGACGAAATCGAAATCGGCCGCCGGGAAAATTTTCCGTCAGTGCAGGGTGACGGTGATGGCGCGGTGTAGAGCCGCGCCGGCGACGGCGTTGGCGCTGTGTCGCGGCAGGGCGACGAGTATGACGCGTTCGTCGGCGCTCGTCGGTGACTTGCGGCGTTCGGACACCAGCACCACCCGCGCGTCGGTGGCGATCACCTCGGCCGGCGATTGATCGACTGCCGTGCCGGTGTTCTCCGGTCCGGCCAGGACGTCGACCACATCGCCTGCGCGCAGTAGGTCCGGGAGCGCGGCGTCGGCCAGATGCAGTGGCACCATGCGCGCGTCGGTCCCCGCGGCGGCGACGGTGAGCCGGGAACCGAGTAGTCGCACGTCGGTGATGACCTCGCCGCGTCGCGCGGGTGCGGCCAGCGTCGAGCCGACGGCGGCGCTCGATTCGCGCAGTGCGCCGTCGGGAATGCCTGGCGCGGAACGGGATTCGACAACGACGTCGTCGGGTGTCAAGGCTGAGCCGGGGGACAGGTCATGAGCGGCGACGACGACGGCAACGTGTCCGTCCTCGGGGTCCGGCCGAAATTCGATGACGGCCGCGAGGACCACCAATAGTCCTGCGGCGGCGCGACGCGCGGCCGTGGTCCTGACCCAGTCGGGCCGCAGCTTCTGTGTCAGTCGGCCGATCAACGGCGCGTCGAGCGAATCCCCCATGCCGTAACGGTAGGGATTCTGCGCGGGAAACACAGGCCGGAAGGCTTCCGGCCTGTGGATAACTCAGTTGGACGCGGCGGCGGCCGGCGCGGCCGACTTCGTGCTGTTGCTGCTGCTCGACGAGGACGACGAAGACGAGTCCGACGAGCTGGAGCTCGACTCGCTCTTTGCGGGAGCGGCTGCGGTGCTGGAGCTCTTCGAATCGCGGTTGTCGGTGCGGTAGAAGCCGCTGCCCTTGAAGACCACGCCGACGGAGCTGAACAGCTTGCGCAGCCGGCCGTGGCACTTCGGGCATTCGGTCAGCGCGTCATCGCTGAATGCCTGCACCGCGTCGAACCGGTTGTCGCACTCGGTACACGCGTAGGAATAGGTCGGCACGTAAACCTCCGAGGTCGTCAAACTTGTTAGCACTCTACCGGCTTAAGTGCCAAAACAGCTATTCGGTGCCGGGCATTCCCCGGCCGACCCGCGCAGTGGCCTGGTGACAGGGCCAATCGCTTCCGGGACGGCGGCGGCACACATAGCATTGTGTGCATGACTCGCATCATCGCCAAGGGTGGCTGTGACAACCCGGACTGCACCTGTGAAAACTGCAACTGTGGATCGGGATGTACCTGCGGCAAGGACTGATTTCCTCCCGCAGCTTTAAATTCCCAGCCTGACGAGGCCCGCTCGCGGGGTCAGGGCATGCGTCATCGCGATGTCGTGCGGTTCGGCAGGTAGCGCCGGCAGCAGGTCATCGTCGTACACCACCGCCACGAGCAGTGCGTCCGGCGCGGCCAGCGACAGCGACCGGTCGTAGAAGCCGGCGCCGCGGCCGAGGCGCACGCCCGCACGGTCGACGCCGAGCGCGGGGACCAGCACCACACCGGCCTGCCGGATCGCATCGGGCGGCAGATGCGGCACCGCCGGTTCGAGCAGGCCGAACGCCGCCTTGGTGAGATGCCCGGAGCGATACCAGCCCCAGCTCAGCGGGGCGTCGGGGTGCGTCACCGGCAACAACACCTGGGCACCGGCGTCGATCAGGGCGTCCAGCATCGCCGGCGAACCTGGTTCGGTGCCGATCGGAACGTACGCGCACACCACGGCGCCGGGGCTCGCCAATTCGGATGCCCGTCGCGCCAGGGCTTCGGCGTCCGCTTGCCTCTGCTCCGGCGTCAGGGCCCGCCGTCGACTCAGGATGGCGCTGCGCAGCTCACGCTTTCCCTCAGGGGTCACGGTTACCACCGTGTCATATTTGCTCGCCCGGTGTTGTACACCTGTCCAGGTAATGGCCACTTCGGCGTTGCCGCTGACCCCTGGAAGGTGCACCTTGGTAGGGCAGATCGAGGCATTGCCGTTATCGTGTGAACAATGACGACACAGACTTCAGTGCCGATGCCGCGTACCGCGGTGGTCCCGGCGGCTGGTCTGGGCACGCGTTTTCTGCCTGCCACCAAGACCGTGCCCAAGGAGTTGCTGCCGGTCGTCGACACCCCCGGCATCGAGCTGGTTGCTGCGGAAGCTGCCGACGCCGGCGGCGAGCGACTGGTCATCGTGACCTCGGAGGGCAAGGACGGCGTCGTTGCGCATTTCGTCGAGGACCTCATCCTCGAAGGAACGCTCGAGGCGCGCGGCAAGCACGTGATGCTCGAGAAGGTGCGGCGTGCACCCGCGTTGATCAAGGTGGAGTCGGTCGTGCAGGCCGAGCCGCTGGGCTTGGGCCACGCCGTCAGCTGCGTCGAGCCGGTGCTGCTGCCCGACGAGGACGCCATCGCGGTCCTGCTGCCCGACGATCTGGTGCTGCCGACCGGCGTGCTGGAGACCATGGCAAAGGTACGCGCCAAGCGCGGCGGCTCCGTGTTGTGTGCCATCGAGGTGCCCGAGGATGAGATCAGCGCCTACGGCGTGTTCGACGTCGAGACGGTACCCGACGCGGCCAACCCGAATGTGCTGCGCGTCAAGGGCATGGTGGAGAAGCCGAAGGCCGAGGACGCCCCGTCGCCGTTCGCGGCGGCCGGCCGGTACATCCTGGACCGCGCCATCTTCGACGCGTTGCGGCGCGTGCAGAAGGGTGTCGGCGGCGAGATCCAGTTGACGGATGCCATCGCGCTCCTCATCGAGGACGGCCACCCCGTACATGTGGTGGTGCACCGCGGGTCCCGACACGACCTGGGAAATCCCGGCGGCTACCTTAAAGCTGCGGTTGACTTTGCGTTGGAACGCGACGACTACGGCCCGGAATTGCGGCGTTGGTTGGTCGAGCGATTGGGTCTTGCCGAGCGCTGAGCGCCTGACACCGGCGGTACGGTTGGCCCGCACGTGCGCGAGCATGTGGTCAGCCACGGTGTGCGAGGTATGCAGAAAGGCGAGCTGTGCGTTCGGTTGAGGACCAGCAGGCCCGGGTTGCGGCTGCGGCGGTGGCACCGCGGCCGGTGCGGGTGGCGATAGCCGAAGCGCAGGGCCTGATGTGCGCCGAAGAGGTGGTCACCGAACGCCCGCTGCCCGGGTTCGATCAAGCCGCGATCGACGGCTATGCCGTGCGCAGCGTCGACGTGATGGGCGCGGATTCCGGCGGCGACGCCGACGTCACGCTGCCTGTGGTCTCGACCATCGCCGCCGGCGAACGTACTCCCACTCGCCTGCAGCCGCGTCAGGCCGCGCGGGTGCAGACCGGTGCGCCGATGCCCACGCTCGCCGACGCGGTGCTGCCGCTGCGCTGGACCGACGGCGGCGAGTCGCGCGTACGGGTCCTGCGCGGGGTGCGGTCCGGCGCTTATGTCCGTCGTACCGGGGACGACGTACAGCCCGGCGACGTCGCGGTGCGGGCCGGCACCATCATCGGGCCGGCCCAGGTCGGACTCCTTGCGGCCGTGGGCCGCGAACGCGTGCTGGTCCACCCGCGGCCGCGGCTGACGGTCATCTCCGTCGGCGGTGAGCTGGTCGACATCTCCCGCACGCCCGGCAATGGCCAGGTCTATGACGTCAACTCCTATGCGTTGGCTGCCGCCGGTCGCGACGCCGGCGCCGAGGTGAACCGCGTCGGCATCGTGGACGCCGACCCCAAGACCCTGCGCGATGTGATCGAGGGCCAGCTGAGCCGGTCGGAAGTCGTGGTGATCGCGGGCGCTGTCGGCGGAGCGGCGGCCGAGGGCGTGCGCGCGGTGCTCGCCGAACTGGGGGAGATGGAGGTCGCCCGGATCGCGATGCACCCCGGATCGGTGCAGGGTTTCGGCACGCTCGGCCGCGACGGCGTCCCGGTTTTCCTGCTGCCCGCGAACCCGGTGAGTGCGCTGGTGGTGTTCGAGGTGATGGTCCGTCCGCTGATCCGGATGTCGCTGGGTAAGCGGCAGCCGATGCGGCGCGTGGTGCCGGCCCGGACGTTGTCACCCATCTCATCGGTGGTGGGGCGCAAGGGATTTCTGCGCGGCCAGCTCATGCGTGATCAGGACACCGGCGAATATCTGGTGCAGGCGCTGGGCGGGGCGCCGGGCGCGTCGCACCTGCTGGCCACCCTCGCCGAGGCGAACTGCCTGGTGATCGTGCCCACCGAGGCCGAGCAGATTCGCACTGGCGAATCGGTCGATGTGGCCTTTCTTGCGCAGCGTGGCTGATTCGTGAACCTGTTGCGTTCGAGTGCGATGCATCCGGGCTGGCCGCTGTCGGTCGGCCCGATCCGCGTGCCGGCCGGGGTGGTGCGGCTGCGGCCCGTGCGGTTGCGTGACGGTCCGGTGTGGAGCCGCATGCGGCTGACGGACCGCGCCCACCTGGAGCCCTGGGAACCGGTCGGTGAGGTGGATTGGACTGCGCGCCATGCGGTTTCGTCATGGCCGGCGCTGTGCTCGGGGTTGCGGTCCGAGGCGCGGCGCGGCCGCATGCTGCCGTACGTCATCGAGTTGGACGGTGAGTTCTGCGGGCAGCTGACCATCGGCAACGTGACACACGGGGCGCTGCGGTCGGCGTGGATCGGCTACTGGGTGGCACGCCAGTTCACCGGCGGCGGGATCGCGACGGCCGCGCTGGCGCTGGGCGTCGACCATGCCTTCGGGCCGGTCGGACTGCACCGGATCGAGGCAACCGTCCGCCCGGAGAACGGTCCGAGCCGCTCGGTGCTGGCCCGGGTGGGGTTCCGCGAAGAGGGGCTGCTGCAGCGGTACCTGGAAGTCGACGGCGCCTGGCGGGACCATCTGCTGGTCGCCATGACCGTGGAAGAGATGGCGCAGTCGGCATCATCGGCGCTGGTCAGGGAGGGCCGAGCCACCTGGGTCTGAGGGATTTGTGCACGATAGTCCGCGGTGGGCGCGGCAAATCGTGCACAAATCGCAAATAGGACTGTGTTGCAGATGTGACATCTGTGACTGATGTGCTTGTAAGTAGCGAATTACAGGTGTGTAATTGACCTTGGCGCGTCGGCTTCGGATGCGCTGGTCACGGACCTAATCTGATGGGGAAAGGAGCCGGCGACATGCCAAGCATCCCCCAATCCCTCCTGTGGATCTCCCTCGTCGTGTTGTGGTTGTTCGTGTTGGTGCCGATGTTGATCAGCAAGCGCGAGAACGTCCGCCGGACGAGCGATGTCGCATTGGCGACCCGCGTGCTCAACACGAACGGCAACAGCCGGCTGCGACGCCGCAGTGGACCCGCCGCGGGGCACTACAGCGACCCGCACTGGAAGCAGGACGATGATCTCAGCGCGTTCGAGGAAGACTTCGCGCGCAGCAATGCGACCACCGATTCGATTCCGGTCGCCGATCCCGAGGCTGATGCGCCGCGTGCGGTGGTGCTCGCCGATCAGGTCGTGGTCGAGGAATCGGAGTACCTCGACGTCGAGGTCGTCGAGATGGACTCCGGTGCGTTGCCGATCGGCGCCTCCGGACGCATGAAGGCCGTTCCGGAGCCCGAAACCGCCGAACAGCCAACACTTTTCGATGAGGTCGCGACGCCGACCATGGCGATCCGGACCATCTCCGAGGCCGACTTCGACCCGGAGGAAGCACTCACGGACGAGATGGCGGCAGCCGAGCCCGACGTGGAGACCGAGGCGGAGCCGGAGCCGACCACCGACGTGCACGAGGTCGTTGCGGCTGACGAGGAACCTGCCGCGGAAGCAGCCGAAGCCGAGGCCGAGGTCGAGGACGGCACCGAGCACGACTACGAGTACGTCGACGACACCTCGGGTGTCGAGGCGGCATCCGAGGCCGAGCCCAAGCTCGCCGATTCGATGTCCAAGGCGCGCCGCGTCCGCTACGAGTCGAAGGCCGCCGTCGCGGCCGCCGAACGCAAGTACCGCTTCCGCAGCCGGATGCTGTCGGTCATGGCCGTGGCCATCCTGATCACCGGCGTGGTGGCCTTCACGCTCGCGTCCAGCATGTGGTGGTGGTTCTGCGGCATCGTCAGCGCGGTTGCCGTGCTCTACCTGGCGTACCTGCGCCGCCAGACCCGGATCGAAGAACAGCTGCGGCGCCGGCGCGCCCAGCGGATGATGCGGTCCCGCCATGGCGTCGAGAACACACAGGACGAGGAGTTCGACGTCGTCCCCTCCCGCTTGCGCCGTCCGGGTGCCGTCGTCCTAGACATCGACGACGAGGATCCGATCTTCGAGCACCTGGAATATGCCCGGATGGCGCGTGACTATGACCTGCCCCGAGCGGCTGGTCAGTAACCGGTTTTCATGTGGCGGACCCGTACTGGTAGCCTTTGCTTCCGATACAAGGGGCTATAGCGCAGTTGGTAGCGCGTCTCGTTCGCATCGAGAAGGTCAGGGGTTCGATTCCCCTTAGCTCCACAGAGATTCAAATGGGGTCGGTGTCCACCGGCCCCATTTCTGTTTCCGGAACCGGCGGGAGTTCACTCGCTCAGGCCCAGTGTCACCGACGGGCCGGCGAAGCGCTTCACCAGTTCGTATTCGGACTGTTTGTCCTTGAGCGGCCAGTACCACAGCGCGAATGTCACGCGGATCAGCCATTGTGCCGCCAACGGATCGTGGCGCCCGATCATCTCGTCGGCGAATTTGGCAACCAGAGGTGACGCGGTCACGGCCCCGCTGTCGCGATCGGGCCGGATGTCTCCCATGATGACCTTTCCCAGCGATTCGGCCCGCATGCAGTCCAGAGCGACGACGATGGCGGCCACAACGCGCTCAGTACCCTCCAGGTCGGCGATGGCCTCGCGGATGGAGCCGACGATTCGTGCGGCGAAGAGCGATACGAGTCGCTCGAGGATGGCGGCCTTGCCACCTGCGCGGCGGTAAACAGTGGCGGGGGAACAGTGCAGTTCGGCGGCCACCGCTTCGACCGTGAACGCTTCGAACCCTCTGCGGGACACCAGGTCCGAGGACGCCGAGAGAATGCGGGCGAGCGCTTCGGCGTTGCGGTCGGCGCCGAGCACCCAGTCATGTTGAGGCATGCGGTGGGGCCTCCTCGCGATAGAAGCAAAATCCGTTCTATCACCTTGAGACGTTCTGTGGTTTTCATCTCACGGGTACAGGCTGGTCGGGAAATGCCCCGAGTCCGACAACCGACGACGAGCTGCTGGTGGGCCTTGCAACTTCGACGAGACGCATTGACCACCTCGGTGGCCGGCACGGACGCTGATCATGTGGCAACCAGGAAAGTCCGCTGACATGACAGTCGCACAGGCGGTACGTGGCAGCACCTCGGTGCTGTCCCCGCTGCTGGCGGCCGGCCAGCTGAACGTCGCAGCCGCGGTGCGCGCCCGCCGCCTCGGCTACCGCAGCTGGACCGGCGCGGTCAACACCGACTATGACCCACTGGACCCGGAGACGGCCGCCCATCCGCACGAGGCGTACGCGGCCCTGCATCGGGGTGGGCGCGTGCACTACAGCCCACAGCGGTCGACGTGGGTTTTGCACCGGCTCGACGACGTTCGTGCGGCGCTGCGCGATACCGACCAGGTCACCAGCAGCCAAGGGGTGACGCGGATTCGGATGGTCGCCGACCTCGTCGTGGTGACCGACGGCCAGCAGCACAGTCAGCTGCGCAAGCAGGTGCAGCCGGCGTTCACCAAAGGCGCCCTGGACAGTTGGCGCAGCACCATCGATGGGCTCGCCGCGGAGCTCGTCGGCGATCTCATCGCCGCGCCGGGGGCAGACGCCGTACAGCGGCTGACCGTCCCGCTGCCGCTGCGGGTCATCGCCGCGCTGCTCGGTGTCCCCGAGCGTGACATCGCGGAGTTTCGCCGATGGTCGGACGAGAGCACCCGGCTGATCAACTTCACCCCGACCGTCCCCGGCCTCATCGACGCCGCGAAATCGATGCGCGCCGCAATGGCGTTGCGCCGTTATTTCTTACGGCATCTGGCGGCGGGAGAGCTGAAGGGCTCGGACACGGTGCTCGGGCGGCTGCTCGCCCACAGTTCCGACGGTGCCCTGTCGGACGAGGCACTGTTCCAGATCGCCATCCTGCTGCTGATTGCCGGCAACGAGACGACCACCAATCTGCTCGGCGGGATGCTCCACACCTACGCGCTGAACCCGGATCAATACGACATGATTCGGGACAATCCGGACCTGATCCCGCAGGCCGTCGAGGAACACATCCGGTACACCAGTCCCATTCAGAACCTCTACCGCTACACCCGCGCGCCCTACCGGGTCGGTGAGGTCACCATTCCGACGGGTTCTCGCGTCCTACTGTCCTTCGGCGCCGCGAACCGCGATCCACTCGCATTCGACGATCCCGATGTCTTCCGCACGGACCGCAACCCACGGACCCATGTCGGATTCGGCTTCGGCGCCCATCTCTGCCTGGGCGCGCCGTTGGCGCGGATGGAGGCACACGCGGTTCTCCGCGAGCTCGTCACTCGAGTCTCGCGAATCTCGACGACTGGGCCGACGACGTGGTCGACCAATAGTTCGCTGCGCGGACCGACGCGTCTGCCGCTTGTCCTCCATCGCTGATCGGCGACCTAGATCCGATAGTCGGAAGCCGCCTGCATCGTCGGCAGCTGCTTCAGTGCGTTCAGCGCGATGTACAGCTCGGCCGAATCCAGCTTCCGCTCGAAGGAACGGCCGGCCAGTTTCTCGATTCGCCGCAACCGGTAGCGGACGGTGTTCGGGTGGCAGTGAAGCCGTTCGGCTGCCTGGCTCGCGGATCCGTCGACCTCGAAGTAGACGGCCATGGTCGTGATGAGCAACTCGCGGTCGCTGTCGCTCAGTTCAAGAATGGGTCCGAGGATCTGCTTGCTGATCGCGGCGGCCGTCGTCGGCGCGCTGACCACCAACATCGGAACGGGGCTGTCGTCGAAAACCGTCACCGCGGCGACGCCAATTCGTCCGGCGCCGAGCGCATTCCGGGCCAGATGTAGCGCCTGCGGGGTCTGGTCGAGCCGGCTGAACGATGGGCTGACGCCGACCCGGCTGGTGGCGAGAGACTGCAGTGTGTCGACAAGCTCGGTCATTCCAGCTGCGCTCCGCAGGGAAACGATTCCGAGATGCAGGTCGGGCGTCAGGCGCCACGCCGAGCCGATATCGCGGGCGCGCAGCACGGGTTCGACGTTCGGTAGGGCATGCCGAGCCAGCCCCGGAGCGTCGGCCGCCACTACCGCGAAGGTCCCCTGATACGGAAGTGCCAACAGGTCGGCGGCGTCGTGGACGGTTTTTGCATCGCCCATTCCGCCTTGCAACACCGCCTCGACGAGTGCTGAGCGTTCCTGATCGTGGCGCAGCATCAACTGTGCGACGGTCTCGTTGAAAGCGTTCATCATTGCGCTGGTGAAGGTGTCATGGAACGACCAGACCTCGCCTGCGATGCCGACCAGGTCGGCATCGGTGACTGATTCGGTCTCGGCCGCCGCGGTCACGATCATCTGCCACATGCACTCGAACGAATTCCGGAATGCGTTCTGCACCAGGGCAAGTGGAACGCGTTGGTCGGCGCGTCGTCGACCGGTGCGCCGTGGTGCTTCGAGGTCGAGCATCGGCTCATGCGCCAGGTGGCGAAACATGAACTCCAGGTTGGCCCGGCAGGATTCGTACAGATCGTCCTCGGGAACCAGGCCCCCGCTGCGATATACCTCGATGTTCTGCTGAATGCGGTCGACCAGGACGTGTGCCAGCTCCGAGACCCGGGGCAACAGACGTGCCGCGATCATGCGACCTGGGTCGGTCGGATTGGCGGACACTCGTTCAGGGTAGGGGAACTGCCGGGGTCGTTTGTTCCTGCGGACAAATTCGCACCGCCTGTCTGGTTACCGCCGCCATCGACTTCCAGGTCCCGGCGTCTCAAGATGGAAAGCGGGAAGAACGTCGCGGACCGTAGCGATTCCGGACGGTCACCCCGATTGCGAGCAAGCTGACAAAGATTGAGGTGGAGTGCTGTGGCAACCGATCAAGACCAATTGAGCAAGTCCCCGACACCCGATCCGGCCGAGGACAACGCCTTCTTTCCCTCGGCGTACTCGTTGAGCCAATACACCTCGGACAGAACAGATTTCGGCGGCGTCAAACATTCCGGTGCCTATACCGGCGGGCGGTGGAAGATTCTGATGATCGCCACCGACGAGCGCTATCTGCTGATGGACAACGGCACCATGTTCTCCACCGGAAACCACCCCGTGGAGATGCTGCTGCCGCTGCATCACCTGATGGCCGCGGGCTTCGACGTCGACGTCGCCACCATCACCGGAAACCCGGTCAAGCTGGAGCTGTGGGCGATGCCGGGCAAGGACGAAGCCGTGCAGCAGACGTATGCCGACCTCAAGCCCAAGCTCAAGGAGCCGCTGAATCTGCGTGAGGTGATCGCCGACAAGCTGGGGCCCGATTCCGACTTCCTGGCGGTGTTCATCCCGGGAGGCCACGGTGTCGAGGTAGGTATCCCGTTCAGTCCCGAGGTCGGTCAGGTCCTCGACTGGGCACTGGAGAACGACAAGTTCATCATCACGCTGTGTCACGGGCCCGCCAGCCTGCTCGCCGCCGCGATCGGCAAGACGGAGTCGCCGTTCAAGGGCTACAGCATCTGCATCTTCCCGGACGCGCTGGACAAGGGTCCCAACAAGGACATCGGCTACCTGCCTGGCGGGCTGCGACTGTTCATCGCGGAGGCATTGGAGAACCAGGGGGTCAAGGTCGTGAACGACCAGATGACCGGCCAGGTCCATCAGGACCGACGGCTGCTCACCGGCGACAGCCCACTGGCGTCCAACAACCTGGGCCTGCTCGCCGCGGACGCGTTGGTCGAGGCGGTGTCAGCGTAGCTGTGACGGTCGCCGGCCGGTCTGCCGCCGGTCAGGACATCGTCAGGGCCAGGACGACTCCGAAAACCGCTGCCGGCGGCGTCATCCCGGCGAGAAACCGGAGCCCGAACCGACGGCCGCCGGCGGTGAACGCCAGCACGGTTTTCACGATCAGGTTGGAGCCCAGCGCGGCCGCTATCGCGAGCAGCGCGGTGTCGACGGTGACATCGCCCTTGGCGGCCAGGCTGGCCGCGGCAACCGCGCCGGCGTGCGCATCGGCCAGACCGGCGGCGAACGCGGCGAGCACAGTGCCCCCGGCGCCGAGCACATCAGCACCCCACCGCCCGACCAGCAGGGCGAGGGTGAGCACCGCGGCCAGGATCAACGCCGGCCGCAGCGCAAAGGGACGAGTTGTGGGTGTCGCTCCGGTCTCGTGTTCCGGGGCTGCGGTGTCCGCGCTGTGCCGGCCGGCTCCGCGGTAGACGACGGCGGCGATCGCGACCAGCACGAGGGCGCCGGCAGCTACCGGTGGCCACAGGCGCTGGAGGACGTGGGCGTCGACCACTCCGATCACGACGAGCAGCTGGACGAAGGTGGCCAGGCTGGCGAGCAGAGCGCTGGCCAGCGGCGCGCGCACGCTCGGTGTGGTGCGGCTGAGACGGGCCATGGACGCCGTCGTCGCGGTCGCCGAGACGAACCCGCCGGCGATACCGGTGATCAGCAAGCCACGTTCCGGGCCGAGTGCTCGCACGCCGATATAGCCCACCCATCCGATGCCGGTGAGCAACACGACGAGGAGCCAGACTTTCTCCGGATTCAGAATGCCGTACGGCCCGAGCCCGCGATCCGGTAGTAGCGGCAGGATCACGAATGCGACGACGAGAAATTTGATCGCGTCTTCCAGTTCGACCTCGGTGATGATGTCGCGGGCGAAGCGGTGGATTCGGGTTTTCGAGACGAGCAGAGCCGCGACGATCACGGCGAGGGCCACCGCGAGCGCTGGACGGGAATAGGCCAGGGCGCCAAGTAGATACGCGACGAGCGCGGCTGCCTCTGTAGTGGTGCCGGGGTCTTCCCGGCTGGTGCGGAAGTAGGCCAGGGCGATGAGCGCGCCGACGCCGACGAAAGCCGCGGCGACGGCCCATTGGCCGAAACTTGCGGCGACGGCGCCGGCCAGCGACAGCAGCGCAAACGAGCGCGATCCGGCGGGGAGTGAGCGCGCGTGACTGCGTTCGCGCTCCAGGCCGAGCAACAGCCCGATGGCCAGTGCCACGAGGAAGGGCTCGATCTGCTGCCAGGTCATTTCGGTTCCCGCGCCTACTGCGCCGACGGAAACTGGGGTGCGCGCTTCTCGCGTAGCGCTGTGTAGCCCTCGACCACGTCCGGCCCGAGGAACGTCAACATCTCGTAGGCCGCGGACTGGTCGAAGATCGGGCCGGCGTGGCGCAGCCAGTTGTTGAGTGCGCGCTTGGTGAGCCGGATCGCCTGCTGGGCACCGGTGGCCAGCACGTCGGCAACCCGGAGCGCTTCGTCCAGAACCTGTTCGCGGGGAAGGGCTTTGGCGACCATGCCGATGCGCTCGGCCTCGACGCCGTCGATCATCTCGCCCGTCATGAGGTAGTACTTCGCCTTCGCGGTTCCGGCCAGCAGCGGCCAGATGATCGCGGCGTGATCGCCCGCGGCGACACCGAGTTTGACGTGGCCGTCGCCGATCCGGGCGTCCTCGGCGATGATCGCCACATCGGCCAGTAGCGCGGCGACGGCGCCCGCGCCGACCGCGACGCCGTTGATGGCCGACACGATCGGTTTGTCGCAGTTGATCATGTTGTAAACCAGGTCGCTCATCTCGCCGAGCATGTGCGAGACGCGGTCGTAGTCGCCCGCCATGCGTTCAACCATGGCCAGATCGCCGCCGGCGCTGAATGCCTTTCCCGCGCCGGTGATCACGGCCACCCTGGTGTCCGGATCGGCCGCGACGTCCTTCCAGATGTTGGCCAGCTCGGTGTGCATCACCTCGTCGGCGGCGTTGTACTTCTCCGGCCGGTCGAGGGTGATCAGCAGGACGCCATTGTCGCGGCGCGTCAGGGACAGCTGCTGGTAGTCGTTGAACGCCATGCCGCGAGCCTACGATGGCCGCGGTCCGCTCGGTTCAGATCGCTTGGCTGACGGGCACCGGTGGCTGAGCGGCCCGGGACCAGGCCAGGGGATTCAGGCCGCGGTACGGGTCGCTGGCCCGGACTTCCTGGAGGTCGGACAGGATCTGTTCCAGCGCTTGCTGAGTCGTGGACTTGACGGTCTCGACCCACCGGGTGTGGTCGGTCGTGCCGGCCGGTGCGGTGGTGCTGATCGGCTCGCCGAACTCGAGGTACATGCGCTGCGGGCGGGGGATCAGCGTCGGGCCGATGCCGCGCACCAGCGGCATCGCCATGTCGGACCGTCCGCCCAACCGTTCGCCGATGGACTGGCTCAGCCGGCCCAGCGCGCTGTCGCGCTCGAAGAGGGGCGCGTAGACGTCGTCGCTGCCGACCAGGCCGACCGGCACGATCGGGTAGCCACTCTCGATGGCCACGCGCGCGAAACCGCTTCGCCCGTCCCATTTCAGTTGGTATTCCTCGCCCTTGAACTTGGGCATCTCGCGTCCGCCGCCGGGGAAGACCAGCACGGTCTCGTTGTGTCGCATCAGTTCTCGCGCGGTGTCGGGATGGCCGACCACACCGCCGAAGGCGGCGACCAGGTCGCCGCCGAAGCCGGTCATCTGCCCCAGCGCCCGCTCCGCCAGCGGGCGTACTCGCACACCCAGCTCGCGGCGGGTGTAGTACGGCACCAGCAGAATCTCGGCGAAGCCGAACGCGGTGTGGTTGCCCACCAACAGGAAACGGCCGTCGCGCGGCAGCCGGTCGAGTCCGGTGACGTAGGGTCGATACAGGTCGATCAACGGTTCGAGGGCATCGCCTGTGGCGCCCAACACATTTCGCAGTGTGTGGACGCGTTGCGGCGGGTCCATGATCGCGGCGATCTCGTCGTCGGTGACGGTCGGCCGGCCCTGTGGCGGTCCGAATCCCATCGGTGCTCCCGTCGGTGTCGTGGTGTCGACACCAACGTACCGAGAGTTTTGCTAGATCAGCTAATAAAAGCCTGTGAAATTCGCATTGCGGCGCGTTCCTTCGGTGTGGTCGCACCCCAGATGCCGTAGGGCTCATCGGCTTCCAGGGCGTGTCCGAGGCAATCGCGCAGTACGGGGCAGTGGTGACAGATCTGTTTGGCGTGCTCTTCGTGCGCGACCCGCCGGGCGCCACGATCGTCGTCGCCGGTGTAGAACACCTCGGCTGGCAGTCCGCGGCAGCGGGCATGCAACTGCCAGTCCCAGGCCGCGGTGGTGGCCGCGCCCCGGGTGTGGGAGCCGGGGCGCGGCCGGTGCCGGGTGGTGCGTGACAGAGACGTGAATGTGTCGCCGTGGCAAGGGGATACCCGTGCCAAGGTCATCGGCCGTACTTGCGGTTGAACTTCTCGACGCGGCCCGCGGTGTCCAGGATCTGCCGCTTGCCGGTCCAAACCGGGTGTGAGTCCGAGGTGACGTCGACCACGATGAGTGGGTAGGTGCGGACGCCGTCGGCGGTCTGCCATTCGATGGTTCGCGGGCTCGTGGCGGTGGAGCGGGTCAGGAATGTGCGCCCGGTGGTGGCGTCCTGGAAGACGACGTGGTGGTAGTCGGGGTGAATGCCGGCCTTCATGGGAACCTCCGTCGACCAAGTGATAATCGTTTTCATTAAGACGGGGCCGACGATACCCGAGACCCGATGGCTTGTCGAAAACGATTTTCAATAGTCGCCGTCTCAACGGCACCACACGGCATGCCGTCCGCCGGTAACGTTTCCTGCGTGCCGGAAGCGACGACGGATGAACTGGCTTCTTTGGGGTTCTTCGCGAGCTGCCGTCGGGAAGACCTCGACCGGCTGGCGCCCCTGCTGCGTCCGCTGACGGCCGAACCGGGCAAGGTGCTGATGACGCAGGGCGAAGTCGCGTCGTCGTTCATTCTGATCAGCGCCGGCAGCGTTCGGGTGACGCACACCGCCCCCGACGGCGAACTCATCGTCCACAACATCGGCCCGGGCCTGATCGTCGGTGAGATCGCGCTGTTGCGCGGCGGCACGCGCAACGCCACGGTGCTGGTCACCGAACCGCTGGCCGGTTGGATCGGCGGACATGACGCGTTGACCGCCATGCTCGACGTGCCCTGTATGGCCGAGCGGCTGGTGCGCACGGCGCGACAGCGGCTCGCGGAGTTCATCACGCCACTTCCGGTGAAGCTGAGCGACGGCAGTCAGATGTACCTGCGGCCGGTCCTGCCCGGCGACAACCCGCGGGTGCGCCAGGGGCCCGTCCATTTTTCGACCGAGACCATCTACCGCCGGTTTCAGACGGCCTACCAGCCCAGTCCGGCGCTGATGGCCTACCTTTTCGAGGTCGACTACGTCGACCACTTCGTCTGGGTGCTGACCGACGGCGTCGATGGGCCGGACGGGCCGATGGTCGCCGACGCGAGATTTGTTCGGCTGCACGAGAACCCGACGGTCGCCGAGGTGGCCTTCATGGTCGGTGACGACTATCAGGGCCGGGGCATCGGCACCTTTCTGATGGATGCGCTCGTACCCGCCGCTCGAGGCTCGGGGATCGAGCGGTTCGCCGCGCGCGTGCTCTCCGACAACTTCCCGATGCGCAAGATTCTCGAGCACTACGGTGCCACCTGGGAGCGCGACGACCGCAACATGATCGTCACCGAATTCGACGTCCCGAAGCCCGACCAATTGTCGTTGTCGCACAAGCAGTATCGCGAAATCCACATGTTGGCGCAGCAAGTGATCAAGGCGGTCGGCTGATGACGGAATCGCTGTACTCGCGGCGCCCGCTGCTGAACAAGGACACCGCGGTGTGCATCTCGCTGGCGGCCCGGCCCAGCAATATCGGTACGCGCTTCCACAACTACCTCTATGACGAGCTGGGTCTGGATTTCGTCTACAAGGCCTTCACCACGACCGACATCGCGGCGGCGATCGGCGGCGTCCGGGCCCTGGGCATCCGCGGCTGCTCGGTGTCCATGCCGTTCAAAGAAGACGTCATCGCGCTCGTCGATGAGCTGGAAGAGTCGGCGCGGGTGATCAATTCGGTCAACACGATCGTCAACGACGCAGGCCGGCTGACGGCGTGCAACACCGACTACCTGGCCATTGCCCGGCTCATCGACGAGTACCACTTGGATCCGGCCGCGTCGCTGCTCATCCGCGGTAGCGGCGGCATGGCCAGCGCGGTGGCGGCGGCGTTCCGGGACAAGGGATTCGAGGCGGGCGCCATCGTGGCCCGCAACCCGGACACCGGCGGCCGGTTGGCCGACCGGCTCGGGTACCGCTACATGGCCGACGCGTCCGACGGCGCGGACATCGTCGTCAACGTCACCCCGATCGGGATGGCGGGTGGCGCCGAAGCCGACGACCTGTCTTTCGATCGGGACGTTATTGCCAAGGCGCGCACTGTGTTCGACGTGGTCGCGCTGCCGTCGGAAACCCCGCTGGTCCGCGCGGCACGTGCCGCCGGGGTTCCGGTGATCACCGGCGCCGAGGTCATCGCCCTGCAGGCCGCCGAACAGTTCGAACGGTATACCGGGGTGCGGCCGACCGCCGCGCAGGTGGCCGCGGCATCGGCGTTCTCCGCGCCTGACTTCCGGCCTGTCAGGGCACGGTGATCTTCATCGACTTGTCGATCGACGACGTCGCATCCATCAGCGGTGCGATGGTCTCCTTGGTGCCGCTGGCGTTGATCTGCAGCACGATCACGCCGTCCTTGGTCGGGATGGCCGCCGTCTTCTGGGCCATCAGCCGGTCCTTGCCGTCCTGGGTGTACATGCCACCGACCTGACATGCCTTGAACCCGGCGAGCATGGCCTCGCAGTTGGTGCCGGCGTCCTGCCAGTTGTGCAGGTTCTGCAGCTCGCCGGGCGCGTACTGCAACACCTCGTCGGCGTTGGCGCCGGGCAACTTCGAGATCAGCACGATGATGGTCGGCGGGTCGGACTTCATGGCCGGGTCATCGAATTTGCTTGCGCTCCAGGCCCATTTCGGCGTCAGCGGACCGGCGTCCACCCAGCCCTGGGGGAGCGGCATCGTCAGCGTCGGGGCACCGGGATCGCCGGGGTGCAGCTGTTGCTCGGTGATGTTCTTCTCGTGCAGGTAGTCCCGAATGGTCTTCTTCGGAGCCGCCGGTGCGCTCGGTGCCGCGGAGGTCGGTGCCGCCGCGGCGCTGGTGCTCGAGGCGCTGCTGGACGTCGACGACGGCGCCGGCTTCGAATCCGAGTTGCAGGCACTCGCGCCCAGCGCAGTCACAGTCACGGCCAGCGCGACGCCGGCAACCCTCATCGGCAACATTTCCGTCTCCTGTCGTCGGTTGCAGACTACGGGGCGGACGAAGCCGCTTGGGTCAGCTTCCGGTGCAACGCCGTGTCCGCAAAAGTCGTATCGGCGTGGCGCCGGGCATCGGCCGGGGTCGGCGCGTTCGCCGTGCTATCAACAGCAAATGCGCGCACTCGCGTGGTCGGCAGCGGTTCTGCTGTGCGCCGCGTGCGGGTCGACGACCCTGCCCACGCGGCCCACCACCCCGGCGGCCGCGAAACCGGCCGACGCCGCCGCGATCGGCCGGATGCGCCAGCACCTCCCCAAAGATTTGCAGGGCTACGAGTTCGGGGCGTTGCCCGCGCCCGCCGCCCCGACAACCTTCTGGGGCATGTCCGCGGGGTCGGCCGCCGACCCGCCGGACTGCGCGGCGCTGCTGGCCGCACCGGCTGACGGTGTTCGCGGCTGGTCGGCATCGGGACCCGGTGGCATCGTGTACGTGACCGCGGCGCCCGCCGTCGCCCCGGCGCCCGAGCTCGTCGGCGACTGTCAGAGCTGGACGTTGAACACCGACCGGGCGCGCGCGGCCGTCGACCTCACTGACGCGCCCCAGGTCGCCGACGCCCGCACGCTGGGCCTGACGGCGCACATCACCACGAGCGTCGAAAACGGCGCGCAAACCCATTCGCAGGCAACGACTCTGATCGCCTACGTTGACGCACTGGCGGTTTCGGTCACCCTGGTGACCGACCCGGGTGCCGTCGCGCCGCCACTGCCCGCGCAGCTCCCGGCGACATTGTTGGACGCGGCGGTGCGGTCGGTGCGGGGCATCCCGGCCGCCGACGGGTTGGCCCGGTAGATTCGCCACAATGCGCAGAACGGTGCTCGCGGTGGCCTCCGCCGGTCTGGTGGCGGCGTGCACGTCCCATTCCCAGGTGGTGGTCGCCGATCCTGACATCACCAAAATCCTTGATCTGAAGGGCACTTTCGGGCCGGACTACCAGGTCAAGACCGTCGCGCCGACGGGCATCGACCCGCGCGCGTTCGCCCCGCAGACACTGCCGCCGGGCCTGAAGTTCGAGCCACCGGACTGCGCGAAGTTCGCGTCCGGCATGGCCGTCTCCCCGGGTGCCAAGGGCAACATGACGGCCGTCACCGCGGAAGGGCAGGGCAACCGGTTCGTCATCCTGGCGGTGGAGACGTCCGAGCCGATCGCCCCGGCTGACCCGGGCGATGGCTGCAAGAAGGTCGCCTTCTCCGGCGGCGGGATGCGGGGCCTGGTCGAAGAGGTGCCGGCCCCGCCCATCGATGAGGTGAAGACGCTGGGTACCCACCGTTTTCTCGAGACGGTGGCGGGTGGCAAGCCGGCGGCCGGGCAGCTGTACAACTACGTCGCGAGCTTCGGCCGGTTCCTGGTGATCGTCACCGCCAACTCGCTCGTCGTGCCCGACAAGCCTGTCGTGCCGGTGAACACGCAGAAGGCGACGGAGCTGCTGACGAAGTCGGTCGCGAGCGTGCGCGGCCAGTAGTCACCGCACGTTGCGCGGCCGGAACTGGATGCTGATCCGCGGCCCCGTGGGGCGGGCGGTCTTGGGCACCGCGTGCTCCCAGGTGCGCTGGCAAGACCCGCCCATGACGAGCAGGTCGCCGTGGCCCTGTGGCAGCCGGACGCTGGTGCGCCTGCCGTCGGCGCCCGTGGTGCGCGGCCGCAGCGCGAAAACCCTTGTCGCGCCGAGGCTCAGCACCGCGACCATGGTGTCCTCGGTGCTGCTGCGCCCGATCGTGTCGCCGTGCCAGGCGACGCTGTCGTTGCCGTCCCGGTAGAGGCACAGGCCGACGGTGGTGAACGGCTCGCCGAGTTCGTGGGCGTAGGCGTCGTTGAGCCGCACCCGCAGCCGCGCCAGCCCGGGATGTGGCGCCCGGTCCTGCGCGAGGTCGTGGAAGCTGACCAGGCGCGGCACGTCGAGCACCTTGTCGTACATCTGGCGCTGCTCGGCGCGCCAGGGGATGGCGGTCAGCAGCTCGTCGAAAAGCGTGTCGGCGCCCGTCAGCCAGCCGGCGCGGACGTCGACCCAGGCGCCGTCACCGAGCCAGCGCCGTTCGGCATGGTCGAACAGCGAACCCTGAACCGCCAAGGACACCCCGCGATCTTATCGCACAGGCGTTCGATGTGTCCGCGTTGACTCCGCGGTGACTGTGATGTATCAGGACATCGGTGACAGTTCTGCATCAGGACATAGGTGACAGTTGGTGTATCAGGACATCGGTGACGTTTCGTCTGGTTTGGGGTGTGAGCCGCGGGGCTTTCCGTTGCCGACGTAG
>Ga0209051_1001231_pt1 | contig 23019 bp, 23 predicted proteins | sample AraplaCvi_mMS_r2_2_FD_184286 | JGI IMG/M metagenome (GOLD analysis project Ga0209051, IMG submission 184286) | Arabidopsis root microbial communities from North Carolina, USA - plate scrape MF_Cvi_mMS_r2 (SPAdes) (version 2) | ecosystem: Host-associated > Plants > Roots > Endosphere | place...
CCTGGGCCGCGGCCACGTCGCGCGCGGCGCGCTCCAGGCGGTCGAACAGGGTCGCGGCGGGCAGCAGCCGCAGCCGCTCGGTGCGCTCCTGCAGTTCGCCGAGCTCGCGCTCGATGCGCTCGGTCGTCGTCCGCGCCGCGCGGTCGAGCTCGGCGCCCCGCAGTCGCGCCACCTCGGCCTGCGTGCGCGCGAGGACGGCGAGCAGCGCGTCGATCTCGCCCGCGTCGGTGCGCAGGCTGAGCGCGGGTTCCTCGGGGCGCGCGGCGGCCGGCACGACCGGCGACACGGCCCCGGGCGCGGCCTGCGCCGGCGCGGCGTCCGGCGCGGACGCCGGCGCGTCGCCGGCCGGCAGCGCCGCCAGCTGCGCCTCCATGCGCTGGAGACAGGCCAGCACGGCGGCCAGCGCCTCGGGGGGCGCCGGCGTGTCCGCGTCGCGCCACGGCACGAGCGCGTCCTCGACCTGGTGCGCGGCCTCGGCGATCGCCGGCTGGCGCACCACGCGCGCCGCCCCCTTCAGGGTATGCGCGAGGCGCAGCAGCGGCGGCACGCCGGCGCGCGCGATCGCGCCGCGCTCGAGCCCGAGCAGGCCCTGGCCCAGGCCGTCCAGCAGTTCGCGGGCCTCGATGCGGAAGTACCGGTACGGGTCCTTGGCCATGCGCTTCAGAATCCTTGAACCACATCTGCGAGCGAAGCGAGACCGACACCGAAGGCGGCGAGCGCGCGGCCCAGCCCCCTCGGGGGGCGGCGACCGCAGGGAGCGGGGGTCGTCATTTCAGGCGACTCCCTGCGGCTGCACGAGCCTCAGCAGGTCGCGCGACAGCGTGGCCAGCTGCGCCACCGTCTGCAGCGTCTGGCCCAGGCTCACCTCGGTCTCGCGCGCGGCCTGCGCGGTGTTGCCGATGGCGAGGTTGACCTGCTCCACCGCGCTCGCCTGCTGCTTGGTCGAGAGCTCGATCTCGCGCGAGGCCTGGGTGGCGGTGATCACCATGCCGGCGATCCGGCCGAAGGCCGAGGCGACCTGCTGGAACTCGCGCGTGCCCGCGTCGACCGCCTTGGAGCCGGTCTCGGTGGCCATCACCGTGCTGTTGACCGCGCCGCGCACGTCGTCGATCAGCGCGCGGATCTCCTTGGCCGAGCCGGCGACGCGATCGGCGAGCTTGCGGATCTCGTCGGCCACGACGGAGAAGCGCCGCCCCGACTCGCCCGCGCCGGCGGCCTCGATGGTCGCGTTGATGGCGAGGATGTTGGTCTGCTCGGCGAGCTCGGCGACGATGTCCAGCACGGCGCCGATCTGCTGCGACTTGCGGCCGAGCTCCAGGGTGTGGCCGACCACCAGGTCGACCTGCTGGCGGATGCTGGCGATCGACGCGTTGGCGGCCTGCACGGTGCTGTCGCCCGCGCGCGCGGCGGTCGCCGTCTCGTCCGCGACGCCCGCGACCTGCTGGGCGCCCTGCGCGATCTGGCGCGACGTGGCGAGCAGCTCGCTGATCGTGGTCGTGATCTCCGCCATGGCGGTGGCCGACTCCTTGGCGCCGGTGGCCTGCTGCGTCGCCGCCGCCTGCAGCTCGGTCGACGAGCTCTGGATGTGGCGCACCGCCGCGCCGATCTGGCCGGTGAGCGAGCGCGTGAGCACGAAGCCCGCCGCGCAGACGAAGACCAGGCAGGCGAGTATGCCCGCGACGATGGTGGTGCGCGCGGCACGGGTGGTCGCCTCGACCTCGTCGGCACGCTCGCGCAGCAGCGTGCGCTCCTCCTCCTGCATCTGCGCGACCAGCGCGCGCACCTGGTCCATCTCGCCTTTCACGCTGCCGGCCTGCACCAGCTTGAGGGCGGCCTCCGCGCCGCCCTGGGCGCGGGCGTCCACGCTGCGACGCAGTTGCGGCAGCACGTCCTGCACCAGCGGCTCCAGGGCATCCAGGCGCTTCTGCTGAGACGGATTGTCGGACGTCAGTGAGCGCAGCTCCTTGGTCAGCCGGTCCACCGAGCCGGCCGCATCGCGGTACAGGGCCACGTACCGCTCGTCCCCCGTGACGGCGTAGCCGAGCTGGCCCGTCTCCGCGTCGGACAGGCGCGCCAGGACGCCCGTGACGTACTCGATGACGACGTGCGTGTGGGTGACCGAATAGCTGGCGCGGGCGAGCGTGTCGACGCCGCTCCAGGCCACGCCGCCGATGACCAGCAGCAGCACGAAGGCGACGGCGAAGCCGCCGGCGATCTTTCTTCCGAAGGTCCACATGGGGTCAGGTCTCCTGGGCGCAGAGGGATCGGATCGACTCGAGCAGGCGCGCGACCGGGATCACCGGTCGCACGCCGCCGGGCAGGCGCAGCAGGTCCTGCCCGGGCTCGTCGGCGTGGCGGAACTGTCCGTCGAAGGCATCGAAGGCGAGCGCGACGGGCGCGCCGGCGCACACGGCCATCCAGCCGGGCGTCGCGTCGCCGGGCGCGCGGCCCAGCAGCACGCCCAGGTCGTAGACGGGCACCACGCCGCCGGCGACGCCGTGCAGGCCGAGCCAGCCGGGCGCCCCGGCGGCGTAGCGCGTGAGCTGGCGCAGGCGCAGCAGCCGGGCGACGTCGGCGAGCCGCAGCGCATGGGCGTCGCCGCGCAGGCGGATGGCGAGGAAATCGTCGCCGGGCGTCCCGCCCCGCGCGACGGGCTCGGCGAACGCACGGTCGAAGTCCTGCCGCAGGCGGGCGGTGTGGTCGGCCAGGCCGCCGTCCGCGCGCGGCGCCGTCATGCGTCCTGCTCCGTGGCCTGCAGGTGCAGGCGGCACATCGCCTGCAGGGCCTCGCGCCCGAAGCCGCCGCCGAACAGCAGCAGCCGCGCCTCGTCCTCCAGCGCGAGGCGCTCGAGCGCGCGGCGCAGCTCGCGCCGCATGCCCGCCAGGTCGCCGCGGCGTCGTGCCAGCAGGCCCAGGTGCAGGCACGGCATCGCGAAGCCGGGGTCGAGCGTGAGCGCCCGTCGGTCGGCGTCGACCGCGCCGCCCGCGTCGCCCAGGCCCTCGCGGCACAGCGCGAGCAGGTGGCAGGCGTCGGCGTCGCCGGCATCGCGCTCGAGCAGCCGGTGGCAGAGCTGCTCGGCGGGGCCGAACTCGCCGCCGTGGGCGAGCAGCATCGCGTGCAGCCGCCGCGCCTCGGGTGTGTCCGCCACCGCCGCCGGCAGCGCGCGCACGGCGGCCAGCGCGTCGGCGAAGCGCTCCTCGCGCAGCAGCGAGCGTGCGTCGTCCAGCGGGGCGGGCGCGGGGACGGGCTCGGCCACGCGGCGCTCGAGCTCGCGCACGCGCTCGACCGAGGCCTGGATCGCGCCGCGCCAGTCCGCTTCGGCCGCCGGTTCGGCCAGGCGCTCCTGGAAGAAGGCCCCGTGCGACTCGCGCAGCGCGAAGTCGTCGCTGAGCCCGCGCAGCGACTCGGCGTGGCTGAGGAACAGCGCGCCGCCGGGCACCAGCGCGCGCGCGATGCGGCCCAGGAGCGCGATCGTCGCCCGGCGGGTGAAATACATCATGACGTTGCGGCAGAACACGATGTCCCAGCACCGCGGCGCCCACAGCGCGGCGTCGTCCACGGCGAGGTTGGCCGTGTCGAACGCGACGGCGCCGCGCAGCGCGTCGACCGGCCACCAGGCGCCGCCCTCCTCGCGCAGCCAGCGCCGGCGCGCGGCCTCGGGCATCTCGCGCAGCGACCAGCGGCCGTAGCGCCCCCGGCGCGCCTGCGCGATCGCCGCGGCGCTGGCATCGACCGCGCGCACCGACCAGCGGCCCGCCGGCGGCCCCAGCGTCTCGTGCAGCGCCATGGCGATGCTCCACGCCTCCTCGCCCGTCGCGCAGCCCGCCGACAGCACGCGCAGCGGCCGGCCGGGGGGCGCCGCGCGGGCGACCGCGGCGAGGGCGCGGAACTGCTCGACGTGGCGGAAGAAGCCGGTCTCGCCGATGGTGAGCTCCTGCGCCAGCGCCACGGTCTCGTCGCCGGCGCCGCCGGCCTCCAGCCAGTCGAGATACCCCGGCACGGTGCAACCGCAGGCGGCCGCCCGCCGCGCGAGCACGTCGGCCAGGCGCACCGCCTGCGGGCCTTCGCCCGCCAAGGCCAGCAGCGACTCGACGGCACGCGCGAAGCGCTGTACCTCGGCAGGCGTCGGCTCGCGGGTCATCGGCCTCCCCGGCGCGCCGCGCGCCGCGCAACGAGTGCGGAGCGGCCGTGCGCGTTCATGCCCGCGTCGCCTCCAGCGCGACCCACGCGGCCTCGGGCACCAGCCGCGCGCCGTCCAGCACGTGGAGCAGCGCGCCGTCGAGGCGGCCGAGCGCGGCCACGCCGGACGCGCCCTCGTCCGCGAGCAGCGGGGGCAATGCGTGGGCGGCGCCGGAAAGCGCGCGCACGCCCAGCACCTCGTCGACGGCGAGCGCGACGTGGCGCTGCCCGAGGTCCAGCGTGATCCAGCGCGCGAGCAGCCCGGCGGGCTCGCCCAGCAGCCGCGCGGCGTCGACCACCGGCACCGGCTCGCCGCGGACGATGGCGACGCCGCGCACGAAGGGCGGCGCGCCCGGCAGCGGCTCGGCCGGCAACGGGCGCAGCGTCTCGACCACGGCCCCGAGCGGCAGCGCGCAGCGTCGCGCGCCGACGCGGAAGACGAGCGCCAACGCGGCCGTGACGTCCGTCACGGACGAGCCCCGGCTTCGCGTCCTCGCGTGTCGTGTCCCAGTGCCACCATGGTCTCTTGCCGCTCGTTTTCCAGCGATCTGCCCTCGACGCTCGGCCAGGGCGATGCAAGTGCAGGTTACAAGTCCTCCCCCCCGGGCGCAAGTGCGGCGCACGATACCACCGGAGGTGCCGCGGTCGGGCAAGGTCTCGAGCTCGGCGGCTCAAGTCCGGCCCGCCGGCGCCGAAAGCACGAAGGCACGCCCAGGTGCCCTGCGTGCCGGCGTGGCGCGTGCGCCCGTTCCCCAGGCGCACCTGCCCCGACGCCGCACACGACATGCCCTTCGCCCGCCTCAAGATCTCCCATCGCCTCGGACTCGGGTCGGCGCCGTGCTGCTGCTGTCCGCCGCCATCGCGGCGACCGGCTGGCTGCGCCTCGCCTCGGCCGACCAGTCCGCCGCGGCCGCGCTCGACCTCGCGCGCCGCGCGCAGGCGACCGCGCGCTGGATGGCCTTGACCGAGCTCAACGTCAGCCGCGCGCTGGCCATCGTGAAGGCCGACGGGAACCCGCAGGCCGACAGCTTCTTCGGCCCGCAGATGAAGGCCACCAGCGCCGAGATCAGCACGCTGCAGAAGGAGCTCGTCGCCGCGGTCGACACCGCCGAGGCCCGCCGCCTGATGTCCGAGATCGAGGTCAGGCGCGCGGCCTACCTCGACGTGCGCAAGAAGGTGCTGGCACTGCAGAAGGCGCACGATCCCGCCGCCGCGGGGCTGGTCGACGGCCAGCTCGTGCCGGCCTCGGCCTCCTACCTCGGCTCGCTGGGCGAGCTCAAGAAGCTGCAACAGACGCTCGCGCAGGAGCGCGCGGAGAAGACCGAGCGCGAGATCGCGTTGTCGAAGGGCCTGCTGGCCCTGCTCGCGGCGATCTGCCTGGGCGTCGGCGCCACGCTGGCCTGGGGCATCAGCCGTTCCGTCACGCGGCCGCTGCGGCGCGCCGCCGAGATGACCGCCGCCGTCGCCGGCGGCGACCTCTCCACGAGCGTGCAGGCGGACGGCGCCGACGAGGTCAGCGACGTGCTGCGCGGCCTGGGCACCATGCAGGCCTCGCTGCGCGACGTGGTGGCGCGCGTGCGCGAGACGGCCGAGGGCGTGTCCACCGCCTCGGGCGAGATCGCCAGCGGCAACGCCGACCTCTCCGCGCGCACCGAGCGCGCCGCCTCCAGCCTGCAGCAGACCGCCGCGTCGATGCAGGAGATCACCGGCACCGTGCGCCAGTCCGCCGACTCGGCGGGCTCGGCCAACCAGCTCGCCGGCTCGGCCGCCGGCATCGCGGCCGAGGGCGGCGAGCTCGTCGACAAGGTCGTCGCGACGATGCGCGACATCAGCGATTCGTCGCGCCGCATCGCGGAGATCATCGGCGTCATCGACGGCATCGCGTTCCAGACCAACATCCTCGCGCTCAACGCGGCCGTCGAGGCCGCGCGCGCCGGCGAGCAGGGCCGGGGCTTCGCCGTCGTGGCCGGCGAGGTGCGCCTGCTCGCGCAGCGCTCCGCCACCGCCGCGAGGGAGATCAAGGCGCTCATCGAGAGCTCGGTGCAGCGCGTCGATTCCGGCTCGCGCCTCGTGGGCCACGCCGGCGAGACCATGCACCGCATCGTCGACTCGGTGCGCCAGGTCTCCCTGGTCGTCGACGCCATCGTCGCGGGCGCCTCCGAGCAGAGCCGCGGCATCGACGAGGTCAACACGGCCGTCTCGACCCTCGACACCATGACGCAGCAGAACGCCGCGCTGGTCGAGCAATCCGCCGCCGCGGCGGAGAGCCTGCGCGTCCAGGCGCAAAGCCTGACGGTGGCGGTCGGGGCGTTCAAGCTCCACTGAGCTGCCAGTCCCCGTCCGCAAGGGCGCTTCGAACTGTTACATCTTCGCCTGTCGAATCCGCACGTCGTCGTTCGTCGTATGGTTGAAGCCCGGGAAGGCTTCCAGACCTCAACCGTACGACAGGAGAATTTCGACATGCGCGTCATCGTGTTCGTCAAGGCCACCGCCGATTCCGAGGCCGGCGTGATGCCGGCCCCCGAGATGTTCGAGGCCATGGGCCGCTACAACGAGGAGCTGGTCAAGGCCGGCGTGATGCTCGCCGGCGAGGGGCTGAAGCCGAGCTCGCAGGGCAAGCGCGTGCGCTTCTCGGGCAAGGAGCGCACCCTCGTCGACGGCCCGTTCGCCGAGACCAAGGAGCTGGTCGCGGGCTACTGGCTGTGGCAGGTGCGCTCGATGGAGGAGGCGGTCGAGTGGGTGCGCCGCTGCCCCAACCCGATGCCGACCGACTCCGAGATCGAGATCCGCCCGATCTACGAGGCCGAGGACTTCGGCGACGCGTTCACGCCCGAGGAGCGCGCCCGCGAGGAGAAGCTGCGCGCCGACATCGAGGCGCGCGACAAGGCCGCCGGTGCCTGATGTCGGCCGCCACATCGATGCGGTCTGGCGCATCGAGTCGGCCCGCATCGTCGGCGCGGTGGCGCGCGTGGTCCACGACGTGGGCCTGGCCGAGGACCTCGCCCAGGAGGCCCTCGTCGCGGCCCTGCAGCACTGGCCGGCCGAGGGCGTGCCCGACAACCCGGGAGCCTGGCTGATGGCCGCCGCGAAGAACAAGGCGCTCGACCACCTGCGCCAACGGGCGCTGCACGCGCGCAGGCGCGACGAACTGGCCGCCGACGCCGACGCGCGCGGCGACCACCTCGTGCCCGACGTCGTCGACGCGCTCGACGCGGCGCGCGCCGACACCCTCGGCGACGACCTGCTGCGCCTGATCTTCACCGCGTGCCATCCCGTGCTCGCGCGCGAGGCCCAGGTGGCGCTGACGCTGAAGCTGCTGGGCGGCCTCACGACGGAGGAGATCGCGCGTGCCTTCATGGTGCCCGAGCCCACCATGGCCCAGCGCATCGTGCGTGCCAAGAAGACGCTCTCGGCGGCGCGCGTGCCCTTCGAGCTGCCGCGCGGCGAAGCGCTGCACGCGCGCCTGGCCGCGGTGCTGGAGGTGGTCTACCTGGTCTTCAACGAAGGCTATGCGGCGACCCGCGGCGCGCACTGGATCCGCAGCACGCTGTGCGAGGAGGCGATGCGGCTGGCGCGCATCCTCGCCGGCCTCGCGCCCGAGGAGCCCGAGGTACACGGCCTGCAGGCGCTGCTCGAGATCCAGGCCTCGCGCCTGCGCGCCCGCGTCGACGCCGCCGGCGAGCCGGTGCTGCTGCTGGCGCAGGACCGCGGCCGCTGGGACCACCTGCTGATCGCGCGCGGCCTGGCCGCGCTGGAACGCGCCCGCGCGATCGGCGGCGAGCGCGGGCCCTACGAGCTGCAGGCGGCGATCGCGGCCTGCCACGCGCGGGCCCGCACGCCCGAGGCGACCGACTGGGTCGAGATCGTCGCCCTGTACGACGCGCTCGCCCAGGCGCTGCCCACCCCCGTCGTGGAGCTCAACCGCGCGGTGGCCGTGGGCATGGCCTACGGCCCGGGGGACGCCCTCCCCCTGGTCGACGCGCTCGCCGGGGAGCCCGCGCTGCAGCGCTACCACCTGCTGCAGGCCGTGCGCGGCGACCTGCTGCTGAAGCTCGACCGCCCTGCGCAGGCGCGCGCCGCCTTCGAGCGCGCCGCCGCGATGACCGCCAACGAGCGCGAACGCGCGCTGCTGCTGAAGCGCGCGCGCGCCACGCTCGGCTGATACCCTCACCCGAACCCACCCTTCCAAGGAGTCTTCCATGGCCAAGATGATCTTCGTCAACCTGCCCGTGCGCGACCTCGCCCGGGCCAAGGCCTTCTACGAGGCCGCCGGCGCGGTCAACAACCCGCAGTTCTCGGACGACAAGTCGGCCTGCATGGTGCTGTCCGACACGATCTTCGTGATGCTGCTCACGCACGAGAAGTGGGCCTTCTTCACGAGCAAGCCCATCGTCGACGCCACGCAGGCCAGCGAGGTGATGCTGGCGCTGAGCGCCGACAGCCGCGAGGCGGTCGACGCCCTCGTCGACGCGGCGGCCGCGCACGGCGGCAAGGCCGACGTCAACCCGAAGCAGGATCACGGCTTCATGTACGGCCGCAGCTTCGAGGACGTCGACGGCCACGTCTGGGAGACCGTGTGGATGGACATGGCCCAGATGCCGCAGGGCTGAGGATCCGCGCGCGGATCCCGAGCACGCCCGCCGCCCTGGGTCAGAAGCCCGAACCCGGCTGCCGCAGGAACTCCAGCTCCTCGGCGGTCGATGCGCGCCCCAGGGCCGCGTTGCGGTGCGGGTAGCGCCCGAAGCGCTCGACGATGGCGCGGTGGCGCTGCTCGTGCTCGAGGTTGCCGGGCGCCCCCGCCTCGAACAGGCGCAGCGCGACGGCGTGGATCGCGCGCGACTCGCTGTGCATGTAGGGCATGTACAGGAACGGCCGCTCGGCGTCCGAGAGCGCATGGTCGGCACCCGCGGCGACCGCCTCCTGCGCCAGCGCGAGCGCCAGCGGATCGGCCGCGAAGGCGCGCGCCGTGTCGCGGTGGACGTTGCGCGAGAACTGGTCGAGCACCAGGATCTCGGCCAGCCGTCCGCCCGCCGAGTCGCGCCAGGCGAAGAGCTCGCAGCGCGCGGCCGCGTCGAGCAGGTCGCCGAAGCGCTGCGCGACCACGCGGTCGAAGGCGTCCGACTTCTCCCACCACTGGCGCGGCTCGATCTCGTGGAACCAGAAGGCGAGGACGGCGTCGGGCGTCATGCGGCCATGATAAGGCGACCCTGCCGCGGCACGGGTAGACTCGCCCGGTGCCTTCGTTCGCAGTCCTCCCGCAATACCTCCTGCCCAAGCAGCTGCTCACCGTCCTGGCCGGCCAGGTCGCCAACGCGCGCTGGGGCGGCACCACGACCTGGATCATCCGGCGCTTCATCGAGCACTACGGGGTCGACATGGCCGAGGCGGCCGAGTCCGATCCGGCCGCCTACGCGAGCTTCAACGAGTTCTTCACGCGCGCGCTCAAGCCCGGCCTGCGGCCGCTGGCGCCGGCCGACCTGGTATGCCCGGTGGACGGCGCGATCAGCCAGTTCGGCGCCATCGACGAACATCGCATCCTGCAGGCCAAGGGCCACGGCTACACGACCACCGCGCTGCTGGGCGGCGACCCGGCGCTGGCCGCGCCCTTCGAGCACGGCCAGTTCGCCACCATCTACCTGAGCCCGCGCGACTACCACCGCATCCACATGCCGTGCGACGGGCGGCTGGTGCGCATGATCCACGTGCCCGGCACGCTGTTCTCGGTCAACCCGACGACGGCGGAGGGCGTGCCCGAGCTCTTCGCGCGCAACGAGCGCGTCGTGTGCCTGTTCGACGGGGCGCGCGGCCCCTGGGCCCTGGTGCTGGTCGGCGCGACCATCGTCGGCAGCATGGCCACCGTCTGGCACGGCGTGGTCAACCCGCCGCGTCCGGGCCGGCCGCGCGAGTGGCGCTACGACGACCGGGCCGTCACGCTCGCCCAGGGCGAGGAGATGGGCCGCTTCCTGCTCGGATCCACCGTGGTGCTGGTGTTCCCGCGCGCCGCGGGGCTGCGCTTCAACCCGGCCTGGGCGCCGGCGCGGCCGGTGCGCCTGGGCGAGGCGATGGCGGACGCCGGCTGACTCAATCGACGTCGCAGGAGAAGCCCGCCATCGGGTTGGACACGGGCGTGACCTGGAAGTGGCGCGACTTGCCGCCGGCCGGGCGCGTGACGATGACCATCTCGCCGGTCGTGCCGAACGAATAGCCGATCTCGCCCTTGCCGTCGTCGACCGACAGCGTCTCCTCGTCCGCGGCCGCCGCCGGCGTGTACTTGTGCGACCCGATGACCAGCTGGCGGCCATCGAAGGCGACCTCGGCGCGCAGCTGCGCCATGGCCTTCATGTCCATGCACGCCGCCGTGCGCGACGGCGTGGCCAGCAGGCGCGCCGCCGTGGGCCACAGCGGCGTCGCCGCGCCGGGCACGGTGCCCTGGCACAGCCCGAACGGGGCGGTGGACGCGTCGTCGCCGACGGTGACGCTGGCGCCCGCGGACTGGCCCTTGGGCTGCGTGATGCCGGCCACGGCGATGCGCTGGCCGTTGCCCTCGTTCTCGATGTCGATCTTGGAGGCGAAGGCGCCGCCCGAGCGCGTCACGCCCATCTCGTTGACGTAGGAGCGCGTGATGTTGAAGGCCTGGCCGCCCCAGGAGATCGTGCCGTCCGCGGCGAAGACGATGGGCGTGCCCGAACGCGGCATCGGCATGTCGTGGCCCCGGCCCTTGGCGCATTCGGTGGCGTAGGTGCCGGCCATGAAGGCCATGAGGGCGCGCTTGGCGTCGGCGGTGGCGCCCAGGTCGGCCTGCGCGGCGCGGGACGCGGTGCCCGAGCATGCCAGGGCGACGGCGAGCCAGGCCGCCGACGGACGGAAGGGGGAGGACCGGACGATGTGCATGGGATGGAATGGGGTTGCCTCGAAGGCCCCGCAGGTTAGCAGCGCCGCGGCGCCCGAACCGCCCCCGTCCCGCGCACCCCCCTCGTTCGTCGGCCGCCGCTACCTGGCGGGCGGTGCGCCCTTCGCGGTGATGTTGGCGTTGTACTGCTCGAGCACCGACTTGCACTGACCGACGAGGTCGACCAGCGCCCGGTGGTGCGCGGCGCATTCCTCGAGACTGCGCCGGTCGGCGAGATCCTGCTTGAGCAGGTCGCCGTAGGTGATGCCGGCGGGCACCGGCGAGGGCCTGGCGCAGGCGACCATCAGGTCGGCCGGCACCTCGCAGCCCGGCGCCTGCGGCACCACCGGCACCGTGGTGCATCCCGCGAGGGCGGACGCGGCGAGGGCGCCGGCCAGGAGGAGCGCGGCGCGGATCACACCGACCCTCCGCCCAGCAGGCGCACCTGGTCGTCCGGCACGGGCAGCTCGAGGCAGCGCAGCGACGCCGTCTGCGTGCCGGCCGCCTGGATCTGCCGGTTGAGCGCGTCGACCTGCGCCTGCAGCGCGCGCGTGTCGCCGGGCGTCGCGTTCTTCATCTGCGCGACCAGCTGGTCGCGCCGGCGCGTCGCGTCGCCCACCTGGCTGGTGAGCTTCTCGATCTGCGCGCCCGCCTGGCGGTTCTGCGCCTCGAGCTGCGCCTGGCGGTCGCCGTAGTCCTTCTTGATCGCGTCGAGGTCGGCCTGGTGCTTCGCGTCGACCGCCTTGGCGTCCGCCTCGAGCTTGTCCCGGGCGCTCGCGAGCTCGCGCTTCTCCTTCTCGCCCGTGTCCTTGATGGCCTGGATCTGGCGCTCGAGGTCGGCGACGCGGCGCCCCCCGAACGAATACCCGGCCCAGGCACCGCCCGCCAGTCCCAGCAACAGGGCGATCGCGAGCGCGATCATCGACGATCTCATGGAGACCTCCCATACAGGCGCGGGTGTCCGCGGGGTGCGGCGACAGAGTCGCCAAGCCGAGGTTATAGACCTCCGCGCGGCGCGCCGACATCCCCTATAGCTAGGAAGCCCGGCCCGCCGACGGCAAGATCGCGGGTGCGCCCACCGAAGGAGCCCCCATGCCCGACGCCGTCCTGCCCGCCCTGGCCCTCGCCGCCGCCCTCGGCGCGGGCATCGTCGGCGGCATCTTCTACGCGTTCTCGTCCTTCGTGATGGCGGCGCTGGCGCGCATCCCTGCGGAGCAGGGGGTGGCGGCGATGAACGCGATCAACATCGTCGTGATCCACCCGAGCTTCATGATCCCGTTCATGGGCACGGCGGTCGCGGCTGGCGCGCTGGTGGTCGGCGGACTGGCCTGGGCCGGCGGGGCGAGCGGCCTGCTCCTGGCCGCCGGCGGCCTCGCCTACCTGGCGGGCAGCCTCGTGCCGACGATGGTCGGCAACCAGCCCATGAACCTGCGCCTGGCCGCCCTGCCCGCCGGCGAGGCGCTGGCGTGGTGGCCGGAGTACGTGCGGCGCTGGACACGGTGGAACACGGCGCGCACCGCCGCCTCGCTCGCGGCGAGCGCACTGTGGGTGGCCGGCGTGCTGGCCGGGTGAAAGAGAGACTGGCCTGCGGCCTGTCTCCGGGTTCGTCGCGGTCGCCCTGGAGGAACACGGGGACAGGCCGGAGGCCAGTCCCCTCCCCTCAGGCGTGGGCCGCGCCCACGGAGGAGCCTTCCTTCTTCTGCATCAGCTTCACCTCGTTCTTCACCGCCACGATCTCGGCGACGATGGAGACGGCGATCTCGGCCGGCGTGCGGCCGCCGAGGTCGAGGCCGACGGGGCCATGCAGGCGCGCGATCTCGTGCGGCGCGAGGTCGAACATCGCCAGCCGCTCCTTGCGCCTGGCGGTGTTGGCGCGCGAGCCGAGCGCGCCGATGTAGAAGGCCTCGGACTTGAGCGCCTCCATCAGGGCCATGTCGTCCAGCTTGGGGTCGTGCGTGAGGGCGACGACGGCGCTGTGGGGGTCGAGCCGCAGGCGCACGACGAGGTCGTCGGGCATCTCGCGGCTGAACTCGGTGCCGGGCACGTCCCAGGTGACGTGGTATTCCTCGCGCGGATCGCAGCAGATCACCTCGAAGTCGAGCGACAGCGCCATCTGCGCCACCGCGCGCGAGAGCTGCCCCGCCCCGATCACCACCAGCCGCCAGCGCGGCCCGAACAGCGTGCGCGCGACGCGCCCGTCGAAGACGAAGCGCTCGCCGCGCGACGCCGGCTCGACGCGCACCTCGCCCGTCGCGAGGTCGAGCGTGCGCGCCACCAGTTCGTGGCGCGCGGTGCGGGCGAGGATGTCGTCGATCCAGCCGACGTCTTGCACCGGCTCCTGCACCAGGCGCAGGTTGCCGCCGCACGGCAGGCCGAAGCGCGCGGCCTCCTCCTTGGTCACGCCGTAGGCGACCAGCGAGGGCGCGCCCACGCGCTCGCCGTGGCGCACGCGGTCGATCAGGTCGTCCTCCACGCAGCCGCCGGAGACCGAGCCGACCACCGGCCCGTCGTCGCGCAGCGCCAGCAGCGCGCCGGGCGGGCGCGGGGCCGAGCCCCAGGTCTCGATGACCGTCACGAGCCACACCGAGCGGCCTTCGGCGAACCAGTCGCGCGCCTGCGCGAGCACCTGCAGGTCCAGGCTGTCCATGCGCGTTACCTCCAGGCGGCGTAGAGACCGATGACGACGATCGCCGCGGCCACCGCGAGGGCGATCCACGCCATCTGGCGGCGGCCCGCCGCCGTCCCGGCGGGCGTGCCGGCCTCGGCCACCGCGAGCGTGGCGCCCGGCGGGCCGGACGAGCCGGACGAGTCCGCGGCCGGGGCCGGCGACGGCGCCGCCGTCGCGGCGACCCGGGCCTCGAAGGCCGAGAAGAAGTCCTCGGCGATCTTGGACGCCGCCGCGTCCACGAGGCGCGAGCCGATCTGCGCCATCTTGCCGCCGACCGAGGCCTTCGCCACGTAGCGCAGTCGCGTGGACGCGCCCTCCTCGGCCAGGGCGACGTCGGCCGAGCCCTTGCCGAAGCCGGCCGCGCCGCCCTGCCCTTCGAACTGGAGCGTGTAGCCCTCGGGCGGGCGGACGTCGAGCAGCTTCAGGTTGCCCTTGAACTTCGCGCTCACCGGCCCGACGCGCACCGCCACGACGGCCGCGAAGCCGTCGTCCGTGCGCTCGAGCGACTCGCAGCCCGCGATGCAGGCCTGCAGCGTCCCCGGGTCGTTCAGCGCGATCCAGGTCGCGGCCCGCGGCGCGGGGATCAGGCGTTCGCCGGTCAGTTCCATCGCATCGTCCTCGTGGGGAGCGGCGCCGCGCGCAGCGCGCGGCCCAGGTCGGCCAGGCTGGCCAGGTCGTGCACCGGCAGCAGGCGGTCGACGTGCGGGAGCAGCGCGCGCACGCCGGCGGCGCGCGGCGCGAAGCCCGCGTAGCGCAGCAGCGGGTTGAGCCACACCACCTCGTGCGCGGCGCGGCGCAGGCGCGCGGCCTCCTCGGCCAGGCCGCCGTGCTCGTCGCGGTCGAGGCCGTCGGTCATCAGCAGCACCGCGGCGTTGCCGCCCAGCACGCGGCGCGCCCAGTCGCGGTTGAACTCGGCGAGGCAGCCCGCGATGCGCGTGCCGCCCTTCCAGTCGCTCACCTGGCGGTCGGCGCGCGCGAGCGCCACGTCGGGATCGCGGTCGCGCAGGCTGCGCGTGATGTTGGTGAGCCGGGTGCCGAAGGTGAAGACGTGCACGCACTGGCGGCGCCGCGCGAGGCCGTGCACGTAGTGCAGCAGCAGGCGCGCATAGCGGTCCATCGAGCCCGAGATGTCCAGCAGCACGACCAGCGGCGGCCGCTCGCGCCGCGGGCGCTCGAACACCGGCGCCAGGGTGTGCGGCGCGCGCGCCATGCGGCGCAGGGTGGCGCGCAGGTCGATGCGGCCGCGGGCGGCGCGCTCGTGGCGCCGGCGGCGCACGGGCGCGACGGGCGGCGGCAGCTCCTCGGCCAGGCGTTTGGCGAGGGCGAACTCCTCGGTGGTCATCGTCTCGAAATCGGCGTGCTGCAGGCGCTCGCGGTCGGAAAAGCTGAAGCTTGCATCGAATCGCAGTTCCTCGCTGGCGGACGGCCTTCCAGGGGCGGGCAGCGCGGGCGGCCGGGCCGCCGCCAGCGCCTCGGCCAGGCGGTTGGGCCGGCGGTCGCGCTCGCGCGCGCCGCGCGCGCGGATCTTCGGCAGCAGCTCGGCCATCATCTTCTCGAGCAGCTTCGGATCGCGCCAGAAGGCGTCGAAGGCGGCGTCGAACAGCACCTGCTGCTCGTGGCGATCGAGCATCACCGCCGAGAGCGCGGCGTGCACGTCCCCGCGCCGCTCGACGCCCACGCATTCCAGCGCCGCGATCGCGGCCAGCACGCGGTCCGGCCCGACGGCCAGGCCGGCCGCGCGCAGCACGCGCGCGAAGTGCAGGAGGTTCTGCGCGATCACGCCAGCGCCCCCGCGGCGCGCAGCTCGTCGAGCAGGCGCGCCGCGTCGCCGCCGCGCAGCTTCGCGATGTCGTCCTGGTACTTCAACAGCACGCCCAGCGTGTCCTGCACCGTCTGCGGGTCGAGGCTGATGGCGTCGAGCGCGACCAGCGCATTGACCCAGTCGATGGTCTCGGCCACGCCCGGCGCCTTGAACAGCTCCAGCCCGCGCATGGCCTGCACGAAGGACACCACCTGCGCCGACAGGCGCGCCGAGGCGCCCGGCGCGCGCCGGCGCACGATCTCGAGCTCGCGCTCGACGTCGGGGAAGCCCACCCAGTGGTACAGGCAGCGGCGCTTGAGCGCGTCGTGCACCTCGCGCGTGCGGTTGCTGGTGACGATGGTGAGGGGCCGCGCCACCGCGCGCACGGGCCCGAACTCGGGGATGGTGATCTGGTTCTCGGCCAGCACCTCGAGCAGGAAGGCGTCGAAGGGCTCGTCGGCGCGGTCGAGCTCGTCGATCAGCAGCACGGGCGAGCGCGGCTGCGTGAGCGCCTGCAGCAGCGGCCGCTCGATCAGCATGTCGCGCGCGTACAGGCTTCGCGCGAGGCGCTCGCGGTCGACCTCGTGCGCGGCCTCCGCGAGCCGGATCTCCATCATCTGGCGCGCCACGTTCCACTCGTACGCGGTCTGCGCGACGTCCAGCCCCTCGTAGCACTGCACGCGCAGCAGCAGGGTGCCGAGGCCCGCGGCGAGCGCCTTCGCGAGCTCGGTCTTGCCCACCCCGGGCTCGCCCTCGAGGAACAGCGGCCGCCCCAGGCGCAACCCGAGGAACAGCGCGGTGGCGAGCGCACGGTCGGCGACGTAGTCCTGGCCCGCCAGCAGGGCCTGGACCTCGTCGACGGAAGCGGGCAGCGGGCGCCCGGGCGCGCCCGCGTCGGTCGTCGCGGTCAAGGTCAGCGCGCCAGGGCGCGCTCGACGGCGCGCGCCGCCATCACGCTCACCATCGCGGCGCGGTACTCGGGCGAGGCATGCAGGTCGCCGTTGATGTCGGAGGACGGCAGTCGCACCGCCTTCGCGGCCGCGGGCGTGAAGCTGGCGGCGAGCGCCTCCTCGATCGCCTTGGCACGGAAGACGCTGCTCTTCGCCCCGGTGACGGCCACGCGCACGCCGCCCGACCCCTGCGCGACGAAGACGCCCACCAGCGCGAAGCGCGACGCCGGCTGCCGGTACTTCTCGTACGCCGCGCGGGCGGCGGACGGGAAGCGCACCGCGGTGACGAGCTCGCCGGGTTGCAGCGCGGTCTCGTACAGGCCGGTGAAGAAGGCCTCGGCGGGGATCTCGCGCCGGTCGGTGCGCACCGTGGCCCCGAGGGCCAGCAGCGCCGCGGGATAGTCCGCGGCCGGGTCGGCGTTGGCGATCGAGCCGCCGAGCGTGCCCATGTTGCGCACCATCGGGTCGCCGATCTCGCCCGCGAGCTCGGCCAGGGCCGGGATCGCGGCGCGCACGTCGGCCGACGCCGCGACCGCGGCGTGCGGGGTCATCGCGCCGATCACGACGGCGTCGCCCTCGCGCCGGATGCCCTTGAGCTCGGCGATGCCGCCCAGGTCGACGAGGCGCTCCGAGCGCGAGAGCCGCAGGCGCATCGCCTGCACGAGGCTCTGGCCGCCGGCGAGGAAGCGCGCGTCGCCCTGCAGGGCCGCGCTCGCGGCCCGGGCGTCGGCGGGACGTTGATAGTCGAAGTCGTACATGCGGTGGCCTCCCTACTGTTGCAGTGCGCGCCAGACGCGTTCCGGCGTCGCCGGCATCGCGATGTCGCGCACGCCGAGCGCATCGGTCAGCGCGTTGATGAAGGCCGGCGGCGAGCCGATCGCCCCGGCCTCGCCGCAGCCCTTCACGCCCAGCGGGTTGTGCGTGCACGGCGTGACGGTGTGGTCGACCTGGAAGCTCGGCAGGTCGTCCGCGCGCGGCATGCAGTAGTCCATGTACGAGCCGGTGAGCAGCTGGCCCGACTCGGTGTCGTAGACGCAGCGCTCCAGCATCGCCTGGCCCAGCCCCTGCGCGATGCCGCCGTGCACCTGGCCCTGCACGATCATCGGGTTGACGATGTTGCCGAAGTCGTCCACCGCGGTGAAGCGATCGACGCGCACGCGGCCGGTGTCGGGGTCGACCTCGACCTCGCACACGTAGCTGCCCGCCGGGTAGGTGAAGTTGGTCGGGTCGTAGAACGCGTTCTCGTTCAGGCCCGGCTCGAGCTTGTCGAGCGGGTAGTTGTGCGGCACGTACGCGGTGAGCGCGACCTGCCCGAAGGGGATCTTGCGGTCGGTGCCCGCGACCCTGAACTCGCCGTTCTCGAACTCGATGTCGGTGTCGGCCGCCTCCAGCAGGTGGGCCGCGATCTTGCGCCCCTTGGCGATCACCTTGTCGACCGCCTTGACGATGGCCGTGCCGCCCACCGACAGCGAGCGGCTGCCGTAGGTGCCCATGCCGAAGGGGACGCGGCCGGTGTCGCCGTGCACGATCTCGACGTTCTCGACCGGGATGCCCAGCCGCGCCGCGACGACCTGCGCGAAGGTCGTCTCGTGCCCCTGGCCGTGGCTGTGCGAGCCGGTGAAGACGGTGACGGTGCCCGTGGGATGCACGCGCACCTCGCCCGCCTCGAACAGGCCCGCGCGCGCGCCGAGCGCGCCGGCGATGTTGCTGGGCGCGAGGCCGCAGGCCTCGATGTAGCAGCTGAAGCCGAGCCCGCGCTTCAGGCCCCGCGCCTGCGAGGCGGCGCGCCGTGCGGCGAAGCCGGCGACGTCGGCCAGGGCGATCGCGCGGTCGAGGTGGGCCGCGTAGTTGCCGGTGTCGTAGGTCAGGCCGACGGGCGTGGCGTAGGGGAACTCGGTGACGAAGTTGCGGCGGCGGATCTCCGCGGGATCCAGTCCCATGTCGCGCGCCGCGGTCTCGACCAGCCGCTCGACGACGAAGGTCGCCTCGGGCCGGCCCGCGCCGCGGTAGGCGTCGACCGGGGCCGTGTTGGTGAAGACCGCCTTCACCTCGGCGAAGATCGCGGGCGTCTTGTACTGGCCCGCGAGCAGCGTCGCATACAGGATGGTGGGCACGCTGGACGCGAAGGTCGACAGGTAGGCGCCCATGTTGGCGATGGTCTTCACGCGCATCGCGAGGAAGCGGCCGTCGGCGTCCATCGCGAGCTCGGCGGTCGTGAGGTGGTCGCGGCCGTGGGCGTCGGTCAGGAAGGATTCGCTGCGCTCGGCCGTCCACTTGATCGGCCGCCCCACGCGCTTGCTCGCCCAGACCAGCGCCGTCTCCTCGGGATAGAGGAAGATCTTGGAGCCGAAGCCGCCGCCGACGTCGGGCGCGATCACGCGCACGCGCGACTCGGGCAGGCCCAGCACGAAGGCCGTCATCAGCAGGCGCTCGACGTGCGGGTTCTGGTTGGCCACCCACAGCGTGTAGCTGTCGTCGTGGCGCGTGTACTGCGCGTTGGCCGCGCGCGGCTCCATCGCATTGGGGATCAGGCGGTTGTTCGCGAACTCGAGCTTCGTGACCTTGGCGGCGCGCGCGAAGGCCGCCTCGGTCGCGGCCTTGTCGCCATGGCCCCAGTCGTAGCAGACGTTGCCGGGCACGTCGTCGTGCACCGCGCTCGCGTGGCCCGCGGCCTGGGCGAGGTCGACGACGGGCGGCAGCTCCTCGTAGTCGACCTCCACGAGCTCGGCCGCGTCCTTGGCCTGCAGCACGCTCTCGGCCACGACGATCGCGACCTGGTCGCCGACGTGGCGCACCTTGCCCTGCGCCAGCACGGGGTGCGGCGGCTCCTTCATGGGCGTGCCGTCCTGGCTGTGGATGAGCCAGCCGCAGGGCAGCCCGCCGACCTTGGCCTCGGCCAGGTCGGCGCCGGTGTAGATCGCGAGCACGCCCGGCGCCTGCTTGGCGGCGTCGATCGAGATCGAGCGGATGCGGGCGTGCGCGAACGGCGAGCGCACGAAGACGGCGTAGGTCTGTCCGGGCAGCGCGACGTCGTCGGTGTACTGGCCGGCGCCGGTGAGGAAGCGCGCGTCCTCGCGGCGCTTCAGCGGCTGCCCGATCAGCGAGACGGGAGGTTGCGAGAGGTCGGTCATGGCGGGCCTTCCCTCACGCCGCGGCCGGCTGGCCCTGCTGGCACAGCTGGATCGCGCGGACGATGTTGTGGTAGCCCGTGCAGCGGCAGAGGTTGCCGTCCAGGCCGGTGCGGATCTCCGCCTCGCTCGCCTGCGGGTTGTCGGCGAGCAGCTGCACGGCCGACATCACCATGCCCGGCGTGCAGAAGCCGCACTGCAGGCCGTGGCACTCGCGGAAGGCCTCCTGCATCGGGTGCATCTGCCCGTCCGGCGCGAGGCCCTCGATCGTGGTGACGGCGCGGCCTTGCGCCTGCAGCGCGAGCATCGAGCAGGACTTGACGGCGCGGCCGTCGAGATGGACGGTGCAGGCGCCGCACTGCGCGGTGTCGCAGCCGACGTGGGTGCCGGTCAGGCGCAGCTGCTCGCGCAGGAACTGCACGAGCAGCGTCCGCGGGTCGACGCTCGCCTCGACGGCGCGGCCGTTGACGGTCAGCGAGATGGGAACGTTCACGGGTTTGTCTCCTCGTCGTTCATGGGTTCTTCAGGGTCCGCGATGGCGCGGCCCTCGTGCGTCCGACGATAGGCCAAGGCGCGTCCTCGCAAACACCTAGGCATTACCCGTAGGCGCGCGCCAAACTGGAACACCGTCGGCTTCCCGCAAGGTGCGGCCCCATGACCTGCCCCCCGTTCCGCACCCTGCCGGGCGCCCTGCTGCTCGCCCTCGCCGGGGCCGCCGCCGCGGCGGACCTGCCCGCCGAGGCCGTGCGCCGCCTGCTCGAGGCCTCGGCCGCCGGCGCGCCGGCGGTGCTCGAGAGCCGCGACCTGTCCGACCTCGACCTCTCCGGCCTCGACTTCAGCCGCGCCCGCATGCACGGCGCCAACCTCTTCGGCAGCCGCCTGGTGAAGGGCCGCTTCGTCGGCACCGACCTCGCCGCCGCGAACCTGAACGGCGCCTGGCTGATGGGCGCGGACTTCAGCCACGCCAACCTGGCCGGCGCCAGCCTGCTCTCGGTCGTCATCCTCGGCGGCGAGGTCAAGGCGATGCCGAGCTTCGCCGGCGCCGACCTGCGCGGCGTGCGCATGATCGCCGACCTGCCGGGCGCCGACCTGAGCGGCGCCAACCTCGCCGGCGCGCACCTGGGGGTGGACATCCGCAACCAGGGCATGGGCCAGATGCGCACCGACCTCACCGGCGCGAAGCTGGCCGGCGCCAATCTCTCCGGCGCGGACGTGAGCCGGACGCTGCTGCCCTTCGCCGACCTGCGCAACGCCGACCTGCGCCAGGCCAACTTCTTCCGCGCCAAGCTCTCCGGCGCCGACCTCGGCGGCGCGGACGTGGCCGGCGCCGACTTCACCGAGGCCGACCTGTCGGGCACGATCCTGCGCGGCGCGCGCAACCTCGACCAGGCCAAGGGCCTGGACAAGGCCGAGAACCTCGACAAGGCCGTGCGCTGATCCTCGCGATTGGTGCGCGGGCGCACTGCCGTGCCCCGTCCGAGGGGCGGCGGGGCGCGACTTATGTCGCGGTGGTGCCCCCGGGTCTGCCATTCGTGTGATGGCACAAGCCTTGCTGCCGGCGCAGTATCCAGGCTGAAGGATCTCCCGCGGAACGCTCGCACGTGCCCTGTGGAGCCCGTGGGATGCGCGCGCGATGGCAGCCGTCGTTCGTGCCTGATGTTGAAAGACCCGCATGAACGAGCTCTACGCCTCCCTCCTGTCCTGGGCCGTGACCCTCTCCGGCTACCCCGCGCCGCCCGAGCCGCCCCTGGTCGTCCTCAAGCCGCACGCGTTCTTCGTCGACAACGCGTGCAACCACCACGAGTGCCGCGTGCTCGGCTGGTACGCCGGCGGGCGCGAGGTCTACCTCGACCAGGGCCTGGATCCGCAGAACGACCTGCTCGCGAGCTCCATCCTCGTCCACGAGATGGTGCACTACCTGCAGGGCGTCGCCCGCGGCGACGACGCGGTCGAGGGCGGCCGCGCCTTCAAGGCCACGCCGTCGTGCCGCCAGCTCGTGCACTGGGAGTTCGAGGCCTACGCCGTGCAGCGCGAGTACATCCTGCGCTACGGCGCCTACATGCCGGTCGGCTCGGCGATGCGCGACGCGCATTGCGAGGACGACGCGGAGCCCGTGCGGCCATGACCGGGGCGGGGACCGGCCTGCGGCCCGTCCTCGGTTTCCGGGCGCCCGCTGGATGAACAAGGGGACGGGCCGGAGGCCAGTCCCCCACCCGCGCACCGTCCAGCACAATGCCGGGATGCAATCCCTGCTGGACGACGCCGCGCGCCGCGCGCTCCGCTACCTCGACGCCCTGCCGCAGCGCGCGGTCGCCCCGGCGCCCGAGGCGGTCGCGCGGCTGTCGCAGCTGCGCACGCCGCTGCCCGAGCGGCCGTGCCCCGCCGAGGAGACGCTGGCCCTGCTGGACGAGGTCGGCTCGCCCGCCACCGCGGCGAGTGCCGGCGGCCGCTACTTCGGCTTCGTGACCGGCGGCGCGCTGCCCGTCAGCGTCGCGAGCCACTGGCTGGCCACCGCGTGGGACCAGAACGCCGCGCTGCACGCGGCCGCGCCGGCGACCTCGGTGCTGGAGGCCGTCGCGCTCGAGTGGCTGCTGGAGCTGCTCGACCTGCCGCGCGACGCCGGCGCCGGCTTCGTCACCGGCGCCACCATGGCCAACTTCAGCGCGCTCGCCGCCGCGCGCCACGCCGTGCTCGAGCGCGCCGGGTGGTCGGTGGAGGCCGACGGCCTCGCCGGCGCACCGCCCGTCACCGTCGTCGTCGGCGACGAGGCCCATCCGACGCTCATGAAGTCGCTCGGCCTGCTCGGCTTCGGCCGGCGGCGCGTGCTGCGCGTGCCGGTCGACGCGCAGGGCCGCATGCGCGCCGACGCCCTGCCCGCGTTCGCCGGCCCGGCGATCGTCTGCCTGCAGGCCGGCAACGTGAACAGCGGCGCCTTCGACCCCTTCGCCGAGATCGTCCCGCGCGCCCGCGAGGCCGGCGCGTGGGTGCACGTGGACGGCGCCTTCGGCCTCTGGGCCGCCGCGAGCCCCGCCTTCTCGCCGCTCGTGCGCGGCCTGGCCGGCGCCGACTCCTGGGCCACCGACGCCCACAAGTGGCTCAACGTCCCCTACGACTGCGGCCTCGCCTTCGTGCGCGACGCCGAGGCGCTGCGCGCCGCGATGTCCGTCTCCGCCGACTACCTGCCGCCCGCGGCCGCGCGCAACCCGTCCGACTACACGCCCGAGCTCTCGCGCCGCGCGCGCGGCGTGGACGTCTGGGCCGCGCTGCGCACGCTCGGGCGCGCCGGCGTCGCCGGCCTGGTCGAGGACGGCTGCCGCCACGCGCGCCGCTTCGCGCGCGAACTCGGCGCCGCGGGGCTGGAGATCCTCAACGAAGTGGTGCTGAACCAGGTCATGGTCGCGTTC
>Ga0209051_1001233_pt1 | contig 22980 bp, 19 predicted proteins | sample AraplaCvi_mMS_r2_2_FD_184286 | JGI IMG/M metagenome (GOLD analysis project Ga0209051, IMG submission 184286) | Arabidopsis root microbial communities from North Carolina, USA - plate scrape MF_Cvi_mMS_r2 (SPAdes) (version 2) | ecosystem: Host-associated > Plants > Roots > Endosphere | place...
TGGTGCACAGGCCGTCGCCGCCCATGAACTTGACGTTCAGGCCGAGCTGCTTGACCTGCTTGAGCATCGGGCCGCCCACGGCGTCCATGCCGCCGAAGAACAGCACGTCGGGCTTGGCAGCCTTGAGCTTGGTCAGGATGGCGTTGAAGTCGGTCGACTTGTCGGTGGTGAATTCGTGGCCGACGATGGTCCCGCCGGCAGCCTTGGCCGCCTTCTCGAACTCTTCGGCAACGCCCTGGCCGTAGGCCGTGCGGTCGTCGATCACGGCAATGTTCTTGCCCTTGAGCGTTTCGACGGCGTACTTGCCCAGCGTGCCGCCGAGTTGCGTGTCGTCGGCCACCACGCGGAACGTGGTCTTGAAGCCTTGGCGCGTGTACTTGGGGTTGGTTGCCGACGGCGAGACCTGCGGAATGCCAGCGTCGCTGTAGAGCTTGGAAGCGGGAATGGTCGTGCCCGAATTCAGGTGGCCGACGATGCCGTTGACCTTGCTGTCGACCAGCTTCTGGGCCACTGCGGTGCCTTGCTTCGGATCGCCGGCGTCGTCTTCTGCCAGCAGTTCGAACTTGGCAACCTTGTCGCCGATCTTGAGGCCCTTGGCATTGAGGTCTTCGATGGCCATCTTGGCGCCGAACTCGTTGTCCTTGCCAAGGTGGGCAATGGCGCCGCTGGTGGGGCCGACGTGGCCGATCTTGACGATCAATGCGTCTGCCGGAGGCGCTGCAGGTGCGGGGGCCGCTGCCGTGGGCGCCGGAGCGGCGGGAGCAGCAGCTTCTTCTTTCTTGCCGCAAGCCACAAGCGTGAGAGCAGCCAGTGCGACCGCAGTCCATTTCAATTGCATGAGAACCTCCAGAACATTGATGAATAAACCAAAAACCGGTCGTGTGATCCGGGCGCGAAGACCTCGCAAGTTTCGCGCCGCAGACCAGCGGCACCCTCCCGCCCCATCGACCTGGCGCGCAGTTTAGCTGAAGCTTTATGCGCCGGAAGCTGGCGTAGACCCTGTGTTTTCAGAGAGCTCGGCGGCCATGGCCTCGATCACCAAGGCGCGCAGCACGGCCTCGATTTCCTCGCGCAGCCGAGGCACCATCGCATCGAGTTGCTGCTGCACGGCGGCAGAGACCGTGTCGCTCAGGCGCTCTTCCAGGGACAGGTCGACGCGCTGCAGGACGCGGTGCAGAAGCTGCTCCTCGAGCCGGACGATTTCGGCCTCGGAGCGCTGCTCGGCCGGAGGCAATGCCACGGCCTCGGCGGGGTCGACCGCTGGTGGCGGCGGCACGCTGGCGGGCTTGGCCGCCTCGGCGGCGCCCAGGGGCTCGGCCGGCAGGTCGAGCACCGTGGTCAGCGTGGGAACGAACCGGGGCGGCGTGCGCAGCGTGCTGGCCATCAGGAAGCGCTCCTTGCAAAGTCGTGCGGCTGGATCGAATAGCCCCGGTCGGCATAGTGGCGCCAGCGCGAGCGGCCGATCTGCCGATCGTCGGCCTCGTTGCTCACGATGTCGACCAGGCGCTCGAAGCGCTCGAAGCCGACGGGCACCGTGGGCCCGAGATTGACCAGCATCTCGCGGTGCGCGAGGCCCGCGGCATCCGTGCCCTCGGCGCAAAGAATGACCGGCGAGCGCGCCACCAGGTGGGGCTGCGCATCGCCGCGGCAATGCGCGATGAAGTCGCAGGGCGAGAGCTGCCAGAGCGCCGCATCGACCGCTTCCAGCACCTGCGGCTCGCCCACCACGACCACCCGCAAGCCGCGCACGCTCACAGCCTTGCGCACCAGCCGGCAGGCGTAGTTCGCCTTGTCCGGCAGATTGAAGTGAAAGCCGATTTCCGTCACTGCGCGGACCGGGCCTTGCGCGCGGCCGCGCCGGGCTCCTTGCGCACCGCCTTCTTGGGCGATGCGGCCGGGGCCGCGCCGCTGCGCGCGCGTTCCATCAGATAGGAGACCAGCAGCCCCACGGGCCGACCGGTCGAGCCCTTGGCCGCCCCGCTCTTCCAGGCCGTGCCCGCGATGTCCAGATGGGCCCAGGCGAAATCACCGGCAAAGCGCTGCAGGAACTTGGCCGCGGTGATCGCGCCGCCGGCACGGCCGGCCACGTTGGCGACATCGGCGAAGTTGCTCTTCAGGCCCTCGGCATATTCGTCGTCCAGCGGCAACCGCCAGCAGCGGTCCTGCGACTGCTCGCCGGCTGACTGGAGCGCCTCGGCCAGCGAATCGTCGGTGGTGAACAGGCCGCTGCGCACGCCGCCCAGCGCCACCACGCAGGCGCCGGTGAGCGTGGCGATGTCGATCACGGCCGCGGGCTCGAAGCGCTTGGCATAGGTGAGCGCATCGCACAGGATGAGCCGACCCTCGGCGTCCGTATTGAGCACTTCGATGGTCTGGCCGCTCATGCTGGTCACCACGTCGCCGGGCTTGATCGCGCGGCCGTCGTTCATGTTCTCGCACGAGGGCACGAGGCCCACCACGTTGATGGCCGGCTGGATTTCTCCGAGCGCGCGGAAGGTGCCGAGCACGCTGGCCGCGCCGCACATGTCGAACTTCATCTCGTCCATTTCGGCCGCCGGCTTGAGCGAGACGCCGCCGGTGTCGAAGGTGATGCCCTTGCCGACCAGCACCACGGGCGCCTGGTCCTTGGGTCCGCCCTGGTAGCGCAGCACGATGAAGCGCAGCGGCTCGGCCGAGCCCTGCGCCACGGCCTCGAACGAGCCCATGCCGAGCTTGTGCACTTCCTTGGGGCCCAGCACCTCGCACTTGACGCGAGGCAGCTTGCCGAGTTCCTTGGCCGCCTCGGCCAGCAAGGTGGGCGTGCAGTAATTGCCAGGCCGGTTGCCCCACTCCTTGGCGAGCTCGACGCCGGACACCGTGGCACGGGCTTCGCCGAAGGCCTTGTCGACCGCCGCCGCGTCGGCCACGCCGAGCGTCAGGTGGCGGATGCTGCGGCCTCCTTCGCCGTTGGAGGCTTTCGACTTGGTGGTGGTGTAGACGTAGCTGGCGTCGGCTGCGGCCGCGACGGCGCACGCCACGGCCGCGCCGTCGGCATCTTGCGCGAACACCAGGACCACCCGCTTGGGCCCGTAGGCCTTGGCTGCATTGACCGCCGCGATGACGCCGCTGCGCACCGAGGCGGGCTTGCCGTCGCCAATGGCGGCCAGCACCACGCGCGAGGCCACCACTTCGTCGGGATGGTAGAGCGCGAGCAGCTTGCCGGCCTTGTCGGGCAGGTCGCCGGCCTTGCGGGCGCTGGCAATCAGCGCGGACAGGGGGTCCTTGGCCGTGAGGGGGGCGCTGCCGACGAGCACGATCAGCACGTCGGTTTTTTCGGCCGCGGCGCGGGCGACGGTGAGGGTCTTGAGCTGAAAGTCCATAATCCTTTTTTTCCTCGAACGATGTTATTCCATTCTTCCCTACGCAAGGAGCTGTCGCGCAGCTTCGGAGCGACCCTCGTGGTCCTGGTCACCATCGTGATGACCATGATGCTCATCCGCACGCTCGGGCTCGCCTCCAAGGGCAGCGTGAACCCGTCCGAAGTGTTCCTGGTGATGACGTACACGGTGCTCGGCTACATGCCGACCATCCTGAGCCTGAGCCTGTTCATCGCCATTGTCGGCACCTTGTCGCGCATGTACCGCGACAGCGAGATGGTGATCTGGTTTTCCAGCGGACGGGGCCTGGCCGATTTCGTCGAGCCGCTGTTCCGTTTTGCCTGGCCGGTTCTGGTGCTGATCGCGGTGATGGCATTGCTGGGCTGGCCCTGGGCCAATTCGCAGACCATCGGCATGCGGGCGCAATATGAAGGGCGCAGCGACATCGAGCGGGTCACGCCGGGCGAATTCCGCGAATCGTCCGGGCGCATGCGGGTCTTCTTCATCGACAAGGACACGCCGGATGGCGCCACGGCCACCAACGTGTTCATCTGGGCGGTCGAGCGCGGCCTGCAGATCACGACCTCGGCGCGCAGCGGACGCATCGAGAACGTCGGCAACAACCGCTTCCTGATGCTGAGCAACGGGCAGCGGCTCGAGCGGCCTCTGCTGCCCACCGCGGGGCTCAAGATCAGCGAATTCGAGACCTACGGCACCCGGGCCGGCAGCACCTCCGACTTCTCCGCGGACAACACGCCCGCGCGCGCCAAGCCCACGCTTCAGCTGCTGCGCGAGCCCGGCGACGCCAGCCGCGGCGAACTGGCCTGGCGCATCGGCATGCTGCTGGCGGCCATCAATTTCGTGCTGCTGGCGCTGACGGTGTCGAGCGTCAACCCGCGCGTGGGGCGAAGCGGCAACCTGCTGTTCGCGCTGTTCGCCTTCGTCGTCTACTACAACATGCTCAACCTGGGCCAGAGCTGGATCAGTTCCGGGCGCTTCGGCATGGGCTCGTTCATGCTGCTGCTGCACGGCGGCGTCCTGCTGATCGGCGTTGCATGGCTGCTCCTGCGCAACAACAACTGGGGCCGCAGGCGCAGGACCGAGCACGTCATGGCCGGTGGCCTGCCGCCTTCGCCACCCTCGAAAATCGACCCGACCTCGTGAAAACAATCCGACGCCTGATCTATGTCGAGGCACTGAAGGCCGTGGCTTTCGTGACCCTCGGCTTCCTGAGCCTGTTTTTCTTCTTCGACTTCGTCGACGAGCTGCAGTCGATCGGCCGACCCGAAAGCCTTGCCTACGGCCCCGCGCAGGCACTGATCTACGTGACCCTGCTGATTCCGAGCCACCTCTACGAACTGCTCCCGATCACGGTGCTGATCGGCTGCATCTTCGTGATGGCGCGCCTTGCGCAAAGCTCGGAATACACCATCCTTCGCACCAGCGGCCTGGGGCCCTGGCGCGCCCTGCGCACCCTGCTGCTGCTGGGCGTGGGCTTCGTCTTTCTGACCTTTGCCATCGGCGACTACATCGCACCGGCGTCCGAGCGCACCGGCCAGCTGCTCAAGTCCCGCTACCAGGGCTCCTACTCGCTGGTCGGCAACACGGGCGCCTGGCTCAAGGAAAAGCGCGAGAACGTGTCCTATGCGGTCAACGTGCTGTCCATCGCCCGCGATGGCTCGCTCAAGAACGCGCGCATCTTCGAGTTCGATGCCAACGGCTATGTGCGCAAGCAGCTCGTCGCGTCATCGGCGCGCATCTTCGACGACCACTGGCAGCTGTCGGACGTCGAACTGCAGGACTACGAGACGCGCGCCTCTGCGGAAAAGGCCCGCATCGTGACCACCAAGGTGCCGCAGCTCGACTGGCCGACCACGCTGACCAGCGAAATGGTGTCGGTGGCGCTGCTGCGGCCCGACCGCATGGGCACCATCGACCTGTTCGACTACATCCGGCACCTGGAGGCCAACGGCCAGACCGCGCAGCGCTACGAGATCCAGTTCTGGCGCAAGGTCTTCTACCCGCTCTCATGCCTGGTGATGGTGGTGCTCGCCCTGCCCTTCGCCTACCTGCACTTCCGCCAGGCCGGCATCACCACCTACGTGTTCGGCGGCGTGATGATCGGCATCAGCTTCTTCCTGCTGAACAACGTGTTCGGCTACCTCGGCAACCTGAGCAACTGGTCGCCATGGCTGACGGCGGCGGCGCCCGGACTCATCTATTCGGTGATGTCGCTTGCCGCCTTCAGCTGGCTGGTGCTCCGAAGGTAGCGAAGATGGCAACGGGGAACGCGAGAGGCATCGTGCTGCTGGCGCATGGTTCGCGCGACGAGCGCTGGCGCGAGCCCATCGAGGCGGTGGCTGCGCGCGTCACGGCGCTCGATCCGCAGGCCCGCGTGGTCTGCGCCTACATGGAGCTTGCGGCGCCCGACCTGCGCACCGCCGCCGCGGCCCTGATTGCCAGTGGCGCCAAGGCGCTTCGGGTGGTTCCGCTCTTCCTCGGCATGGGCAAGCATGCCCGCGAAGACCTGCCGCTGCAGGTGGATGCGCTGCGCCAGGCCTGGCCGCAGGTCGACTTCCAACTGGCCGGCATCGTTGGCGAAGAGCCCGAACTGGTCGATTTGCTGGCCAGAATTGCAAGCAAATCTTGAACTTGCAGCCATTTCCATAGACTCCGAAGGCATAATGAATTCCGTAATAAGACGGAATTTGATATGAATCTGCACCAGTTCAAGTTTGTTCAGGAAGCCGTGCGGCGCAACCTGAACCTGACGGAGGCGGCGAAGGCGCTGCACACGTCGCAGCCGGGCGTGTCCAAGGCGATCATCGAGCTCGAGGAAGAGCTTGGCGTCGAGATCTTCGCGCGCCATGGCAAGCGCCTGAAGCGGGTCACCGAGCCGGGCCAGCACGTCATCGCGAGCATCGAATTGATCATGCGCGAAGTCGGCAACCTCAAGCGCATCGGCGAGCAGTTCAGTGCGCAGGACAGCGGCACCCTCTCGATCGCCACCACCCACACACAGGCGCGCTACGTGCTCCCGGTGCCGGTGGCCAGGCTGCGCGAGGCTTACCCCAAGGTCAACGTGAGCCTGCACCAGGGTTCGCCCGACCAGGTCGCGCGCATGGTGATCGACGAGATCGCCGAGGTGGGCATCGCCACCGAATCGCTCTCGGATTACACCGAGCTCGTGACCCTGCCCTGCTACGAATGGCAGCACGTGCTGGTGCTGCCCAAGGACCATCCGCTTGCGGCCAAGGAGCGCATCTCGCTCGAAGACCTGGCGCACGAACCCATCATCACCTACCACCCGTCGTTCACCGGCCGCACGCGCATCGACCATGCCTTTGCGCAGAAGAAGCTCACGCCGCGCATCGCGCTCGAGGCGATCGACTCCGACGTGATCAAGACCTACGTGCGCCTGGGCCTCGGCGTGGGCATCGTGGCCGAGATGGCGGTCCGCGACGAATCGAACGCCGATCTCGTGGTGCGCCCGATGGGCCACGTGTTCGGCCAGAACATCGCGCGCGTGGCCTTCAAGCGCAGCGCCTACCTGCGCAACTTCGTCTTCAAGTTTGCCGAGCTGCTGTCCGACCGGCTCGACCGCAACCTGATTGCCAAGGCCCTGAGCGGCCACCAGCAAGACTACGAACTTTGATCCAGATCCCGATCCCGATTCCGAATCCGATTCCGAGCACCACCATGAGCGCCCTTCCTTCCTCCCCCCGCACCCCGGAGATCGCCACCAAGCTGCCGGCCGTGGGCACCACCATCTTCACTGTGATGTCCGCGCTCGCGGCAGAGAAGAACGCGGTGAACCTCGGCCAGGGCTTTCCCGATTTCAACTGCGACCCGAAACTGCTCGAAGACGTCACGGCCGCCATGGCCGCGGGCCACAACCAGTACCCGCCGATGCCCGGCATCCCGGCATTGCGCGAAGCCATCGCCGACAAGATCTCCGCGCTCTATGGCCACGCCTACAGCGCCGCCGACGAGATCACCGTGACCGCCGGCGCGACACAGGCCATCATCACCGCCATCCTTGCGGTGGTGCGCGCGGGCGACGAGGTGATCGTTCTGGAGCCCTGCTACGACAGCTACGTGCCCAACATCGAGCTCGCCGGCGGCCGCGTGGTGCGCGTGCCGCTCGTGCCCGGCACCTTCCGCCCCGACTTCGACAAGATCGCCGCGGCACTCACGCCGCGCACGCGGGCGATCATCGTCAACACGCCGCACAACCCGAGCGCCACGGTCTGGACCGCCGCCGAGATGCGCAAGCTCGAGGAACTGCTGGCCCCGACCGACGTCCTCGTGATTGCCGACGAGGTCTACGAGCACATGGTCTACGACGGTGCACAGCATGAAAGCGTGGCGCGCTTCCCGGGCCTGGCGGCGCGCAGCTTCATCGTGAGCAGCTTCGGCAAGACCTACCACGTCACCGGCTGGAAGGTCGGCTACGTGGCTGCGCCGGCGCCGCTGACGGCCGAATTCCGCAAGGTGCACCAGTTCAACGTGTTCACCGTCAACACGCCGATGCAGCATGCGCTTGCGCAGTACATGGCCGAGCCAAAGCCGTACCTCGAACTGCCCGCGTTCTACCAGCGCAAGCGCGACCTGTTCGCCGCCGGCCTGGCCCGGAAGACCCGCTTCAAGCTGTTGCGCAGCGAGGGCAGCTATTTCCAGTGCGTCGACATCTCGGCGGTGAGCGAGCTGTCCGAAGCCGAGTTCTGCCTGTGGCTCACGCGCGAGATCGGCGTGGCGGCAATTCCGCTGTCGGCGTTCTACGGCAATGGCTTCGACCAGCGCGTGGTCCGCTTCTGCTTCGCCAAGAAGGACGAGACGCTGATTGCGGCGCTGGATCGGCTCGCACGGCTTTGAACGGGCTCGCACGGCTTGAATGCCGACGACACCGGTAGGAAAGCCCTGACCACCGAAGAAGCGGCTATCCGGCGTGCCGCGGGTCTCCTGACATCGAGCATGGATCTCGTAACAACAAGGCCCTGGAGAAACGCATGTCCCTCTCGTTCATTCTGCTGATCGTTCTGATATTGCTTCTGATCGGTGCGCTGCCGAGCTGGGGCTACAGCCGGAGCTGGGGCTACTGGCCCAGCGGCGGGCTGGGCCTGGTCCTGCTGATCATCATCATCCTGGTGCTGATGGGCCGCATATGACGCTGCCCGACAGTTCCGGCACCTGAAGGAAGCCCGCGCGAAGCGGGCTTCTTTTTTTGTCGCCCGCCGATCCCGATCAGGCCTGCAGCTGGGCCCAGGCCTTGTCCAGCCGCTTCACGCTGACCGGCTGCGGCGTGCGCAGCTCCTGAGCGAAGAAGCTCACGCGAAGCTCCTCGAGCAGCCAGCGGAATTCAAGCATGCGTTCGTCCACCACGCCCTTGCGCTCGGCCACCAGCCGCCAATAGCGTTGCTCCTGCGGCCGCAGTTCGGCCAGCTTGGCAGCATCGCGCGCAGGGTCGCTGCGCAGCTTGTCGAGCCGCAGCACGATGGCCTTGAGATAGCGCGCGAAATGCTGCAGCTGCGTCCAGGGCGCGTCGGCAATGAAGCGCTTGCCGACCAGGCGCTGCAGCTGCTGCGCGGCGTCCTGCACGGACTCGGGCTGGATCTTCGTGTCCTTGATCTTGCGCGCGGCGGCCGCGTACTCGGCCAGGATGGCCGAAGCCAGCCGCGCCACCTCGTTGGCGATCAGCGTGAGCCGGCCGCGGCCCTCCTCGAGGCGGCGCTTGAAGGCGAACTCGTCGGTGGGCAGCGGCTCCTGCAGAAAGGCCCGGTCGATCGCCACGTCGATGATCTGCGTGCGCAGTTCCTCCGAGGTACCCAGCGGCATGTAGGCCACGGCCATCTTCTGCAGGTCGGGGATGTTCTTCTCGAGGTACTTGAGCGCATCCTTCAGCTGCAGTGCGAACAGCCGGCGCAGCCCGGCGCGGTGCTTCGCGGCGGCTACGGCCGGCTCGTCGAACACCTCGATGGTGACGGCATCGCCTTCGTCGCGCAGCGCCGGAAATCCGATCAGCGACTGCGATCCGCGGCGCACTTCCATCAGCTCGGGCAGTTCGCCGAAGCTCCAGCTCGTGTAGCGCTGGCCTGCGGGCAGGCTCGGCGCGGCGGCATTGCCCTTTGCCGGCGTGCGCCCTTCGGCTTCTGCGGGCTTGCGGTCCGCCGATGCCTTGACGTTGAGGCCCGCCAACGCCTGGAAAGCACCGCGCGCCTGCGCCCCCAGCTCCGCCTTGAGCGCTCCCAGGTTGCGCCCCATGCCCAGCTGGCGCCCGTGTTCGTCCACGATGCGCAGGTTCATGAACAGATGCGGCGGCAGCATGTCGAGCTTGAAGTCGGCACGCTTGACGTCGATGCTCGTTGCGTCGCGCACGCGTTTGAGCAGCACGTCGGTCAGCGAGCCATGGCCGAACACCTCGGGCGCCGAAAGCTCTTCCGTGAGCTTTGCCGCAGACTCGGGCAGCGGCACCAGCCGCGAGCGCGGCCGCTGCGGCAGGCTCTTGAGCAGTGCCTGGATCTTGTCCTTGAGCATGCCCGTCACCAGCCATTCGCAGCGCTCTTCGCTCACCTGGTTGAGCACGAAGAGCGGCACGCTGACCGTGAGGCCGTCCTTCGCATCGCCCGGCTCGTGCAGGTAGCTGGCCGCGCAGTCGACGCCGCCCAGCCGCAGCGTGGGCGGAAAGGACTGCGTGGTGATGCCCGCCGCCTGGTGGCGCATCAGCTCCTCGCGCGTCAGGAAGAGCAGGCGCGGCTGCTCCCTCGACGCATGGCGGTACCAGTTCTCGAACGTGATGCCGCTTGCCACGTCGGCGGGCAACTGCGCGTCGTAGAAGGCGAAGATCAGTTCGTCGTCCACCAGCACGTCCTGCCGGCGCGCCTTGTGCTCCAGCCCTTCGACCTCGCGCACCAGCTTGCGGTTGGCCGCGAGGAACGGGAACTTGCTTTCCCACTGCCCGCCGACCAGCGCTTCGCGGATGAAGATCTCGCGCGCCGCCACCGGGTCCACCTTGGTGAAATCGACGCGGCGCCCGCTGTACACCACGAGGCCGTAAAGCGTTGCGCGCTCCAGCGCCGAAACCTGCGCGCCCTTCTTCTCCCAGTGCGGGTCGAGCAGCTGCTTCTTCAGCAGATGGCCGGCTACCTGTTCAAGCCACTGCGGCTCGATGTTGGCGATGCCGCGGCCGAAGAGCCGCGTGGTCTCGACCAGTTCGGCCGCGACGATCCAGCGGCCCGGCTTCTTCTTCAGGTGCGCGCCCGGATGCTTGTAGAACTTGATGCCGCGCGCACCCAGGTACGCCTCGTCGTCTTCCAGCTTCCAGCCGACGTTGCCGAGCAGGCCCGCGAGCATCGACAGGTGCAGCGGCTCGTAGCCGGCCGGCTCGGCATTGATGCGCCACTTGTGCTCGGTCACGACCGTGAGCAGCTGCGAATGGATGTCGCGCCATTCGCGCACGCGGCGGATGTTGATGAAGTTCTGGCGCAACAGCTGCTCGTACTGGCGGTTGCTGAGCTTGTGAGTGTCGCCATGGCCTCCGCGCGCATCGGCGATCCATTTCCACAGCCGCAGGTAGCCGCTGAACTCGCTCTTCTCGTCGTCGAACTTGGAGTGCGCCTGGTCGGCCTGCTGCTGCGCGTCCATCGGGCGGTCGCGCACGTCCTGCACGCTGAGCGCCGACGCAATGATCAGCACCTCTTCGAGCGCACCGCGTGTGCGGGCTTCAAGAATCATCCGGCCCACGCGCGGATCGAGCGGCAGCCTGGCCAGTTCGGCGCCCGTGGCGGTGAGCTCGTTGGCGTCGTCGACCGCACCGAGTTCGTTCAGCAGCTGGTAGCCGTCGGCAATCGCACGCGGCGACGGCGCCTCGAGGAACGGAAAGCGCGCCACGTCGCCCAGGCGCAGCGACTTCATGCGCAGGATCACACCCGCTAGCGAGGAGCGCAGGATTTCCGGATCGGTGAAGCGCGGGCGGCCCGCAAAGTCTTTCTCGTCGTAGAGCCGGATGCAAATGCCGTTCGCCACGCGGCCGCAGCGGCCCGCGCGCTGGTTGGCCGCGGCCTGGCTGATCGGCTCGACCAGCAGTTGCTCTACCTTGCTGCGGAAGCTGTAGCGCTTCACGCGTGCCGTGCCGGTGTCGATCACGTAGCGGATGCCCGGCACCGTGAGCGAGGTTTCCGCCACGTTGGTGGCCAGCACGATGCGCCGGCCGGTGTGGCTGTCGAAGATGCGGTCCTGCTCGGGGCCCGACAGCCGCGCGAACAGCGGCAGCACCTCGGCATTGCGAAACAGCGGCTGGTGGCTCAGATGGCGGCGCAGGTGGTCGGCCGCCTCGCGGATCTCGCGCTCGCCGGGCAGAAAGACCAGGATGTCGCCGGCATTGTGCGGATCGCGCCAGAGCTCGTCAACGCCATCGGCAATGGCGTCGTTCAGGTCGTGCTCGCGCGACTCCTCGAAGGGCCGGTAGCGCTGCTCGACCGGGAAGGTGCGGCCCGACACCATGATGGTCGGTGCCGGCCCTTTCGCCGATGCGAAGTGCTGCGCGAAGCGCTCGGCGTCGATGGTGGCCGAGGTCACGATCACCTTCAGGTCGGGCCGGCGCGGAAGGATCTCGCGCAGGTAGCCGAGCAGGAAGTCGATGTTCAGCGAGCGCTCGTGCGCCTCGTCGATGATCAGCGTGTCGTAGGCCTTGAGCAGCGGATCGGTTTGCGTCTCGGCCAGCAGGATGCCGTCGGTCATGAGCTTGACCGAGGCGTCGCGGCTCAGCCGGTCCTGGAAGCGCACCTTGAAGCCGACCACGTCGCCCAGCGGCGTCTTCAGTTCTTCGGCAATGCGCTTGGCCACCGAGCTGGCGGCAATGCGCCGCGGCTGCGTGTGGCCGATGAGCCGGCCCTGGCCCGGCGGCGCATTGAGCTTGCCGCGGCCGAGCGCCAGCGCGATCTTCGGCAATTGGGTGGTCTTGCCCGAGCCCGTTTCGCCGCAGACGATCACCACCTGGTGCGCCGCAATGGCGGCCATGATTTCATCGCGCCGGCCGGAGACGGGAAGCGATTCGGGAAAGTCGATGCGCAAGGGGGCGGAAGGTGTCGTGGTCGTCAAGGGAAGGCTGTTCGGGAAGGCGCTGCGGGCAAACCGCACATTATCGGCGCGCGCCGCCGCTGTTGCACGCCTCCCACAATGCGCGGCCATTGCGCCACCCGTAGAGTAAATAGTCTTTACTCCGACAGAACCCGCCGCTAGGATTGCGGCCATGACCTCCTTCCTCGCATACCCCACTTTGCGCAACCGCCGCGCAAGCCATGCCCCGGTGCATGGCGGGGTCGAGTTGCCGCGTCCGGCCTGAAGAAGAAGCCCGCGCGTCCGTCGCACCGGACGCCTGCTCGCTTCCAGGACCGAAGCGCAGCAACCGACCTCCCGCAGCGTCCGCCATTTGCCGCCTCCTCGCCGCGAGGGAGCGGCGGCTTCTTCATTTCAGTTTTGTTTTTCTCAAGAATTCCATGTCCAACGACATTCATTCAGGCCTGCATGCAGCGCTGTCCGAGCGGACGCGCCATCTGCAGGCGGTGGCCCAGGCGCTCAAGACCGAGCTCTTCGGCATCGACGACATCATCGATCGCGTGATCGATTCGCTGCGCGCCTGGTACGTGCTGCCACAACTCATCAGCCGGCCGGTCATCGTGTGCCTCTGGGGCCTCACAGGCACCGGCAAGACGCAGCTGGTGCGCCGGCTCGCGCAGCACCTGGGCTTCTACGACCGCTTCATCGAGGTACAGATGGACGGCTTCAGTCACGGCTCGGGCTACGGCAGCCGGGGTTCGATCTCGGCCATGCTGGCCGAGTCGGGCATCGACGAAGGCACGCCGGGCATCCTGGTGCTCGACGAGTTCCAGCGCTTCCGCACGCTCGACGGCAACGGCCACGACGCCAAGGTCGAGCGCTACCAGGACGTCTGGGCGCTGCTGTCCGATGGCCGGCTGCCGCCGGCGCTGTCGATGCTCGGCGAGATCGAGTCCTCCCTCGCCCAGGCCGAGTACGAGCAGGACCGCGACGGCCCGGCCGACAAGAAGAAGGCGAAGAAGCGAAAGCTGCACCTCTCTCCCTGGGAAGCGCAGGAGGTCAAGCGCTGCCTCAAGCTGCCCGACACGCTGCTGCAGATCATGGCCTGGAAGCCGGCCGAGGTGCATGCGCGGCTGCGCGCCTTCCGCGACTCGCAGCAGGCCTGGGAAACCGACTACAGCAAGCTGCTGGTGTTCGTCTCGGGCAACCTCGACGAGATGTACGCAGAGACCGCGCGCCGCGTGGAAGACTGCGACACCGACGCCGACATCTTCCATGCACTGACGAAGAAGCTCTCGCTGATCGACGTCAAGAAGGCGCTGGCCGAGCGCTTCAAGCCCGAGCAGATTGCGCGGCTGGGCAACAACCACGTCATCTATCCCTCGTTCAGCCGGGCCACCTATGTGCAGCTGATCCTGTCGATCTGCGACCGCTATGTGGAAGACATCCGCCAGAGCTCGGGCGTGCGCTTCATGCTCGAGTCGAGCGTGTACGAGCAGATCTATGCCAACGCGGTCTTCCCGGCGCAGGGCACGCGCCCGCTGTTCTCGTCGATCCATGCGATCCTGAGCGCGACGCTGGTCAACGCCGCGCTCTGGGCGCTGGAGCAAGGCGCGGGCGGCGGCGAACCGGTGTGGCTGTCGCTGGAAACGGCGGCGGACAAGTCCTGCATCGTGGCGCGGTATCGAAAGGGCAAGGGCAAGGCGCAGCGCCGCTTCCCGGTCACGCTCGAACTCAACCAGCTCAAGAAGCGCTCGAACGAGGACTTCCGCGCGCTGCTCGCGGTGCACGAGGCGGGCCACGGCGTGGCCTACGGCCTGCTCTTCGGCCGCGCGCCGCAGGAGATCAAGATCAACGTCGCGTCCTTCGAAGGCGGCTACAACAGCTACGAGCAGCGCAAGGCCTGGTCCCGCCAGAACCTGCGCGACCGCATCTGCGCGAGCCTGGCGGGCCGCGCGGCCGAGCAGATGGTGTTCGGTGCGCAGGCCTGCACCTCGGGCGCCTCGCAGGACTTTCGCCAGGCCACCGCCTACGCCGCGCAGTACGTGCGCCATTTCGCCTTCGGCACGCGGCTGAGCCGCACCGATGTGGCCAACGACGCCGAGGACAACCTCAACACCGACCTGGACGCCACCAACCCGGAAATCGAGGCGCTGCTGGCGCAGGAGCATGCGCGTGCGCTGGCGCTGCTCGAGGCGCACACGCCGGCCTTCATGGCGGTGGTGGACGCCCTGGTGCGCGAAGGCTCGGTGGCACCGGCGCAGCTGGCCGAAATGCTCGACCTGCCGGCCGATGCGGGTGATTCGACCGACGCCTATGCCGCGCTGCTGGCCACTTTCAGGGCCCGCAGGACAGACGGCCCGGTGCCGCCCGAGCCCGGCGCCGGCCCTGGCGCGGCCACTCGCGCCGCCCGCCTGTTGCGTGCGATGGCCTGAGCTTCACCAAGCGCCTTCCAAGAATGCACAATCACGCTCCATGTCCACCGTTTTCAACTTCACCTTCGTGCCCTGGTTCCGCTCGGTCGCGCCCTACATCCACACGCACCGGGGCAAGACCTTCGTGGTCGCCCTGGCCGGCGAGGCGATCGCGGCGGGCAAGCTGCAGAACATTGCGCAGGACCTGGCGCTGATCCAGAGCATGGGCGTCAAGATCGTGCTGGTGCACGGCTTCCGCCCGCAGGTCAACGAGCAGCTCGCGGCCAAGGGGCACGAGGCGCGCTATTCGCACGGCATCCGCATCACCGACGAGGTGGCGCTCGACTCGGCCCAGGAAGCCGCCGGCCAGCTGCGCTACGAGATCGAGGCCGCCTTCAGCCAGGGCCTGCCGAACACGCCGATGGCCGGATCGACGGTGCGCGTGATCTCGGGCAACTTCATCACCGCGCGTCCCGTGGGCGTGGTCGACGGCGTGGACTTCAAGCATTCGGGCCTGGTGCGCAAGGTCGATGCCGTGGGCATCCGCCGCACGCTCGACTTCGGCGCCATGGTGCTGATCTCGCCCTTCGGCTTCTCGCCCACCGGCGAGGCCTTCAACCTGACGATGGAAGAAGTCGCCACCAGCGTGGCCATCTCCATCCAGGCCGACAAGCTGATCTTCCTGACCGAGATCCCGGGCATCCGCATCGACAGCGAACTGCCCGAGAGCGAAGACAACCCCATCGACACCGAGCTGCCGCTCGCCGCGGCCGAGAAGCTGCTGGCATCGCTGCCGCCGCCGCAGAAGCCCACCGACACCGCCTTCTACCTGCAGCACTGCGTGAAGGCCTGCAAGGGCGGCGTGGAGCGCAACCACATCCTGCCCTTTGCGCTGGACGGCTCGCTGCTGCTGGAGGTGTACGTGCACGACGGCGTCGGCACCATGGTGATCGACGAGAAGCTCGAAAGCCTGCGCGAAGCCACGGTGGACGACATCGGCGGCATCCTGCAGCTGATCGAGCCCTTCGAGCGCGACGGCACGCTGGTCAAGCGCGACCGCACCGAGATCGAGCGCGACGTGGGCCACTACACGGTCATCGAGCACGACGGCGTGATCTTCGGCTGCGCGGCGCTCTACCCCTACCCCGAGGCCAAGACCGCCGAAATGGCCGCGCTCACCGTCTCGCCGCAGTCGCAGTCGCAGGGCGACGGCGAACGCATCCTCAAGCGCATCGAGCACCGCGCCAAGGCGATGGGCCTGGAAAGCATCTTCGTGCTCACCACGCGCACCATGCACTGGTTCCTCAAGCGCGGCTTCCAGCAGGTCAACCCCGACTGGCTGCCCGAAGCCCGCAAGCGCAAGTACAACTGGGACCGCAAGAGCCAGGTGCTGGTCAAGAAGATCTGAACCGGAAAGAAGGACGCCCGCCGCCATGACGCTCGCCACCGCCCTGCTGTTCACCCTTGTCGCCTTCACCGCCATCGCCACGCCCGGCCCCACGGTGCTGCTGGCGCTGAGCAACGGCTCCCGCCACGGCGTGCGCCGGGCGCTGCCGGGCATGCTCGGCGCGGTGCTGTCCGACTTCGTGCTGGTCGGCGCCGTGGCGCTTGGCCTTGGTGCGCTGCTCGCGGCCTCGGAATTCTGGTTCTCGATGCTCAAGTGGGTGGGCGCCGCCTACCTGGCCTGGCTCGGGCTGCGCATGCTGCGCTCCAAGGGAGGCTTCAAGCTGCCGGATGCGGACTCTGCCGCCTCGGTCACGGCGGGCGAAAGCCGGCGCATCTTCTTCAAGTCCTTCCTGGTGGCGGTGACCAATCCCAAGGGCTACATCTTCTGCTCGGCGCTCCTGCCGCAGTTCATCGATCCGGCGGCTGCGCAGGCGCCGCAGTACCTGATCATTGCCTTGATCTTCGCCGGCCTCGACACGCTGGTAATGCTGGGCTATGCCTTCGTCGGCGCCCGCGCGATCCGGGTGCTCACGGCATCGGCCACGCGCTGGATCGACCGCGCCTGCGGCGGCATGCTGCTGGCGCTGGCGGGTTCGCTGGCCTTCTACCGGCGCAGCGCGGCCTGACGCCTGCCGGCCGTCATGGCTGTCAGTAGCCGCTTCGGCAGGAGCGATAACACCTGTCACCGATAATCCCGGGCATGAATCCCCTGCTTTCCCGGTTGCAACCCTATCCCTTCGAGCGGCTGAAGCAACTGTTCGCGGGCGTCACGCCCAACCCCGAGTTCTCAGCCATCAGCCTGGGCATCGGCGAACCCAAGCACGCCACGCCGGGCTTCATCAAGGACGCCCTGAGCGCCAACCTCGGCGCGCTGGCCGCCTACCCGGCGACCGCGGGCGACCTGGCTCTGCGCAGCGCCTTCACCGACTGGCTGAAAACCCGCTACAGCCTCACCCTCGACCCGGCCACGCAGGTGCTGCCTGTCAATGGTTCGCGGGAAGCCCTGTTCTCGTTGGCGCAGACCGTGGTCGACCCCACCGCCTCGCCGCAGCCGGTGGTGATGTCGCCCAATCCGTTCTATCAGATCTACGAGGGCGCGGCCCTGCTTTCGGGCGCCGAGCCGTACTACGTGGCCAGCGTGCCGGCACGCAATTTCGCGGTCGCCTGGGACAGCGTGCCCGAGGCCGTCTGGGCCCGCACGCAGCTGGTGTTCGTCTGCTCGCCGGGCAACCCGACGGGTGCGGTGATGTCGCTGGACGAATGGAAAAGGCTCTTCGATCTGTCGGACCGCCACGGTTTCGTGATTGCCGCGGACGAGTGCTACAGCGAAATCTACTTCCGCGACGAGCCCCCGCTCAGCGGCCTCGAGGCCTCGGTGAAGCTCGGCCGGCCCGACTTCCGGAACCTGATTGCGCTGACCTCGCTGTCCAAGCGCAGCAACGTGCCCGGCCTGCGCAGCGGCTTCGTGGCGGGCGACGCGGCCATCATCAAGAAGTTCCTGCTTTATCGCACCTATCACGGCAGCGCCATGAGCGGCGCCGTGGCCGCGGCCAGCATCGCAGCCTGGGGCGACGAGTCCCATGTGGTGGACAACCGCGCCCAGTACCGCGCCAAGTTCGCGGCCGTCACGCCGCTGCTCGAAACCGTGCTCGACGTGCGCCTGCCCGATGCCAGCTTCTACCTCTGGGCCGGCATTCCCGAAGTGTGGGCTGGCGACGACGAAGCCTTCGCCCGCGCGCTCTACGCTCAATACAATGTGACGGTCCTGCCGGGGAGCTATCTGGCGCGAGAGACCGCCCACGGCGCCAACCCCGGCCGCGGCCGCATCCGCATGGCACTGGTGGCCGAAACAGCCGAATGCGTGGAGGCCGCCCAGCGCATCGTCCGCTTCTGCAAGGACGCCCGCCGCTGATCCGCTTTTCCGCCCGCACCCATTTTTCACACGAGACTTTCTCCATGACCCAGCAACTGCAACAAATCATCGACGCCGCGTGGGAAGACCGCGCCAACATCTCGTCCAGCGCCGCCACTGCCGAAGTGCGCGATGCCGTCGAGCACGTGATCTCCGAACTCAACAACGGCAAGCTGCGCGTCGCCACGCGCGAAGGCGTGGGCCAGTGGACCGTGCACCAGTGGATCAAGAAGGCCGTGCTGCTGTCGTTCCGCCTCAAGGACAACGAGCAGATGCAGGCCGGTTCGCTCGGCTTCTACGACAAGGTGCCCACCAAGTTCTCGCACCTGTCGGCCAACGAGCTGAAGGAATCGGGCGTTCGCATCGTGCCGCCGGCCGTGGCCCGCCGCGGCAGCTACATCGCCAAGGGCGCGATCCTGATGCCCTCCTACGTGAACATCGGCGCCTACGTGGGCGAGGGCACCATGGTCGACACCTGGGCCACCGTGGGTTCGTGCGCGCAGATCGGCGCCAATGTGCACCTGTCGGGCGGCGTCGGCATCGGCGGCGTGCTCGAGCCGCTGCAGGCCGGCCCCACCATCATCGAGGACAACTGCTTCATCGGCGCGCGCTCCGAAGTGGTCGAGGGCGTGGTGATCGAGGAAAACTCGGTGCTCGGCATGGGTGTGTACCTCGGCCAGAGCACCCCGATCTTCAACCGCGACACCGGAGAGACTTCCTTCGGCCGCGTGCCGGCCGGCAGTGTCGTCATCAGCGGCAACCTGCCCAAGAAGACCAAGTCGGGTCAGGACTACAGCACCTACGCGGCGATCATCGTCAAGACGGTCGATGCGCAAACGCGCTCCAAGACCAGCCTGAACGACCTGCTGCGCGACTGATCGAGAAAACAATAGCACCCGAGGAGAGAGACCGATGAACATGATGGAGCGGATTCTTCGTTTGATGGCCGAGCGCAAGGCCTCCGACATCTACCTCTCGGCGCACTCCCCGGTGCTGATCCGCCTCAACGGCACCTGCGTGCCGATCAACGCCCAGGTCCTGCCGGCGGCCGCGCCGCTCGCGCTGCTGGCCGAGGTGGTGCCCGAAGCCCGCATCCAGGAGCTGGAGCGAACAGGCGAACTCAACATGGCCGTGATGCTCGAGGGCGCCGGCAACTACCGCATCAGCGCCATGCGCCAGCGCGGCAGCTATGCGGTGGTGGTGCGGCACATCGCCTCGACCATTCCGAGCTTTGCCGACCTGAACCTGCCCGACATCCTCAAGACGCTCATCATGGAGAAGCGCGGCCTGATCCTGATGGTGGGCGCGACCGGCGCGGGTAAGACCACCACGCTGGCCTCGATGCTCGACTACCGCAACGAGCACGCCACGGGCCACATCCTCACGGTGGAAGAACCCATCGAGTTCACCTACACCAACAAGAAGTCGCTGGTGAACCAGCGCGACGTGGGCAGCGACACCGAGTCGCTGCAGGTCGCGCTCAAGAACGCGCTGCGCCAGGCGCCCGACGTGATCCAGATCGGCGAGATCCGCGACCGCGAAACCATGACGGCCGCCATCGCCTATGCGCAGTCGGGCCACCTGTGCGTGGCCACGCTGCATGCCAATAACAGCTACCGCGCGCTCAACCGCATCCTGAGCTTCTTCCCGGTCGAGGTGCGCCCCACGCTGCTGGGCGACCTGGGATCGGCGCTGCGCGCCATCGTGTCGCAGCGGCTGCTGCGCACGCCCACCGGCGGCCGCGTGCCGGCGCTCGAGGTCATGCTCAACACGGCCCTGGTGGCCGAGCTGATCGAAAAGGGCGATTTCTCCGCCGTCAAGGAAGCCATGGAGCAGTCGATGGCCGAAGGCTCGCAGACCTTCGAGGAAGACATTGCCCGCCTCATCACCGAAGAGCGCGTGACGCGCGAGGAAGGCCTGGCCCAGGCCGACTCGCCCACCAACCTGATGTGGCGGCTGCAGAACCGCGCCGCGCCCAAGCAGAAGACCGAAGACCGCAACCTGACGGACCAGGTCGACGAACCTACTTTCACCGACATCACGCTCGACGTGAAGTTCTGAACACAGCCTTCCCCCGATGTCCCGTACCCTCCAGCTCGCCGAACAACTCATCTCGCGCCCCTCGGTCACCCCCGACGATGCGGGCTGCCAACAGATCCTCGGCGAACGGCTGGCACGGTTGGGCTTCACGCTCGAAACCATCGAAAGCGGCCCGCCCGATTTCCGCGTGACCAACCTGTGGGCGGTGCGCCGCCCGGCCGGCAGTGCGCCGACGAAGACGCTGGTGTTCGCGGGCCACACCGACGTGGTGCCCACGGGGCCGGTCGAGCAGTGGACCAGCCACCCGTTCACGCCCACCCACCGCGGCGGCAAGCTCTATGGCCGCGGCGCGTGCGACATGAAGACATCGGTCGCGGCCTTCGTGGTCTCGATCGAGGAGTTCCTTGCGGCCACGCCCGATCCCAGGCTCACGCTCGCGCTGCTGCTCACCAGCGACGAGGAAGGCCCGGGCGTCGACGGCACCGTCGTCGTCTGCAACGCGCTGGCTGCGCGCGGCGAAACCATCGACTACTGCATCGTCGGCGAGCCTACGGCCGTCGAGCGCTGCGGCGACATGATCAAGAACGGCCGCCGCGGCACCATGAGCGGCAAGCTCACGGTCCACGGTGTACAGGGCCACATCGCCTACCCGCACCTCGCGAAAAACCCGGTGCATGCCGTGGCGCCCGCGCTGGCGGAACTGGTGGCCATCAACGCCGCGGGCGGCTGGGATGCAGGCAGCGCCTACTTCCAGCCCACCAGCTGGCAGATCAGCAACTTTCATGCAGGCACCGGCGCGAGCAACGTGATTCCGGGCAGCGCGGTCATCGACTTCAACTTCCGCTTCTCGACCGAATCCACGCCCGAGTCGCTGCAAAAGCGCGTGCATGCGGTGCTCGATGCGCACGGCGTGGACTGCACGCTCGCCTGGACCATCGGCGGCCTGCCCTTCCTCACGACGCCCGGCGAACTCGTCACCGCCGTGCAGGCGGCCATTGCCGATGAAACCGGCATCGCCACCGAGCTCTCGACCAGCGGCGGCACCAGCGATGCGCGCTTCATCGCCAAGATCTGCAAGCAGGTGGTCGAGCTCGGCCCGGTCAACGCCAGCATCCACAAGATCGACGAGCACATCGACGTGGCCGAGATCGAGACACTCAAGAACATCTACAAGCGCACCCTGGAGCGCCTCGAAGCGTCGCTCGCCCGATGAGCACCGTTATCGAGCTGATCGAGGCCGGCGCCAAACGGCTGGAAGAAGCCGGCGTTGCCTTCGGCCACGGCACGGCCAACGCCTTCGACGAAGCCGCCTGGCTGGTGCTGTGGCGCCTGAAGCTGCCGCTGGACGACATCGATGCCGTGGCCGACAAGGCCGTCTCGCCGGCCGACGCCGGCAAGGTCGCCGCGCTGCTCGACGAACGCATCGCCACGCGCAAGCCCGCCGCCTATCTCACCAAGGAAGCGTGGCTGCAGGGCGTGTCCTTCTACGTGGACGAGCGCGCCATCGTGCCGCGCAGCTTCATCGCGGAGCTGATCGCCGACGGCAGCATCGACTACTGGCTCGGCGAGCACACGCAGCGCGTGCTCGACCTGTGCACCGGCAACGGCAGCCTCGCCATCCTCGCGGCCATGACCTATCCGGACACCACGGTCGATGCCGCCGACCTGTCGGCCGAGGCGCTCGAGGTGGCTGCCATCAACGTCACCCGGCACCAGCTCGATGCACGCATCAGGCTGGTCGAATCCGACGGCCTCGCCAACCTGCCCGGCCCCTACGACCTGGTGCTGTGCAACCCGCCCTACGTGAACAGCGCGAGCATGGCCGCCCTGCCCGCCGAATACCGCGCCGAGCCCGAACTGGCGCTGGCCGGCGGCGCCGACGGCATGGACTTCGTGCGCCAGCTGTTTGCCGAGGCGCCTTCGCGCATGAGCGAAGAAGCCGTGCTGGTGCTGGAGATCGGCAACGAGCGCGAATACTTCGAAGCCGCCTTCCCGCAGCTTGAAGTCGTGTGGCTGGAAACCTCCGCAGGCGAGGACCAGGTCCTGCTCGTGACCCGAACCGCGCTGCTGGCCGGCGCCGGCGCGCGTTAGCTGCCGCCGCCGCGCCCCTTTTCGCCGCTTTCCCGCAGCACGGCTGCGGCCTCCTTTTCCGGGTGGTGTCCTCCCTATTTGCCCCTTCGCGCCGGGCCGCCACGGGCCGGGCGGGATAATCGCCCCTACGGTTCCTATTTCATGATTACTCTCAAAAACGTCATTCTTCGCCGCAGCGCCAAGGTCCTGCTCGACGGCGCCACCGTCACCATCAATCCCGGTGAGAAGGTCGGCCTTGTCGGGCGCAATGGCGCCGGCAAGTCGACCCTGTTCGCGCTCTTCAACGGCTCGCTGCACGAAGACGGCGGCGACTTCTACGTGCCCAAGCAATGGCGCATGGCGCAGGTGGCGCAGGACATGCCCGAAACCGAGGAGTCGGCCACCGACTTCGTGGTGGGCGGCGACACCCGGCTGGCCGAGCTGCGCGCCTCGCTGGCGGCCATCGAGGCCGCCTACGAAGCCAACCCCGACGACGCCGACATCGGCATGGAACTGGCCCACGCCTACACCGACCTCGCCGACGCCGGCGAGCACGACGCGGTGCCGCGCGCGCAGGCGCTGGTGCTCGGGCTGGGCTTCAAGTCGCACGAGCTCGACGAGCCCGTCAACAGCTTCTCGGGCGGCTGGCGCATGCGCCTGCAGCTGGCGCGCGCGCTGATGTGCCCGA